>WLWD01000422.1_pt1 | contig 320484 bp, 229 predicted proteins | sample 6712731 | NCBI WGS metagenome assembly WLWD01 (sample SAMN12718690, study PRJNA576275) | sponge metagenome | isolation source: marine sponge | host: Mycale hentscheli | place: New Zealand: South Island, Marlborough, Capsize Point | collected 2014-11-01 | reverse complement strand
CTGAACACTCAGAGTTAAACTACCTCACTCAATACTGAACACTCAGAGTTAACTACCTCACTCAATACTGAACACTCAGAGTTAAACTACCTCACTCAATACTGGACACTCAGAGTTAAACTACCTCATTCAATACTGAACACTCAGAGTTAAACTATCTCACTCAATACTGGACACTCAGAGTTAAACTACCTTACTCAATACTGAACACTCAGAGTTAACTACCTCACTCAATACTGAACACTCAGAGTTAAACTACCTCACTCAATGGTGCTGGCTTGACCAGTAGGTAAATCCACTTTGGTGACATTAATCCTGGACAGGATGAGTAGGTAGAGGAGGGACGACGGATGGCTCACTAACAATTTAGTGATTTAGCTAAGCTGTAACTACTGCAGCAATACTTAGCCTTTTCATCTTCAACTGCGTACACTGCCACGCCCAACACTATCTACACAATATTAAATCCTAGTAGTAGTTTGGACATTAGTGAACCATATAGAACATGTCCTCGAGTAGACCATGCATGATTTGGATGCTTGAGACAATGGAGTGCATGTGGTTCAGTAGAGGAAATACGATACTCCCGTTAACCTTGTGTGGGGATTTATTAGGCCTTTTGGGGGCATTTTGCCCCTCCTGAAATGGTTTAGCCCTCCTCCCTGAAAATTACTACTACTTTATTAAAGGAATTTGCCCCCAATTTTTCATCAATTTCATTGAAATAACAAACCCCCTGATTTCTAAAATGTTGTTTAGACCTCCCTAAAGTTTAAAAATACCGTGTGTGTGTGTGTGTGTGTGTGTGTGTGTGTGTGTGTGTACATGTAGCCATAGGGACCTCAAGCCAGAGAATCTTCTTTTAGATGAGCACAGGAATATCAAGGTAGCTGACTTTGGAATGGCTTCCTTGCAAGTTGGTCAGAAGTTACTCGAGACCAGCTGTGGGTGAGTTAGTAATTTGAGAATGCAAGGAGGTAGTTTATAAAGTAGACACATGTACTTGAGAGACTACTTCATTGGCATACATACACTCACTGAATCAGGCAATATGGCATGGAGTTGCGATATCAAGTCAAGTGTTGATGTGTGATGGAACTACATGGTGTAATGTTAAGGGTACCATCACATAGCAACGTCTGCGCGCCTTGAGTAGCACGCGCCTTGAGTAGCTCACTCCAGCTCAATAGTCGCACATTATCTACCTCAAAGTCACACCTCAAAGTCACACCCCACTTTGCAACAAATTTGTGCCCGTGAAATGCAGCTGTGTCTCACTCACCATTACAAATATACAGTTAGGACGGGGAGGAGTCAACTCAATAAAAAAATCCTCGCACACAAAAGTAGTGGATCCAGAATCTACTCTTGTGTACTGATCAGGAATGAACGAACGGCTGCGGTTCAAACATTGCCAGGGCTTAGGGCCACAATGGCTCCACCCTATAACGGTGAGATATTTTTAATATATGAAATTTTACAGAAATAATTGACAATAGTTCATGTGGTAAGGTGAGTAAGTGGAAAACGAAAATATTATTCAACAAAAACTCGTTGTTATGGCATACATGCAAGGGTAAGAAAATGATATACAAAAAAAAATGGCTTCTAAACTTCAGCAGTAGCTGTGCAGTACTGCGGTGAAGTCCAAAATGGTGATGGGGCTATTTCTTGAGACGTGACAGACTTCCAGTCTTTATTCTTGGTAGGTGCTTTCTCTTAGTAGTACTTGCTGGCCTGCAGAAATTAAATAACTCGGAGAAAAGCAGAAGTAAGTTAAACACGCCCTAGCAACCGTGGCCTATTCCGCAGGTTTTTCGCACTCAAAGAGTGTGACAGCACCCTTAATCAATATGGAGTTCTCCTACTCCTGAACAATAGTAGTAGTAGTAGTAGTAGTAGTAGTAATAATAATAATAAATAGGGCAATTCCGCAAGAAGTGAAACTAGGAAAACTTCAAGTTTGAAGTCAATTATTCTCCAAATATTTTCAATGAGGTCATGGTTTCCCGGTTTTTAAATTGCAGCCTCTTTTGTATGAAACCCTTTACAATCTTTCTACTCTTATTTTTTAACATGCTTCACAGTAAAATTATGGTTTTAAAGAAAAGAAATACGTTTTAACCAATTTTGGATCTGTTGAAATTTATTTAGTTTGGGTAAAAACTAAATATTCGCTATGATATGATCCGTATTACTTAGATTCTCATAGTGTTATATGTCCATCATAGATTAAATGTCTTTTTTTTTTTTTTTTTTTTTTTCCCATTATCTTGAAGCTACAGTGCTTCCAGCTTAAAGAGTGGATTTTTTAGCTTTTTGGTTAAGGTTGCTAATTCTGCTATAATTTCTCAAGTATGTGTAATAGAAAGCTATAAATTTGTATTATTATACATTAATGTCATATTAACATACAGACAAAACCATTTTGTGGGTTTGTGGTTAACTTGGCATACTGATACTTTAAGGGTGGCCGCACACCGCCTACGCAATTTTTTGTTGATGGTTGCTATGCACGATTACTACTATTGTATACTTACAGGGGCTGCTCTACTATAACACAAGGACACAGTACCTGCCGAAGGAGCCGCTCACTAATTTTAGAGCTAATCTGGAGGAAATATCGGGGCCTGGTTATAAAACTTTGTAGCAATTTTTTGGAGCGGTGCGGTAAGTTGGAGCTCCGAAATTTGGTGCACTACTAGCCGAGCCGATACTCTACTGCAAGACAAAGAGTTCTTATCCATTTCAATATTATTTTATGATATATTCGCATTTTTTTCTGTTTATAAGATATTGAAAAATTCTCAACGTGGTGCAGTTTTTTTGGTTTACCCGTGTATAAAATTTTTGTGCCGTTCTCATTATTAGATTCCAAGAAAAACTGTTACAAAATTTGGAACTTTAATTCCACTCGCAATTCTTAAGAAATAGCCCCACCCCCATATCTCGTACTTACGAGTACGCGAGCAATTTTTTTTTCAATTAGTTTGTATTGGTTCTAAACAGAGCCCGCCTATATCAAGAGTAAACAAACATCAATACAACAATAATAAGAGAGTCAGAAGAGAGAGCAGTTTATTGGAGATAGCCATAGGTGAAGGTATTAGATCTGCGCAGCTTGGGAAGTCTTCGCTCCGCAGAAATCGAGCCTGGTATATCCATCCGCTTGAGTTCAGGTGCGCAGAGTCCAGAGAACGGCTACAGGAGGAGAGGCAGCCAGGTGCACCTTGCTGCGTGAGCTCAGACGACGTATGGAGAGTTGCTGTAAACTGATATGAGACAACAAGAAGCTAAACTAAAACACTACAACTTCGCAAAGTATACTTCTGCTACTACTGCGCGATAGTTTCTGCTCGCGTATTATCAAATGGTGGGGTATTGGCGGGGAATAAATTAATGTCCGGATCTACAGGCAGTGCGCGTTGCTATGTGCGGCCACCCTTAATACCTGGAGTTTCATATGAGCCTGATTTTGTGGGCACACGAAATTTGAATCTCGAAATATTATTTTAGGATTTTTGAATTTATTGAGTTTGTATATCTCTAAAATTTTGACACATGATGTAAAATTGCCTTAAAATTATTATGTATAACTTTGGTAGCTATACCTTGAAAATTAAGTGAGTTGTGGCTGTTTTTCACCCAAAAAAAATACGCACGGTAAGGGTCATCAAATGATGACGTTTAGAGCGGGTTTACCGCTAATTGTTGCAAGGGTATGGCTGATTTAGCTACGGTTGTATCTCAGGCCAGGTATCAAGTTTTACGGCGCTACTGCCTATCACGGCCAGCGTTTTAGCTGCTGTCAGGAGCTGCACCACCCGCAGGACTCCAACCGCATCACCCTGATGTTGTCAGAATATCGAATGCTGGGAGCCTTGGGAGTATTAAACTCCTTCAGCTTTTCTTCAGCTCTTGAAAAAGATGACCTCTTGGATAGGCTTGGCTCCAAGTTAGTAATACCAGCCAACAATTCTGACTGATTTTGACTTCGCTTACATCCAGCATAGCTAGGGCAGTGTCATCCAGCATAGCTAGGGCAGTGTCATCCAGCATAGCTAGAGCAGTGTCATCCAGCATAGCTAGGGAGTGTCATCCAGCATAGCTAGGGCAGTGTCATCCAGCATAGCTAGGGAGTGTCATCCAGCATAGCTAGAGCAGTGTCATCCAGCATAGCTAGAGAGTGTCATCCAGCATAGCTAGAGCAGTGTCATCCAGCATAGCTAGGGCAGTGTCATCCAGCATAGCTAGGGCAGTGTCATCCAGCATAGCTAGGGCAGTGTCATCCAGCATAGCTAGGGCAGTGTCATCCAGCATAGCTAGGGCAGTGTCATCCAGCATAGCTAGGGCAGTGTCATCCTGCATAGCTAGGGCAGTGTCATCCAGCATAGCTAGGGAGTGTCATCCAGCATAGCTAGGGCAGTGTCATCCTGCATAGCTAGGGCAGTGCCATCCAGCATAGCTAGGGCAGTGTCATCCAGCATAGCTAGGGCAGTGTCATCCAGCATAGCTAGGGCAGTGTCATCCAGCATAGCTAGGGCAGTGTCATTCAGCATAGCTAGGGCAGTGTCATCCTGCATAGCTAGGGCAGTGTCATCCAGCATAGCTAGGGCAGTGCCATCCAACATGAAATTTTAGGGAACTCTAAAATTTTTGCCATTTCCATGTATTGCTCAAGTGATGTATCGTGTATGATATATCACTAGTTACTAGGGCTAGAGGTGGTTGCTATGTGTTGAGATTGAGTGTAGAGAGAGAGCAAGTTACTAGGGTGGTTGCTGTAGTGTGTCGTCTTAAACCTCAATTCAGTATTTTTATTGTAGTTCTTTTCTGTGTTGTATGTGTGTGCACACGTGTGTTATGTTATATAGCTTTAGTATCAGGTTGTTAGTTTGTAATTACCAGATTGTTGTTATTGTTGTTGTTGTGTTGATGTATGTATGCAGATCACCACATTACGCTTGTCCAGAAGTCATAAGGGTTAGTTTTATATAGAGCAATAGAGCATGTGGTAACATGTTGGTACAGATAGAGCAGGTGGTAGTGTGTGTTAATACAGATAGAGCAGGTGGTAGTGTGTGTTAATACAGATAGAGCAGGTGGTAGTGTGTGTTAATACAGATAGAGCAGGTGGTAGTGTGTGATACAGATAGAGCAGGTGGTAGTGTGTGTTAATACAGATAGAGCAGGTGGTAGTGTGTGTTAATACAGATAGAGCAGGTGGTAGTGTGTGTTAATACAGATAGAGCAGGTGGTAGTGTGTGTTAATACAGATAGAACAGGTGGTAGTGTGTGTTGGTACAGATAGAGCAGGTGGTAGTGTGTGTTAATACAGATAGAACAGGTGGTAGTGTGTGTTGGTACAGATAGAGCAGGTGGTAGTGTGTGTTAATACAGATAGAGCAGGTGGTAGTGTGTGTTAATACAGATAGAACAGGTGGTAGTGTGTGTTGGTACAGATAGAGCAGGTGGTAGTGTGTGTTAATACAGATAGAACAGGTGGTAGTGTGTGTTGGTACAGATAGAGCAGGTGGTAGTGTGTGTTAATACAGATAGAGCAGGTGGTAGTGTGTGTTAATACAGATAGAACAGGTGGTAGTGTGTGTTGGTACAGATAGAGCAGGTGGTAGTGTGTGTTAATACAGATAGAACAGGTGGTAGTGTGTGTTGGTACAGATAGAGCAGGTGGTAGTGTGTGTTAATACAGATAGAGCAGGTGGTAGTGTGTGTTAATACAGATAGAACAGGTGGTAGTGTGTGTTGGTACAGATAGAGCAGGTGGTAGTGTGTGTTAATACAGATAGAACAGGTGGTAGTGTGTGTTGGTACAGATAGAGCAGGTGGTAGTGTGTGTTAATACAGATAGAACAGGTGTTAGTGTGTGTTGGTACAGATAGAACAGGTGTGTGTGTGTGTGTGTGTGTGTGTTTGTGATTATGTGTGTGTCCCTGTGACCCATGTGTGCAGGGTGAGCATTATGATGGGCGTAAAGCTGATACTTGGAGTTGTGGAGTTATTCTATATGCTCTTTTGGTAGTAAGTTACACATCAAAACTATTGATGATTTGGTACATAACTCACACCTATGGCTATACAGGGTTCTATCTAGAAATTTTTGTTTGGGGGGTGGGGGGGGGGGGGGGGGGGGGGGGGGGGGGGGGGGAGCTCAGGAAGACACCGCAGGAGATACTGGACTAGCACAGAAATTTTTGGATTTCATACAATACAGATTCAAATACTTTTAAGACACAAATATAGGATAATAAAAAATTACAGAATTATTCTTCTTTTCTTGGAAAGTTTATAATAGTCTATAATTTCTTCCAGTATTTCATCAGACAATTGACCAGGACCTTCAATACAAATCCTCATTGCATGCTCAAGTGTGTTTTCTCCCATTCTGTTACGAAGTCAGTTTTGATTAGCTTCATGCTGCTAAAACTTCACTCAACAGTAGCTGTAGTAACCGGAAGCACTATCAAAATAGCTACTAATTTAGCTAGATTGGGGAAAGTGGTTTTTGTAGTGGAACTAGTCAATAGAGTGGAAAATACTTGCTGCAAAGAACTCCTCTTGTGGTTAAGATACATTAATCGACGAAAAATTTTCCATTCCGACTCTGTATCTTCTGGGTCAATATCAGGCTTTGATGAAGCTATTTGTCCATCAAACTGCACATCTTGCACATAACCCTACCATTCACTGAGAAACCTAATGTTCTTTGTTCCATAATCACTCAGCTTGCTCTCATCATCAGGAAGGTTCTTGGGATCAAATACAGCCATTGAAGAGATAAGATCAGTTTTTTCTATTCGACTTTTGATATGTGTATGTAAGGTCGATATACATTCTGGACAAATGAGTTTTCATGGTATCTGTGATTTCATAATTGCGATCTCCAAGTTGCATGCTGTCTGTAAAGACAGCACAATGATCTTTGAACCACGTGGTGGTGGTGGTGTTCTCTTTGACTTCTTTTAGGTGATCCAATGTGCTTTCTACCATTCCAGGCACACTTGCTAGATCAACCTCCTTTCCTTGAAGACTTCCTTGTAGCTTGGCAACAGTGTGGAAAACATCAGAGAGCATGTAAATACATGCAACTGTGCTGTACTTGGTCAGGAGAATCGCAATTCCATGAGCTTCAGCATCACCTGTTTCACTGTATATCTCTTCAAAGGTATTCACCAAGGCTGGTAAGCTCCGACGAACTGCACATATTGCCCTTTCTCGTGACAGCCAGCGCGTATCACTTGGCTTGACCATCTTGATTTCAGGAGCATTTAGCACAGCCTGTATCTCAGCTAACTTTTAGGCTTTCTTTGGTGAATAGTAGAAGGATTTCCAAATGGTAAGCAAAGTGCCTAAAACTCGCTTCACTTCTCTGTGTTCATCAGCAGCACTAAGACTAGCTAGTTGGAGTTGGTGACATCGACAATGCACGTACACAGCACTAGGTGAGTGTAGTCGTAGCCGTAATTGAACTCCACTTCTTTGGCCAGACATTGTGTTTGTACCATCTAAGCCAATTCCACGCGTATTTGTAATGTCTATGCTTTTAAGATCCAAGAAATCCTTCAAGTAAGAGGCAATGGCTTTGGCTGTCATTTTTTTAGCTGAAATAATTCCTAGAAAATGTTCAACTGGCTTGCCACTTTGTTCTCATCGCGCACAAATTGAAAGCTCTTCTTTAGATGATACATCAGTGCTCTCATCTGCCATCAGTGCTCTCATTTGCCATCAGTGCTCTCATCTGCCATCAGTGCTCTCATCTGCCATCAGTGCTCTCATCTGCCATCAATGAAAAATAGGGACTAGCATTCAAGCTTGACAAAGGTTTCTTTCTAGTATTTTGCTTATGCTAGAAAGAAGATCAACAATAGTGGCATACGATTGATATGTAGCATTACGTGGAGAATTATCACGGTGGTCTCTTAGCTCTAAATTACCATTCTCAATTTGTAGTGCAACAAGCCCTTCAAAAGTAGTAGTGTGAGGGATATAGTGCTTCATTAAAAAGTAAAGCGATCGAATAAGCTTTTTGATGACGTCTCGGTTGTGTCTGCTGTCTTCTTCAGTAACTGAAGTGATTTGCTGAGCAACATTACCATGTTTCTCTGTTAGCAAGGACAATTTCTGTTTTTCTAAAGCAGCTTTGTGCCATTCAGACTTATCATGCTTAGCTGATAGTGATATTGCCTTCACCCAATTACACACTGGTCGTGTTACCCACGCACCTTTGGCTTTTGTACAGGAACTTTGCCAAAGGATGTACAGATTGAACACACCCATACCATTGAAACAGGAATTGTACTCAATCCATGGGTACTGCTTCTTCCATTTTGGATCATACGATAAGTTGTCCTTGTAAGATCGCATTTTACTGCTTCAGTGTGGCTCTGACTGAAGTCGAGTTGTCTTGCTTATTGACTCTTCTGGATCCCTATCCTGATCACAAGAACATGTACTTGGTCGCTTTTTAGGTGGCTCTTCTGGGTTCTTGTCTTGGTCACAAGATGTTTGTCGTTTTCTTGGTTTCAAGAACTTTTCCATGATTATTCCATGTGACAGTAAATTCCAGCTTATGCACACTAAATCAGTTACAGCTGGTATTACTTTTGGTAGCTGCTTTTCATAATTATCTTTGAAATACAAAATGAAAAAACCTAATGCAACTTTGGGGGGGAAGCTTGCCCCCCCCCCCCCCCCCCCCCCCCCCCCCACTGGATAGACCCCTCTATAGAGCCATATAACTTTGTTATCTTTGTTCCACTGCTAGTATATACAAGACACACTGAGATAGAAGTTAAATACAGTCTATACAGTATTGCTGTTTGCTAACTGCTAGAGTATACAAGACACACTGAGATATAAGTTACATACAGTCTATACAGTATTGCATGTTTGCTAACTGCTAGAGTATACAAGACACACTGAGACATAAGTTACATACAGTCTATACAGTATTGCATGTTTGCTAACTGCTAGAGTATACAAGACACACTGAGACATAAGTTACATACAGTCTATACAGTATTGCATGTTTGCTAACTGCTAGAGTATACAAGACACACTGAGATATAAGTTACATACAGTCTATACAGTATTGCATGTTTGCTAACTGCTAGAGTATACAGACACACTGAGATATAAGTTACATACAGTCTATACAGTATTGCATGTTTGCTAACTGCTAGAGTATACAAGACACACTGAGACATAAGTTACATACAGTCTATACAGTATTGCATGTTTGCTAACTGCTAGAGTATACAAGACACACTGAGACATAAGTTACATACAGTCTATACAGTATTGCATGTTTGCTAACTGCTAGAGTATACAGACACACTGAGACATAAGTTACATACAGTCTATACAGTATTGCATGTTTGCTAACTGCTAGAGTATACAGACACACTGAGATATAAGTTACATACAGTCTATACAGTATCTGGTGAACAAGACAGTCCTCCCATGCAATGAGAAACTTCAGTGCATGCAGGATGAAATATTTGATGACCAGCACCGGATGAATGAATTGCGCTTATACATCTTTAGACAGGACTGGAATTAGAGCACACACATTTAATTTACTTCTTTTTTTAAACGGTAATTATAATTTGAATACTCCTAGTCGTGTTTGTTTTACCGTAGGGAGCGCTACCATTTGATGACGATAATTTGCGAGTGTTGCTGGAAAAAGTGAAGCGAGGAAGCTTTCACATCCCTCCCTATATTCCTCCTGGAGCTCAACAGCTGCTCAGAGGAATGGTGGACGTCAATCCGAAGAAAAGACTATCTGTAAGTGGAAGCTATACTACCACATCATTACGTTGCTATGGTGACCACATGATTTTAAACACATTTTTTCGGGCAGAAGCTACAGGACATATTACTAGACCTCACTAGTATAGGACACACATAGCTACTCTACTAGACCTCACTAGTATAGGACACACACTGCTACTCTACTAGACCTCACTAGTATAGGACACACACTGCTACTCTACTAGACCTCACTAGTATAGGACACACATAGCTTCTCTACTAGACCTCACTAGTATAGGACACACATAGCTACTCTACTAGACCTCACTAGTATAGGACACACATAGCTTCTCTACTAGACCTCACTAGTATAGGACACACATAGCTACTCTACTAGACCTAACTAGTATAGGGCACACATAGCTACTCTACTAGACCTCACTAGTATAGGACACACATAGCTACTCTACTAGACCTCACTAGTATAGGACACACATAGCTTCTCTACTAGACCTCACTAGTATAGGACACACATAGCTTCTCTACTAGACCTCACTAGTATAGGACACACATAGCTACTCTACTAGACCTCACTAGTATAGGACACACATCTTCTCTACTAGACCTCACTAGTATAGGACACACATAGCTTCTCTACTAGACCTCACTAGTATAGGACACACACTGCTACTCTACTAGACCTCACTAGTATAGGACACACATAGCTACTCTACTAGACCTCACTAGTATAGGACACACACTGCTACTCTACTAGACCTCACTAGTATAGGACACACACTGCTACTCTACTAGACCTCACTAGTATAGGACACACACTGCTACTCTACTAGACCTCACTAGTATAGGGCACACATAGCTACTCTACTAGACCTCACTAGTATAGGACACACATAGCTACTCTACTAGACCTCACTAGTATAGGACACACATAGCTTCTCTACTAGACCTCACTAGTATAGGACACACATAGCTACTCTACTAGACCTCACTAGTATAGGACACACACTGCTACTCTACTAGACCTCACTAGTATAGGACACACACTGCTACTCTACTAGACCTCACTAGTATAGGACACACACTGCTACTACTCTACTAACCTCACTATATAGGACACACATAGCTTCTCTACTAGACCTCACTAGTATAGGACACACATAGCTACTCTACTAGACCTCACTAGTATAGGACACACACTAGCTCTCTACTAGACCTCACTAGTATAGGACACACACTGCTACTCTACTAGACCTCACTAGTATAGGACACACACTGCTACTCTACTAACCCACTAGTATAGGACACACACTGCTACTCTACTACTCCTACTAGACCTCACTAGGACACTACTCTACTAGCTACTCTACTAGACCTCACTAGTATAGGACACACACTGCTACTCTACTAGACCTCACTATATAGGACACACATAGCTACTCTACTAGACCTCACTAGTATAGGACACACACTGCTACTCTACTAGACCTCACTAGTATAGGACACACATAGCTACTCTACTAGACCTCACTAGTATACACACATAGCTACTCTACTAGACCTCACTAGTATAGGACACACATAGCTACTCTACTAGACCTCACTAGTATAGGACACACACTGCTACTCTACTAGACCTCACTAGTATAGGACACACACTGCTACTCTACTAGACCTCACTAGTATAGGACACACACTGCTACTCTACTAGACCTCACTAGTATAGGACACACATTTCTTTAATTTGTGGCAACTATGCAGGATCTATTTAAGAAACTGGTTATGTTTTCTGGTGGTAATAAATGCCAGTGTATTTTGATTGTGTGTATGTGTGTGTGTGCGTGTAGCTTGATGATGTAATGCGACACAGTTGGTTCAGAGGGTAAGTACGACATTTTTCGCAATTATTTTTACTGTGAAATAAGCTGGTGCGTGTTTCCCTAAGCTTGCTGGTCTGTCTTCTCATCTTCTATACACTTTGACTCTATATACCACTGACTGAATGATACTATATTTACCCCTCAGCGCGCATGTGCGAGAGGGTTATAGTAGTAGTCCTGTCAGTTGTTCTGTCTGTCTGTCATGCTCTGTTTCTAATACTAACAATTAATCGTTAATTTAGGTATAAACTTGCTGAGAACGATGGTTGAAGACCTTTTTTTGAGTTACAGTTTCTAATTTTTGGCTGATTCGAGAAATGTGAAGCGATCAGTTCTGCTTAGGTACTGGCTTTTGTGGGTTATGCCCCTATCCTCATGTCGTAATCACATGACCAAATAATTTGTTGCTGCCCACAGTAGTTTTGCTTGCTGCCGTTGGGAAGTTAATACTGGTGAGTGTCTCTAGCCTGTACAGCTTCTTTTATGAAGACCACGTTTACATGTATGGTTTTCATTGTTGGAACTATACTGATGCCTGATCAGAATAGCCAATAAGTTATTCTTTTGGTCTGGGATGATTTTGTTATAGCTAGCAAGTTTATAGTAGCGCTGAGGGTTCGCACCTTTGGTACTTCATTAGAGTATGACTACCACTGACGGGATAAGTTACATTTAGTGTAGGAGTACCACTGACTGAATGTTACTATATTTAGTGTATGACTACCACTGACTGGATATGTTATATTTAGCGTAGGAGTACCACTGATTGGATGTTACTATATTTAGTGTATGTCTACCACTGACTGGATAAGTTACATTTAGTGTAGGAGTACCACTGACTGGATGTTACTATATTTAGTGTATGACTACCACTGACTGGATACGTTATATTTAGCGTAGGAGTACCACTGATTGGATGTTACTATATTTAGTGTATGACTACCACTGACTGAATGATACTATATATAGTGTATGACTACCACTGACTGGATGATACTATATTTAGTGTAGGAGTACTACTGACTAAATGTTACTATATTTAGTGTATAACTACCACTGACTGGATGATACTATGTTTAGTGCATGACTACCACTGACTGGATGATACTATGTTTAGTGCATGACTACCACTGACTGGATGTTACTATATTTAGTGTATGACTACCACTGACTGGATATGTTATATTTAGCGTAGGAGTACCACTGATTGGATGTTACTATATTTAGTGTATGTCTACCACTGACTGGATAAGTTACATTTAGTGTAGGAGTACCACTGACTGGATGTTACTATATTTAGTGTATGACTACCACTGACTGGATACGTTATATTTAGCGTAGGAGTACCACTGATTGGATGTTACTATATATAGTGTATGACTACCACTGACTGGATGATACTATATTTAGTGTAGGAGTACTACTGACTAAATGTTACTATATTTAGTGTATAACTACCACTGACTGGATGATACTATATTTAGTGTATGACTACCACTGACTATATTTAGTGTAGGAGTACCACTGACTGGATGATACTATTTTCATGCAAGACTAAATGGGGAGTGCTCTAGTACATTACTTATTAAAAAGAACACACTAGAAGCCTTAGAATTATTAACAAGACAGGATATAGATAGGCAATTCTTAATTTGTTGGATTAAGCAGACAGTGATGTTGTGCTGCATGCATGCTTGTAAAGGGGCTGTGGTATATACTTGCTGTTTACAGATCCCATGATGATATGGAGCCTGTCCCTCCTCTCCAGAATGCTGTACAGGTATAGTTACATACATACACACATAGGCACATGTCTATGACTTAATCCCTAGGACTTGACCGCTTTGTTTTATAATCCTGGCAGACAACAGCATTAGAGACTAAAGCAGACATAGACCCAGATGTGTTCAAGAGTATGACTTCTCTAGGATGTTTCAGGGACAAGCAAGCACTCGTTAAAGGTCTATTATCCCCAGAGTGAGTCTGCACACCATATAACATGCACGCCACATGCCATGCACGCCACATGCCATGAACGCCACATGCCATGCACACCATATAACATGCACGCCACATGCCATGAACGCCACATGCCATGCACACCACATGCCATTTATGTCCATACCTGGCACTTTATAGAACTTTTTTATAATATGTTTCATGTCACTCTTGTTAGGCCCAATGAGGAAAAGGTGGTATACTTTCTGTTATTGTCACGTAAGGAACGACAGCCAAGTGTTGAAGATGAGGCCAAAGCTATGGCTGAATCCAATATACGAGGTAACCTAGTAGAATAACATCTACATATAACCTGGTAACTGCTACTATACGAGGTAACCTATAATAGTAGAATAACATCTACATATAACCTGGTAACTGCTACTATACGAGGTAACCTATAATAGTAGAATAACATCTACATATAACCTGGTAACTGCTACTATACGAGGTGACCTATAATAGTAGAATAACATCTACATATAACCTGGTAACTGCTACTATACGAGGTAACCTATAATAGTAGAATAACATCTACATATAACCTGGTAACTGCTACTATACGAGGTTACCTATAATTGGCGAGCGAGCGTAGCGAGCGAGACACTTACAGGGGGAAAAATGAAAAAATCGGGGATGTTTATTTATATATATGGACGTACGTATGTCATTTTGTACTTTGACCCTCCGTATTTTTGTGTGTTTGCTCGGCGTTCGACCCCGTCCCAAATTGCACTAAACAGAATCCTCTGGTTTAGCGATCAGTACCCGTATCACCCTAGAAATTGAATTGTTTACCGTTGCTTCTTGTTTTGCGGGTGCAGTTTTTCTATTCGAGTTAGTGGCGGTGATAAGTCAATGCGCTCTTTGTTATGGTTATAAGCCGTGCGCAACAGTATTTACTTGAAAATACATTGTTCACTAGATTACTGCGAAGGTAAGTCTGTGTAGGTGCATGTCCAGTTGTGTCAAAGCATTGTGTGTTACAACCACTACTTAGCTAAAGAATATCACAAAAAAAACTTTTAAATAACGTGTATTGTTTTGTTGTTGTTTTCCTTCCAAGCAGTTGCAGAGAGTTGTTACTATGGCACTGAAATCCCTTTACCCTGTATGGTGACCTTATATTCAGTAGCTTCAGTGTTAGAAGTCAAAATCATTCATATAAAAATAGTACAGTCTTTAGGCTCGCTCGCCATTTGTGCTCAAGCACACCACTAGTAGTAGAATAACATCTACATATAACCTGGTAACTGCTAATGGCATCATAGCTAATAACCTAATATACCAGAAAAGACTAGTTCATCTTTAATCACTACTCTAATTGCACAAATGAACCATGCACACCAGCAGTTTCATGCATGCCACAGATACTGTGTCTACATCAAGCAAGTGTACAGTTCTGGGTATAACTTCACACCTTCCTTTCTCACTTTGTCATAAATGTATAGTCTGAATCACTACTACTGTTATTGTTGTTGTTGTTGTTATTATTATTATATATATCAGCCTTCCTGGCCCTGTTTTTCTTATTCCTCTCTTCAGCTCATGAATTCCCTTCTCCTCTGTCTACCTCTCCTGCTCTCAGTATCTCTGTCCTTCTCCTCTGTCTACCTCTCCTGCTCTCAGTATCTCTGTCCTTTTTGTGTATTTGCTTTCACTTTTCATTGAAGTAGTTACATCAGTCAGCTTTTTCTCACCTGCTTCTGTTTTTATTGATCCTTGCATTCTCCTGCTTCTCTTACCTCTACTATAGTGTTCATAGTATACAATAGGTTAATGAGGCACTTCAAGCTAGATTAAGCTGTTCCCATTAGGTAATGACGGTGATTTACCAACTCAGATCAACTCATGAATTATTCATGAATACACACACGGTCGGTCGTCGTTACTGACACACAAACATATTATTATTATTAGTTGATGTATATAGTTTTAACTGTAACTTTGAAATCTTGAAGCCTCATTAACCAGAGAGCAGCAGCAAACAGGAAGTTCCACACAACTGGCAGGACTTTCAACTCTCCAGGACTAATGCAATCTGTATTGATTAGTGATGTCGTAACCCAATTTACACATACCCTTAGAGTGAAGCAATAGTTTGAAATGGTTTCAAAGTAACCATTGTAATCAAGTAACATAGTGTGTGTGTTAATGTGCAGATCCTCCAAGAAAGAGAGTTGATTCCAGAAGTGCCTCAGCCTCTCAGCTACAATTGCAAAGAGCAAGGTTAGTCTAACATTTGTAAGCATAATGTAGAGAGTGTGTGTGTGTGTGTGTTTGTTTGTTATAGAGCACAGTCCATAGGCTCTGCTAATTTGGACCAATTGCCCCCTCGTTCCCCACGATTCTCAACAACAGCAGCTCCTAGCTATGCAACCTCATCTCAGGGATATTACATGTATTCCGCTGGCACGCCCCCTTCTACTACACGCTCACGCAAACTCAGTCACGCCCAGGCTGAAGTGACACTGTCTCTGGGACCAGGAGTGAGTGGTCCAGTTCCTGCTAGTGGTGGTGGGGGTAGTGGCAGTCCAATAGTAACTTCTAGTGGCCCAGGGACTAGTAGTACCTTGGACAGCTCTGCAGTTCCATTCACAGGCAGTGTGGCCACCCCATGGAAGAGGAAGTTGTCCCAGACCATGAGACATTTAGTGGTGTCACCGAGATTCCATCGCAAGCGCTATGATGGCTCTACAGCCGATTCTGCCTCAGGGCTAGAGTCCGCTTCTCCTCAAATGTAAGACTTCTCAGCTGGTGTAGACAATGACTTTTACGTAACTACATTGACCCTCACAGGAGTTAGTATCCAACTTATTTTAGAATTGCCATTTTACATGTCATACATGCCATGCCTGCGGTCCTGTCTGTTACATGCCATGTCTGTGGTCCTGTCTGTTACATGCCATGCCTGCAGTCCTGTCTGTTACATGCCATGCCTGCGGTCCTGTCTGTTACATGCCATGTCTGCGGTCCCGTCTGTTACATGCCATGTTTGCGGTCCCGTCTGTTACATGCCATGTCTGCGGTCCCGTCTGTTACATGCCATGTCTGCGGTCCCGTCTGTTACATGCCATGTCTGCAGTCCTGTCTGTTACATGCCATGCCTGCGGTCCTGTCTGTTACATGCCATGTCTGCGGTCCTGTCTGTTACATGCATGTCTGCGGTCCCGTCTGTTACATGCCATGTCTGCAGTCCCGTCTGTTACATGCCATATCTGGTGTATGTTACATTTTGCACAGGGCCAAGCGGTCGTGGTTTGCCAACTTTCGTTCAGAGAGGGAAAAGGATGAAGTTGTAGTTGTTTTCAGGGACAAAGGATTTACTGACCTCAAACTGGCACTCAAGCAAGCTTTTAAGGTAGAAGATGTGTGTGTATGTGTGACCTGAGATCATTTGTGTGTACATGTGTTTGTGTGCAGGTGGTAAATTGCCATCAGGAGGAATTAGATGAACACACTTTTAAAGTCAAATATGAGTCATCAAAACAAAAAGGTAAATATCAAATGAATATTATATCTACTGTAGCTCTGTTCTTATGCTTATATGTCTACTGTAGCTCTAGTAGACATTATATAAGCTTATGAACAGAGCTACTATATATAAGCATAAGAACTGTAGCTCTGTTCATAAGCTTATATAATATCTACTGTAGCTCTGTTCTTATGGTTATATAATATCTACTGTAGCTCTGTTCATAAGCTTATATAATGTCTACTGTAGCTCTGCTCATAAGCTTATATAATATCTACTGTAGCTCTGTTCTTATGATTATATAATATCTACTGTAGCTCTGTTCTTATGATTATATAATGTCTACTGTAGCTCTGCTCATAAGCTTATATAATATCTACTGTAGCTCTGTTCTTATGGTTATATAATATCTACTGTAGCTCTGTTCATAAGCTTATATAATGTCTACTGTAGCTCTGCTCATAAGCTTATATAATATCTACTGTAGCTCTGTTCTTATGATTATATAATATCTACTGTAGCTCTGTTCTTATGATTATATAATGTCTACTGTAGCTCTGCTCATAAGCTTATATAATATCTACTGTAGCTCTGTTCTTATGGTTATATAATATCTACTGTAGCTCTGTTCATAAGCTTATATAATGTCTACTGTAGCTCTGCTCATAAGCTTATATAATATCTACTGTAGCTCTGTTCTTATGATTATATAATATCTACTGTAGCTCTGTTCTTATGATTATATAATGTCTACTGTAGCTCTGCTCATAAGCTTATATAATATCTACTGTAGCTCTGTTCTTATGGTTATATAATATCTACTGTAGCTCTGTTCATAAGCTTATATAATGTCTACTGTAGCTCTGCTCATAAGCTTATATAATATCTACTGTAGCTCTGTTCTTATGATTATATAATGTCTACTGTAGCTCTGTTCATAAGCTTTCTTGGGTTGTTTTGTTTTTTTAATCTTTTCCCCCCTTCTTTTTATCAGTAGCTAAATTATAGCTATAGCAATAGGATATATATTTACTACTTGGCTTTATTTTATTTTATTTTTTTTATTAGACAGATAGACATGGTGTGTGCCTTTTATACAACAATGCAAATTTTAAAAACATTCCTTGCATGCCTAAATTTTGGTGCATGCAGAGCAAGAAAGCTATGGTTTTTGCCATTCCTGTTGACTTTTGGAATAGCACTTTCTCTCCTGGGTTTTATTTGGCACGAGCTTTCTAATGGTGCTAATCCCCGATGTGTAGCTGCTTGTTAAAAAAATTATTCAAGTTTTTTTTTTGTGTGTGTGTGTGGCTAATTCAACTTGGACAGACTGTAGGAGGAATAATACTTAATAGTTTTAATTACTAGTGATGTGCTTCAGCACAAATGGCGAGCAAGCTGGTCTGACTGAAATCCAATTTGAATGCCTAGCTGCTGATAACATTTCTTTGTTAGTTAAAGGTTTTTTGTTTAATTTATTTGTGCTTTTTTTTAGCAACGCACACTTTACACACATACACACTTTTCACTGGCTATATTGCATTGTATTCTCTTCGCGACTTGACTGTTAAACAACTGATTTTCAAGTAAGATCTAATCTGTTACGTAAGGCGTATAGCTAACAGCACATAAAGTCTTTTTACGTGAAATTCTTGCGCCTGCGCTAATATTTGCGTGTTAAAGTAGCCTCTGGGGGTGGACACGCTTTGACCTCTTTGAACTTTGCCATATATACCAAAATCTCAATTGAAACTCATTAGTGAGGGTCTCGCTTCTCTTGCCCAATTACCAATTAGTAGTAGTATTGCCTGTTGTTTCATTAGGTAAACATGTATTCAAGAAAGCTGTGAAGTTGATAGTGTCTGTGAGCCCCACCCAAAGTGTTTCATCTCAAGGGTCGTCCAGTTCCAAAATATCGGGTGGCAACTCCAGTGGAGACCAGTCCTCATCGTCTCTTGTTGACAGTATTGTATTTGATGGTAGAACCTTCACCGTCACATTCTCACATGTGTCTGGTAAGTCTCATGATTGTATGTGTGCCTGTGGGCTAGGGCTTACATGTTCCTTATGAGGTCGTACGTGTTCCTTATGAGGTCGTACGTGTGCCAGTGGGGTCATATGTGTGCCTGTGGGGTCGTACATGTTCCTTATGAGGTTGTACGTGTTCCTTATGAAGTCGTACGTGTGCCAATGGGGTCATATGTGTGCCTGTGGGGTCGTATGTGTGCCTGTGGGGTTGAACGTGTTCCTTATGAGGTCGTACGTGTGCCAGTGGGGTCATACGTGTGCCTGTGGGGTCGTACGTGTGCCTGTGGGGTCGTACGTGTTCCTTATGAGGTCATACGTGTTCCTGTGGGATCGTATATGTGCCTGTGGGGTTGTATGTGTTCCTTATGAGGTCGTACGTGTGCCAGTGGGGTCATATGTGTGCCTGTGGGGTCGTACGTGTGCCTGTGGGGTCGTACGTGTTCCTTATGAGGTCGTACGTGTTCCTTATGAGGTCGTACGTGTTCCTTAGAAGGTCGTACGTGTGCCAGTGGGGTCATATGTGTGCCTGTGGGGTCGTATGTGTGCCTGTGGGGTTGAACGTGTTCCTTATGAGGTCGTACGTGTGCCAGTGGGGTCATATGTGTGCCTGTGGGGTCGTACGTGTGCCTGTGGGGTCGTACGTGTGCCTGTGGAGTCGTACGTGTGCCTGTGGGGTCGTACGTGTGCCTGTGGGGTCGTACGTGTGCTTGTGGGATCGTGTGACTTTTAAAACATTGGAGGACGTGTGACTTAAAACATTCAAGCAGTGCTTTACTTTTTAAACTTGTGACTGTAACTAATAGTACATTGCCCATCAAAAATGTATGGGGAAAGTTGCTGTTCAATTGAAATCACACGGGGAAAGTGAAATAGCATGGAAAATAAGTGAAATACCTCGGTAGTTAAGTGAACTAGTATGGGTAAGTGCGTATACATGCAGCTCGAGCCTAGGAAACGTACAGTTAAAGTAGTTTTTAGTTGGACACTATGTCATTCTTTAGCACAGAATTTCTACCTGTATTTGACGGAAATTTTTGAACAGATTAGGGGGAGCCATAGGTAGAGAATGAAGTTCCAGAGGAAGTCAATTCTGAAATGGAGATAGTGAGTGAACCATACAGTGTAGCAACGGTGCAAACAAAAAGCTAGCCTACTATTAGCGAATGATAGCACAGGTAACCTGTGCTATTAAGGATCAATAGCACTCGTAAAGCAATTAATATAGCACTCGGCTTCGCCTTCTGCTATTTCTATGTGTTACTCATACTATTAATCTCGACTAGCACAGGTACCCATGCTATTACTCGTATGTAATGTATATATAACTTGACTCGACTTGTACATTGAGATTGTGTTGCTTTGAAGCATTCAAACTTCGAGTTTTGACTATATAAACTTCTTTAATGCACTAGCATTTTATTGCTGCTTCATTATTAACACTTGAAAGGAGTGAAACTCGGGATTTGCAACTTCAATACCTCCCCAAAACAAGCTTTGTTCAAAATTTCTCAGTTTAGTTGTGCGATTCTGTGAGTAGAATTCCGTGTAAACCTTACTCTCATTTACATTTAACTTTACCAGTGTGTCTACTTACAGAGGTGCACCAAGTTCAGAAGAACGTGCTAGATGTCGCACCAGCAGACTGGGTGTCGCACCAGCAGTGCTAGGTGTCACACCAGTGGTGCTGTGTTTAAAGTAGCATATTAAGGGTGGTGGAATAGTATAGAATAGTTGTAGTCTAAAGAATAGGTGTGTTCTGATGTATATTATATCTTGCTGTCCATTTGATGTGGTATAGGACCTACCAGAAGGTTTCATCGTGTATGTGATAAGCTGCAGTCTGCCGTATGGAATCCAAGCTCTGTGAATCCACTGGTCATGGATGTGGAGCAGCCTGACTCGGGTATCAATCCTAGTCTGAGTTCTGATGACACTCTGGCTACTGCTAGTCCTATAATGGGTGACACCTCCTCTTCCTCCAGCTCTGCTGCTGTTCAGACTGTACTATCCATAGCGGCAGTATCTACCAGTAGCAAGGAGGACTTGGGAAGCTGTTCTTTGTTGGGTGGCTATAGTACTGATGACTATGAAAGTGAAGATGGACTGGACAATCATCATGGAATAGGAAAATCTTAATCAATCCGTATTGATACCATCTTGCACTCTTCTAGTTTCTGTTGTTCAATGTCATTTTTTATGTATTAGAAGCAAATTCACTTTTTATTAGTAATTAGAATCCTCTTCTAATGTATTCCAATAAAAACTATTATATAGAATTCGAAAGTACTTAAATAATGCATGTGGTGTGCGCACTTACATCACGTGACGACGCACATGCTCTTTCTTGGACACGTTTGAGGTACTGTAACTAGGAGTCGAAGTCGTCCTTCAAGTCACTGCAGAGATGGGTCGTATGCACGCGCCGGGGTAAGAAGTGGGGAGCTTGGTAATGAATCACGTCTGAATAAGTTAGTTTTGAATTGTTTCAGGCTTTATTATCTGTTCTATTCCTCTGGTATCTAGTCGGCTTGTACATGCCCAAACGCACTATTTTTTGTAAGGGAGCTGAGGGACGATAAGTTGACTTAAGAATGTACCATTACTGGTTGGAGGCACTATTGCTGATTGTACCCTGGTACTTCAAACTGCCCAATCAGATTGCTCCATTCACGCTGAATATATTTCATGCCCACTCCTAGGAGGTTAATAAGTAAACAGTCCAATTAAAATAAGTTTTGTGTGTTTCCTAGAGCCATGGTCCAATCAGTTGCACCCCTCCGTTCGGTCGGTATGGGGATTTACACTATCCTCAGACCTTTGGCCCTCAGTTATGTAAATCCCATACTGACCTCTACATTGTGGTGTAACCTATACTAATCTGGCAGCAGGTGCCATTACAAACTGACAAGATGTCATTATTTGAATCCTTGAAACTTTTATAACTGGCCATGTGATGTAGCATCTAGCTCACTGGGACCCTCCTGAGGGTTTGCTGATGATAGTTGTGGCATAGCCAGACCCTTTACCATACCACTATGTGGAGAAAGGGTCTGGGGACAATCATGCACCTTGGCTGTTCTAGAAGAATGAGGTAGTGGTTCCCATATTACTTTAACTGGCGTCCATAGTGTGGACGACATAGTTACACGACACAGCCATAGTGTGGAGGACATAGCTACACGACACAGCCATAGTGTGGAGGACATAGCTACACGACACAGCCATAGTGTGGAGGACATAACTACATGACACAGCCATAGTGTAGTTGCACAGATGCAGCAGTCACAGCATTTTAATGTGGAGGAATGCGGGCTCTCTTCCGTACACTTGCAGTTGGATGCCCACTCATTCCAATGAGGCTTGCCTAGAAGACAGCCAAAAAAAGATTAACTAACCCCCCCCCCAAAATTGTGGGCTAGAGCAGCCATGGTGCGTGATAATCCCCAGGCTCTTCCTCTGCGTAGCGGCATGGTAAAGGGTCTGACTAAGCCAGACTAGTTGTGGGAGTTCAACCAATGGTGATGCTAGTACCTGCATATGCAATGTAGTGACTAGCAAATAGCAGTTATGTTGGTATATGGAGTTCGATGGTGCAATGTAGTCATCAATCGTGTTTGTTTTGAGTGTGTGTTGCCCTGTAGTACATGCAACCTTGACATATCTTCAAAGCAGTTATGTTAATAGTAGCAACTTTTCTCGTTCTAAGCCAATTATTATGTTAATTAAAACTTAACCCGCCGTTTAAACTTCTTGCCGAAGTCCTTTTCAGGGGTCAACTGAGATCAAACTCTCCGTGGTGATATAATCAATATTTATTATATTACCATGGAGAGTTCAACCTCAATTGACCCCTGAAGAGGACTTCGGCAAGGAGTCAACGTTGGGTAAGTTTTATAACGTCATAATGAGCTGTTAGAACGAGAAAATTTGCTATTACATATTATAATAATTATTTAGCCGAGAATGACTGAATCAGCAGTTATATTGGTGTATGGAGTTTGATGGTGTAAGCAAGTTGTGGCTGTAACACACAACATTGAGATATGCTAGTGCTATGCTTCGGCACTAAGGCAAGCAAGCTGGTCTGGCTGAATGCTGGACGCTTATATTCCTTGGTTAGTTAAATGCTTTTCTTTACTTTATTTGTGCTATTCTTTAGCAACACACGCAAGTACACACCTGTTCACTGGATATACCAGCACAATACTTGCATTGTATTCTCTCTGTGACTTGACTTGGACAATTGATTTTCAAGGGGTAAGCAATTAAATTTTAAAGGACAATATGGGTAAGGATCAATAAACCAAAGGATTCTTAAGCTAGCTGCCTTTCCAGTACGCTCCCTTGAAAATTCTCTATTGTACCAGAGCTCTAGTAGATAAAGCATCGTTTGTATTCTCTTAGTGACTTGATGTTGGACAATGGATTTTCTGGTAAGATACGCAAGGCATCTATCCACAACAAACGGCGCATTAACCAAGGCAACTTACCACCGCCACTAATAGAGTAGAACACGAAGTCCGCTAAGTTTATAAGACTTATTGCAAATGTCTGTCCTCTTTTGTCTCCGTCCGGGTGTAGCTCTTAGCCTTTATTTTTCCTGGCATTACAAAGTTTTCTTTTGTGTGTGTGTGTGTGTGTGCCCAACATTTTAAAGTACCTCTGGGGGTGGGCACGCATTGACCTCTGTGAACTTTGCTATACCAAAATCTCAATTGAGACTCATTAGTGAGGGTTTCACTTTGCTCGCCCAATTAGTCACTAATTAAAGGGTTTCATTTAGGGACAGGTGGGATATCATGCATTACAATATTTATGGGTGAAAATTTTGCGGTATACCTGTATTGAAGAATAGAATCTATATTACCATGGCAGAGTCATTTTTCAATTTAAAAATGTGGTTTACGGTGATCTATCTACCGGACAATACACAGCAAAATACTGTGGCAGCACTATTTAGCAACAAAGAAAAGTATGAATACATGTTGAATCAGAGTAGGAGAGTTCCTTGACAAAAATATAGAACAAAATTTTGATTTCTTTTCTGAAGAAAAAAAAATTACTTTTTGCTATAGTAACATGCCTACGAACGGCCATGCACCACCACCCATAGAATCAAGAAAGTTTTCTCAATCTGTTGATTCTTACCAGGTCTGGACCTAACAAGGCAAAGAAAAAATTAAGCTGCAAAGCTTCACCACTCCCAACATATGATAGCACGGGACTCTGATCCCAACATGTGATAGCACGGAACTCTGATCCCAACATATGATAGCACGGGACTCTGATCCCAACATGTGATAGCACGGGACTGATCCCAACATGTGATAGCACGGAACTCTTATCTGTTCAGATTTATTGCACTCATGTGGCAATAATTTCACTCTGCTTCACTTGTGTAATTTTTCTTGTGCCACTCATGCTATTAATTCGATTACCAATTTTTCCATGCTGTTATGTTTATTTAGAAAGCTGGTTGTAGGTAGAGTTGATCCCACTTTCATGGGTGGGTGTTAGTTTGGTAGTTTCCCACTGATTCTGTGAGCATTTAGTAAGTTTGTCGGTATGGGGTTTATGCTCTGAAGGCCAAAGAATAGTTTAAATCCAGTACCAATCAAACTTATACGCCTGCCACCAAGATGGCATGTGGCAGCTTCAAAACCTTTTTGTTGCTGTTGTTGTTTTGTTTGTTTGTTTTTTTGTAATTTGATTTAAAGATATACTTGAAGCATAGAAGAGTTGACTCCAATAGGCACTGGAGTTGCTGAAGTGACTAGCTCCACCCATAACCTACCACTAAGCCTAGTGGTAGCTGAGCCTAGTGATAGTAGTGCCTAGTAATAGTAGTGATAGCTCAGCCTAGTGGGGGTGGTAGTTAATGCAGCTGCAATGTGTGTTTTAGATGCTGTTGTGTTTATTGTAATTTAGAAAGGGAATCTCCCAGAGTGCTCTGCCATATAGACGAACAGTTCCAACAGTAAGTTTGTGTGTGAGTTGTGAGAATGTGTGGTGTGTGTGATAATGAAGTGGATTTCGCAGTGGCTGAAACAGACTTCAGTTGAAATAAAGGAACAGATATACAGGCTAGCAAAGAAAGGTCTCTATCCATCTCAAATTGGTTAGTTTATGGGATATTTATGGAGGTTGATGGGATCGTTTGTGTGCTGTGGTGTTTAGTGAGAGATGGAGTTACTTGTGATGTAATGTTTTTTGTGTACCTCTTCAGGTGTGATTCTGCGAGATTCTCATGGAGTTGCTCAGGTTCGGTTTATCACAGGCAATAAAATCTTGCGAGTGTTGAAGGCTAAAGGTTAGTGATAGTGTGGGATGACGAACACACTATTTCAGTGTAGGCGTTGGTGTGTATTAGGTCTTGCTCCAGCACTTCCTGAAGACTTGTATTATCTTATCAAGAAGGCAGTAGCTATTAGAAAGCACTTAGAGAAGCACAGAAAGGTATGTTTGTTTGTATTACTATTAATAGAATGACTGAATAGTTTGTGGTACAGGACAAAGATTCTAAGTTCCGCCTTATCCTGGTAGAAAGTCGTATTCATCGCTTGGCTCGTTATTACAAGACCAAGAGAATGCTTGCTGCCAACTGGAAGTAGTAAGTTATTTGTGGAGCTGTCAGTAAAAGTGACTTTATTTGTTTTGTTGCAGCGAGTCTTCTACAGCATCTGCTCTGCTGGCCTGACTTTTGTACCTATCAATATATTCCAGCAGTAGCAGCAAGACACTTGTCGTATTCATTGATATGAGAAGTTTTCCATGTTTTCTGTTGTTTCAATGATTTTAAAAACTATATAAGACATCCAACTCTTTGCATGCTTGCACATTGTGCGAGTAAGCCAGCATAGTAAGTATATGAGACATCCAACTCTTTGCATGCTTGCACATTGTGCGAGTAAGCCAGCATAGTAAGTATATAAGACATCCAACTCTTTGCATGCTTGCACATTGTGCGAGTAAGCCAGCATAGTAAGTATATAAGACATCCAACTCTTTGCATGCTTGCACATTGTGCGAGTAAGCCAGCATAGTAAGTATATAAGACATCCAACTCTTTGCATGCTTGCACATTGTGCGAGTAAGCCAGCATAGTAAGTATATGAGACATCCAACTCTTTGCATGCTTGCACATTGTGCGAGTAAGCCAGCATAGTAAGTTGTAATGAAAGAACAGAATTAAAGTAATGCACCCAACTTCAATCTTCCACAGAGAGAGTGCATTCACATCTCCACAGCTGTTATGGTTGCTGCACTGGATTAGATGCTTTACCCCCAACCATAGGGGCTTGGTAAAGAGTCTGGCTACGCGAGACAACTAAGCAGTCTACCAGAAATCCATTGTGTGCCATGCTACCTTATGTTGTGCAATGTTTCCTTGTCTGTCTCCAGCAGTGTTTTGCAGTCCTTATCGGGGTGTAGTACCAGCCCTGCCGACTTGCTGAGAGTCATGCGTTTTATAATGTGGAGGGACCGAAATATTCTAGCCATCCTCGGGGACAATAATATTGCCTGCCCCGAGAAGCAGATTCGAAGCTGCAACCCAGAGCATACATAGTCTTAGCCAATCGAATTGATCAAAAGGAAAGGAGTCAAAGTGCAAGACGTTAATTGCGAAATAGGTTGTTTTCTTTCAGCGTTTGTCGCGCATGCTGTAGGGCTCAGGCAGAAAGTAAAAACTTCAGAGCAACGTAAAGAGGTATTTGGAGAAGCTTGATAATCTGGGACGGGATATTGACGACCCTAGCTACCACTAGGCTCAGTTTAGTGGGTTGTTGTTTTTTTATTTAACGTACATATGGTAAAGGATTTTCAATGTCATAGTAACTACTCTCCGCAACTGTTTGACTTGCTGCCGTGGTAGCCGAAAAGGCTGTGTGAAAGCAGCTAATATACTAAAACGTATAGTTGTGCCATACTTTAGCTAAGCAGTAGCTGTAACTCGCAACACTTTCACACATACATGTTCACTGAACATACCAACACAAGACTTACCTCTGTGCTTAGACTATTGGACAATGAATATTCAGGTAAATAACACTGTTGCGTAGGGCGTATAACTAAACTTTCTTATATGAATTCAATGATTGCAGTGAGTTGCCTTTGCTCTCTGAATTACTTTGGACTTCTATTCATTCAAAGGATGATGTCTCTACTTGTGTAAGGTCAGAATATTCAGATGATGATACAAAGTAAGGAATGAATGAGGAGTAAGAGAATTGCTAGAGGGAGGAGTGAGTGCAGAGGACTGAAATTATTAGCGAAATATTCTTTTATTCTTGATGTTCTTTGTCAGCTAGCAGTCACACCTTCCCTGGTGTCCTTCACGAGCAACAGTATTACTAGCTGAGATGACTGTGTACAGAACCACATTATGTTTACCCGGTGATTTCTTTCCCACATCCTCATCACTTTCAACTTCAGATCCTGCCACTTACGTTACCTCACTAAAGTTCATGATGTAATCTCTGCATGCTACTCCCATAGTTGCCAACTGTCCTGAAAGCTCCGGGACAGTCCCGAATTTATAACTTGCCCACTGTCCCACAACCGGAAATGATAAACTTTGTATCTGTTTATACTACCAAATGCTTCCACTGTTCTAAAATTTGGAGTTTATAAGATTCTAGAATTGCTACTTTTTTTCTTTTTCTTTTTTTTTCCATGAATAGCTATATATCGATTCAATTGAAGAAAAGTGACCAGCAGACTTCGGTGACCACCACCGGTTGCAGAAAATCACATTAAATATATACTTTTAAACTATCCTACTATTATTGTTTCTTTATAATTGTTGTGATTTTGGGTGTAGTATGGGATGTGGCTTAATGTCCCTGAACTATGATTAGAAAAGTTGGCAACTACGTACTCCTCCTCATGCAAATTCCTGTAGTGGACTTGTCGTAGTATTATGATTGTCATCCTTTACCTATTTTCTCTTTTCACTGTCATCATTATCCCTTACCTGATACTTTTAAACTATCCTACTATTATTGTTTCTTTATAATTGTTGTGATTTTGGGTGTAGTATGGGATGTGGCTTAATGTCCCTGAACTATGATTAGAAAAGTTGGCAACTACGTACTCCTCCTCATGCAAATTCCTGTAGTGGACTTGTCGTAGTATTATGATTGTCATCCTTTACCTATTTTCTCTTTTCACTGTCATCATTATCCCTTACCTGATAGAGTCAGTCTTGTGCGGTATATTTTTTATGTTGGTGAAAGTAGTGTAGTGCCTCTATTAGTTAGTTGGACGTAAAACCTTCCAATACCCTGAAGTCACTGCATTTTATTTACAGCCTGCTTCAAAACCAACAGAAAAATGTTGGTACACTTCTCGGCAGTCATAACACATTAACCAAAACTATATCAAAGTTATGTAGTGGAGCAGGAATCTCTGGTTTTAAAACCAATCACTCACTTAGAACAACTGCAGCAACCAGGAGAGAACTGGTCACAGAAGCTAGCCTGGTGTTTGAAGCTACAAGCGAACTTCTTCTCAAAAAAGAAGCGCTTTCAGATATTGTAAACCGGGTACACTGACTTGAGCTCTGTGTTGGGCCCAAGCTTCCCACAAACCGAAGCAATATTTGATGTCTTTTTAATTTTGGTGGGAATACCACTTTCCCTAGCTCGCTCAACTTCAATGTCGCTCTTTGGAGGTGCAAATTGACGTGAAACTGTGTTTGGATGATGGCCTGGGGAGGGACTGACTGGCCTGCATAAACTCAGCTTCAGAATCTAACTATCTGCTGAGCAAACTCTAAAACTTTGCCGTCTTCCATACTTGTTTGTTTCCGTACCAGACTTACATATTCCCCATGAGAAACACCAAGGCTCTGCTAAACAGTCTGGAATTGCACAATAAACAAGCAGTTCTTCCGAACCTACTTCATGGTTTTTATCAACAAAAAAACTTCAGCATATTAACTTAGCATTTGTTGCCAAGTACATTGTTATGTTCAATAAGTTAGGTCCTGAGACCAATGGAATCCATCTACTAGTAATATCCCTTAGGCCCTTAGTAGTGCCCTCACTTTACTCGGGACACTACAGCCTAGGACCTTGGGGATCCTACTAGTTGGTAGATCCCGTGGTCTCGGGATCTAACTATAATTTGGTATCCTGGAACCAGCGAAGTTCAGTCCATGGGGTTTGTGCAATTGCTCACTACTCAGCTCATCAAAGCTGAGAACTGCTGTGAACTAGATAGAGTGGGGGCCACTTAGGATGTAAGTCCCAAGCTATTAGCAGCTATTATGAAAAGCTAACACCTAACCTAACAGCTAGCTAAAGCCACTCCAGATTATAGTAAAGAGATAGCTACACTGTCTAACTGTATGTTGCCCCAAGTTAAGACAATCAGTACAATCAAACTAACTAATAATCAAATAGCGATGAGTATAACAGTAAAGAAAGTCAGAGTTGCAAGTTGCAAAAACTGAGAAAAGTGAGTAGACTGAGAGTGTGAGAGAGGGTTCAGACTATATTCCAGAGCAGAGAAGACAGAGTGATAATTGTTGTGAAAAGGGGAGTTAATTGTAGTGTACAAAGAGTTCATGAGTGAATGAAGTGCAAATAGGGTTCAAGCCTAATTAGGTTAGTGGCTGTCTGTGGCTCCAACATCCCGCCCACCAAGACCGCAGTCTTTCGAGTCTTCGTCTTGAGGCACCAATAAAACGATCTTCGTAGTAGGTTGTTTATAAGTCCCTGAAGACGTCCTGATTGTGACTACTCAGACTTTGCCGTCTCTGCCAGCATGAGTTTGCACAATTCTCGCCAATGGCCACTTGTGAGAGAAGTTGGTTTGTTCTTTCAGCAGGATGTCTCCTTCCTGTAGATTGCGCTGAGAATGTTTCCATTTTGACAGTTTATTCAATTGAGTAATATATTCTGTTGACCACCTTGTCCAAAAGTCCTTGACTATGGCCTGGCACAAGTTCCACCTGCGAAGTAGTGAATGTGACTTGGTCAAAATGTGTTGATCAGGAATTGTTTCCAGTGGCTGGCCAATCAAGAAGTGTCCCGGTGTCAATGGCTCGATACCATCTTCATCATGACTAGTGACTGCACTAAGAGGTCGGCTGTTGAGACATGATTCTATTTGGCACAAGGTAGTTGTCAATTCCTCAAATGTCAGATGATGATCTCCAACGACTTTCTTCAAGTGAGTCTTGACTGCCTTTACTGTGGCTTCCCATAAGCCCCCGAAGTGTGGAGCTCGTTCAGGACTAAAGTGCCATTGTATGTGTTGGTCAACACAAAATTGAGACACAGAATTTTGCGTCGTTTCTTTGCTCAGGAATTTGTACAGCAGTTTCAGTTCTCTAGACACCCCGACAAAGTTCGTACCATTGTCCGAAAACATTTCTTTGGGTTTTCCCCTTCTGGACACGAATCTTCTCAGTGCAGCTAGGCACTGAGATCAGAAACTGGTTCCAAATGGACTGCCCTCACTGAAAAGGACACAAATACACAGATGTATGTCTTGACTAGTACAGGTCGACGAACATAACCATACTTGGTATAGACTGGTCCTGCAAAGTCCACACCAGTAGTCTGAAAGACTGGTCCAGGGGTGAGTCGTTGAGATGGAAGTTGTCCCATCAGCTGACTTTCTGGCCGAGCAGCTTGGCGTTTGCAGATGACACACTGTCTGCAACAGGAGCGAACCAATCTCTTTCCAGAGACAATGTGGTACGTCCGAGCAAGAATTGACATCAGCAGTGTAGGTCCAGCATGACTGGAGATGAGATGTTGATGTCTGACAATCATGTGACTGAGAGGATCCTTGTGGTGTAGTATGATAGGATGTCGCTTTGAGAACTTAAGATGTGCTCTTGCCAGCCTTCCGCCCACCTTGAGAACCGAGTTAGAATCTAGGAAAGGTCGAAGAGGAAGTATTGGACTATTAGTGGGCAAAGTAACAACCTTCTGCAGTGCTTTGATCTCAATACCAAACATTCTCTCTTGCGACTGCTTGATAAGCACGATCTCAGCTTGAATAATCTCTGGTACAGTTTAAAATGAACTAGTTCGAGGTTGCTCTTGAGTCCCACGAATTTTGATATTGTGAAGAAATCGAAGAGCCCAGGCAAGTACTCGTCTTAGTTTGTCAAATGAGGAATATTGAAGGAGTAGCCAGGGTTCTGTAGAGGTAATGACATTGATGCAGACTCTAACCTCAGGATCTTCCCCAGAGGAAAAACATTGTGGCTGAGAGGGCCAGTGTGAAGAATCCTGGGACAGCCATTCAGGTCCATGCCACCAAAGTTGATGTTCTAGGAGCTGCTTAGGAAGCAGTCCTCTGGAGGCACAGTCAGCAGGATTGCTTTGAGATGGTACATGTTTCCATATATTAGTGGGAAGTAGTTCCAGGATAGATGATATTCTATTGCCTACATAGGTGTTCAAGCGTCGAGGGTTACCATCTAACCAGTTAAGAACGACTGTAGAATCTGTCCAGGCATGGGTCTGACTTATGTCAATTCCAAGTGCAGTATGCACTGAGTCTAGCAGCTTGGCTAACAGAAGTGATCCACACAGCTCCAAACATGGTATTGACTCCTTCTTGAGAGGAGCTACTCGTGATTTGGCTGCTACAAGAGTCACGGAAGTCAGAGAATTGGCATACTCAGCTCGGATGTAGACAACGGCAGCAAAGGCCTTCTCTGATGCATCTGAGAAGCCATGCAGTTGAGTGTTAGTAACAACAGCATCTGGTCTGAAGTAGTAGCGGGTGATAGGATGCTGGTTAAGGAGGCATAACTGCTCCCTCCAGCTGGCCCAGATCACCTCAAGATCTTCTGGAACTTGCTCGTCCCAGTCCACCTTGCGTTCCCATAGTGACTGCAGTAGAATCTTCATACAGACTGTAGCAGGAGTGAACCATCCAAGCACATCGAACGTGCGAGCAATGTCTGAAGTGAGCTGTCTTTTGGTGAGTGTCTGATGAGTTTCAAGGGAAGCAGTAGCTATGTGAAGAGTATCTTGCAGGGAGTTCCAGTGAATTCCCAGAGTTTTGTGGCAGTCCGATGGAACTGGTAATTCTTGAAGATAGTCCTCTTCTCGAAGACTAGGTGGTATGGCTTCCACAACTAGCGAAGAACTAGACCTCCACTTTCGGAGAACAAATCCTCCCTTGCCTAGGAGCTCATTGAGGTCTTGTTGTAGTCTCACTGCTTCTTCTACAGTATCTGCTCCTGATAAGCAGTCATCAACATAGAAGCTTGTCTGTACTGTTTGTGAGGCCTGTGGAAATTGAGATTGGAAATCTGCTGCTACCTGTTGAAGAGTCTGAGTAGCTGCATAAGGAGAAGCCGCTATGCCAAATGTCAACCGAGTCATCCTGAAGTCACGCAGAGGTGTTTCAGTGTTGGGGCGCCAGACAAATCTGTGATAGTCTTTATCGTCAGGATGCAGTTCAATTGCCCTCTTTGATATGTCGGCTGTTATTGCTATGCGATGAGTTCTAAATCTCAACAGGATGTGTGTGAGAGCTGGGTATGTAGTTGGTCCAATCATGAGCAGGTCATTGAAGGATTTTCCACTAGATGTCTTGGCAGACCCGTCGAACACCACCCGAAGTTTAGTTGTGGTGCTAGTAGGCTTGATAACTGCATGCATTGGGAGATAAAATACACAATGAGTTGGTTTGTTGAGATCTGGCTCTGGCACTGGCTCAGCGTGTCCTAAACAGAAGTATTCCTCCACAGCATCTCTGAAGGGTTTCCAGGAGTTCTTTCTGAGAAGAGTTCTCTCGTTGGCTAGAAAGCAACGGACTGCCTGCTGTCTTGATTCTCCAAGTTTGAATGGTTGATCTCGCTTGGGAAGTGCTACCTGATATCTCCCAGTCTCAATGAGCTTGTGGTTGAGACTGTAGTGTTCCACCACTGCCTTCTCTTCAGGAGTTAATGGCGAAGTTCCAGATGATGTGGTTTCTTGTGACTCCCAAAAGGCTCTGAGCAATTCATTGGTGTTGGAGAAAACATCAGCATGGTACATCACATGTACAGCAGAAGTGGAAGATGAATATGGATCGGTGATTGTCCAGCCAAAGATTGTCCTGATAGCTGACGACTGACCATTGGATCATCTTCTCATTTCTGGTAGTAAGATCTGGTCTAAGACATTGGCTCCAAGTATTATGTCGATCCGCCCCGGACGGTCAAATGATGGATCAGCTAGCTGGATCTCCTTCAGGAAGCTCCAAGATGAAGCCTCTCGTACAACTTCATGAGGTAAGTTAGCAGTGACTTTAGAGACTACAGCTGCTGAGACTTGTATATTTGTAGGAGATATGTAGGTGGGTGAGACCTTGAATGAAGTTGCTTTACTGCTTGATCCAGTTGAGATGTCTTGTACTCCATGGATATGAAGATTATGCTTGGTGCACTTCAACTTCAGCTGCTGTACTAGACGTTGAGTGACTAGTGAAGTTGTTGCTCCAGTATCCAAGAGAGCCCTGGCTTTGACCTTTGATCCTTCGCTTGATTCCACAATGACTTGAGCTGTCATCAGTAACGTGGAAGTCAAGATGCTTCGGTGGTCAACAGTCGCCAGAGCCATAGCTAGAGTTACTGTTTGAGCAGGCGTAGGAGGTGTAGTAGCTTCCTGCTGTTGAGGTTGAGTAGCAGCAACTTGAGTCACAGTAGAGTTTGCTTGTGCCCGTGATTCATCATGCAAGAGAGAATGATGCAAACGATTGCACTTCTTACACCGATGAGGACTTTTGCAGGACTTAGTATAGTGTCCCGCTGAGAGGCAATTGTGGCATAATTTTAGAGATTCACTGCTGTCATTTCGTTGATCAAGTGATAGACCTTTAAATGCTGAACAAAGGTATAACGGATGAGACTCAACCTTACAGAACCCACAGGTCTTGTCCACACTAGTTGAGTGAACCATTGCTCGGGGACGTTTGTGCTGGTGTGAGTGTTGCTTAGAGGATGGTGTAGACGGTGCTGTCGTGTCCATTCTTTCTTCAAGAAAATCCAGGAATACTTCAATATCCGGTATTTCCTTTCTCTCTTGAGTAAAGGTAAGCCATTTATCGTAAAGTCCATGGTTGAGATTTGAGACTGCTATTGACGTTAAGACTGCACCTACTTCATATTGACCAGAGTCATGAAGTCCAGCCAGATGCTTCTTCCAGGTCACGTGTAGCTTGGAGATCTCCTCATAGCTGTTTGTCTTTGCCTGATGCTGAGTGAGGGCTTTCACATGAAGTCGATGGACAAGGCGACGTTTCTCATATCGCTTCTTGAGTAGTCCCACAATGGTAGAATAACCGTTGTATTTCGCAGTGCTTGCAGATACAATTTCAATTGCTTCCCAGGGTTTGATGGCTGCTCTAAGGTAGGTTAGCTTGTCTGCTTCACTAAGTGTGGTGTTAGAATCCACTGCTGTAGTAAATGGCTCCCAGAATGGTGCCCAGTCCAGAGGATCTCCGTGGAACTCTGGTATTGGTATCTTGGGTAAGTTGTACTTCTTGACCACTGGTACACTCGCGGATGTTGATGACGATGAGCTTACAGTGTCATCATTTCTTGTGCATAAAACTTCCAGATGAAGATATCTGGAGTGAAAAGGACCATAAGAAATTTGCAAAAAGGAATCCTTGGTTGCTAGTGGTTTGCCAGTTAGGACGAGCAGAGTGTGAAGATTCTTGAGCAGATCCTCCACTTCCTTGGAGGGAGATGCTGAAGGTTCCTCTTCCAGATGTTTTTCTAGTGATTCGAGACTACGATCAATCATGTCATGGATCTTGTATGCCTCATGAAGATCAAGATGATTTCTAAGTACTTTGCTGATCTCATAAACATCTGAATCATGTTGGGCCTGTTGAGTTTCTTCATCTCCCACCACAACTGATGATGAGTGATCAGTAATGATACTGGCTTGACACTGATTGTAGATGTCGTCATTTTGGAGAGTAGTGCCAGTTGCTGCTGGATTCCTTCAGGATCTAGCTCCCTTGGATCCATAGCGATAAGTATCTTAGCTCGGTTAGCAACTCTTGTGATTTGTCTCTTGGCAGAAGTTCTTTGCCGTTTAAGTGAAGCAAGTTCTTCCGGCATAGCCATTGTAGAGAAACTGAAGAGAATAGATGAGTAGTCCAACAATGAAGTAGTAATACCAGTAGACTTGCTGCAATACTCAATATGAAGGTTTACCAATATCCGGCTCGAAGGACCATCAATATGTGCAATTGCTCACTACTCAGCTCATCAAAGCTGAGAACTACTGTGAACTAGATAGAGTGGGGGCCACTTAGGATGTAAGTCCCAAGCTATTAGCAGCTATTATGAAAAGCTAACACCTAACCTAACAGCTAGCTAAAGCCACTCCAGATTATAGTAAAGAGATAGCTACACTGTCTAACTGTATGTTGCCCCAAGTTAAGACAATCAGTACAATCAAACTAACTAATAATCAAATAGCGATGAGTATAACAGTAAAGAAAGTCAGAGTTGCAAGTTGCAAAAACTGAGAAAAGTGAGTAGACTGAGAGTGTGAGAGAGGGTTCAGACTATATTCCAGAGCAGAGAAGACAGAGTGATAATTGTTGTGAAAAGGGGAGTTAATTGTAGTGTACACAGAGTTCATGAGTGAATGAAGTGCAAATAGGGTTCAAGCCTAATTAGGTTAGTGGCTGTCTCCAACAGGGTTTTCCTGTAGTTCCTATTCTTAAGAAGGATGGTTCTATTTGTCTATGTGGCAACTACAAGGTTACAGTGAACTGAGAAACAATCACTGAATCATATCCATTGCCCAAGGTGGATGACTTTCTGGCATCCCTCGCTGTCTTTTCGAAATTGGACTTAATCCACGTCTATCAGCAAGTCAAGCTTGACAAAGACTCCAAGGAGATGGTGACAATAAGCACACACATGGAACTCTATCGCATGAATCGACTGTCTTGTGGAGCGGCCTCCACACCTTCACTATTTCAGCGGGTTATGGAGAATCTCTTGCAAAGTATTACTGGTGTACTGATCTATATTGATGATATAATTCTCATCACAAGCAAGACTGTCGCTTAGCACCTGATTTCTTTGGGGGGCTGTTCTGGAGAGACTAGAGGAAACTGGAGTCAGACTGAAGCGGAGCAAGTGTTCCTTCCTACTGCTGTCGGTGGAGTTCTTGGGCTATCGCATCTCTTGGAACGGAATCCAACCTGCAGTGGAGAAAGTAGAGGCAATTCATAGGGCTCCTAAACCTTCCGACATCACCCAGCTCAAGTTATTGCTCAGAGCCGTCAACTATTACAGCAAGTTTCTCCCTGATCTGTTGAGTGTATTGGCCCCATTATGTAAACTCTTTTAAAAAAAGACTTGAAATGATCTTGGTGAGCTACTGAAGAAGTCAAGACCCTGCTCACATCAGACACTGTGTTAGTTCATTATGATCCTGAAGTTGAACTTGTACTGGCATGCGATACCTCTCCATACAGAGTAGGAGCCGTCCTCTCTCATCGATTTTCGGACGAAGAGGAGAAGCCAATAACGTGTGCTTCTTGCTCACTTGGAGTTACTGAACTCAGCTGGAGAAGGAAGGACTTGCGATTGTATTTGAAGCTAAGAAATTCCATCAATACCTCTGTGGTAGACAATTCACTATTTTTTCTGACCAAAAACAACTCCAACATATCTTCAAGGAAACTATAGCTATTCCTTAACTTGCTTCTGCACGCATTCAGCGCTGGGCTCTGCTACTGGGAGGCTATGATTACAAGATATCCTACAAGCCAGGACAACAGCATGCTAACGCAGACATGTTTAGCACATTACCAAGTTCGTCACCCCCAGCTAATATGTCTGATAGGCCAGAGAATGTATTTTTACTTGATGTTCTTGATTCCAGTCCAGTTAATACCTCGCATATATGTCAGTGGACAGCTAAGGATCTGTCGGGATGCCGACTTACTAGATTAGGTTGCACAAGGCTATCGCTCGTACCCGCTAGAGGTTCAGTCACCAAACTAAAAAATACTGACGATGCACATGGAAAACCAGAGTGGCATGTGATTGACAAATTGGTAAGGGATGGCATGATATAAAACATTTAATCTTAGGTAAGGGATGACGGTGGTTAAGTACGCTATATCACTCCTCTCACAGTGAACTAGTGAACGCAATAGTCCTTGAGTCTTGGTGGCCAGTGAACGCGACGTCCGGATCAGGTTGATCGAGGTTGAGGTGAATGAGAGACTGCTGTAGATGTGTCCAGAGGGGGAGTTGTAGTGTCCTATGTTGGGGGACAAGATGCTGTGGTGGATGTAGGGGATGGAGTTGAATACAAGAATGCTGGCTTTAATCGATCTAAGTGACTGCATTTCTTTTGCCATTTACTTCTAATGTGTAGAACTTGTCAGACCGTTGTACGACCTTATATGGGTCGTCGTATGGCTGCTGCAGAGGACGTTTCACTGAATCAAGTCTGACTAGCACATGTGTGCAAGTCCCCAAAGACTTACTGATGAATGTGACTCGTTGTGAATGATGGCATGGTGCTGTTAAGGCAGATGTTGCATGGCGACTTTGAGCTTAGCAACATAGTTAGCAGGACTTTCATGAGGGGGAGATGTCTCTGGACTAACAAATTCACCAGGCAGATGTAACATAAGCCCATAAACTAACTCAGCCGTAGTACACTACAGGTCTTCTTTGAAGGCAGTTCGAATACCCAGTAACACAAGAGGTAATGCGTCCATCCACTGTTCAGGACGCAGCTGAGCTTTGAGGGCGGCTTTTAACTGCCTGAGAAACCGTTCAACAAGGCCATTTGTGGCTGGATGATACGCCGTTGTATGGATGCGTTTTGAGCCAAGGTGATGCATGAGGTTTTCCCAAAGTGCAGATTCAAACTGACGTCCACAATCAGTAGTAATAGTTGAGGGAGTTCCGAATCACGATATCCATCCATGAACAAATGCTCGGGTAACAGTATCAGCCGTAATGTCTGCTATAAGAATGGCTTCTGGCCACCTGGTGAAGCGGTCGATGCATGTAAGTATGTGTACCCACGAGAGGATGGAAGTGAACCAACGGTATCAATATGTATTCGATCGAACCATGCTGATGCATCCGGGAATGCAACTAATGGTGTGACGGTGTGTCGCTGAACCTTGGCACGCTGGCACTTCAGACATGAGCGAGTCCACTGACAAACATCTGAATTGATGTGTGGTCAGATATAGCGTGATGTCAACAAGCATTGTGTAGCACGGATGCCGGGGTGTGAGGGGGAGTGAAGGGATTTGAACACAGCACGTCGAAATGCAAGTACAAGAGGACGAGCAATACCAAGTTGATGTGTCACAGAGAATTGTAGAATCTGACATTGCCAGAGGGGTAGCCTTGAGTGTGAGAGAAGATGAGGAACGCATCTGGAGAACATCTGGGTCAGACTCTTGGGCTGCTGCCATAGCTTTGAAATCGATCACTGGAGGTGAATCAGATAGGAGGGCATTGGTCTGCATGCAAGACAGAACGTCAGCAGGAACATTATCCTCACCCTTCACATACCTAATGTCAGAAGTATACTGAGCAACAAAATTCAAATGTCGTGATTGGCATGGAGAGTGTTTGTCTGAAAGTGTGCGGAAGCTTATAAGAGGGGCTTATGGTCCGTTGAGATATGAAATTCCCTGCCTTCCATGAAATATCGGAAATGTTTAACAGACAGATAAACAGCCAAGAGTTCTCTATCAAAGGTGTTACATCTTGTTTTGGCAGGCTGGAGTGATCTTCTCTGCTATTTTCCCTGGGACTGGTGGGGAGCAGGGGCCAACTACTACTGCTTCAGCCTGTGGTATGGCTGGTCGTGTTAACATGCTGGTTAGTGTCATCTCACCTAGCAATGCAGCTGCATGACATTCGCTCCTGTCCTTCCGCTGACCGGCCTCTGCTGTGCTATGGCTACTCTCCGCTATCCCCTGTCGCTCCGGTGCACTCCCCAACCCTCCTGCGGTCAATGGGGTTCTGTTACTGCTTGGTTCCCCAAGCTGGCTCAGTCCTGGGATGTGCCATGCTCTCTGTGGGAGTAACCCACTGCCTGAAGGTGTGCTGCTCCCACCCTGTAATGTCATTGCTCCAGGCCCACCCCCAGCCAACATACCACTGGATTGTCCTGGTATGACATGTTGTTGTCCACGCCCGCTTGGTGGTGGTGGTGGCCCAGTATCCTGTTGAGCCTGCTCTCTCTGTAACGATACGCTTTAAGCGTCCTCAAGCCTGTCTACTCTGGCTATCAGTCCCTCCATGCATCCCTCAACAGCCGTGCGGACGAGGTCTGCCACTGCTCTTGCTGCTTCGGGAGCTACTTCTGCTGGCGGTGGGCTCGAAGACATCGCTTCGCTTTTTATGGTGTTCTGAGGTTCGTAACGCTGTTCGCACACTCGTCTCAATACCTGGCAAATGTTCGCACTGAAGGGGATACCCAAGGGACTTTCCTGCGTTCCTTCACAGGTTGGCTGCTTCTCTTGTCTACAACAGTAATTTGTTGCGCATGCTCCATGCCCTTTGACCTCACCTTTCGTAATAACAGTATTAAATGTACATTGTAGTTGTGAGCTCTCATGAAAAAAAGAAAGATGTTAAATATGGACTACTCTAGAATATCTAAAATCCTGTAAAGGACAATGTGAGGATTACTTGAACTAAAAAGGTCTTCAAAATTGTCAATGAAAAAGCAAAGCAGGAGCCCATCTGTTACTGTCGCTCCTTCAATGAGTTTGTGCAGTTCACTGATACTCAAGAAGTCATGTGTGTGGGTATAAATCTCAACATGCTTCCTCACTCAACTGGTAGTGGTACAGCTCAGAAATGTCAAACTGAGAGAGCTATGGCTAAGGATGCAACTATATGCAGGGTAAGATGTCTCCAACACTTGAGCAGCAATAGACTGCAAATCTTCTTTAAAAGTTAAAGCTTGAGGGCATGTCCAGTGTCATGTAGAGGGTTCTTTTAGCTGAAAATGTTTGACAGCATGCACAATTGCAAGGGATTCCAGTTCTGTGATGCTGTACTTCAGTTCAGGTCCGCAAAGTTGCTTCAAGTAGCATCAAATGAATGACTGTGCTCTTCCCTCTTCACATAGAGCATGTTTAGCTCAGGACAATTGCCACTATCTATAGCCCTTACAGGCATCATTGATTAATGGCCGATTAACTGCAAGTTAGGCGGGGTTAATCCCAGGCGGGAACTTCTATGGGTGCGGTTAAGGATGCCGGGTGGGCGCAGGCGCACTAGGCCACACGAGTGAAAGAAGCCATTTGCAAGCTCTGGGAAACCGAACAGAAGCGGTAACTTTGAGCTTAGTTGGTTGAAGTATTAATCACTTAGGAATGGCCGAGGACAGTGGAGATGTGCACCGAGACACCCCAGTCGTAAGTCCCGAGCTAGTCGCCTGTATCCAAAGGATTGTGGCTGGGGCGATGGACGCTCACAGTGCCGAGTCTACTCGGGCCCCTGCGGGGACCGTCCCTCCAACTAGCGGTGGCACTGGCTCAGGTAGGTATCACAGTTTGTTTTTTTTGGCTTCCGTTGCTGGGTTGGTGTTACCCTGATCATGGGCCTTGTTGGCCACAGTGCTACCTTCCTTCTCACTCTCTCGAACCCCCCTGTCCTTTCACCTTCCCATTACCTCTGTCTCTCGCCCTACCTCCTTCCTTTCTCTTTGATCTTAGTCACCCTATTTGTCATAACAACCTGGTGGGATTGTGCTATTGAGGGTGGCGTTACCCTCTCAGCGAGCATTGGTGGAGTGTTTCCCCTTGCTCTTGCTGCCTTTTGCTTGCTTTGGCCATGGTCATCCATGAGTGCTCTCACTGCGTTGTTGTTGCGCATGTGTAGGTGCAGGTTTGGGAGTGTTCGTCCCAGACAGAGTGCGTGAGTTGGGTCTGCCCACCCTCCCGAGTGCACCAGTGGCGGTGGAGCAAGGAACTGCTGGTTCCTCGAGTGTAGCCGTGACGCCTGCTGAACCTAGCAAGTCAGTCAGCGAGGATGCCCCAAAGGGACCTCGGAAGTTCATGCTGGGAGTGAATTCCCCGGTTGTGCCGTCGCGGATCGTGAAACGGATCCTTAGTGCGGATTTTGGGGACATGGCTGAGCTGTCCAATGAGAACCTTGAGTCGGAGAAGAGGCGATCTGGCGAAGGGGAGGACACTAAGTCAACCCCTCGTGTTAAGTTACGCCCTCTCCCAGACCTGCTAGCATGGTCTCGTGCCTTCACACTGTATACAGGTGTTGTGCTCAGCAAGTACCCTGGTAAGGGCATGGAGCTGGCGGCGTATCATGCCATGATTCTGCACGGGCCAGATACGTGTGACTGGTGGAGGACATATGACCCACAGTTTCATGAGCAGTTCACCGACTTGGAGTCGGCAGACTTCACAAAAATAGACCAGACATTGTATTCCCGGTCCCTCTGGATGGCTAGTACTATGGGGAGTCCTCGGGTGGCCACACCCACGAATGTGGAGCACGCCGTGCAGCCTCGGGCGAAGAGACGTCGAGTTCAGGTGTGCTATGCGTGGAACGATGGGAAGGTGTGTCCCGTTCTTCCGTGCCGCTATGTGCATTCATGTGCAAGGTGTGGAGGAGACCACAGGAGGTCTATGTGTTCCCACACATCGTCAGATGCCACTAGTGGGACAGCAGCAGACTGATCCGGTCCTGCGGCGATCAGCTCTCCATGCTTCCAGCATTGGATTGAGTGACTCTGTTTATTTACATTATGCTATTTGTGCTGACTGATTGTTTTGTTGCTGTTGCATTTCACTGTGTTGCTGATTGTGACGGTGTGCTCTTATTCATATTTTGTTAAGGGGGGATGTCAGTTGTACATCTTGTTCAGAATGTAGGAGGCAGTAGTCTGTTTATCTCCTAAGAGTAGTGCTAGGTTGGTAGGGGACGTCAGCGCCCCGTCCGCTGTATACCATATTATAGGTAGTGGTCGTACTAGGCAAGGGACGTCAGTGCATTTCCTGTTTATAATGTAGGAAGCAGAGCTGGGGCCTATGCGTACACGCATCATTTGCTGGCTCTCGATGGCAAGAGGCCGGAGAACCGGGTGCTCCCGGCAATACCTGAGTGGAGCCATGTCGAATCTCCGATGCTACCTGAGGCTTGGGAAGTAGCCTTGGCAGGCCACCCGGATGACGCCTATCGCACGTACCTGGTAAAGGGTTTACGTGAGGGCTTTCGGATTGGCTTTGGGTACGGGTCATGTCAATGTACGGGTGCAAGCTCCAATATGCACTCGGCTGAAGAAAGACCCAGCATTATTGCAGAATTTTTAGCGTCCGAGCTGAGATCGGGCAGAGTGCTGGGGCCCATTGACCCAAGTAGCGCCGTAGCCATACAAGTGAACAGGTTCAGGTTAGTCCCGAAGGGACACCAACCTGATAAGTGGCATCTTATCGTTGACCTCTCATTCCCATCGGGAGGAAGTGTGAATGATGGTATCGATCCTGCTCTGTGCAGTCTGCACTACACATCTGTAGACGAGGCGTGCAGGAGAGTGCTGGCGCTAGGTCGGGGTGCCATATTAGCCAAGTTCGATGTCCAGGGTGCCTTCGGGACAGTTCCTGTTCATCCTGAGGACTGCTGGTTGCTCGGTATGAGGTGGCAGGGCAATACCTATGTGGACAAAGTCCTTCCATTTGGTCTCCGCTCTGCCCCCAAGATCTACAATGCAGTTGCAGACGGCCTTCTTTGGATCCTGAGAGCTCAGGATGATGTGAATAGTATCCATTACCTGGATGACTTCTTGCTGTTCGGAGCTCCTGACACTCCACAGTGTGAAGTTTCCCTGAGCAGAGCCTTAGCTTGCTGTACACGCCTGGGTGTGCCTGTTGCCCCGGATAAGACTGATGGCCCAAGCAGGGTCTTAGTATTCCTAGGCATCCAGCTTGACACACGATCCTTGACAATGAGTCTTCCCTCATCCAAGTTGGAGAGGCTACAGACGACTATCCGGATGTGGATGGGCAAAAAGTCATGTTCCAAGCGGGAACTACTGTCGATCATTGGTCAGCTCCAGCACGCATGTTGTGTGATCAGACCTGGCAGGGCATTCCTCAGGCGCATGATCGACCTGTCGAAGAGGGTGAAGGAGCTGCACCACAAGGTGCGTCTGAATGCTGCATTCCGCTCGGACCTCAGGTGGTGGGTTTTTTCCCTTCCTATCTGGAATGGAGCATGCTCTATGGCTGGTGCGGCTCTGAGAAAGCCACAGGTTATTCTGACTTCCGATGCCTCCGGGAGTTGGGGGTGCGGGGCGTACACGTCCACTGGGGAGTGGTTCCAGTTGGCACTAATGGAGGACTGGAATGGGGTACACATTACTGTGAAGGAGCTCCTGCCTATCGTGCTCGGGGTGGCCATGTGGGGGCCCAGATGGAAGGGTCTCACAGCGCAATGCCGCTGTGACAATGCTGCTGTGGTGGCCATTATAAACTCTGGCAGAAGTAGGATAAATCGGGCTATGCACCTGATGCGATGTCTGTCCTTTTTTCTGGCCAGATGGGAGGTATCACTGGTGTGCACACACATCAGGGGGGTGGATAACGGTGCAGCTGATGCACTTTCACGTAATGACCTACCTTCCTTTCAGCGCTTGGTGCCAGATGCAGCCAGGGAACCGTGCAACTTCCCAGCACAACTACTCCAATGTGTGGTGTCCAGCACTCCAGATTGGACACAGATCGACTGGATCAAACTGTTCAGTCTCTGTTTGTGAGTGGGCTGGCCACCTCCACGCACCAGACATATTCAAGTGGTCACCGCAGGTACCTTCGTTTCTGCGAGGCAATGAGTGTGCAAGCGCTACCAACCAGGGAGGAAGTGCTCTGCAGATTTGTCGCACAGCTGGCCCAGGATGGCCTCAAACACCGCACGATAAAGACGTACATGGCAGGTATCCGTCATCTCCACATTGAAAAGGGCCTTGGTGATCCATTCCTGCCTTCACTGTGCAGACTGCAGTATGTACTCGTGGTGTGAAGCGGACGCAAGCAGTCGAGGGTGGAAATTGTCGACAGCGCCTTCCCATCACTCCTTCATTACTGAGGGTCGTTAAGGGCATCTGGGATCGTGATTCTGATGACCCAGATTTGGCAATGTTGTGGGCAGCCTGTTGCTTAGCCTTCTTTGGTTTCATGAGGGCTGGGGAGCTGACAGTCCCGAGTGACCAGGGCTATGACCCCACCATTCACCTGTCCTTGGGTGACATATCCGTTGACAATCCAGCTGATCCGGGGGTGCTGGGGGTCCGGCTGAAGGCGTCGAAGACAGACCCATTTCGAAAGGGTATCTCCCTCTTTATTGGGAGAGTAGCATCAGACATCTGTCCCGTGGCTGCTATGTTGGCGTACCTGCTGGTTAGAGGCCACCAGTCCGGTCCCCTATTCCTATTCAGGGATGGACGATTCCTGACTCGTCAGCGGCTGGTGGTTGCAGTACGAGATGCCCTTCGGTTGGCTGGTGTGGACGCCAGTCTGTACGCTGGCCACAGCTTTAGGATTGGAGCAGCCACTACTGCTGCCGCTAGAGGTGTGGAGGATTCTGTGATCATGACACTGGGTAGGTGGAGGAGTCTGGCCTACCTGGACTACGTGAGGATTCCACGTGAACAACTGGCCAGATATTCCACCATGCTGTACTGACTATGTCATTCTGACTCTTTCAGAGGTGTGCTATTATACTAATGTCATGTGTGCTGAGTATGATTTGTCCATTGTGGAGTTAGTATGTAGTATGTGGAGGGGTGCTGGCTTGGGCATGGTTGTGCCTCCTGTGGCGGGATTAATGGGGCGACCCGCCCCTTTAATTATCCCCAATTAGCACCTGTTAATTGGGGGAGGGGTTCTAGGCAGCCACCCTAGCCAAACCAACTCACAACTAGTGCTGCGGGAAACAGTGGTTATCAGTTCGTGGGTAAAGGTGGTAAGTAGAGTGAGAGCTGCAGGATTAATGGCCGATTAACTGCAAGTTAGGCGGGGTTAATCCCAGGCGGGAACTTCTATGGGTGCGGTTAAGGATGCCGGGTGGGCGCAGGCGCACTAGGCCACACGAGTGAAAGAAGCCATTTGCAAGCTCTGGGAAACCGAACAGAAGCGGTAACTTTGAGCTTCCCACCCGCCCACACCTTACCCAGGGGAGGGAGGGGGGGTATAAATTCTTAACCTTCCGGCAGTCAGTTCGCTGACTGTCGTTGATAACGTGGCTGTCGGGATTAATGGGGCGACCCGCCCCTTTAATTATCCCCAATTAGCACATGTTAATTGGGGGAGGGGTTCTAGGCAGCCACCCTAGCCAAACCAACTCAGCAACTAGTGCTGCGGGAAATAAGTAAATTAACAGTGGTTACCAGTTCGTGGGTAAAGGTGGTAAGTAGAGTAAGAGCTGCAGGATTAACAATTCATTTATAAGCTAGCACACACACACACACACGTACCATTGATGCTAACCACAAACATAATGAGATTCATACGCTATGAAACCCACTTCTTGTTTCAATGTGCTGGTTAAAATATTGCATTTGTCTTCTTACTATTTGTCTTCTTACTATTTGTCAGCTGAGTTGGACACAATCACAAATATACTTCTTAGTTTGCTCAGGCCTGTAATGACGGCAAAGTACCCATCTTCCTACTAGCATACATGTGAAGTGATTACCTTGGTTGGCTTACAAGCCAGTAAGAGGTCTGTCTGACCCTCAGCAAAAAAGGATATCTTTGAGCTTGAAGTTTTACACCCCTCAACACTGAGTCCTGTGGCATATTTGAACTTTGAACTTGTAATTCATTGAACACGTAATCATTATGTTAGCCAGCTCATTCACTGATCAATTGTTGTGTCATTGGCGCATGCCACCTGCATCTATTCTAATTGTGTATCACCTTTATGTCGACTATAATACTTTTAAAATCTATTCCTAAATCTCCAACCGGGTGAGCTGGCGGCCATCACTTGCTAAAGAACTCCTTACATAATAAAGTGGCGACAAGGATGACCACTAAACATTATCTAGGACGGTTAGGTTAGGAGAGTTCAAGTCAGATGAAGAAACAATTACGGTATATCTGGAGTGAGTGATCTCTACTTCGAGGCAAATGATATATCAAACGATGCTAAAATGGCCACATTTCTCTCTATTGTCAGTGGAAAGACGTACACACTGCTCTGCAGTCTGACTGTGCCAGTGTTACCAAAGGACAAGACATTGGCACAATTAGCATTTTGAAACGACAACAATAGTTATTGCTGAGAGGTTACTATTTTCACCACCGCAATCAAGCTGAAAACAAATGCATAGCCGACTATCTGTTAAGTGTGATTTTGGGGACTATTTGGAGCAAACACTTCGAGACAAGTTAGTGTGTGGCTTATGAAACAGAGCTATACAAGAAGAGCTGCTGACTAAAATAGACCTCACCTTGCAACGGGCACAGGAGATTGCTGAAGGCATGGAAGCCACCGGCAAAAATACACAACAGCTCAACCCCAAGACTCCAGCATCTCTCAATGTGGTCAAGGAAGGAGGCCTCAGCTGCTACAGATGTGGAAGGAAAAACCACATAGCTGGCTGGTCAATGCAGGTTCAAGGATGATACCTGTCACATCTGCCAGGAGAAGGGTCACCTGGCTCAAGTTTGTCGTTCAAGCTGGGGGTAAGAAAACATCACAACAGAAAGTGAGTAAGAAAAAAATTGTGGGTACTGAGCTGGAAATGGAGGAAAAATAATCCAAGACTGATAGCAATGGGGATTTACTGATTCACCAACTCGGTATCGGTAGTGAGAGTCGTCACAGTTAAACCAATTACTGTGGACATGGTGATCTAGTTGAAACAAATGCCAGAGGGCAAGTGGAAGAAGCTGTTCCCTAAGCAGGCTCTCCAACCCTCCTCTCATTGACTGATAACCTACACCGGTGAACCAATAGTAGTATGTGGTGAACTACCAGTAGTAGTAAAGTATCACAATCAAGAATGCATTATTGTGTCAGGGAGGAAGGAGTTCGCAAAGCTTGACCTCTCCCACGCAAACCAGCAAATGGAGTTGGAGGAGAAAGTACGATTTTACGTAACAGTGAACAGCATTGAGGACTCTATTGCTACTGACGACTTCCCTTTGGTAATACATCAGCTCCTGCATTGTTCCAGTGCACCATGGATACTATTTTGTAGGGTATTGCTAGATGACATTCTAGTGACAGGGCCAGATGAAACTACCCATTTTCAGCACTTACAGGAGGTATAGAGTCTCATTCAAACAGAGTAAATGCTACTTTTTCAAGGATTCCACTGCATCGATGCCCAGGGACTCCACACCAAGTCATCCAAGATCGAGGCTATAATTGGCTCCAACACCCCAGAAACAAAACTTAGATCCTTTCTGGGTCTAATACACTACTCCAGAAAATATATCCATTACTTGGCTACCATGCTCCAACTCCTCAATAGTTTGCTACAGGTAGGTACCAAATGGAACTGGACTGGAGATTGTGAGCAGGCTTTTCAGCAAGCAAAGGGGAGTTTGATATCAGCACCAGTGTTGGCACACAACGACCCTAAGCTTCCAGTACATCTAGCGGGAGATATGTCAGCTTATGGAATGGGGGCTATCTTTTAATAAGTGTGCCCGAATGGTACTGAACATCCAATTGTGTTCGCCTCCAGGACGTTCACCGAAAGTGAGCATAACTGCGCGGAACTGGAAAAGGAAGCATAATTGCTGGTCTATGGTGTTCACAAGTTCCACCAGTATTTGTATCAGCACAAGTTCACTGACCACAAGCCCCTAACTACCATTTGCAGACCGAACAAGTACCAACGCTTGGTGCTGCCAGACTTCAATGTTGGGCTTTAATACTTACTGTATATCAATGACATTTTGTTCAGAAAGACACAAGAGCACACCAATGCTGATGGGTTATCAAGGTTGCCTGTCAGACCATAAATGAGGAATCAGTTGGCATGCAGGGAGTGACAATGGGTCAGATGCAGTCATTGCCAATTACAGTATCCCAGCTGAGGAATGCTTCTCGACATGATCCTGTACTTCAGTAGCTAGCTGCACACCAAGCAGGATATGGAATTCTGCCATCTTAGATTTGTTTGCTATTTAACGTTTCACCCTAATTTAAGTTAATAGAAAAGTATGCATTTCTGTGACAGAACATTACAGACCACACTGCAGCTAGACCAGTGATAGTATACTTGTGTTGAGAAATTCGCTAAGCACAGTGAGTTCAAGAGAGAGAGAAATAGAGAGTGAGTGAGTTAGAAAGTGAATGAGTAAGATAAAAGTGGTGGTCAGCAGACTGCTACTGGTCTTTTTCTTTGCTGGGACTGACAGGTGTAGGAGCAGAGTGTGATGGCAAAGATGAAGCCGTAGATCCACGAGACCTCTTGGTTGCTGGTGCTAATCAAATATATATATATATATATACACACACAGTACATATGCCATCACTAAAACATGTGTTTGCATATCAAAGCTAATCTAACAGAGCTATTGCTGCAACAATACTAATAAGACAACAGCCTGCAACTAAATCTGCCCATTCAAAAGAAAGATACAATGCACCACGTTTGTGTGTACACACCAGTACAATCTCTGATAGAAGACATCAAGAAAAGTAGACAGTTTCTTGAAAGAACAGGTCACTAGTTAAAGATTAAAATTCTATTATAAGGCCTTTAATAACCCTCATGGTGGAGGGATCGTGCAGCTAAAGCAGTAAAGACAAATCAGTGAGATAGTTGGAAAGTTAAAGAAGTGAAGATTTAGTCTGTAAATAATTTGATGATGTGCTATATAACTGCACTTACCTTCATTGTCGGAAAGGTCTCTTGATGCTGGTCGTTTAGCCATGGCTATACGATCCCAACCCTCACCACCTGAACACATACAACAAATCATTATCAAAACCTTAGCAGAAAATTTCTAGATTTAGTCAGGTGCATTTAAGAGTAGTTCTTGCCCTAGATTAGGCATACACATGCACCTAACCTGAAGAGTATGATGAAGGATATCTGTAGGGAGAAGATGAGGAAGGAGGTGGCGGAGGATAATAAGATAAGTGTGTAGAATGGAAAGTTCCGTTCCTCATATCTTCACCTGGAGGTGGAGGATAGAGATGCGGAGGGTAATGGCCGGGAGGTGGTGGATAGGGATAGGGCATGGGTGGAGGGTAGCCATTGGCTGGCCCTCCCATCATTGCCCCTGAAGGTGGCAAATGGTGAGGTGAGAGATGAGGATGAGCAGGAGGGCCACGAGGACGATGGTGTTCCATGTGCAATTGTTGCTTATGTTGTTGTTTCTTGTCACGAGAAGACTTCAGTCTACCTTCATCATCTTCATCCTCTTCTGTATTTGTAAATCTATTGGTATTATCGGCTGGTTTAGTCTTCCCACCAGGACTGGAATGATTTTCTGACACTAGTCTGCTGGGACTAGATTTTACATCAGTCTTCCCAGAATGAGAGTGAGAAGAACCTTCACCAATACTTTTGTCTTCTTCACCTACACCCTTCTCTTCATTGTCAACAGCTACTTCCCCGTCATTTCCCGCTAACAATGAGTTATTTACATCTTGCTCTGTAGAACGGTTTTCCTTGCTGACACTTGCGTGTTTACGGAGTGTGTCCTGATTGTCAGGGACCTCCTCCAGTCCTTCCTGTCCAGTCTCTGCTGCTCTTTCTTTAGTTACACTTTCACCTGCAGCAATGACACACAAACATACACACAGAGTGGTGTCATACTGTTTTGCCCTCATTACTCATACATACATACATGCATACGTATGTCAATGATTACCTACATATATACAGTATATACTTCATTATTTATAATGGCACAGTGGAGCCTGTATTCATTCTTTTGATGGCCCACTGTTAACAAGTAAATGCATTGGCTTTTAAGAACCTGGAGACCATTTAACATAAAAACAACAACAACAAAACACTAGGACATCTTGTTTGAGGGAATTAGCAGAGCAACTGTCCCACACTGACTTTTTAAGACGAACTAATAACTCCTAAAACCAATTGCTACTACATACCATCTTTACTCATGGAAGGCCTTTCAGAATCATCATTTGTGTCCTGTTGCTTTTGTTCTTGATCTGGCTTTTTCTGATCTTCCTTGGACTTCTGGTGAAGTTTCTTCTTGTGTTGAGCTGCTAAATGCTGCTGTCGCATCATTGAGCGATATTGCTGACGTTGCATCTCCATCCAGTAATGATGATGAGCAGCTTCCATGGCTCGTGGGTCTCCATGGAGATTGGCTGGTGGGTAAGGAGCATGAGGTCCATACATAGGATGTTGAGGATGATAATAGTTCCCCATGGACTCCTCCACAGAAGTATTACCTCCACTTCCTCCTGATGCTGGTGGTGGCCTATACATAGGAGGAAACTGAGCTCCTGGATAGCCCATCATTTGTGCGCTGTCATGACGATGTTTGTGGAGTGCTAATCTCTGCTGATGATACCTACAGAACAAATTAATAGCATAACAAATTTAATAATGACACAACAACTTGAGGTTCAATGAGATCATTACCTGTATTTCTCAATTTCCTCTGGAGTCATATCTTTCTTGTCTTTTTTAAAATCTTTAGTCTTATCACGAGTTGGCAGTTCAGATTCTCTTTCAACTTGTTTATTGGAAGACTCTTGATCGTGCTGTTCAGATGATGGTTCATCTATTGGATTAGATGCTGGCTCTTTACTCTCTGGTTCTAAATTCTCATCAGTTTCTTCCTCATTAGCTTTAGCCAGTTCCTTTCCTTTACTAGACTCATTCTCAGTTACATTGGTTTCCTTGGTAACTGAATTGGTTTCTTGGCTAGAACTTTCCTGTTTGTCCTTTAAATCTTGATCGGCATCTTCCTCTTTGTTGTTAGAATCTTTAGATCTATCTTCATCTAAGTCGCCATCTTTCTCTAGAGAACCTTGTTCTGACTTGTCATCTTTACTTTTAGAACTACTCTTTGGGACTTCATCTTTCTCTTTAACTTCTTTTTGTGCAACTCGTTCCATTAATTTGGGATGCTTAACACTTGGGTCTACACCCATAGCTCGAGGATCCATTCCCATAGCTCGGGGATCCATTCCCATAGCCCGAGGATCCATTCCCATAGCCCGAGGATCCATTCCCATAGCACGAGGATCCATTCCCATAGCACGAGGATCCATTCCCATAGCACGAGGATCCATTCCCATAGCCCGAGGATCCATTCCCATAATGCGGGGATCCATTCCCATAGCTCGTGGATCCATCCCATAAGTTCGTGGATCCCTTCCCATGGCTCGGGGGTCCATTCCCATGGCTCGTGGGTCCATTCCCATACCATGAGGATCCATCATACTCTGTTGGTAATGCATATCATACATGTGTTGCCTATATGCTGGATGATGTGGGTGTACTGGATGGGCATGGTGAGGTGGGGGATAAGAATGTGTTCCAGAATATGAGTTACTCTGAGAACGTGGTCCAGTCATGAGGCTAGGAGGAGGAGGAGGAGCAGATGCAGGAGGATGCACTGGACGATTCTCGTGCACAGAGCCTGGAAACATGCCGGATGAAGAAGAGGGGTCATCAGGTCTAGATGTAGGAGACGGACCAGGAGAAGAACTGGATGTCGTTAATGGCCTTGATTTAGAGTCATCTGTTGAAGAAACAGGAGGCTGTTCCTTTGACACTGATTTAGGTTTCACTCCTTCTGACACGGACGGCACTCCATCTGAGCCTTCTTCAACTGACTGTTCCTCAGTTTGATCTGGAAGGTCACTTGATGAGCTGTTCCTGTGATTACGTTCAGGCTTTCCGCCAGTAAACCCTTTTGGTGGACCTCCTGGCAAACTTCTTGGAGGACCCCCAGACATCCACCCACGTGGAAATCCTGGATAACCTCCCGGGAACCCCATAGGTGGACCGCCAGGATATCCCCCAGGCATTCCTTCAAATGAACTTCTGGGGAATCCTCTTCCAGGTGGATAACCTCTTCCAGGTGGATAACCTCCAGCAACATTATGTGAACTTCCCATATGTCCTTCAGGTAACCTTCCAGGAGGATACCCCCCAGGTGGAACCCCTGGTAGACCTGCAGGATGCTTACCTGGCATCCCCCCAGGCGGTCCTGGAGGATGTTTACCTGGCACCCCCCCAGGCGATCCTGCAGAATGTTTACCTGGCATTTCCCCAGGCGGTCCTGCAGGATGTTTACCCAGCATCCCCCCAGGCGATCCTGCAGGATGTTTATTTGGGATTCCCCCAGGCGGTCCTGCAGGGTATTTACCTGACATTCCCCCAGGCGGTCCTGCAGGATGTTTACCTGGCATTCCTCCAGGTGGACCATCAGGAGGCCCCCTCGGCATGCCATGTGGTCCTCCTGGATATGGGGGTGGCATTCGTAAAGGAGGATATCCATGTGGGTACATGTCAGGAGGCATATGCATCGGAAAAGGGCGTGGTGGCATCCTGCCATGCATGGCCATGTAGTGTTGCTGCTGCATGTAGTGGTGGTACATGTGAGGTGGCATGTTGGGAGGGAAATGAGGAGAGCCATGAGGAGGAGGTGGCATCTTTGGTCCAAGACTCTTCATGTGATGATCCATAGATGGAGGAAGTCTTAGAACACGACCTTTACTAACATGAGACTTCTTTGTAGGTTTGCCTTCTGTGTACGACTCATCACTAGAAGGGGGAAAAGGAGACAATTTAATAGGAAACAACAATAACAACAAAATCAAACAAACAAAAACCAACAAAAACAGAAAATTGACACTTTGAACGAAAAGCATTATTAAGGATGCCATGCTAACTGTAACCACAGATTGAAACCGAGATTGACTTGTTCATAGTTTGAAGAGTCAAATTTTGTTTGTGCTGTCCATTTCTGAATGTTTTGTTATTATCTTCCAAAGTACAAGTTCTACTGGTTCCAAATTTGGTACAGACATGAAGACATCTCTACTCATCACATACATGTGGCTTTAAAAATTTCCCAACACATCATGTACTTACATAATTCATAAACTGTGAATTAACACGTTTTTTTTTTTTCCACTTGAGTAGGGCTCTGCATATGGATTGACTTCTTAGATTTGGCTCAGTAATGCAATACATATATCGCCAATTTTGGACAAATTTGACGAGTTTCATAGCTTGGAGAATGTACATAAAACTTATTAAATATTACCGGCAATCTTTGCATTAAGTTAGCAGAGACATAGATAAAAATAAATTTTCAATGTCAAATATTTCAAGCAATTTGATACTCAAGTGAAAAAAAAAAGTGTTAATTCAAGTTTATGATATGGTGGGAAAAGTTAAAAACCACATACTGTATGTGATGAGTAGAGATGTCTTCATGTCTGTACCAAGTGTGGAACCAGTAGAACCTGTGCTTGGAAAGATATATGGACAACAAAAACAAACTTCTTCTTCAAGCTTGTTGCACACTTAAACAGAAAGAAGTGAAGGGTAGGGCAGCAATTGGATAAAACCGAATTATTATCACAATAACACATTATTTTCAATGTTATTGGCGAGTGAGCGTAGCGAGCGAGACACTTACAGGGGTAACACAATTGAAAATCGGGGATATGAGTTTGTTTATATATATGTGTGGACGTACGTATGTTATTTTGTACTTTGACCCTCACGCATTTTTGTGTTCGCTCTGTGTTCGACCCCGTCCCAAACTTCACTAAACAGAATCCTCCGGTTTAGCGATCATTACCCTTATCACCTTAGAAATTGAATTATTTACCGCTTTGAATTGTTTTGCGGGTGCAGTTAAACTCAAAAACTTATGGGAGCTCCATTTCTATTCGAGTTAGTGGCGGTGGTAAGTTAATACGCTATTTGTCACAGTTATAAGCCCTACGCAGCAGCATTTACTTGAAAATTCATTGTCCACTAAACGAACCACGAAGGTAAGTCTTGCTAGGTATGTTCAGTTGTGTGAAAGTATTGTGCGTTACAACTACTATTAAGAATGTCACAAAGAAAATTTTAAATAACGTGACTTGATTTTGTTGCTTCTTTTTCATTCAAACAGTTGCGGGGAGCGGTTACTATGGCATTGAATCCCCTTTACTGCGTATACGTAATAAAAAAACTCCACTTTTTAGTAGCTTGAGTGTTAGTTGTTAAAATCAACCATTTAACAATAGTATAGTTTAAGGCTCGCTTGCCATTTGTGCTCAAGCACACCACTAGTAATATTGCTGTATTACAATAGTGCAAACAAAGTCAGTTATTCCAAAAAAATTATTTATCAACTTATCTTTTTTTAAATTTATTTATTTTTTTATACATTAGGAGAAATGGTAACTGAACTAGTGCAATAGCTTTCCTAACTGTGAAATGCCACTATTTGTTGACACACTCACTTCGTCCGTTTAAATGTTTTGCATGAACTTCCCTTTATTACTAATCCTTCTAAATACTCCTGCTACGTCCAAAATTGAAAAAAAAAACAACAACTAGTTACTACAACTTAAACTCAGTCCTCAGACCACTGACCCGACACCTTCATAAATTCAGTTCTTACAACACTCACCTGGTCCTTCCTAAGCTCAGTCCTTACAACACTCACCTGGCCCCTTCCTAAACTCACTCCTTACAACACTCACCTGGCCCCTTCCTAAACTCACTCCTTACAACACTCACCTGGCCCCTTCCTAAGCTCACTCCCTTACAACACTCACCTGACCCCTTCCTAAACTCAGTCCTTACAACACTCACCTGGCCCCTTCCTAAACTCACTCCTTACAACACTCACCTGACCCCTTCCTAAACTCACTCCTTACAACACTCACCTGGCCCCTTCCTAAGCTCACTCCCTTACAACACTCACCTGACCCCTTCCTAAACTCAGTCCTTACAACACTCACCTGGCCCCTTCCTAAACTCACTCCTTACAACACTCACCTTGCCCCTTCCTAAACTCACTCCTTACAACACTCACCTGACCCCTTCCTAAACTCACTCCTTACAACACTCACCTGGCCCCTTCCTAAGCTCAGTCCTTACAACACTCACCTGACCCCTTCCTAAGCTCACTCCCTTACAACACTCACCTGACCCCTTCCTAAACTAAGTCCTTACAACACTCACCTGGCCCCTTCCTAAACTCACTCCTTACAACACTCACCTGACCCCTTCCTAAACTCACTCCTTACAACACTCACCTGGCCCCTTCCTAAACTCACTCCTTACAACACTCACCTGGCCCCTTCCTAAACTCACTCCTTACAACACTCACCTGGCCCCTTCCTAAACTCACTCCTTACAACACTCACCTGGCCCCTTCCTAAACTCACTCCTTACAACACTCACCTGGCCCCTTCCTAAACTCACTCCTTACAACACTCACCTGGCCCCTTCCTAAACTCACCTCCTTATACAACACTCACCTGAACCACCCCTTTCCTAACTCACTCCTTACAACCTCACCTGGCCCCTTCCTAAGCTCAGTCCTGACAACACTCACCGGCCCCTCCAACTCACTCTTACAACACAACTCACCTGGCCCATTCCTAGACTCACTCCTACAAACCCTCACCTGGCCCTTCCTAAACTCAACTCTTACAACAACTCACCTGGCCCTTCCTAGACACTCACTCCTTTTACACACTCACCTGGCCCCTTCCTAAACTCAACTCCTTCCAACACTCACCTGGCCCCTTCCTAAACTCCCTCCTTACAAACACTCACCTGGCCCCTTCCTAAACTCAGTCCTTACACACTTACTGGCCCTTCCTAACCTCACTCCTTACAAACACTCACCTGGCCCCTTCTAACTCACTCCTTACAACACTCACCTGCCCCTTCCCTAAACTCACTCCTTACAACCTCACGGCGTCCCCTTCCTAAACTCACTCCTTACAACACTCACCTGGCCCCTCCTAAACTCACTCCTACAACACTCACCTGGCCCCTTCCTAAACTCACTCCTTACAACACTCACCTGGCCCCTTCCTAAACTCACTCCTTACAACACTCACCTGGCCCCTTCCTAAACTCACTCCTTACAACACTCACCTGGCCCCTTCCTAAACTCACTCCTTACAACACTCACCTGGCCCCTTCCTAAGCTCACTCCTTACAACACTCACCTGGCCCCTTCCTAAACTCACTCCTTACAACACTCACCTGACCCCTTCCTAAGCTCACTCCTTACAACACTCACCTGACCCCTTCCTAAACTCACTCCTTACAACACTCACCTGACCCCTTCCTAAGCTCACTCCTTACAACACTCACCTGACCCCTTCCTAAACTCACTCCTTACAACACTCACCTGGCCCCTTCCTAAACTCACTCCTTACAACACTCACCTGGTCCCTTCCTAAGCTCATTCCTTACAACACTCACCTGGTCCCTTCCTAATCTCATTCCTTACAACACTCACCTGGCCGCTTCATCACTATCCTCTTCACTAGAGCTTTCCGAGGAGAATTCAGGTGTCCGGCACTCTGATGGCGACCTCGAATCTCTGTTGCGTCGTTTCCCTTTACCATCTTCTTTGTCAATATCAGGAGCTTCTCCCTCAATGTGTTCCTTCACTAAGGCTCGGAACATCTTGCGTGTGTCTTCAGCTAATTCAGAGTACTCACTATCATCTCCATTATAGTCACAGCAGTTGTCATAGATCAGCTCCATGTCTTTCTCAAACTACACAACAATCAACAATAACACACCCACAATGTACACCAGTATAGTGCCATCCATGTAGTTCACAAACTATACTACAATCTAACGAAACCACACCCACCATATTCACCACTATAGTATCATAGATCAGTTCCATGCTTCCTCAAATTACACAATAATCTAACAATCTTGTGCCAGAATGGATAGAAAAACTGACAAATATATTATTCATTTGATACAGGAGAATATCATGAGTCTGTTGCTTAGTATTTACACGAGTGCTGCAGGCACGGGTGTAAATACAGCCCATCAGACGAGTGATATTCTGCGGTATCTTACTTATATTAGGCGAGCAAGATGCTATACAGTGGGCAACAAATTGAGAATCTGTGATATTTGTTGTTTTTGTATATATGTGTAGACATACATATGTCATTGTGCGATATTATCGATACAGTGATATAATTTCTCTATCGCGATCACAATACTGATTTGTTTTGTGAATCTACACATTGTGCATGCACAGATTCGTTTGAACGTGTTCAAAGAAAATGGTGGCTTCTAATTCCGAGAGCAATCGTCTTGTAACTCTTTCCAGTGCAAAGAGTCAAGTTTGGAAATTTGTTTGGGTTTGAAATGAGCTAAATTGGAAAGGTCACGAACAAAAGCCGAGTTAAGTGTCGTATTGGTGATTCTAGTGTTAAGTGAGTTAAGTGTCGTATTGGTGATGCTAGTGTTAAGTGAGTTAAGTGTCGTATTGGTGATGCTAGTGTTAAGTGAGTTAAGTGTCGTATTGGTGATGCTAGTGTGAGTTAAGTGTCGTATTGGTGATGCTAGTGTTACATATTGTCGTAGCACAACAAACCTTACATATCATTTGTGCACTACTCACAAGAACAAGTACGCCAGTGTAGTATCAGAAGTTGTTGAATTGTCTTCCACAGCGGCCCCAGTTACTAACCAGACTACTCTTCCAGCCATTGTTAAAGCAACCCCGCATCATCGTGAGTCGAGACGTTTTCAAGCCTGTGAACTTGCATTACTCAGCCTTGTTTGCAAAGCTATGTCACATGTGAATATTGTTGATCATCCTGAATTCAGGTCCTTTGTTTTTGTGCGCATATTTAGACCCTCGTTTTAAAGATTAGGATCCCTTTATACCAGAAGAGGAACGATGTGATGTAGTGGAGGCAGTACTATTAGAAATGTATACATTTTTGAATACATCCTTAGAAGAACCTGAACATTCTGCATCTAGTTTAGAGAGTCCACCTAAAAAGGAAGCTTGCTGAATCTCTTTTAGATGATTTTAGCAAAAGCCGCAGGAAAAATAAAACAGTAGTGCTGAAGTGGTTAATTCAGAAATACGACGCTATACGGAAGAATAATGGTGATCCTGAAAAATGGTGGCATGATTGTAGAAGCCAATATCCAACCTTATGTAATGCTGTAAGAACGGTGTGGTGTATTCCATCCACAAGTGTGAGATAAGAATAATTGTTTTCTTTAGCAGGGAACATTCTTTTGCAAAAATGCAACCGCCTTTTACCAGAACATGTTGACTATCTTGTATTTTTATGTAATAATATTATGTAGATTTAACTATATATAACAGGGCTTCATACAGAGGGGGGGGGGGGGGGGGGTGGCCCTGGAATTCTCTCCCCTCCCCCCCCCCACCCAAGAAATCTGAATTTTTAATTATAATTATAAATGGTAACTCAGAGCAAATTCTTTTTTATTATTAAAAAATGTAAACCAAAGCACAACTCTTCTACTTTTTTTGGTTGAAAATCTCTAGAACTTCATCTAAGTTTACAGCCGAAAGTTCAGGGCCTCAATGGAAATTCTTACGAGCTGACGAAGGTTTTAGTCAGTGATACTGCTGCGTATACGGGTCTTAATGAGCTTCATATGTAGCTGGAAGACTGATGCTGTTCCAAGGAAGGACGAGGACCTGCACCCTCCCTTCTCTGTGGCCTTATTTAGCCACACACTATCCTAAGTAGGAATAAGAAAGTCCCCCCCCCCCCCCCCCCAAGAAAAAATCCTGTATGAAGCCCTGTATAGTTTACTCGTTTTAGTAAAATTCTTTGACACACGATAATCGTGATTATCATGATATTGCTTTCAGCAATTATCATCAAACACTATAGCCATGATACACAACCTTAGTCATTCTGTACTTTGACCCTCGCGTTTTTGTGTTTGCTTCGTGTTCTACCCCTTCCCACACACCATCAAACAGAATCCTTTGGTTTATCGATCTTCACCTGTATCATCGATTGTTTACCATTTGAATTGGGCTGTGTCTTACATTTCTGATTTTTTTTTGCGGACACAGCTAAGTCTTACAAGCTTAGATGAGTTCATTCGAATTAACCACGGTGGTAAGTTATCTTGGCTAATGTGCAGTTTATCATAGTTATAGCCCTACCCAAACATCATTGTTCTTACTTAAAAATCCATGGTCCAATAGTCAAGTCACAAAAAGTAAGTCTTGTGTAGTTGTTATGTCCAGTGAATTAGTGTGTGAGAAATTATTGTGTTACAGCTATTGCTTAGCTAAAGAATAGCACAAAGTAAACATTCGCCAAACAAATACATATTAACTGCCTTCACACAGCTTTTACAACTACTACAGCAGTAAGTTAAAGTTAGCTCATAAACTCTGCGGTGATTTCTTAGTAATGCTTTTTTTTGTGTTTGTGTGCCTTATTTCTTTAAGTCAAACAGTTGAGGTGAGTTATTACTATGACATTGAACCCATTTACCATTTGTACTTTTTTTAAACTGCCATATTTTTTTTAGTAGCTGGAGTACTCTTTGTTGTCAACTACTGGTCATTAAAACAGTCAGAATGGCTTACATCTTGGGAAATTCAGGTAAGAAAATAATTTTGAAACGGTAGACATAAATGCTGTCTTCATAAGAAAACATGCAAGAGACACTCACTTAACAGGTAGTTTCAAAGAGGAACTCCAACTGGTAAACCACCGAGATTATGAAGCAAAACTACTGCGGGTAGGGACAAGAAATTATTTACTCACGTGAGTATGATGTGACAATAGGGGGCGATATCAACAATCGCTTACGATCGTACAGCCTAAAAATAACTGAAAAAAGTAGAATCCAAAATTTCTGGCACATTATTAAAGGGACTTAAAAATGTTTAGTGCAACAATGATGCTTGTTTCAATCCTCAGGAGGCTGCCATCTTTGAGATCCACTTTTTCTTGCATGACAGACTGACTGACAAACTGAGTACTGTAACCCTTTCACGCATGCACACTGAGGGTTAATGACACAGTTGTACTACCAAATAATAGTCACGCACTGCCTCTGAGGAATTACCATTTTTAAGGTCTTAAGAGGAGGGGTCCCGAGTGCAGCAAGGGCACTACACTTAGGGCCTGAGGGACCCTAAAAACGGTAGTTCCCAACTGCTGTGCAGCACCTAACTAATTTAGAACATAGCAACAGTTCCTAACAACACGTTTGAAGGAACTACACATATATAAGCCCAGCCCTGAAGGTAGGGACACTACATATACAGTCCCTCTGTCACAATACAAAAACTACACCAGCTAAGTTCTAATACTAGAACATAAATGACACAGTTATACTACCAATAAAGCATTATTGTTCTCATATTGAACACAATCTTAGTAGCATTCTCACCTCCTCTCGGTCTTTGTAAACATGATCCTCCAACTTCTTTTCCACTGTAAGATAGTCCATAGGCTTGGATACTATTTCAAAATAGCCTGGGGCAATAGCCTCTGTGACTGGCTCTTCAAATACCCAGCCTTCATCATGCCGGCGTAATCCACTCAATACTACACACACACACAGACACACACACACTGAATAGTCTCAGCCAAGCTAGCAGTGAGATTTAACTCAATGATTGGAATAACTAGTGATGTGATTAAGCACAAATGGTGAGCAAGCTGATCTGACTGAAATTTAAATGCTAACCGTAATAATACTTACTTGTTATTAAAACGTTTTTGTTAAGTTCATTTGTGCTATTCCTTAGCAACACACAACACTTTCACAGTTGTTGTTTTTTACCAACACAAGACTTACATAGTATTTTCTTCATGACTAGACTATTGGACAAAGTATTTTCAAGGGGTAAGCAATCAAATTTCCTAGGATGATACGGGTATGAATCGCTAAACCAAAGAATTCTGTTCAAGCTAGTTACCTTTCCCAAGTACGCTCTGTTCAAAATGCTCTATTGTACCAGAGCTCAAGTAGATGAAACATTACATTGTATTCTCTTAGTGACTTGACTATCGGACAATGGATTTTCAAGTAAGAACTAATCTGTTACGTAAGGCGTATAGCTATGACAAACAGCGCCTACTTGAGCTTCACAATCACCAGTAAGAGCCTAATCATCAGCTAGAGCTTCAGTATTGTCAGCTATAGCCATCCCACAGGCTCATCATGAATCAGCAACAGCTCCTGGGTCTGACACATCAAAATAGTCACGCTAGAACTACTTAAATAGTTAAACCATGCATTGGAGGAATTATCACTGATAACCATCCCAATCCCAAGGGCAAAGCCCGAGGAAGGGCAGTTATCTATTGATAATTCTGAGAGTTGCCATGGTGCAACTATTTTATGCCATAGTTTCCTTTGCAAAATTTCCGAACTATCGCTGATAACCATCCTGATCCTGCATACAATGACAGCAGGGAACTTATCGGGGAATAACATTTTTAATTGGGCAAGGATTTTGGTACATATATATGGCAAAGTCCAATAAGGTCAATGCGCGCGTGTGTGGGGGTAATGCCAGCACGACAGCTGCTTTGTCCACTGCTACACTTCAGAGGTATACGGGGATTTTTTCCCAGAAACACTTAAACTTTTGAACGTAATCCTCGTCCTTCCAGTTAGAACAGCTTCAGTTGAATAGTCTTTCAGCTATGTGAAGCTCATTAAAACCCGTATACGCAACAGTATCACTGACCAAAACCTTGGTCAGCTCATGAGAATTGCCACTGAGGGTCCTCAGCTTTGGCTGTAAATTTTCATGAAGTTCTAGAGATTTTCAAACAAACAAAAAGAAAAAATATATAGAAGAATTGTGCATTGATTTACACTTTTTAATAATAAATGAATTTTGCTATGAGTTAACCATTTACAATTATCATTAAAAATTCAGATTTCTTGGGGGGGGGGGGGGGGGTCCAGGGCCCCCCCTCTGTAAGAAGCCCTGGCTAACATTAGCGCAGGCGTAAGAAATTCAGGTGAAAATACTTTGAAATAATACCAGGAAAAAAGGCAGCAAAGAGCTATGGAGACAGCAGAGTTCATTCTCTATTCTATTAGTGGCAGTAGTAAGTCACCTTGGTTGGCAATTTTCCTACTTACAAGGTGCTGGTGGTAGTTTTGACTGTGATCTGGAAGATTGAGATGGTCCATCATTTGTTTTTGTTCCATCAAGTTAGACTTAAAGTAAGAAATACCTCAAATGCCTCAACATAGCCAAAACAATATAATGCGAAAATTAAGTAATTTTTTTGCTTAACATAGCTCATAATGAAAGTTCTATTCATGCTGAGCAAAAGTGCTATATGTCAATTTGCTCAAAAAGTACTCATTTTAAGATAACATATGCTTGAAAAAGTTCAGTCAGAAAATTTCCCCCTCAATTAAGGTGGTTGCAAGAGAGGTAAACAGTTTTATCCATATTTTCAAAATTAATATTATAAGTAATGAGTTAATCAACAGAGCTTACTATCTACTCATAAAGCTGGGCTATTACATAGCTACCTCTATAAATACCAGTATTCAGGGACATCAGTAGACTATATTGGCTTTGGAAAGACACCTATGTATAGGTTACACCATGATGTGGAGGGCCAAAGGCCTGAAGATAGTGTAAATCCCATACTGACTGAACAGAGGGGTGCAACCGACTTGTACCATGGGTCTAGGCTATAGGAAATGCATAAAAACTAATTTTGATTATACAGTTTACTTATTCACCTCCTAGGAAATGGGTATGAAATATATTCACCTCAAATTGAGCAATCTGATTGGACCGTTTGAATCTACCATGGTACAAATACTGGTACAGTTTTCCGTGAATAGACAAGCACGAGGACTATTATTTTCCAGCCTTATAACTGTGTGTGGACTATTTTAGGGTGCAGTCTACTTCCTTCATCAGTTTTTGAGTTTCCAGTAATTGAGTGGTTGGTGTTGACCGCATGCAGCACCCCACCCCCACCAAGTCTGAGATTGTGTCAAAAATTTATACAAATTGGAATGCTATAAGTAAAAGAAATAAAGAATTACTTTTTTTAGCTACCTATCTTAGCTAAGCTACCAAAATGTCTTAGTCACTCATCATCTATTGCGCATTCGTCCTTTTCCTCCTCATCGAAATCAGCTTCAAGGTCAGCAAAAGGGTGTCTGCTTGAACAGTAGCAGTAGCTGCATTAAGATGGGTGGTTTCCTTCTTGACGGTGTTGGCAGCAACGTGTGCAACATGGCCAGGTTTGAGGGAGTGAATCAGTCCATCCTTAGAGCCATCAGTGTCAAGCACTTTAGTTGAAGGTGTGCGGTGTCATCGAGGGTGCGTACTATTTCATTTAGAAAGGCAAATGATCCGCATTCTATTTGAGGGCGCAGTCTATTCGCAGAAATACGGTATTTCAATACAGCATTTTTCAAACAGCAGCTTTAGCCCAAAGTAATCAGTACATGTAGCTGAATTGATATTCTAGATGCATTTTAGGCATTGTAGTTCTACTATTAGCACTAGACCATTTATAAGTTTAAAATTAACTACAAGCACAGCCAGTTTAGCTTTTCGAGCATGCTGAATTGGTCAAGTCTCAACAATGGCTGGTACTAAATTTCTACAAGTTATTCTTTTATCCTGATGGCCATAGATATCCTAAAGACTAGGATTCTCCAAGGCACCATGTGTAAGAAGTGGGTTATAGCAAAACAAAGCAACAGCAGCAACTTCCTCAGTCACTTGCTCACTCACCACCCAACTAAATTCAGTAAGGTCGAACAAAAAAGAGAAAGATTACTCTAGAAGCAGCAGAGACTATAAGCCTTCACAGCTATCTCTTGCTGATTCCCCAAAGCAGCATGATTGCAGCGGAAAAAATACAGAAAATATAGTATACTGTATCTCTATTGCTGATATAGCCCAGCTTTACTCGTAAACAATGGATAAACTTTTTAGCAAGCCGAAGTGTATTTAGACACTCTCTAAAATAGTAGGAAAATTGCTGCAATGCAGTGTATTTGGTATTTGAAAGAATAAACAAGTCTTTATGCAGTGATCGTCAATTACCATTTTGAATTATGTGTCACATTACATATATACACACACAATGATTTGTCGCTTTCGCTCACCTGCAGCAACAAATAGAGCTATAGCTTCTATATATGAACACACAGATGCTAGGGTGCTAAGGGAGGAGGGGGAAGGGCAGGATAGCATCTCAAACAGTCTACTCGGACCATTTACAAATACTGTATGAGAACGCATGTATATATACACACACACATACATCCATATATAAATCATAAATAGAATATACACATACATGCCGACAAAAAATAATCTAATAAGCAAATATGTATACGTACAATGGTGAGAAAATAGTCTAGTGGAGAAATTGTGTAAACTCACAGTAGTCAGAAAATTTCTTTTCTTCTTCAAATACATATATTTACTAAGCTACTATAAACATAGCACAAGTCAAGTTGGTTGTCAATTACAGATTGTCAAGCAAAACTTCAGTCATACTATTCTAATAAAATAGTAGAGTTCAGGAAACCAGCAGGCACTAAGGCATATTCTTCCCCAAGTGACATCCAACGGTAATACTAAACTCTTTTGTGCCAGTTTTTCTGACTTCTTTTCCAATAAAAAGCGAGTTCAATTTAGGCTTTGTAAGCACCGCAATTATGGGAGATCACAAATAAATTCATGAGTTGGACACGCAATGATCTACACTAATTCTGTCTCGTCACATATGCCAACTCGAAACCTAGATTTCATTGGTTACGAGTAAAAAAACAACATACTCCAGATAAAAATAATAATACCTATACTATGTCCACGTTTGAGTTGGCATGACCACAAATGTGTCAAAAGAGGAATGCACTTAGCGAAACCGGAAACCAATTAAGGTCACATGACAGTAGTAGCTCAAACACTGCTAAAATGTAGGCTGGGGTCTAAGGTGGGCATTATTACCGTAAGTTTGAGGGGGGGGGGGGCCCCAAACTTTTTCAATTTTCTTGGTTTTTACAGCTACCTTCCTCTGGTATACCCTGCTCAACAGTAGAGCAGCTGCTAAAATGTAGGCTGGGGTGTGTGGGTAGCCCCTACAACCAACTTTAGCTGTGAGTTACCCTTCCTCTAGTACTAACTACAGTAGTAAAGATATCTAGTGTGGAATAAACCACTTATTACACTTGTCAGAGTGATATGGCAAGATATTTCACTCTCAGGCTTTATTTTCACTCATGAAAATAAATTAGCCTGCTCCTGAAATATTTCGCCATATCACACTCTGCCTCATGTAATAAGTACTATATATATATATAATACAATTTTATGATGACATGAAATTGTGATAGCTACAAGCAGCAGTTGAATTTGGAGGGTGGTAAAGAGCATTCCCCATAACCATAGAGAACTGTACCTATATAGATATGAGGAGTAATGGACAGCTAAAGCATAAATAGTGGCATAGAGTCTATGATCTTATTATCTTGGTCAGCAAACAGTGAATTGGTTGAGTTTCTAAATAAATAGGCCCTATTTAACTGGTAAGAAAATCTGAGTGGACAAAAAATCCGTGTTACAAACGTACCTCACATTGTAGCTTGCTCTTGTTAAGTAGCCTTGAATAGCAACAAAGTCCTGAGTCCAGCAGAAGGGTAGAAACGAAGTCACCAAACTACGAATGCTTTTTGTTCACAATTGTCTCTGAGGTACTGTGCACGTGGTTGGCCCAGTTTAAGCGCATGACTTAATCCCGCCACGTGTAGCGTGGGAAATCTGTGGTTTCATTTATTTTCATAGGGATTTTCTGGACAGCTTCGACACGAACTTTCGAATGTTATAAACTCCGGATGCATAGCTACTTCCGCTCAAAGGTTATTAATGGTTTTTACCGCGCCAAGTCAACTTGGACATACTATAACACAGGACAGTATAGAACTCTAATAACCAAAACAGGACAGTATAGAACTCTAATAACCAAAACAGGACAGTATAGAACTCTAATAACCAAAACAGGACAGTATAGAACTCTAATAACCAACATGGGACAGTATAGAACTCTTAATATCCAACATGGGACAGTATAGAACTCTAATAACCAACAAAACAGGATAGAACTTTACAGTATAGAACTCTAATTGGTGAGCGAGCGGAGCAAGCGAGACACTCTCAGGGGTAACACAATTGAAAATCGGGGATATTTATTTATTTATATATTTGGACGTACGTATGTCATTTTGTACTTTAACCCTCGCGTATTTTTGTGTTCGCTCCGTGTTCGACCCCGTCCCAAGCTTCACTTAACAGTATCCTCCGGTTTAGCGATCATTACCCGTATCACCATAGAAATTGAATTGTTTACTGCTTTGAATTGTTTTGCGGGTGCAGTTAAAACTCAAAAACTTATGGGAGCTCCATTTCTATTCGAGTTAGTGGCGGTGGTAAGTTAATACGCTATTTGTCACAGTTATAAGCCCTACACAACTGTATTTACTTGAAAATTCATTGTCCACTAGACGAACCGCCAAGGTAAGTCTTGCGTAGGTATGTTCAGTTGTGTGAAAGTATTGTGTTACAACCACCATATCACAAAGAAAAAGTATAAATAACGTGACTTGATTTTGTTGCTTCTTTTTCAATTCAAACAGTTGCGGGGAGCGGTTACTATGGCATTGAATCCCTTTACTGCATATGCGTAATTTAACACCTCGACTTTATTTTGTAGTTTGAATGTTAGTTGTTAAAATCAATAGTTTCACAATAGTGTAGTTTAAGGCTCGCTCGCCATTTGTGCTCAAGCACACCACTAGTAACTAACACAGGACAGTATAGAACTCTAATAACTAACACGGGACAGTATAGAACTCTAATAACTAACACGGGACAGTACAGAACTCTGACAACACAGGACAGTATAGAATTCTAATAATTAACACAGGACAGTATAGAACTCTTAATAACCAACAAGGGACAGTATAGAACTCTTAATAACCAACACGGGACAGTATAGAACTCTAATAACCAACACAGGACAGTATAAAACTCTAATAACCAACACGGGTCAGTACAAAACTCTAACAACACAGGACAGTATAGAACTCTTAATAACCAACACGGAATAGTATAGAACTCTAACAGCACGGGACAGTATAGAACTCTAATAACCAACATGGGACAGTATAGAACTCTAATAACTAACACGGGGACAGTATAGAACTCTAATAACCAACATGGGACAGTATAGAACTCTAATAACTAACACGGGGACAGTATAGAACTCTAATAACCAACATGGGACAATATAGAACTCTAATAACTAACACGGGGACAGTATAGAACTCTAATAACCAACATGGGACAGTATAGAACTCTAATGGGACAGTGTCTTACTTTAATAACCAACAAAAGTATAATAGTTTAACTAAATATTAGAATTATTACATACATATTAATAGTATCGGTCTATATTCCCCTTACTCTTGTACATAGCTGTATACAGATCCAAATCTTTGTCTTCAGAGAGCAGAAGACTATCAGATATTCTCTGAACTTCAGAGACATTCTCAGCAGCTCCAATGGCAGCTTTCCTACGTCCACTCAGTTCACCACTCATGGCTTTCTCCCAATTGCTCTCCTCCTCTTGTCGAAGTTTCTGTTGCTCTTCTTCCTTTTTCTTCTTGCGTTGCAAAGCTTCCTCTATCTTACGCTGTCTCTTGCGATCAGCTTCCTCTTCCCTGGCAAGCTCCTCCTCCTCCTCCAACTGGCGTAGTTCTTCCCTCTGCAACTCACGCTCCAATGCACATTGTCTCTCCTAGCCACAAATCACAACAAGCTAGTGAACCTCCAGCATTGCTAAACACAGCTAATAAACCCCAATGGTGCAAATCCTCCTTATACATTCCATGGAAAATGCAGACTACAGCAATATTCACACTTTACAATAAAGTTGTGTGTACAGTGAATAAAATTGCGAGTCTTTCAAAATATTAACTTTTACGTCAACTCACTTAAAACATGAAATATCTGGAGCATCTCACACACTACTACTACTACTATTACTACACTACCATTGCTACTGACTAAACAAAGAATTAAATTATAACAAAACAGCTTTTAGTTGCATGAAGTTACTAATCTAGCTCCAATTCCTAATTAAGGAAGACATCACTCAGTTCACTTATTCTTAAAAGTAGCTACAAGTATGTAGCCGTTGATCATTAATTTAGCTAACAAATATGGAATTACTTTATTTTCTTAATTTTCCCTAGTAATAGCTCTAAGGAATTATACCACATTAACCTCACACTATCTTGTCCAGCAAACAACTTAGTGACAAAAATATAAACTTACCTCCTCTTCCTTGAGAGCAGACTTGAAGGCTATTCGATCTGAAGTACGTCGTGGCATGTCTGCCAAGAGACGTTTCTTTAATTTCTTTTCACGAGTAGTTATTATATATTCCACTTCTGGCAAATATTCTGTTACAATAATAATAACCAAATCATACATGTACCAGAAAGTACCCCGCCACATAGTGGCACTTGACGTATTGCAAATTAAGAATACAGTAGCACAAGTTATCTTGCTCAGTTATCATTCTCTACCATTGGTTAAGGTTACATACGTTTCCCTCTCCTACTCTCTTTTTTCTGAACTATCTGAGCTATTCTTCTACCCACCGCTCTTTTTCTTGAGTCATGGAGCCCCCTCTTACTTTGTCTATCTCTCCTGCATCTGAATTTCTGTCCTGAGAAACTTTTGTCTTATATTTTGTACTTTAACCTTTCTTTTGAAAACTAACCCCCGCCTTTACTCGTCGGTTTCACCCGCTTTTTAGTTATAATTAATCGCTCGCCTTTTTGCCTTCTCTTCCCTTTCATTTTAAACCTACACCCCTCACCTCGCCGATTCCATCCTCTTTTCAGTTACGATCCTTTTACCTTCTCTTCCGTACTTTCGCCTTCCTTTTTTAAACCTACGCCGCCTTCCATCGTCAATTGCACTCGTTATTTAGAAGTAATCAGCACGTTCTATTCTACTGATTGTGGCGATACTTTACCTACCACAAATGAACGATGCTTTACTGAACCTTACAAAGCTCATGAATTATTCATGAATACACACACCGTCGTCGTCGTTACTGACACACAAGCATATTATTATATATGACTGTGAGCTATAGCAATACAAAACACACACACACACACACAACAATTCTTATGGGAGGAAGGAGCAATGCAAATGACACAATTTCTGTCATGAAATTGAAGGAGGGGCAATTGCCTGTAAATCGTTACATAAACTCAATAAGGGAGGAGGGGTTATTGTTTAAAATTCAAGGAGGGATAATTATATAATACATAAACTCAATGATAGGATCCTGAGAATGACACGACTTTCATAAAAAGCTACTGATATAAAAACTTGTGGTTTCAGTAAGAATCATCTAAGTGTTGTCTAATGCATTACAATAAGAACACATGCCTTCACATTAAGTCTAAAGGAAGGCTGGTGTTTCTGTGCGAAGTTACGGCATATTGCTTGTCCAAAACTCAGACCAAATAAGCGCCATATTCCTGGGAAGGCTATTAGGCATAATAAACTTACCGCCATGTTCCCGGGAAACTATTTCTTACTTTTTTCCTCGAATATACTGCGTAAATAGCTGTTTTTCTTACCTGGAATTTCAAGTTCCATATCATCTTCGACATAGCTGCAGGTATGTTCGCTACCTACAGTAGTACCTCTGTGGTAGCTATATAGCTCCTGTACCCCTTCCCTCTCACATTCACAGTCGAAAACGTCATTGCAGACAAGATCAACCGCCTCAGTTGCAGACAAATTTATAGCCATTTTTTAAACTAACGTCAAGTGTATTTTCTAGTCCGACTACCTTAGTTACCACAATAACTAAAACCCTTTATGTACCCAGGATGCTTTCACAAAAATCAGCTGAAATTTAACCTTGAATAGTTTGGTACTAGAAACTTCAGAATACGAAAGGAAAAAACAAACAACAAAAAAAATAACAACAACAACAATAACTTTGTTTTTTGAAAAACTGAGGTAAATAACAACACGGTTACTCCATTTTAATTTATTGTCACAGCGCTCAATTTTCTCACAGCTGGTCATATGTGTATCTACCAATAACAAAACATTACTACTGACCTTTGAGAGAATTGACAAGTCTTCGGGTGTCTTGATGCTTAGTTCCACTTAGTTCTTGGATGAGTGTACCCCATTCCTCGATATCACTACACACCAACTTCCAGCCACACCCCTCACTTTTATCACCATGTAGCACAGCCTTAACATCCTGCAACACGTGCTCAGTGAGTTCCACTTCACCACTTCACACACACATACACACACAACTGTAAACTAGGATGTGCTTTAAAGAGTAGAACTTTGGTGATTGTAACACTTGATCCTAACAACAGTACCTCCAACAATACTGCAGGACACCAAAATTATTCAGACTCCCTTCATGCAAAAATAGTAAGAGTGGCTTAATTACACATTTTAACCACAACCCACAAGCCATTATTCAAGAGTGGAGCCACTATTTGAGAGCGACCATTATTATAGAGTGATATGTATATATATATATATACTAACACGTCAAGCTTGTAAGCTTTAACATCAGGAAAAAAAAAGCACTCATACAGAGGAGCCCCACCACTACAAAGTCTTATTTGCAACACACAAACCCAGTCATTTAGACAGCTAGTTTAAATTTAAAGCTAAAATTTGCAGGATTTAATTTTCTCCAGTTGCAATAGACCTGTTTAGGGTAAATGGCTACCACTATGCTGCACTGTAGGTTCTAACTATGGCACTGTGTTAGTGTCTCACTTAGTCAAATATCCCCGATGAGCATCAGTTTCTCACTGTTATCACATGCACTACTAAATGACACACACACACAAACACCTATATAACATTGGCTAGAACTTGTATATCCCTAATAATATCTCTCGTTTTCCTTACTCAATGTACATAATCAGACAAGTGGCCAGGGATAAATCACGAGAGGAAATGAAAGCTTTACCTTGTAATATGCTCTTCTACTCCAACGTAGTAATTAAACAAGACAATATACTTATTCATTTTAGCTATAACCTAATCTCTCTTTCAACACTGTAAAGCACTAGAAAAATATGTAGGCTACTTAAAAACAAGTAAATTTCTAATTAAACTCCATTTACTATTCTAGCTATGATATAACACATCACTAGTTTAAACATCCTAATGAATACATATTTCTAAACCAATGCTACGAATATGGTTTGTCCATAGGAGAAAGGTACTAAGTTGAAGACCAAGTATTCCTGAGGTAGTCCACCTATCCAAGGAATGTATACTTACAGATACATACATGCATGTCCTATCTTTCACCATGGAACCTTATCCCATGGGACGCCTATCTGTCTGACCCACAAGTACCTGTGCAGCATAACTCTGACCCTATTGGTGGTTGCAGTTTGTCCTTTAAAACTTCTCCAAATAAAAACATACCAGTTAGATACATGCATGTAATATAATAACTAATTACAAAATTCTACAAGTATTGAGTAACTAATTAGCACCTACATGACAAAGTCTCCTTTAACAAGGGAGCTAATGAATGATAATGAAGTCAGATCCAATAGACAGACAAAGATAACAAAGTCAACTCACTGGATGTCACTGCTGCATCCATTCACTTTCTTTTCCTCCACTTTAGTGTCATCCACTTCCATTTTCTCTTCATCTTCATCTAAACCCAACACTTTACCTCCATCAGCCTGCTTTTTCCTTTCCTCCATGTGCTCCTCTTCCTGGATTGTCTTGCTCTGCTCTCCGACTTCCTGTTCCTCATTCACATCCTCCTCTTTCTCTTCCTCATCAAATCCGTTGCCCACTACGTTCTGGCTCTTCCTACCACGTGATGACTTGCGACTTGAAGGAGTACTAGTGGGTGTAGCTTTTCCTGGTGGCCTGCCCCTCCCCCTACGTCCACTCGAAGGAGTAGGACTATCAGTCTTCTTTCCACGTCCTCTACCAGTGGAGTTGGCTGCTTTGTTTTTCTTTGAGGTGTTCGCTCCAGCCCCACCCCTTGGTGTGCCAATGCCTCCCTGTGGTGTATTCGATCCACTTGTCTCTTTCTTTCTGCCATTTGAAGACTTTGGCTTTTTCTTGACCATATTAGCTTCTTTGTAGAGTCGAGTTCCATAGAAATACCAATACTTATTGCCATCCATGTCTTTACCCAGTGGGTCCAGACGTAAAGTAGGCCCTTCCACACCCTACACACACATACACGTACACATATATACACACACACAGAGGTGCTTTTACCCCATGTATGGTAATGGGTCACTTAGCGAAGTTGTGCACTATAGCACATTAGAATTTAACATGGTAGTAGTTTTTTTCTTTTCTTTTCTTTTCGTGAGATATACTTTACATATAAGAAATAAATACGCAATGAGTGGATCAGTTCTTCATAAGAAGAAACTTAATGACACCTACTCACTACTAAACACACATACACACTTGATGTCACTATGCTAACAAAGAGAGGAATGGGAATGGAGACTAAGAAATTGCAAGAATGAGAGATCGTGCAGGAATGGGCATGGAATAATGGAGACTGAGAGATCGCACAGGAATGGGCATGGAGTAATGGAGACTGAGAGTTTGCAATTACGGGCATCGTGGAGTATTGCAGGAATGGGCATGGAGTAATGGAAACTTAAGAGATTGAAAGAATGGGCATGGAGTAATGGACAATGTACTTATATAATTTTAAGGCTATGGAAATGAGTAGTATAAGTGTATTATTTTAGCTTTGCATAGCATGATGAATCAGCTGGAGTGAAAAATGGTGTCGAAGGGGCAGTATACATGTGGTCATGCCATCCACAAATACTCCCACTAGAGTCTGCTAGTGACCACAGGCAATATGCCAACTAAAAGAGGGTGGATGGTGACCTCCCATGATTAGGTTGATCCATACAACAGGGAATAAAAACTATGGTGACTCTCCACAGATAGTACACTGTTTCCCACTCGCCCCTCATGTCACCCACTTGAAGGACAAATGTGGATTATACACCAGAAGACTCCATACAAATCACAAAAACAAATATCCAGGAGAATATTAATCATTGGGTAGTAATTTATAGCTGATTAACCAGGCAAGCTTTTTGCCATCAAGCAAACCATGAGTGATCACTACCAATAAGTAATGAAGTAACTAACCCGGAGTAGGTCAGCAATGTCATCCAACTCCAAGCGCCAATGACACAACTTATGCATTATGGCAATGCGAGAATATGTGTCCAGATCTTGATACTGCTTGTCCCCAGATAATGGATTCCATTTCTCACCTAGGTTATCACATCTCCACTTCAGATGCAACTTCAACATCAATGGCCAATTATCACTACTATGCACACACACACACACACACACACACACACACACACACACACACACACATACTGATAATCACACTTGAGAGTGCATTCAAGAACTTGTCTCCAAGCGGTGTGAAAACTTTACACCTAATAGCTGCGTTTCTTAAATACTTAGAGAAAGAAAGCAGGAAAAGAAGAGATAAAGTAAAAAAGAAGGAAGAAATAAGGGAGAACAATGGAAGAAAGGGGAGGGGAGGGAACAAAAAAGGGAAAAAGCAAAGAAGATAAAAGAAAAGAAGATAAAAAGGGAATACAGGGAAAGGGGGAGATTGAACAAATACGACAGGAAAAAAAGCAAAGTTGACAAGTAAAACATCACTCACTTGATGTCAGTATCAATTATGCCATTTAGAAAAGTACGAAATAACTCAGACATCAACTTGGAAGGGGTTGTACTGCTGTCCAGAAGGAGGGCATCTTCCAATTCCTTAGGGAAGAAAATTATAAAGTCAACCCCAATTACAAAGAGATCAAAATTCATTACCTACCTCTATTTCAAAAGTAGGTAGCTTAAATGGCTTCTTGAATATGTGGCAGTAGTGAGCCACACAAGGCACTTCCCACCAACTTCTGATTGCTAAATTGTACAGCCAAAGACAAGGAAACATGCACACTCAAACACGTACACACTCACATATGTGCACACACACACACACACAAACACCTCTGCCCACCAAAGTTAAGACAACACTGAGATGCTCATAGAAACAGAATAGAGAATAGAATGAACAATAGCCAGAACAGGACACTTACTGGTACCTAGCAAGCTGGACTAATCACAGGTCACTTGTACATTTGGGCTAGGGTGGCTGCAGCAGCTATTCCAAGTTTAACACCAGTATCATTTTCATCACACCAGTGATATCACTAGACATTGAGGTGGCTAAGTGAACTGACCCCTAAACTGCAGCCAATGCCACCTTGGCATTGTAACTGCATAACTAACCAGTCAACTCCCAACCCATGATTTCTTTTATAAAACAGCAGGAATGGCTATGCATAAATTTACTCCAACATCGTCCACTCTCTCGTATCATTTTCAACAATAAAAAACCTTTTACTTTGCTACGAAATACATTTAACCCTTACCTCCTTGTAAATTAATCATTAACCGCGTATTAAACTCACCTTCCATTCTATACTAGGTATCCCTCACTCCAACAAGAAGTGTATCTATTTTCACTACCCCAGGCGAAGAGTAAACAAAGCCAAGTGGGCGTACGTTATGTCTCTATAAAAGGACACTACTTATTTTCTGGTAGGTTGAATTGCTCTAGTGGACCGAAAACTAGGGCTAAACCGAGACTCACAACGCATTACCTCCAGCCGTCCTCCATTGTCACTACTAGCACTTTCAAATCTACCTTTCGCTTAAAAAAAATTACTTTCATTGAAAAATATTACGGCTCACCCGTAAGAAATATATACGGTTATCCACGTGGACTGCTACGAAATTTGTTTACCGGTGTCCTTGAAGATGCCTTTGAAGAAAGTCGACAGTAGAATTCGCACCCTAATAGACAATGGCGTGGCGACCAAGCACCGGAGCTTGTTTGTGGTGGTCGGAGACCGTGGCAGGGACCAGGTGAGGTTACTTTACCGCGGTGTGATGCGGTAGACGAACAATTGTTTGAGCTCCTCTACATTGCAGGTCGTTATTCTTCACCATATGATGGCCAAGGCTGTAATAAAAGCTCGACCCTCTGTTCTGTGGTGCTATAAGAAGGAGCTAGGGTTTAGCAGGTTGGTAAAGTGATAGAGAAGTTGCTAGTTTTGTAACTCTATGAACCAACAGTCACAGAAAGAAAAGAATGAAGCAACTGCAAAAAAAGCTGAAAAGTGGAAGTCTAGATGTCAAGGAGGACGACCCATTTGAGCTTTTCATAGCTGCCACAGACATAAGATACTGCTACTATGCAGATACTCACAAGATTCTGGGCAATACTTATGGCATGTGTGTGTTACAGGTGAGGCTTATATTAATGGCATCTTATCTGTGTGATCCACACATACCTATGGCATGTGTGACAGGTTATCTGTGTGATGTACACATACCCATGACATGTGTGACAGGTTATCTGTGTGTGATGCACACATACCCATGACATGTGTGACAGGTTATCTGTGTGTGATGTACACATACCCATGACATGTGTGACAGGTTATCTGTGTGTGATCCACACATACCCATGACATGTGTGACAGGTTATCTGTGTGATGTACACATACCCATGACATGTGTGACAGGTTATCTGTGTGATGTACACATACCCATGACATGTGTGACAGGTTATCTGTGTGTGATGTACACATACCTATGACATGTGTGACAGGTTATCTGTGTGATGTACATATACCCATGACATGTGTGACAGGTTATCTGTGTGTGATGCACACATACCCATGACATGTGTGACAGGTTATCTGTGTGTGATGTACACATACCCATGACATGTGTGACAGGTTATCTGTGTGTGATCCACACATACCCATGACATGTGTGACAGGTTATCTGTGTGATGTACACATACCCATGACATGTGTGACAGGTTATCTGTGTGATGTACACATACCCATGACATGTGTGACAGGTTATCTGTGTGTGATGTGACATGTGTGACAGGTTATCATACCCATGACATGTGTGACAGGTTATCTGTGTGTGATCCACACATACCCATGACATGTGTGACAGGTTATCTGTGTGATGTACACATACCCATGACATGTGTGACAGGTTATCTGTGTGATGTACACATACCCATGACATGTGTGACAGGTTATCTGTGTGTGATGCACACATACCCATGACATGTGTGACAGGTTATCTGTGTGTGATCCACACATTAGATCTGTGTGTGATCCACACTACCCATGACATGTGTGACAGGTTATCTTTGTGGATGTACACATACCCATACATGGTGTGACAGGTTAATCTGTGTGTGATTAACACATACCCATGACATGTGTGACAGGTTATCTGTGTGTGATGTACACATACCCATGACATGTGTGACAGGTTATCTGTGTGTGATCCACACATACCCATGACATGTGTGACAGGTTATCTGTGTGATGTACACATACCCATGACATGTGTGACAGGTTATCTGTGTGATGTACACATACCCATGACATGTGTGACAGGTTATCTGTGTGTGATGCACACATACCCATGACATGTGTGACAGGTTATCTGTGTGTGATCCACACATACCCATGACATGTGTGACAGGTTATCTGTGTGATGTACACATACCCATGACATGTGTGACAGGTTATCTGTGTGATGTACACATACCCATGACGTGTGACAGGTTATCTGTGTGTGATGCACACATACCTGTGACATGTGTGACAGGTTATCTGTGTGTGATTTACACGTACCTATGACATGTGCGACAATGAGTAATGTATGTATATATTTTACTTGAACAGTGCTTCAGCACAAATGGTAGGCGAGCTAATTGTTAAGGTTTCATACCGAAAACGAATCTAGGAGGGGCAAAAAAAACTTACGATTTTTTGGGGAGGGAGGCAGTGAGAGTACAGACACATTGAGACCTTTGCAATATATAAAATGTGTACAAGTAGGCTGATTCTATGTTTCAGTCAAAATGTCACTAAAGGACTTCGCACGGGGTAGGCGAGCTAATTGTTAAGGTTTCATACCGAAAACGAATCTAGGAGGGGCAAAAAAAACTTACGATTTTTTGGGGAGGGAGGCAGTGAGAGTACAGACACATTGAGACCTTTGCAATATATAAAATGTGTACAAGTAGGCTGATTCTATGTTTCAGTCAAAATGTCACTAAAGGACTTCGCACGGGGGGGGGGGGGGGGGGATGAAATATTTTAGGGGAGAAGCAAATTCCCCCCCCCCCCTTAAATGAAGCCCTGATTGTGCACAAGTTAATTAGCAGCAAAGTAAAATTAAACCTTAAAGTATACAAGAGTCGTTGACCGTTAATAATAGCTATCAAATGTATAATTACTTTTTGTAGTATTATATTTAAATAAGCTATTCTGATTCGAAATCACCAGTAGCTCCTGACAGAAAGCACAGCCAAGTTGTTGAAATTGCATATGGTAAAGGGTTTTAAACGCCAGAGTTACCACTCCCACAAAAAAAATTCTGACTGAAAAAGCAAGAATTTCTAAGGAATTATTGCACAGTTTTGAGCTGAAGCCTAATAAGACTTGTTCACTACTGTAGTAACCGAAGAAAAGCATAAAAAGTTGTGTTGTTAAGGCAGCTATGTTTTGTTCTTTAGCTGAGCAGTAGCTGTAACACAACACTTTCAGACACATTCACCGGATATACTTACACAAGACGTACGTTGTACTCTCTTATGACTTGACTATTGGGCAATGGGTTTTTTAATTAGACGATACTGTTGTGTAGTGTTTATAGCCGTGACAAACAGTGCCATTAACCGAGATTTAGTGGAGTATGGGATGGGGTCGACTAAAAGCAAGCACAAAGCCTAAATGGTATATGTACGTCCGAACATACATATACACAAACTAGTGATGTGCTTGAGCACAAAAGGCAAGCGAGCCTGTCTTGTTAAGTTGCATATCTACAATATTGTTATATGATGTATTTTACCTGAAGATGCTTTTATTTCATGACAAACATGGATTATATATATGTGACAGTACTTGGGAAAAGGGACCAATTGCGTTAAAAATTAAAAAATGAGTTATTTATACCACTGTGTAGAGCACTTCATGTGGAGTACTTTGATACCAAATTTATGGGCAGGCGCTGCTTGGTTCTAACCGACTTGAGCACAGTCATTTCGAGAAAACTGCAATCTAAAACTTCTTATTCAATTTCTGGCGGAGTTAACGTTGAATTCCGTAATCTAACCGGAAGTCCGTGTTACGGGTTACGTAAGACTTTTACTTGTGCTTGGGAAATGGCGGTACTCAGCTGAACGGCAGCTTAGTTGGGGCCACTTACTTCGTTGATGGGGGAGGCCTTACTCAGTTCAAACCCTACGTTGTGTATGGGTACTATACAGGTATGGCTTTAAGTAGCACTAGATGCGTATAGACATAGTTTTGCAGGCCGTTTTGTGCTTCTTTTTTTCTTTCTGTTTCCTACAGTTTGATAGATACAGTAAGTCATGGTATCTATAATACAGTCACTCTTTTAGAAATGATCAACTAGCTTGGTTTGTTATTTCACTGGCTAGCTAAGTTTAGTAATATATTTGTCTTAAGTGAGTCAGCCAGCTTGTTGCCTGTTTTGGAACAAATGAACAATGAATAATAGTAGGAATCTCTTTAAATCAATGAACAAAAATGATGGACTTTCAAAATGTGTTGCCTTCTCTTGTTGCAGTGTGACAGAAGTCCTCACCATCACTGAAACCTTTGTCCAGTCAGAGACTTGCTGATTCTTCCAGTGTCTTCATAGTCCCTGGAGAGTCTCTGGATCTGCAGACTCCCAACTACAAAACCCCATAAATAGCAACATCAACTTATATAGCTTGATTATTCATGTTTATTATTTCTATTCTGTTGCTGCAATGCTATAACAAAAACTTATTAGAATTTACCCGCGATTTTTCTGAGGTCGGGTAATTTGTTGCTAGGCAACAAATTGAATTCACCCACGATTTTCAATTAGTCGCGGGTTGGATTTCCGTGCACGCACTGAAGGTAAAAAAAGAGAATAAAAGGTGGCTGTGTTTAAACGGGGCGCTTGGACTTTTAACAACGGTTTCAGCCACTCAAGTTTGGTGTCAGTGTAGCTAAAGGGTAGAAGATACCGGTGGGCCAATAAAAAAGAAAATCAAAAAAAAATTTTTTATTTTTTTTGTCGGTCTTTGGGCTCTACTGTACATTTTTTATTTTACGTAATTGGTCCATTTTCCCAAGTACTGTCACATATATATATATATAGCAGTTGGCCATTAATTACAGCAAATAAATACAGAACTACTTTCTTACCTTAATTTCCTGAGTAGTGATAAGTCTGTAGTATCAATTTTAAGCCATTCTGACTACTATTACCAGTAACTCTTGAGCAAGCTCTTCTACAAAAATAATAATAATAAGGCCAGGGTTCAGGGTTATTCTTGTAATTTTATCTATCAAATTTGAAATTATGTATTTATCTCAGCTTCTCCCAGTAGTGGTAACTTCTTTAGTAGCCATTCTGACTACCAGTGGCTCTTGACAACCAACAACTGGCAGTTAGCAGCTCCAATTAAAAAGAAACAAAAAAAACGGCAAGTTTTGAATTTACGTCTGGTAAAGGGTTTGACTGACATAGTAACCAGTTGCAGCACTTTTTGGGACTTAAAAAACAAGCATTCTCGCAGGAATCCTCTCACAATTTTGAGTGCAAGTTTAATAAGTAAGACTAGATTAATGCTGTAGTATCACAAATGTGTCAAGCCTAAAAATCATTTTTAGGAGGAAAAAAGGCACACACACACGCCCATTTAAGGGGCATGGGTCTTCCTTTACCTGAACTTTGAGAACAGGCTTAGTCTGGTCTCCATCGAGTGGAACAACAATGGTCCATCTAAATACAGTAAGAGTGGCCGAGATAGCTGACTCTTAATAAACTGTAGGGCCCTTGATGCATTGGATAACATCCAGGGCGTCTATTAGGACGTCAAGTTGTCCTCCCAGTCTGCCAGTGGAACCTTGTCCTTAGTACATGGATTTTCCAGAAATGTTTCTGGGATGTGCCGGAGGAGTGGCTCAGGGAATGCGAGAGTGTGACACCAATATGCATGTCACAGTGTCCTTGGAAAATGTAGAGTGCAATGTGGCTTGGACGAAACGTTTGGAGTGTCCGTCACCCATGAGTCCATCCAGCTCCATTCTTTGAGGATGCCTCTGCAGTCGTAGTCTGGTTGCCGAGCTTTCTGCCATCAGGGAGACAGCTGCACCTGAGTCCAATGCAATACGAGTACAGGAACCATTGTGGAGGTCGACAATTGAGGTGTGCAAAAGACCAGGTTGAAGCCCCTGAGTTGAGTGTGAGGAAACCATCACAGAAGTAGTGTCTGTAGCAGGAGCAGTGCCTGTAGCAGGAGCAGTGTCTGTAGCAGGAGCAGTGCCTGTAGCAGGAGCAGTGCCTGTAGCAGGAGCAGTGCCTGTAGCAGGAGCAGTGCCTGTAGCAGGAGCAGTGCCTGTAGCAGGAGCAGTGCCTGTAGCAGGAGCAGCGCCTGTAGCAGGAGCAGCGCCTGCAGCAGGAGCAGCGCCTGCAGCAGGAGCAGCGCCTGCAGCAGGAGCAGCGTGTGTAGCAGGTGTCTGTAGCAGGAGCAGCGCCTGTAGCAGGAGCAGCGCCTGTAGCAGTGCACATAGTGTCAGTCAGTCACCGGACAATTTCCGATCAAAATAAGAGCTTGAGCAGTCCAAATTGAACTTGATCGGAAAACGTGACCGTTTAACAGAAGCGAGCGGTTATTAAAATGCGGTATAAATGTGTGATAAAAAACGCGCGATTAAGGTGCTGAATCATCACTCAACGACAAAATGGCCACCAAACGTATCGCTTCAGAAAGTGAAGGCGGCAATAGTAGCAGTTGCAGTGGTTCGCAACTAAAGAGACGAGCAGTATCAGTAGCTACGGTGGAGAAATGGATAACTGACTACGACAAGGCCTTCAATACAGCTACTTGGTTGAATTACGAGAAAGCCGATCGATCGCGGGTGTCCTGTTTGAAGTGCTCGGTGTGTGAACGATTCGTGGACAAGCTTAGAGGTTACAGGAACTTCAGTCTTGCCTTTATTGAAGGCTCAGCTAATCTTCGCACTTCAAGTTTGAAGGACCATGCACGTTCAACTATGCATGAAGTTGCTATGAGACTGCTTAAGAAAGCACAATCTGCCAGCGTTTTTGAATATGCTCCTATTGCAAGGGCTCTTTCAGGCTTAGAGAAAGGGACTGAAGAGAAGGTTAGAAAATTGTTTGATATTGCATATTTTATAGCTGTGGAGGGTCTAGCTTTTAGTAAGATGAAGCCACTCTGTGAGCTACAGCAGAGACATGGAGTAAACTTAGGGGAGACATACAGGAATGAGCAAGCATGTGCTACATTTATAGAATTTATAGCAAAAGATTTTCGTAGTCAGTTGACTAAAGCATTGCATGATGCTAAATTTTTTAGCATACAGATGGATGGCAGTACTGACTCTGGCAATATGGAACAGGAAATGTTTATGGCTATATTCTTTGACCCTCATGGAGATGATGGGGTTGTGCATATACGTAGCAAATACTTGTGTGTAAAACAACCTAAATCAGTTGATGCATCAGGATTATTTGAGTGTCTGCAAGATGCAATGTCATGTATTGGAATGGATTGTGAGACTAGCAAACTTATTGGTTTCGGGTGTGATGGTGCGAGTGTAAATATGGGTGAGCGGGGATTGCGTGGATTGCTTTGTTCTAGTAGGCCATGGCTGATTACTATTTGGTGTTTATCTCACAGGCTTGAGCTGTCTTTGAAAGATGCTTTAAAGCAAACACTATTTACTAATATTGATGAATTTCTCATGCAAATATATTATGTGTACTCTAAGGCGCCTAAAAAGTGTAGAGAACTTGAGGAAGTAACTAGTGAACTAAAGTCATTACTGGATGTACCAGATTTTCCAGCTGGTCATGGGAATAAACCTAAACGTGCATGTGGTACAAGATTTGTTTGTCACAAAGTTCTGGCTCTTCAGCGGATACTTGACAGGTTTGGGGCTTATATGAATCATTTAATTACTCTTAGTGAAAGCCCATCTACCAAACCTAGTGACAAGCAAAAATTGATAGGGTACTTGCGTAAATGGAGAAACAGTAGGATATTGTTAGGTTGTGCAGCCTTCCATGACATTTTGCAACCTGTTTCTATACTCTGCAAATGCCTTCAGTCAGAACAGTTGTGCATTGTTAATGCCATTGAAGCTATTCTTAGAACAAACACTGCACTGAGAAGTTTGAAAAGCACAGAATTAACTGTCTTTCCATCTGTAAAGAAAGTGTTATACAGAATTAAGGAAGATCAAAATGGTGGCACTTCTAATAAAATATATCAAAATGTTGAAATAACTAATTTTGATCAAACTTTGGATTTCTTAAGGAACAACTACCAAGGCTTCATAGACTCAATTTTATACTGCCTACGTGATCGTTTGAAAACTCGCATAGGGTCAGACACAGAAACTCTTTCAGATGCGCTGAAAATTTTGGCTACTCATGGGTGGGAAAAGGTGGCTGATGCATCTTTTGGGCATGAGGCAATTCAAAACTTGCAGTTGAGGTTCGCTGTTCCCCTCCAGAAGGCTGATGTTAATTCTGCTCTACTTCAGCAAGAATGGGATGATATGGTTTGGTATGCTAAGCAGTATATTAACTTAGTTCAGGATCCTTATTCAGTTGTTTGGTGGAAATTATTCAATTCATGTGATGCTAAGAAGTGGAACAATATACTTACCTTAGTTGAACTCACTTTTACCATTCCTTTATCCAATGCTCACGTGGAGCGCTGCTTCTCACAGCTGAAACTTACAAAAACAAACAGACGAACATCTCTAGGAGAAGATCACTTGGACCACCTTCTTCAAATACGAATTGAGGGGCCTCCTCTGGAACAGTGGGATGCTACTACCGCTGTGAACCTGTGGCAGAGAGAGAAGATTAGACGAGTTTCTGGTAATCACACTGGACCCAGGAAGAAGAGAGCAGCAACAAGACATTCGGACGACGAGGATGATGATGCCGAGTTCTGCTGGAGTCCATCAGACTGGGAAAAGTTACTAGACAGTGATTCCAGCAACAACAACTCGGACTGTGACAGTGAAGGTCATAATGACTAATATATGCAGCTAGCTAATCATTCTCAATATTAAAACACTGCATCAACTTTGTATTCTCATTTGTTAAAAACAATGTTCTCAATTTCATATCTCCTTTATTAAAATATTCTTCTTAATTACACATTCTCATTGGTAAACACAGTTCTCAATTTTTTGTCTACAAAAAACAACAACAATAAATCAATTAAAGTCAGTTAACTCCATTTGGATCTTTCCAAGGAATTTATCTGTACAAAAAATATATAATAATTTATGTCCGACCAAAATCTTAATATGTCTGACCATTTCTGGATTTGGTCAGACAAACTGTCCTTTCATATCCCAATAGTTACTATGTGCACTGCTGTAGCAGGAGCAGTGCCTGTAGCAGGAGCAGTGTCTGTAGCAGGAGCAGTGTCTGTAGCAGGAGCAGTGTCTGTAGCAGGTGTCTGTAGCAGGAGCAGCGCCTGTAGCAGGAGCAGTGCCTGTAGCAGGAGCAGTGCCTGTAGCAGGAGCAGTGTCTGTAGCAGGAGCAGCGTCTGTAGCAGGAGCAGCGTCTGTAGCAGGAGCAGCGCCTGTAGCAGGAGCAGCGCCTGTAGCAGGAGCAGTGCCTGTAGCAGGAGCAGTGTCTGTAGCAGGAGCAGCGTCTGTAGCAGGAGCAGTGCCTGTAGCAGGAGCAGCGCCTGTAGCAGGAGCAGTGCCTGTAGCAGGAGCAGTGCCTGTAGCAGGAGCAGCGTCTGTAGCAGGAGCAGCGTCTGTAGCAGGAGCAGTGTCTGTAGCAGGAGCAGCGCCTGTAGCAGGAGCAGTGCCTGTAGCAGGAGCAGTGTCTGTAGCAGGAGCAGTGTCTGTAGCAGGTGTCTGTAGCAGGAGCAGTGTCTGTAGCAGGAGCAGTGTCTGTAGCAGGAGCAGTGTCTCTTGCAGGAGTGTATGGTGCCTCTTGCTGCACTTGTAAACTGATGTGCACTGGCTACACATGATTGGCAGAGAGACAGTTTGTACATCTCTTGCCATCTCGAACTACTTGCTGTTGCTTGGCACGCTGTAGTTGAGGAAGACCGGGCAGCAATGAAGTCCATGCTCTGCAGCATTAACCTTGAGTACAGTATGGGAGTGCCTGTTCTTGTTTGAAAAGTTGTGAGCCTTAGAGCTCTTGGAGCCTTGAGAAGCATCTGGAGAAGTCCATCACAATAGCCGCAGATAGACCCTATCGCTGGCACCTATGGCGCTTGCAATGGGGCCCTGCTGAAAAGCGGGAAACATAGCCTCAATAATTCAAACTCCAAGGAGAGATCGAGAGCTCAACCAACAAAGTAATATGAGACATTAAATGACCAGCACAATGTATAGAACAAGTGGTTAACCAGGGAAATGAATACCGTTACAGCTACATGAAGGTGCACGGGATAGCTATCTGGAACAAGTAGTGCCTTGACATGACGTGGATATATTAGCTGCAGTTGACCATACACATCCACAAGCGGGTTAGTCTATTGCAGCAGTAACCAAGTCATGAAAGCCTGCCCAGTTTACTGACTTCCCTGAAAATTTGGGAAGGTCCAGGTGGAGTTTGGCTACACTGTAGGTAGGAGGTGCGTGATGAAGAACTGGGGAGGTTGCAGAAGGCATGTCTGGAATGGTAGTAGCATTAGAGTGCTCTTTGACCAAACGAGCGTTGATATCTTGGAACACAACGTTGTAACTTGTCCATGACTGGTGATGTGCAGATGTCATCGGCAAAGTCCATAGAGTTGGAGAGGTAGGCTCTAATCAGCTTCTTGATATCTTGGATTTCTGAAATAATGTAGACAACTTGTCTGCATCTTGGATGGTGGCTACAGCAGCTTGAAGTGTAAGACCTTCGCGCAGGAGTCAAGCTCTGTTGCTGAAGGTAGCAATACGACATAGGAGGTCATTTGCTGACAGGAGACAGTCTTCATCCTTATGGATCTTTTTTTCTGTGTCATCCTCAGAGACACTGAGGTCTGCATCCTGTAGTCATCAAACTGTTGCTGCAGTGCATCATGCAAACTCTTTGTCTCTTTGCAGAGGGACAAGAGGTCATCCAGATCCATTTGGTTGATGGAGGGGAGTTCTCTGTCTCGAATAAGAGCATTGGGCCTTTTCTTTATTTGAGTGAATTGACCTCTGTGTCCTGACCTCTTCACCTTGATGGCTTCCAGGTCTGTCATTGCAGGGATGACTTGTAAATTGTGAGCGAGTGACATGTTGGTGGCGCTACTCACTAATCAGTCATGTTGAGCAAGGTGAGACAAGCCGGTAAATTCTCGGCCGCACAAACTGAACAGAGAGTGGGTGGAACTTAAGCTGAGTTCAGCAGATCCAGAAGTCTCGCACGAAAGTCGGGCGTAGATCATAGAGTCACAGCCGCAAAAGTTGTGTTGGATCTGGCTCAAACAATGTGAGAGTCAGGGGTGTAACTTCCTGCTCACTGTGTTGGTCTAGAAGGGGTCAGCAGAGCAACTAGGGTGGTCAAATAGGTGCTCCAAGCCAACTCGCCTCGAAGGACCAGGATACCTTCTTACCAGTTTCTCAAGCTTTAGGTAGAACCCGAGCAGTGCGCGAACTATCTCAGAATCAGGTTAAATTACATGTAGTTATATGGTAGAACAAAATTAATCCTGCGGCTCACACCCTGCCTAGCGTCCCACCCACCTTTACGTGTGGCCCCACACCCGGAGTGGGTGGTACCGTTACTCTCTAATTATCCCCTAATTACCCTTTGCTACACACTAACCTTTGGGGCTTCCTAGATACTTCCTCCTATACCGCAGCAACACGTGCTGAGTAGTTTGGCATGGGTGGCCAGAAGAAACCCCGCCCCCAATCAGCATGTGCTAATTGGGGCCAATTAATGGGGCAGGGCAAGCCCCTTTAATCCCGCCAAGGGAGGCACGACCGCTGCCCCAAGCCAGCACAGCGATGGGGGGAGGGTACACCACCAAATCAACCGATAAGCCACCAGAGGTTAGGAACATTAATGCATATAGATATCACAACAGCAAACCATGACAAAGAAAGACAAACGGCTCAAAGTTGTACCCTTTAATGATACATAGGCTAAAAACACACATGCACAAACACAACATGATGGAATAGTTAGCCAGCTGCTGTCTTGGGATTTTGACGTACTCCAAGTACGCCAGGCTCTTCCACCGACCGAGCATCTTGATAATGGAGTCCTCCATACCCCTGGCAACAGCAATGGTGGCGGCACCAATGCGAAAGCTATGGCCCGCGTATCGGTCAGCTTGGACGCCAGCTTCAATCAATGCCCCACACACAGCCTGCACAAATCTCTGCCGTGTCAAGGGTTTTCCATCGGTGAATCGAAAGAGGGGCCCAGGTTGCTTACCTCGCACCAGTAAATAGGCTAGCATGGCTGACACCGGGCACAGCTCTGATGGCACTTCCTAATGAACAGAGTGATACCCTTCTTGAACGGGTCGGTCTTGGACGCTTTGAGACGAACACTGAGAAGCCCCAGACTAGAAGGGTTATCAATTGCAAGATCGCCCCAAGATAGATGGGCGGAATGATCGTACCCCGTGTCCTTCGGCATTGTGAACTCTCCCGCTCGAAGAAAACCAAAAAATGCCAGGCAGCACGCTGCCCACAACATGACAACATCTGGGTCACTCGCCTGGCGCTCCCAGACACCCTTAATTTGGTGTAGCAGCGGTGGGGTGATTGGAAGGCGCTCTCGACTGGAAAACCCCTCTTTGCCCTGCGACCTTATCACGCCTCTCAACACATAGTGAAGACGGGACAAGGCTGGCAAGAAGGGGTCCACGAGCCCTTCTTCAATATGGAGGTGTCGAATCCCAGCCATGTAGGACTTAATAGTCCTGAGTCTAAGACCCTTGCTGGCCATCTTGGCAGCAAACTTGCACAGGGTATCTTCGCTGGCCGGTACAGCGGGCAAATTCACTGAGGCACAAAAGCCCAAGTAACGTCTTTGGCCACTCGAGTATACCCGGTGAATTGACTGGGCGAGGCCCTTCACGAAGAATGCCCGAACAAGGCTATCCAGTCTACCTTCGTCCAGTCCAGGGCTATCCAGTCTACCTTCGTCCAGTCCAGGGTTCCGAATACTAGACACTGCAGCAGGTTGTCAGGTAGGGTTGTGCCTTCCTCGTCTGCTCGTGGGACAAGTCTCTGAAATGAAGGGAGGTCATCACGTGACAATGCGTCTGCTGCCCCATTCTGGGCCCCTGGGATGTGCCTGCAAACTAGAGACACACACCACCTGGCCAGGAAGAATGACAAGCACCTCATTAAGTGCACGGCCCTTAATGTCGTCATTTTATGGTGCCACCTAACCTTCCAGACAAAGCAGGCAATGACACGCCTTCTCTTTGGACGAGGCGTGGAACCACTGTCTGGAGGCCCCTGGGTAGACTTAGGGGCTCCCCTGGAACCAGAAGCCAGGAGGCACCTAGTACAGTGGTCCCTCTCTTGAGAGACCCCTCTGACCAAGGACCACTCCATCTATAATACCAGTTTTACCTGCACTGGCAGTGTCTGCACTCTTTCTCACCTCTGTCCAGCGACCACCCGTAGAGGCTTAAATTAGCGACCATTTGCTGACATCAGCAATTTTTCTGACCTTCTGCCAACCGCAAGTACAGTAGACCCTCCATATCAGGTCAATTGTAGCCGGCCAACTGCTGTCTTTATCTCCCAATCTAGGTCTAGCACTTTTGAGGCTGCTCTGTGGGTGGTAACTTGTACTGGTTAGCTATGATAAACTTCTTTACAGCTGATCCGTAGTTACAATTACAATTGGCTGAGCTTAGCTCCAGCCCAGACCAGAGCAGCAATTTTAACTGAATTATAGGCTATTATATGGGCAATTCCATTGTGACTGGAAGTACAGTTTGGACACTTAAAACACTTGCCAATGCAACATGGTTCAAAAAAAGAAAATTTTATTTCATGTCACTACTAGAGTATAACCTCATGTATTACATATACAACTACTAGTAGTATATTGTGAATGGTATTGGAGTTATACCTCTTATAAGTGGGTGTGATGGAAGTATTCAGAGAATTACTGATTTTGTAATCGGTTACGTACATTGCTCAAACTCTGTGAATTGTGTGCACGGATTAGTACTATTTTAGCCTTAATTTAATGATTAAGTGTCTTAATGCATGCTAATTTAAGTGTATAACCCCAATTTGGTTTTTAATATTTTTTTTTGTGAAGATATAGAATGTGACGGAAGTACAAAAAATCTTTGACGGAAGTATGTGTCTGGAAGAAAAAAAAATTCTGAGGATGTCCAGCAGCTTTTGGTGGGCTGATTAATTTCACGATATTTTCTAATGAATAAAATATTTTGTCTTCAGTCTTGGGCCATTTCCAGTGGTTACCACTTGGATGCATTACATTTACTTCATACTGGAAGTCTTCATCAACACTAATTACTTCACCAGGATATTTGGCCTCATCATAGTCCACTATCACCCATTGACCGATCGTAATGCTCAAAGTTGCAATATGCGGTATCTCTGAATCTGATTGTCTGGAGTCAGACGCTGGATCAGAACCTGAAGAGTGTTTCCTTAGTGGCGGTTCTAGACTTGTAAATGGAGACTACCTTAAACTCAGTTGCATCAGAAATTTCAGCAACCATGAGCTGGCTAGATGATATGGGATAGTAACAGTGCATTTTATGTGTCTGAGGTACAGCCTTCACGTCATTCCATTTAGCATCCAAAAATAAATACATCTCCTCTATACTTGACTGGGAAACATATTCAATATAGATATTGGGATTGCGTTCCCTGGCCACTACAGCATATTCCTCTGGGTTACTCACATGAGCTTGCCCACTCCTAATATGCCTCCAGACTGCTCTTTTAACTGTACCCCCAAGACCATCCACCACACCTTTGCCGTGTGATGTAGCAAAAAGATGCCATTTGATCTTAAATCCATGCTCCTGTTCCCAGGCATAAAGATTAGAAAATAGAAACCGCTGTTTAAACTGAGAACTGTCACCATCAGTAAAAACATCTAGTTGCTCAATGCCAGGATATTTTTCTTTCAGGTGGTTAATAATATGCTGTATGAAGACATACACACTATATTTTGTATGACTGTTGTCATCTGATATGAATACCATACTCTCAGTCACACCATCAGAAATCCAAGCATGAGCAGTAAATAAAGTAGCAGATCCATGAGACCAGTGTGCAGACTGTACTTCATTCTGACTTTCAATAGATGCATTTTCGGAAAAATCAACTTGTAGAATCACATTCTTCCTATTTACTCCACTAATTAGATCCTTCATATATTTAGACGGTTTACGCTTTACATAAGTGTGTAACTTCAGGATTACTTGGGGCATAACGATCAATTTCATCTTTGCATGTAGCACATTCAGATTTCATACATTTTTTTTCTTCAGAATTACACGTTACTTGATCAATAAAAGAATGAAACTCAGTTGAAAGCAGTGTGTGTCCCTTAAGTACGATTAGTAGTAAACGGATGTTTTCATGATAAGGGCAAACACATACTTGATGGGGAATATGATCAAATAACTTCACACACTGGGGACGTAATTCACAAAACTTGCTGAGCCCAATTTTAATGTCAATACTAATTTCCTTGAACTTGTTATAAGCTTCCTTAAGGGACATTAGCGGATATCGAACTTGCTCAGTTCGCTTTGTCTTTACTCCAAGTTCATTTACCTCCCGAATAATTATTCTATCTTTACGCCCAGGAGCCTGCCAACTTATGTCATTATTATGGTAAAAAGAATGCACAAGATCCTTGGTTTTGTGATCTAAAGCACAAGGATTGCCACTAGCGCTTGGAGAACTCTGAATAGTAAGCCCCACCTTCCTTGCTAGTGACTGGACTACACATATTCGCTTACTTGGTGATGCAGGCAGTGATGATTGGACTCGTTTAAGAGCCTTCCCAAGAGCTTGAGAAGTCCTGTATGTTGTTGACCCTGGTGAAGTTGAAGGCCCACTGTTAGGTGCTGCTGCTTTGGTGCGGCGATCCCTTTGCCGTATTCTTTCTTTCAATTTGTGCTCTTCTAGCTCTGCTGAGCTAAGAGAACTCTTCCAGGTAGCTTTTCGTTCACGATCTTTTCAAGATAATTTTGGTACATTTCTTTGTTTTTCTTAAGATTTTCCCTTCTCTTAGCCTGCCTTATCCTGGCCTTCTCTTTAATGTTCTCACTCATTTTCACAAACTGACAAGCTCTCTAAACTAGAACCAGCAAATGAAATATTATCTTAAATAGCAACCACAATTGCATCAGCTCTTTCCTAGCTTGCATCATTCTATCACTCTGACCTGGCTGACTCAATAAATCCAAGTCACAATTTAGGGTTGGGCGATATTGGGTTATTCTCATCACGGTACGATATTATAAAATTAATTGCGGTATGAGTAACTAACAACTTAATTTAAATTAAAGTGTATAAATGAGAGAATTGTCATTGTCAAAATAATGATAGAAAAAGTTTTTTTTTTTCAGCAAGTATTTTAGTTATAAGTTGATATTCAAGAATCCGTCAGCTCCAGCCATCGTCTCCCGCCTCTTTCATACGGCTGGACTGCGTATAGCACAGAAGAAAGTGTTGGCTGGTTGATGTCAGTCGTTCCAGACCATTTCTCACCTTCTCTCTTCATTAGGAGCCTGACTTCACTGTGAACCTTGGGGTGTTTGTTCTTTAGGTGCGATAGCAAGTTCGAAGTGTTCCCAGTAGCCGCCCTAACTTGCATGCCCACAAATTCGACAAACAAGATTGTCCTGTTGGCTGCCTCCGCCACTATCATCCGCAATTAAACGATACAGCCGATTTTGTACCCCATTTCTCGGTAAGTTGCTGTCCAGACGCCATCACTAAAAAACGGTAAAATACAGCTGGAACTCTATGCGTTGCGCATGCGCAATTTATCGCGGTATTTCCCGCGTTACTCGGTATAATTTCTTTTATCGTACTGTGACTAAATACCGCGATACCGCCCAACCCTAGTCACAGTGTGTTGTTACCATAATACTTGGTTACTTGGTCACTGTGACGGAAGTATGGATAAGATATACTTCCGTCACGTCATTTTATGGTGCCACCTAACCTGAACCTGCTGAATTCAAACTTGGTATTAATAATAGTGCCCATACTAATTTATAATCTGAGAAAACAAGAATGTACAAGTAGATTCTTTGTCAGTATTAGAACATATACCTCTAAAATGTGACGGAAGTATATTGTCCTGAATATCACAAATGAACCCCTTCAGAAACCACAAATATTTGAGCAACAATTTTTTTTTTGCCCTAGTGATGTTAATTGGCTAAAAACTGGTCCAACAACCCAATTAATATATAATAAGCAGATTGTATTTATTTTATATAAACAAAATAATTCTTATTTACTAATTAACGACAAAACGCATATTCGGTATTGTCATATATTCATGGCCATTACTTCACACCATGGCCATTACTTCACACCATGGCCATTACTTCACACCATGGCCATTACTTCACACCATGGCCATTACTTCACACCATGGCCATTACTTCACACCAGGTGCTCCTAACAAAAAGTTATTGTAGATTCTTATAATATAGGATTTCAGCTTTCTAGTGATACCAATATCAACAAATTGCTGTAATGTTTAATTTTCTCCCCATTGGTTTCACATTTCATGGAATTGCCCATATATGATATGCTTAACAAATGCTTGCTGTGGTAAAAAATGGAAGAACTTTTAGGTCTGCTTCATAACTAGCCTAAGGCCAGGATAACTGTATCCACCAGAGGTCATCTAATTCATCACTCTGTTTCATGCACTAAGCAGTGACAGCAGGAGAGTACTCCCACATCAGCACTACTGTTGAAGCAGATAAGAGATTTAGCTGTCATCAAGAGAAATGCAAGTTTAAAGCAAATGACTTTAAAATCATTCATTATTAATAATAATTAACTCTTTCATTCACATAAATCATCAAAAAAGCCATGGCACATTTAAGTGACCTTCAAGACTTTGCCCTTGGACAAGAAAATTCTGAGCTGCTTGAATGCATTACTAAAAGCAAAGACATTGTTGTACGAACGATATGTGATACTAGAATAAACATGAAGCAAACTAAACATACTGATTATTTACATCCATTGCAATTTTCAATAGTTAATACTGATTTTCTGTTAATTGTTAATGTTAATCAGATGAATTGTGGAATATACTGATTTTCTGTTAATTGGAATATACTGATTTTCTGTTAATTGTAATGATAAAGAGACCCTCCCAGTTGTGCCCGCCAGGTTAGTGCGACGGATCCAAAATGGAGACTTTGTCGACATGGCAGAGTTATCTGAGGATAATCTGGTTACAGATTAAGTGGTCTTTCAAGAGGAGTGGTCTTTCATTAGGGGGGGGGGGGGGGACAGAAAATTCTACTCTTAATCATGCCAGAGAAGTATTATACCATTAATTACCAATTTGTTATATTATTTAAGAATTCATCTGGTCCAGCTGGAACTTTGCTGCTGGTATCTCAGTGGGGGCCGGAACGACTTTACCTGGTTCCGGAGCCACTGCTACTGCTGGCGGTTTATCGGCCTACTTTTTCGATATCGGTATCGGTCGTCAACAATACCCGCCATATCGATATAATTAACCGATAGAAAAAATTTTGTACTCGCCGCGTAGACACTGAACGGATGAGTTCTGCTTGCTCCTAGACGGCGTAAAGACAAAGAAACTTAACTACGATGTCTAAAAAGAGGTCGCCAATTTGGCACTACTTTGTTCCTGACACTGAAGACTATACTAGTACCATTATACTTCTAATTATGTAAAAAAAAATTAAATTTTCAAAATTCAATGAACATATCTATCGGGTATCGGCCTTGATTCTAGATAAAATATCGGTTATCGGTATATCGGTAAAATCTTCTATCGGTGCACCTCTAGAGCCTGGCGTACCCGCAATTGTAGGCAGGCCGAGGTCCCGAACACGACCGGAATCAAACTTCCCGAGCCTCGGGCCTAAACATGTGGTACACACCACACATCATAACCAGCACCTTGGCTACTACCTCACACCACCCTGCACGAGATAAGAGTCACACCGCTTATCCAAAATCTCGGGACAAGCACTTGCAGCAGGCAAGGGTCACACCACTTGCATGCCCGCACTGGGATTAGCATAGCTGACACTGACATCGCCCCACCATGGCCTCAGTGCCCAATAAAGCATACTAACTCCCTGCCACACCCGGATAAGACATGCTCTCACCAACAACTCCTAGATGTAACCTAACTGCTAAGAGTCACACCACTTACCAAACTGGTAAGAGTCACACCACTTACCAAACTGGTAAGAGTCACACCACTTACCAAACTGCTGCCAGGTACGACACGGCACCAACGCAACCAGCAAGAGGTCATGCATGACTGGAAGGAGTCACACTACCTACCAGTAATAACCAAGTATAGCTTGTCCCCAGGTTTGGCAGGAAGTCACACTACCTACCAACTGCTACCAGGTACAAGGTGTCACGAGTGCATACCTGGCAAGAGTCACACACCTTGCCACCAGCCACTGCTGCGGAGCTATGCACTGCATTTGCAGCAAAGTAGGGTTCATTTGCTGCCCACTTAACCATGACTATACCGTGGGCCCTATCACATCTGCCCAAGCCAAGGGGAGAGCTGGTTAAATCACTAAATAAATCAATAACCACCCACTTAATCATGACTATATGGTGGGCCCTATCACACCTGCCCAAGCCAAGGGGAGAGCTGGTTAAATCACTAAATAAATCAATAACTACTCAAACTCCACACACTAATCCCCCTATCTAGCTATCTAGCTACCTAGTCCAGTACCCTCATGGCTGAATCGCAAATCAGCAATCAGGTACTGCACAAAATGGCACTGCAATCAGGTTCATTGAACAAACTCTGAAAACTCGTCATTAGAGAAAAAGGCTATCATGCTCTGTGGTGTCTACCACAATGTCCACGTGGACTAGCTGATAGCTATTCTCCAGCTCTTTACTCCCACGTGATCCCTGAGTCCACCGACCGAGGATCCCTTTATCAATGTGCAGGAGTTCCCACCTGGGATTAACCCCACCTAACCTACGGCTAAATGGCCATGAACAAGTGTGTGAATGAAAGTTCCCAAGTCTTCAATCCTTGCTGGAAGTGGGCGGGGCTGGAAGTTATCAAGGAAGTTCTCGTTGTTGGAGTGTGGAGGCTCCAACACACCAAACACCCTAATAGTGTCTGGGCAGCACATCAGCTACTACACCAAACATCCTACACTTCAGCTAAAGAGAATTAGCTTTAGAATGTTTTATACAGTGTAGCCACCTGGAACCTGGGCATGCTCCTTACAATGTTGTGATTGAATTGTGTATGTTCATGTGTGCGTGTGCAGGACTTTGAAGCACTGACTCCCAACTTGTTGGCCAGGACTGTGGAGACTGTAGAGGGCGGAGGTCTTGTGGTGTTACTTCTTCGCACCATGACTTCTTTGAAACAGCTGTGTACACTGGTCATGGATGTCCACGCCAGATATCGCACTCAAGCTCACCAGCATGTCAAAGCTCGCTTCAATGAAAGGTAGCTATGTAGTATATTCTGGCAATCACATGACCTAAGACTGGTGCGTGCATATGTGTGTGTGTGTAGATTCTTGCTTTCCCTCGGAGCATGTAAATCCTGTTTAGTGATGGATGATCAACTAAACATTCTTCCGATATCTTCTCATACTCTAGCTCTGCGCCCAGTAGGTCCTCAGGTAATGAAATCATAAGTTTACAGACAGTAATTCTGAAAGAGTGAGTGGGATTGGTTCATTGTGGTGCAGTTCTTAGCCTTCAATTATTTTGTACATCTTTAATATTTTTTTAGCTACTTGCTGAACTCTAATAACTAATAACTAGCCAAATAACTCGCGGGGTAGACTGCAATACATTTTATTGTTGTTGTCACTAGTGGCACTATGGAGCAATGCTTGTCATTAGTCTCACTATGGATGCAGTAATGCTGCAGCAAATGCTTGTCATTAGTCTCACTATGGATGCAGTAATGCTGCAGCAAATGCTTGTCATTAGTGGCACTATGGATGCAGTAATGCTGCAGCAAATGCTTGTCATTAGTCTCACTATGGATGCAGTAATGCTACAGCAAATGCTTGTCATTAGTGGCACTATGGAGCAATGCTTGTCATTAGTGGCACTATGGATGCAGTAATGCTACAGCAAATGCTTGTCATTAGTCTCACTATGGATGCAGTAATGCTACAGCAAATGCTTGTCATTAGTCTCACTATGGATGCAGTAATGCTACAGCAAATGCTTGTCATTAGTGGCACTATGGAGCAATGCTTGTCATTAGTGGCACTATGGATGCAGTAATGCTACAGCAAATGCTTGTCATTAGTCTCACTATGGATGCAGTAATGCTACAGCAAATGCTTGTCATTAGTCTCACTATGGATGCAGTAATGCTACAGCAAATGCTTGTCATTAGTGGCACTATGGATGCAGTAATGCTACAGCAATGCTTGTCATTAGTGGCACTATGGATGCAGTAATGCTACAGCAATGCTTGTCATTAGTGGCACTATGGATGCAGTAATGCTACAGCAATGCTTGTCATTAGTGGCACTATGGATGCAGTAATGCTACAGCAATGCTTGTCATTAGTGGCACTATGGATGCAGTAATGCTACAGCAATGCTTGTCATTAGTGGCACTATGGATGCAGTAATGCTACAGCAATGCTTGTCATTAGTGGCACTATGGATGCAGTAATGCTACAGCAATGCTTGTCATTAGTGGCACTATGGATGCAGTAATGCTACAGCAATGCTTGTCATTAGTGGCACTATGGATGCAGTAATGCTACAGCAATGCTTGTCATTAGTGGCACTATGGATGCAGTTATGCTACAGCAATGCTTGTCATTAGTGGCACTATGGATGCAGTAATGCTACAGCATTGCTTGTCATTAGTGGCACTATGGATGCAGTAATGCTACAGCATTGCTTGTTGTGATGATTGGAGACTCTATTCTTATAGACTTTTTGTATTAGGCTTTGGAATAACACTTTCCCTCTAGTTTTTTAGGTAAATATTTACCCGTTTTGGATAGACTATTTTTGTAGTTGCAGGAAGTGCTGTAGTTTACAAAGTTCTAATTGGCACATGTCTAGGAGGGTTTCAGCAACTGGTCATCTTGTTGTTGTTATTGTTCAGGGTGTATTTCAGGGGAGGGGGCAAGGGCGGCTCCTTTGTTTTGCCCCTCCCCCTTGGAATTTTGAGTATTAATTGTAAAGTTGAAATCAATTCACTGGATCAGTAAGATCTCGATAATATACGAAAGTTCAGGCAGATATTTCTCTAGGTTTTCTGTTCCAGATATCAGTAATTTATAGTAAGTCGTATTGTCAGACAAGTGCTCAGGAGAATCTGCAGACATTCTCATCAAGTGAGAAAAGCTAAACTCAGGCAGCCTGTTCCGCAACTGTGCCTTGATACATCTCATATGCAAAAGCTTCTAGTAACAGGCATTGTGCGACAGATGTGGCGAGTGCCTTGAGATTTGGGTACATAGCATCCATCATCTTGGAAGAAGTTAATTCTTTGAGTTGATCGCTGATTTGTAGGTTTGTTTTTGTTGTTGTTTTTGTTTTGAGCAAGATATTGTCTCTAGTTCTTCCACTCTATGATAGTTTCTGACACAATTGCTACTTTGACACAGTCTGAACCAGTTACTGTAGTAGCAGGCTTAACTACTCAAGTGTGATATCAGTGTATTGAGCAAAGGTTCAAAAGTCAGACGAGTCAATAGCAGGTACTTTTTGGAGGGATTAAATATCGAAAAAGCTGTGATAACATCCTATGACTCAAACCTGCTTAAAATATTAAGTGACAAACTGCCTGTACTACTAATTACTACAATAAATGGTAACTTCCAACTATTAAAATTTTCAATAAATTGGACACTTGCTTAGAGAATATTAAAACAAAATACCTAATACTAGTGTTGTGCTTGAGCACAAACGGTGAGCGAGCCTCCCTAGTTAGGTTACATGAACCTAAGTACCGTTATATCGATTAATATTAACTTTAACACTCCAGGTACTAATAACGTTGGAGTTTTTTAAATTATGTAATACGATAAAGGGGTTTCAATGCCATCGTAACTACTCACCGCAACGACTTAAAACAACAAAACAAATAAACAGCAATAGGCATTTCTAAGGAATTACCGCACAGGTTTGAACCTAACCCTATATTAAGACATACTTACTGCTGTAATGACTGAAAAAGCTGTGTGAAGGCAACTAATATATTTATTTGTTAGGTAAATGTTTATTTTGTGCTATTCTTTTGCTAAGAAGTAGCTGTGAACAATTCAATTTCCTATGATAATACGGGTAATGATCGATAAACAGATAAGATTTGATTGTGTTACCCCTGATAGTGTCTTGCTTGGCAATTACTTTTTAAACTCTATTAAAGAAATAATAATTCTCAAAAAATTACAGATAAGATGAGGTTCAATAATTTTGCAATACTTATTGCAGGAAGTAATATTTCACCTTCACACCTTCTGGCTTAGCTTTGTCAGATTCCTGACATTACACTGTGTAATGTGATCTCCATAATATGTAACTGCCCCCCCCCCTTTAAGTCAAGGCCACGCCCCTTTGCCCCACCTTGGAAATAAACTCTGTTTATATTGGCAATAGTACTTGTTATTTGTTGTTATTATTGTTTGTATTTGTCTTACATTCTAGAGTGAGCAAGAGAAGTGTTCAGGAAGGGAGGTAGAGTTGCAAACACTTCAGGCTAGTCTTCATGACACACAGCCTGTGGGGCAACTAGCAGCTTGCTGTCGTACTCTGGACCAGGTGAGCCATCCACTCTTCACATGTCTGTATCACACGTGCATGTGCTTCACATAATGTGTGTACATGTGTGTGTGTGTGTATGCGTGTGTATTACGTGTGTGTGCGTATCATGTGTGTGTGCATGTGCGTATCACGTTTGTGTGTATCACGTGTGTGTGTGTATCACGTTTGTGTGTATCACATGTGTGGGCGTATCATGTGTGTGTGCGTATCACGTGTGTGTGTGCATGTGTCATTAATCCCGCGGCTCCCATCCTACACTAACATATATCTACCCCCCATGCAAGGCCCCTGGCACCTGGGTAGGTGGCACCATTCTCTCCTAACTCTCCACTTACCTACTCCCTAACTACTCACTTACCTTCCTAACCATCCTACGCTCGCCCATTGAGTCCGCAGCACTACTTGGAGTAGTTTGACATGGGTGGCCGTAGGGAACCCCACCCCCAATCAACATGTGCTGATTGGGACTAATTAATGGGGCAGGGCAAGCCCTTTTAATCCCGCCAAGGGAGGCACGACCACCACCCCAAGCCAGCATATCCGCCAACATGAACACTGGACTAGAACTAACCACACTCTCCCCCCCCCCGCTATAGATGGGTTGAAACCAGATAATTAAATACGTACCAGTAGTAGTAATTATACACCAATGCACCAAAGAATAGTACAATGTAAGAGACAGCACAGAGAGGTGCACATAGAGCTGGGCGATATACTGATATTATCGTTGCACCGCGATAAAAACCCGACATTGCATTTGCACGGTATTATCGTTTTCTCAGAAAACCGTTGGTACGGGTCGTTAAATTAATGCGGGAACTTCACACGCGTGACAGATTAAAGGAACAGCCGTTTCGTTGTTTGTAAACATGGCCGTAACGCGGTACTAGCAAAGTTCAAATTCTGGCTTAAGGAAGCCAACACAGTCTTACCCCAGAGGACTAACTTTGGACTGAAAGCTGATGAACACGGCAAGCTCAGTTTGGATAAAATTTACTTTGTTAAATATTATTTATGAAATATCGTGATTTATCGCGATAATGCAGGTAAGTATCGTATCGCCTGTGATTATCCAATATCGCCCAGCTCTAGGTGCACACACACAAAAGTGACACAAAGGACACCATAGCAGACAAAAGACAAATGGACAAACAAAGGAGGACCGGTTCAGAAATGTACTCATGCTAGCACAGCATAACTGAGTAGTTCGCTAGTTGCTGCCTTGGTATTTTGATGTACTCCAAGTACGCCAGGCTTTTCCATCTGCCAAGGGTCTTGATGATGGAGTGCTCTATTCCTCTCGCTGCTGCTGTTGTTGCCCCCCAATCCGGAAGCTATGGCTGGCGTAACTATCGGCTTGGACGCCAGTGGCCATTAGAGCATCACACACCGCCTGCACGAATATCTGTCGGGTTAGGGGTCTGCCATCCTTGAAGAGGAACAAGGGGCCAGCTTGACTACCCGCACCAACAGATATGCCAGCATAGCAGAGACTGGGCACAGGTTGGACGGTGCCTTGCCCATATACAGTGTAATCCCTTTCCTGAAGGGATCTGTCTTGGATGCCTTGAGGCGGACACTCAAGTCACCAGGACTCGCAGGATTGTCGACAGCTAAGTCACCCCAGGATAAGTGAGTGGAAGCGTCAAACCCAGTGTCGCCTAGTACAGTGAACTCCCCGGCCCTGAGGAACCCCAGGATAAGTGAGTGGAAGCGTCAAACCCAGTGTCGCCTGGTACAGTGAACTCCCCGGCCCTGAAGCTAAGTCACCCCAGGATAAGTGAGTGGAAGCGTCAAACCCAGTGTCGCCTGGTACAGTGAACTCCCCGGCCCTGAGGAACCCAAAGAAAGCTAGGCAGCATGCTGCCCATAGCATTGTATAGTCCAGATCACTTGCCTGACTTTCCCAGACAGCCTTGATCTGGCGCAACAATGGTGGGGTGATGGGCAAATGTTCCCGGCTGAGGTCACCCCCTTCCCCCTGTGACCGCTTCACGCCTCTCAGGACATAATGAAGCTGGGGTAGAGTAGGGAGGAGAGGATCGGCAAGACCCTCCTCGATGTGCAAGTGCCTGATGCCAGCCATATAGGACTTGATCGTCTGGTATTTCAATCCCTCGCTGGGCATCTTCGCAGCGAACTTACACAAGACATCCTCTCCCGTGGATGTCGCCTGCAGGCCTGCCGCAAAGCAGAAGTTCAGGAACCGCCTCTGACCACTAGAGTACACCTTGTGTGTGGACTGGGCAAGGCCTTTTATGAAGAACAACCAAACAAGGCAATCCAGTCCACCTTCGTCCAGTCTGGAGTTCCCAGCACCAGACACTGCAGCAAGTCGTCTGGCAAGACTGTGGGGGCACTGTCCGCCTGTGGTGTCCGCCTCTGAAATGAGGGAAGGTCGTCACGTGACAGTGCATCTGCTGCCCCGTTCTGTGCTCCCGGTATGTGCCAGCATACCAATGTCACCCCCCCACCAGGCTAAGAAGAAGGACAGGCACCTCATCAAGTGCTTGGCCCTGTCCATCTTGCTTCTGCCAGAATTCACAATAGTCACCACAGCGGCATTGTCACAGAAACAGACTACCGTGAGGCCCTTCCATTCGCTGCCCCATATAGCAACACCCAACACAACGGGGACCAGTTCCTTCACTGTGATGTGGACGCCATCCCAGCCTTAGGGGAGTCGCAACTGAAACCACTTTCCGTTCGACATAAAGGCCCCACACCCCCATGATCCAGAAGCATCAGACGTCAGAGCCACCTGGGGTGAGACCCTGCACAGTGTGGCCATAGGACACAAGCCATTCCAGATGGGCAGGAAGCAGCCCCACCACCTAAGGTCTGAACGGAACCCAGCATTCAAGCGGACCCGGTGGTTCAGCTCACTGGCACACTTTGAGAGCTCAATCATCCGTCGCAAGAAGACCCTCCGTGGCCTGATGGCACAGCATGCATGCTGCAGCTGACCAATCAGTGATAAGAGCTCCCTCTTGGAGGCGGGCTAGCGCTGACCTCAGAGCCCGCTCACACTACTCAGAGTTAGGATCGCCGAATAGGAGGAAATCATCCAAGTAATGGAGACCCTACACACCATCGGAATTCCCCAAGATCCATAGCAGAGTGTCAGCCACCGCATTATACAACTTGGGAGCAGACCTGAGTCAAAAGGGAAGGAGCTTCCTGTCCCCACCTCATACCAAGTAGCCACCGATCATCAGGGTGGACAGGAACTGTCCAAAAGGCACCTTCCACGTGAAATTTTGCCAGGACTGTTCCCTGATCTCTAGCCACTACTTGCCTGCACGCTTCGTCAACAGAAGTATAGTGCAATGTATACAGCTCTGGTTCGATACCATCGTTGACACTATGGCCTCTTGAGAACGACAAGTCCACAATGAGGCGCCACTTTCCAGGTTGGTGTCCTTTAGGTACCAGGCCAAATCTGTTCACCTGCACATGAGCAGTGATGTCAGGTTCCACTGAACCCAGCACTCTACCAGCTGCTGTCTCAGATTCCAGAAAACTACTTATGACCTCTGGTCGCACATCAGCCGACTGCATGTTGATGACACACTGCGACATGTCTTCGACCCATGCCGGAAGCCTTCTCGGAGACCCTGTACCAGATAGTCAATGTACGCCCTGTCTGGATGGCTTGCCAAATACTCTCCCACAGCTCAGGCACCATGGGGCACTGAACATGACACCCTTACCGAAAGGAGGGGAGAGGAAGATATTCTGCTGGCCAAGGTCAACAGATCTGCCGTGTACTTGTAGAGTGTGATGCATCTCCTAGACCACACAGCCACAACAACCAGGTGAAATGAGCAGGTCACACTGCTATAAATCATTATGACCACTATAAGAGCAAGGAGGCCCAGCCATCCTTCCTGGCCAAGGTCCTGGAACACCATCAGGACAGGAGAATTCAACTGACAGCCAACAAAGAGAACACGACGTCGGGAACCTGCCTCTGTGTCATGACCAGAGTACCAACCAATATATTATATATATATGTTTCTTTACCTTTTGGCCCCTGCCTTCCCTTTACATACCTAACAATGCCCCCCCCCCCCCCCCCCCTTAATTCTACACAGCTGTGTACCCCCCCCCCCCCCCCCCCAAACTCCTCCCATTGCTACATAACAAGCTACCAACAACATCCTACTTAGGTCCTACCCAGCCCCACCCCAACTGCTCAGATGTTGTATGGAAAGCAATCTGACTACAACAAGAGATCAGATCAATGATAAAACGAATTAATTGAGGAAGAATGCATGAACATTTCATTATATAACTGTCAGGACAGTCGTGTTCGGCCCAGGGAGTCCTGGGCACATCCAACTGAGCTGACTTAGCTGGCAGAGGACTTTCCCTCCCCTGAGGAAGGGCACATTGCCTTTCTATGATCCCCCCACAGCTAGAGCAGATTTGCTGGAAACGGCAGGGTGTTGAGGCACATGCCCATCCGTCGTTCCAGGAGAATCACGCAGTGACTCGCCGCCTCTTCACCTTTGGGACAAGACCACTGTCCGAGGAGGGGCTGTGAGCAGTCCTCTCTGTCCCACTGGAGCCTGAGGACAGGAGGCACCTTGTATAAAGGGCCTGGTCGAGACATCCAAACTCTGCCTTGTCTAGGAAGGCATTTGTTGTCTGAATCGGGCATCATATGCCCGCCACCAGTCACCCTGCTCCCCTTCCCTCCAGAAAGGATTATGGCAAGGTATGCCCACAGGTCGACAGCCTTGCTGGGGTGTGAGTGGATCACAATGCCCGCGAAATGGTAAAAAGCGCTGACCCAACCCAACAGATCCCCCACTGGTCGCAGTTTGTGAGCTGGCACTGGCTTGCTCTCCTCCCCCTCAAGTGAGCGACGGAGCTCCAACTCCAAGTTTTCCTCCGTCAGCTCAGCCATGTCAACAAAGTTCGCCTTGAGGATGCGGCGGACAATTCTTGCTGGCACCACAGGGAGCCTCTCACCCAGCTGAAATTTAGTGGTGGGAGGCTCGGATGGCGGAGCAGTTGCCTTCACTGGTTTCACTGGTGCGAGTTCTGCCCTCCCAGGAGCAGAGGCAATTGTGGGGAGGCCAAGGTCCACCACTCGACCGGCATCATACTCCCCGAGCCTTGACCCTAAAGATGCGGTACGGTACACACCACACTTTAACACAGACCACACGAGCCTCTAACAGAGAAGTCTACGACAGCTCCATGACTAGGCACCAATCCTGTGCCATGTGGCAAAGTAGGGGTCACGCCACCTACCATCGCAATCGTCTCAGCCACGTAACACCCAGCTGGGCTACTCCCAGCGGAGTAGTGGCAGGCCCAAGGTAAGGGTCACACCCTTACCATTGGACATCACTCCCACACAGTAAGGGTCACGTTACTTACTGGGAACTATACACATACTGACACTATTCCACCCAACAACAATACACTGACACCAGCAAGGGGTGCAACTGCATATCCTATTCACCACTAGACCCAGGAATACAATCAAGTATTAGTGAGTGGTCACACCACTCACTCAACACTGCTAGACGTGAATCGTCTTACAGAAACATCACAATCAGATGTAGATTGGCTCCAACAACACATCAGGTAAGGGACATACCACTTAAGCAGTCACCAGTTGAGTCAGGTAGCGGTCACCCCACTAGCTAGTGGTCATCAGGCCGCTGGGTAAACTCATTTATATGCACTAACACAAGGTAAGGGTCACACTACTCACCAAAAACATCCAAGTACAACTGATATTCTAATGCCAAATAGGTAAGGGTCACACCACTTACCCCCAGCCCAAGGTGCTACAAATTCCCACCCCCATCTATGGCTGGGAATTGGTACACTTCTATAGAAATTATTGCCCACTAAATTTATTATTTATTCATTATTATTAATAACCAAAACTGCCCCAACCTGATTGCACATACCAGGGAGCTCCCCCCCCCCCCCCCCCCCCCCCCCAGTGTCACCAGCTACTGCTGTAACCACTCCAGGCTCTGGCCCAGAAGAGGCCGTACCAGCTGCAGGGGTGGTCACTGAGACACCACCACCACAGCTAGCACCTCTAGCCCCTGCTGCTGGTGGTCCAGTAGTTCAGAAACCTCAGCCCTAATGCACTCTATAGGTAAAACAAATAATCAGCCTATGTGTATTTATCACATGTTAGTGGTGTGTGTGTATACATGTGCATCTGGTGTGTATGCACATGTGAGTGGTGTGTGTGTATACATGTGCATCAGGTGTGTATGCACATGTGAGTGGTGTGTGTGTATACATGTGCATCAGGTGTGTATGCACATGTGAGTGATGTGTGTATGCACATGTGAGGTGTGTATGCACATGTGAGTGGTGTGTATGCACATGTGAGTGGTGTGTGTATATACATGTGCATCAGGTGTGTATGCAACATGTGAGTGGTGTGTGTGTATACATGTGCATCAGGTGTGTATGCACATGTGAGTGGTGTGTATATACATGTGCATCAGGTGTGTATGCACATGTGAGTGATGTGTGTGTATACATGTGCATCAGGTGTGTATGCACATGTGAGTGGTGTGTGTGTATACATGTGCATCAGGTGTGTATGCACATGTGAGTGGTGTGTGTATACATGTGCATCAGGTGTGTATGCACATGTGAGTGGTGTGTGTATATACATGTGCATCAGGTGTGTATGCAACATGTGAGTGGTGTGTGTGTATACATGTGCATCAGGTGTGTATGCACATGTGAGTGGTGTGTGTGTATACATGTGCATCAGGTGTGTATGCACATGTGAGTGGTGTGTATATACATGTGCATCAGGTGTGTATGCACATGTGAGTGGTGTGTTTATATACATGTGCATCAGGTGTGTATGCACATGTGAGTGGTGTGTGTATATACATGTGCATCAGGTGTGTATGCAACATGTGAGTGGTGTGTATATACATGTGCATCAGGTGTGTATGCACATGTGAGTGGTGTGTGTATACAGTGCATCAGGTGTGTATGCACATGTGAGTGGTGTGTGTATATACATGTGCATCAGGTGTGTATGCACATGTGAGTGGTGTGTGTATACATGTGCATCAGGTGTGTATGCACATGTGAGTGGTGTGTGTGTATACATGTGCATCAGGTGTGTATGCACATGTGAGTGGTGTGTATATACATGTGCATCAGGTGTGTATGCACATGTGAGTGGTGTGTGTATATACATGTGCATCAGGTGTGTATGCACATGTGAGTGGTGTGTGTATATACATGTGCATCAGGTGTGTATGCACATGTGAGTGGTGTGTGTGTATACATGTGCATCAGGTGTGTATGCAACATGTGAGTGGTGTGTATATACATGTGCATCAGGTGTGTATGCAACATGTGAGTGGTGTGTATATACATGTGCATCAGGTGTGTATGCACATGTGAGTGTTGTGTATATATACATGTGCATCAGGTGTGTATGCAACATGTGAGTGGTGGAGGGGTGGCTGGCGCAGAGATTGTCAGTTGACACCAGGGTAATTAAGTCCCTGTACTCCTGCCAGATAAGAATTACTATTTCCTCCACTTGCCACCTTACTAGCTAACACACTGGATGCTAGCTAGAGAGAGAGAGACTCAAGAACGACTTCTTCAAAACTTGAATAAGAACTGACAGTAAAAAAGAGATGAGTGCGTATATAACTACCAGAGTCACATGCCTAACAGTAAACAAGTTAAGGAAAAAAGGTGATACCTGACTACAGGGTGGCCCTGCAGACAAGTCTGACAAAAGAATGGACTCATAACACACACCAGAGGTATGCATACATGATTAACACAAACACACAAACATCTAAGTTCTAGGTGAAGTCTCTTGGACCTGTCCATACTCCCCCCCAAGGGGAGATCCTTGATTTTCCCCGAGTATTCTGACAAGTTTGTGTATTGGTCGCCTGTAAATCTTCTTGTTTATCTTGACATCGACAGCCCTCACATATCCATCTGTGCCGGGATAAGTAGCTGTTACTCTGGCCAATGGCCAAGTTCTCTGAAAGGTATCCTCATCTTTCAGCAATACCACATCTCCTACGGAAACACTAGAACTTGGATCTCTCCATTTTGCTCGTTTCTGAAGTAGTAAAAGATACTCTTTCTGCCATCGGCTCCAGAGATCAACAGTTAGCCTCTGGAGATAACTCCATCTTCTGCTGTACGTATATGTCTTGACGGGATCAGGCTCACTCGGAAGAGCAGTCAGAGGTCCTCCTGTGAGGAAGTGTCCTGGAGTGAGAGGGATTGTCCCATCACTAGAGTGTGCATCCACTGGTGCTAATGGTCGGCTATTCATAACTGCTGCAGCTTCGAACAAAAAGGTTTGCAACTCGTCCACTCGTAATACTTGTTCTCCAAAAACCTTCTTCAGTAGCCTCTTCATAACCTTTACAGCAGATTCCCAAAGACCACCGAAGTGTGGTGCTCTACTGGGAGAGTTATGCCATCGACAACTCCTGGTGAAAGCCCAGTTCTGCAGGCGATCTTGAGTGGAGGTTGACTCGAGCAGGGTGAAGAGTCTCTGGAGCTCCAGATCTGCTCCTCGAAAATTGGAGCCATTGTCACTATACAAGTCAGATGGAGCTCCATGTAGAGCAACAAAACGTCGAAGAGATGCCAGGAAGGCATCTGTTGACAGGTCGGCAACTAGATCAAGATGGACAGCCTTGACCACGAAGCATACGTAGATGCAGATATAGCCTTTCTTCAGGGTAGGTTTCCGAAGGTTGCCTTCCTTATATGTCACTGGACCTGCGAAGTCCAATCCTACGACTGAAAATGGCCTGGCAGGGCGTACTCTAGCAGCAGGTAGTTCTCCCATGAGCTGCTGTGAGGTTCGGGCATATGTCCGTTGGCAGGAGACACATATCCTGCTGATATGCTTGAGCAAGTTCTTTACTCTTGGAATGTGATATGTTGAAGTCAATCTCACCAGAACCGTAGAGGGACCTGAGTGAAGAGAAACAACATGTTCATTACTAACCAAAAGTCTCACTATATGTGAACGGGTGGACAAAAAAATGGGATGAATAACATCATCAGCCAATCCAGATTTCTGGAGTCTTCCACCAACTCGCAGCAGTCCTTGCTGATCCACAAACAAAGCAAGGTTGGAGTATGGATGCTTGACCGCAAGATGTCCTCGCTTCTTCAGTTCTTTGAATACATCTGGATATGTGTGATGCTGGCTGACTTTCAGGAGCTTGGTCTTAGCAGCAGTCAACTCATGTGCTGTTAGGTTGGGCAGATCCGTGATCTTTCTGTCACCTCTTGCTCTTCTCAAGAATCTTAGCACCCATGCAGTGATCCTACAAAGTTTGAAAAAATTAGAACATGAAACACCAAACTCATTCTGTGGTGGAACTGCTAAGCAAACTGCAGGTTTAATGTCCGGCAGCTCTGACTTGTCCAAGTCTGGTCGACTAGGCCAATCTGCGGGTGCCGCCGTCAACCAAGGTGGGCCATCCCACCACAGTCTGCTCACTAAGAGTTCAGAAGCCAAAACTCCTCTGGAGGCAAGATCGGCAGGATTGGAGGTAGTGTGGACATATCTCCAATGCTGGGCAGGAACAGTTTCAACTATTCGGGAGACTCTGTGTGCCACAAAGACCTTGAGTCTGTAGGCAGGAGTGCGTAGCCAGCCTAAGACAACTGACGAGTCTGTCCACGCATACACAGAGTCTTCAGGAATCTCTAAATCAACAGAAATTCTAGACAACAAGTTAGAAAGCAATAGAGCCCCACAGAGCTCTAATCTAGGGATTGTTTGAACCTTGAGGGGTGCAACCTTACTCTTGGCAGTAATGAGGAAGGTGAGAGTCTTCGTATTCTCCAGCACAATCCTCAGATAGATGACACACCCATATGCCTTGGAGGATGCATCACTGAATCCATGTAAGGATCTGTGTCTGATCTTCTCAGTAGAGCAACCGGTATAACGTGGAATGGTGTGTTGATTGAGTCGGTCAAGATCGGCAGCCCAACATCTCCACCGATGCTGAAGATCATCTGGAAGTGGATCATCCCATGCCAACTGGTAATTCCATAACTCTTGAAGAAGCAGTTTCGCTGGTAAAATGGCTGGAGTATACCATCCCATCACATCGAATGTCCTAGCAATGGCAGAGCACACAGACCTCTTGGTCGCCAGAGAGTCCAATGGCAGAGTGGGAACAGAGACAGATAGAGTGTCGTCGACAGAATTCCAGCGCAGTCCTAGAGCCTTTCCATGCTCTGCTGGAGACAAACAAATGTCAAGACTTCCTTGTTCCTTGAGGGAGTCTGGGATAGTCTGGAGGAGATCCATGGAGTTCGATCTCCATTTACGGAGAGTCATTCCAGCTCTGCTAAACAGAGCGTTCAGTTCATTTCTCAGTCCAATGGCTTCCGGGAGAGTGTCAGCTCCAACAAGGCAATCGTCCACATAGAAGTTCGTGGGTACAATGGCTGAAGCGTTCGGATATTCTTCACGGTGATCTTGTGCAAGCTGCCTAAGAACCTGTGTGGCCAGATAAGGAGAAGTAGTCACACCAAAGGTCAAGCGGTTCATACGAAAATCGACAATCTCTCCAGTCTCATCACGGTGGAGAAATCTATGCAGGTCATACTCTTCTGGAAGCAAGGCCACTTCACGGAACATCTTGGAGATGTCGCTTACCATGCCAATTCTATGTCTCCTGAACTTGGTGAGTACAGTAGACAGCAATGGATACAATGATGGGCCTGATAGCAGGATATCGTTAAGTGAGTATCCTGACGTTGTCTTCGCTGACCCATCGAAAACTATACGAAGCTTGGTTGTAGTGGAATCCTTCACGACTCCGTGCATTGGCAAATAGAAGATGTCTGCTGATGGCTTGTCCAAGTCTTGCTGGGGAACCTTCTCAGCATGACCCAACTGAAGGTACTCTTCTATTCCTTGATGAAAGGAATCCCAACGTCCCTTGCTCTTGAGGGCTCGCTCATTCTGCTTGTATCGTCGAAGAGCAGTGTGCCTGGATCTTCCGAGTTCCAAACGTGGTTCTCTTCTTGGAAGACCAACAATGTACCTTCCATTAGGGCTTCGCTTGTGGGTATCCTGGAAGTGTGTGACAACTGCTTTCTCTTCGTCTGTGTAAAGAGTGGACTCTCCTGGAACTTCTTCTAGTGACCAGAATCGCTGGAGTTGCTCCGAAATGTCATCATGGTAAGTGATCATCTTCAGACAAGTGGAAGAAGCTCCCCCCGTGGCAACCGGAGAACTTCCCCCAACAGCCCAACCAAAGATGGTCTCCTCTGCTCTAAATGATTTATCTGCAGAAACTATAACATTGGGCAGTGAGCACACGTTACAATGAGAAATACCCAACAACATATCAAGCTGTGATCCAGGTGAATATCCTGGATCAGAGAGGTGCAAGTCCTTGAATGCAGGAATGTGCTTGCAACCATCAAACCTTCTTGAGGTAGAGCAGGTAGGGATTGAATCCACCACACTGGCACGAACATCAATGTATTCATCCGAGTGTAAAGCTTGAAGGCGAATTTCAACTTCAGAAGTGCTGTACTGCTCTCCTCCAATACCTGAAATCGTAATAGCTGTTCCCTTGATCTTCTTGGCATGGAGAGCATAGGCTAGTCTGCGAGTTACCAAAAACAGCATGGCTCCCGTGTCCAGTTGAGCTCTACATCGTCTGGCATAGCTCCCAGAGGATGCCAAGGCAAGGACAGTTCTCGGTAGACACATAGCACGAGAGGTAGGAGGATGTGTAGCAGAAGCGACAGTGCTGGCTGCAGGAGGTGGCTCAGTGGTGCTCTGTTCTATTGCAGAAGTAGAATCCTGATGAAGGAGGGTATGATGCTTGGCTTCACACTGCTTGCATCTATTCTTGCTGGTACAATGATTGATTGTGTGGCCTTTACACAGACAGTTGAAACAGAGACCCTTGCGTCTAGCTTGCTCTTTGCGAGCAGAAACTGACAGCTTCTTGAAGTCTGAGCACACATAAATAACATGAGGTAACTGACAATAAAGACACTTATCTGACACAGTGGTACGTTGAACTTGCAGGACGTTCTTCTTGTGCTGGCTTATTGGTTTGGGTTGCTTCACCGAGGCCGAAACCTTGCTAGTAGTAGCAGTGAGCAGTTTGCGACGAGTGTCCGCAAATGTTAAGAGCTCCTCAAACTGCGGGATGGTATGCGGATCCTCTTGGTGAAGAATCCACTCTTTCCGAAGAGTATCAGTCATCCGTAGTTCAGCTGTAGCAGTGAGTACTTGAGCCATAGTCTGGTCTCCATACCGTTGAAGAGTGTTGTACACCTTGCGGAAGTCATTCACGAGAGTAGATAGACCAGAGCAATCATAATCAATATTACCACCTTTATAGATGAGATTTAAAGCTTGTAGAAAAACTTCTTGGGGTCGATCTAACAACGACTTCAAGGTTTCTTCTACTTTAGCGAAGCTGTCTCCATTGATGATAGCTTGCTGAACAATCTCTAGAGCTTCTCTGTCTTTGAGACAATCCTTGAGATATGAGAGTTTCTCATTGTCAGTAAAGGAGTCTTCCATGGCCTCGAGGAAGAGGCGCAAAAATGACCTCCATTCAGCAAGATCACCGGAATAGGTAGGCAAAGGTAATTCCTTGAGCTTTCTTCTAGTAGGAGCAGTTGTGGATTCGGTGTCAGTAGAAGCTGAAGCAGTGGACATTGCGTCCAAGAGCTGTTTCTCACTTCGTTCAAAGATAGCGGCAGAGAGATGAATCACCTCATCATAGATTCTCTGGACATCAGGGCAGCGTAAGGACAGGAGATCAGATCCGAATCCAACAACATACTTTCTGAGTGCTTGTATGTCTGACTGACAGGCAGGTCCTGTCAGATTATCAACACTAGAAAGTTGTCCGATGAGTCTCTTCATACTAAGAGAGCCTTTGTAGGCATCTTTTATGGCACGCAGTCTTGTAAGTTCATCCTTGAGTTTCTTAATTTTCTTCTTACAGGTAAACATGCCATCTTCAATACTTTCTGCGTCTCTTGTTTTTAACTTCACCATGAGTTCACTGATGAGGACTGAGGTTGTGGCATAGCTGCCATGCAAATTGGTTGCTTCTGACAGGTGCTGTTCTATATCTACTCCCAACAGTTCAGTAACTGGAAGGGACAGAAGTTCGCTTGTTTCACGCTGAAGATTTTTATACATCAACTGGTAGCGCACTTCAGATTCTTGAGCTGTCCTGAGACTGTCTTCAGGTGAAAGCGCAGTAGCAGTACCATCCATCGAAAAAATAGACTTTCAAAATGAGAAGTGAAGGTAGTTGAAAAAAAAACGAACAGTAGACAAATCACGAATAGAGTTCTGAGAGAATCGAATACTTCAACAGCAGGTACAAATCCGGCTCGAAGGACCAAATTATGGAGGGGTGGCTGGCGCAGAGATTGTCAGTTGACACCAGGGTGATTAAGTCCCTGTACTCCTGCCAGATAAGAATTACTATTTCCTCCACTTGCCACCTTACTAGCTAACACACTGGATGCTAGCTAGAGAGAGAGAGACTCAAGAACGACTTCTTCAAAACTTAGATAAGAACTGAACAGTGAAAAAGAGATGAGTGCATATATAACTACCAGAGTCACATGCCTAACAGTAAACAAGTTAAGGAAAAAAGGTGATACCTGACTACAGGGTGGCCCCGCAGACAAGTCTGACAAAAGAATGGACTCATAACACACACCAGAGGTATGCATACATGATTAACACAAACACACAAACATCTAAGTTTTAGGTGAAGTCTCTTGGACCTGTCCACCAACTGCTCAGTATTTAATAACTTCACACAGTTTTAGGTTAAAGACATCTCTTTGAGCTTCGTGTGGTGATGATAGAGAAATTGAAGTATTTTTGGAATCTTCTTAAATATTCCACACTAATTCTTCTAATAGCAATTATTTAAAGTTATTTGTCCTCGAGGCGCAATATATCTCATTTTAATGTTTCTGTTTGCAGCTATAATCTCATGTGAACAATCTTATGTAGTTTGTGAAATATTCTTTCAATTGTTTTTCCCTCCCTCCCTCCCTCCCTCTCTCTCTTCACCCTATAGACTGCCACGCCCACTGAGAAGTTCTTTCACCCCCACATATTCACCTATGTGGTACTAACCTGTGTTGCCATGGCAATGCTGACGGCGTTTATCTTCCTGAGTTGTCTGCACGGTCTCGCCGACCTTTTGACCACACCCACTCGTCAACTCATCCTCTCTGTTGGAGCTGCAGCTTTCTTCTACATGGTAGCCATCGACAGGACAGAAATTGAGGTAACCATGGATACATTCATGAAATTCAAAAAATAAGTGCTACATGTATCAGTACTTTACACCCTTTACCACAGACCGGAGCTTCAAAACATGCAAAACATGTTTACTATTTACAAGTTCCTTATCACTCTCTTAGCTACCTTGCTATAGCTTGCAGGCAGTTTGGGTTCAGTTGTTGTTCTTGAGTCTCTTTGGAACGATGCATACACAAGCTATGCATACATGCATGCTGGGTATATATATAGTACTTATTACATGAGTCAGAGTGTGATATGGTGAAATATCTAGCCATATCACTCTGACGAGTGAAATAAGTGGTTATTCCACACTAGATATCTTCACTGAAGTAGTTTTTTTTTGTGTTTTTTTTTTGTTTTGTTTTTTGTAACTCATGGTGACTCAACAACCAGCTAGATAACAACCACAGCCAAAATATGTAAATAAAAAATAAATAAAGAAATAAAAAATGCAACCAGCATCAAAAAATGTATGGACTATATCATTGGTAAGTATCGGATTATGTGTGCGGTACATATGCAATATTTGCTGAACTTGAGTTGTTGCTATGATGCGTGTGTGGGTGTGTGTAGGTGTTGTGTGGCGTGATGGGCATGGTCACGATGCTGGTGTTCCTCTGTCCTCTGAGCTGGTTATTGTCAGACCTGATACTCACTGCCAAGTTCCTCACCAACTCTCCTCCAAAGACCACCTTCTCCTTGACCCTCTATATCATAGGATACGGTGAGTCAACATACATACAGAAATAGGACCATTGGAGCCATGAAGAGAATGAGGAACAATAAGTTAATTCATCTGCATGATTAAAACTGACTGAGTGATAATGGAGGGCACTTCAATGGTCGTGCTTGCTGAGAGTAGAGTAGACTTTGTTGAAGCCACGAAAAATTGTATCTTCTTTGATATTCTGACAACCTGTAGGTCTGCCACTCCCACTCTGTGCTATTTCCGTGGCTACTGTAAGTGTGATAAAGAAGTCGTTCATCGATGCATTTGCTTATCCCAACAAGTAAGTGTGTACGAGTGTGGGTGTGGGTGGGTGTGGTGTGGGTGTGTCTGTATTGCTAATACTGTATGTAGTTTATATGAATTGTGTGTAGCTATGACTACTTGAAAGTGATTCTATTGTTTATTCTACAGCTGTTGGTTGAGATCTGATGTAGCCCTGGTATTTGGGGCTCCGGCCATCTTCACAGTAGCAGTAAGTCTCAAATCTGAAGTGATGTATTAATCATAGTATTCAACTTGAAAGAGGTGGTGTGGTATATTTGCTGTTAGTAGTGGTGTGGTATATTTGCTGTTAGTAGTGGTGTGGTATATTTGCTGTTAGTAATATTTTAGTTTCAAGATGTTTGAATGAGTTTTTTACTCCATTATCATTGCTGCACTTTCTTGTAGTTGTACATGCTAGCAATCGTGTTCACTGTGGCTCTGCTCTGTCAGAGTAACACCAACAACAACAACAACAACAACACATCCACCATCAAGATAAACAAGAGGAAAGTATGGTAAGCTACACACACACACACACACATAAACACACACACACAAACACACACACACACACACACACATGCATGCATGCCTCATGCTTTGTCAAACAATATTTGAGGACTAATATAATGCATTCAAGTGGGGACCATACCAGCTGCAACAGTAATTCAAAGTGTTTTATGCATTCTTGTCTTTTATTGGCAAAATAAAATATATAAAAGCAGCACAAAACACACACACAAAAGACAACAACCTTTAAATAAGCTATTCTAACTAAACAAGCCCAATAAAGACGCCATGAGTGTTGGTTCTTATGCCATGTAGGTGTTCAAATGCACGTATGCAATGTTTTATTGTTAAGCAATGGTGTGTGGTGATTATTAGCTTCTATCTCCTGTAGGTATGTTATAGGACGGTCTGTCGTGACTCTGCTGTTATACCTGACCACTCTAGTGACACTTCTGCTGCAATTCTATCTATCTCTCGTACTGGAATACCTGTTTGGAGTGTTTTATGCAGTGATGACACTGTACCTGATTCTAATGCACTGCTGTAGTAAACAGGTATATGACATAGTCAAACTATATCAGTACATTGATAACATTCCATACTACATACTTTTATTAATTCATAATTCATTAATTCATTTCAGGTGAGGATGGCAGTACGGTCTAGACTACAGAAAAAAGACATCACTCCTCAAGACATTAATCTGGCGTTTCCCACGGTAAGAGCACGTGCTTGTAATTTCTGCCATGCTAGCATCTCTTCTAGTACACTTATTTGTCCTATTAATCATGTCATGTGATGCAGACTGCCAGCCAAGCCAGGCAATTCCAGTTCAAACCAGTCCCTATCAATCACCCCGCCAATAGCAACGGGGCACACCCTCGACGACACAGCACTGTGACCTCTGTACCGAGCAATACACTGAGTGAGATGGAGCGCAGGAGTACTTTGACCTCTGTGTTCAGTAATGCACCCAGTGAGTTACAAGGGCGGAGGACACTGACCTCTGTCCCTAGCAACAGCACTCCTAGCGATTTCCAGAAACAGCTGAGCTTTCTGTCTCACCAGAAGTGCTATAAGAACATGTCTCAAGGCGTAGGAAGTAGTGAGCTCTCCTTAGCTCAAGCAGCCCAGTGTCCACTTACTCCAGAATCAGTCTTCTTCTCACCGGCTCCTAACTTTCCTTATCCTAAAGTTCATGAAGGTCAGCCATGGTTTGGAGAGTCCCAGCCGATATCTCCAGCTCAAGACAGCGAAGAAGAACACAGCTGTAACTGCTCCAGTGATGAGAGCAAGTCAACTCCTTCTCCTCTACCTCCTCTTCCTCCTCCGCCTCGAGGTATGGCGATGCCACTGGAAGGGAATGGAGACTTCCTACTACCACAGACTCCCGGCATGTTCGCTCAGACTGGATCCCTCCTGAGTCAGATCAACGAGGGAGATGAATGCGAAGGTCACGAAGATTCCGTGTCTTTGTCTTCTTCCAACATGAGGCCCGACCACCAGGCGGTTGCTGAGAGAGACAGAGTGTTAGTTGAAGATCCTAATGCAAGACAATATGAGAGACTTATCCGGGAAGGAGCCCAGTGGACAACACACGAGGAAAGAAGGCGAGATTCTAAAGTATTTCGAGATAATAAAGGAGTTCAAGAAGAGAAGAACAACCCAACTTCTCCTGTGGGATATTTGTCTTACAAAGAAACATCCATTGCAGGGGGCAGTGGAAGAGATGACCCTGACTGGTATCAACAGAGAGACTCACTTCAAGAACAAGTAGATGGTAGCAGAGATGATGAAAGAGAGGGAAGTGTTCAGAGACACAGTTACCAGGACAACACTGGAGCTAGCAACCATCACTGGAGGGAGAATGAAACATTCCATAGCAGCACTCGCCCAATGAGCGAGGCAGACGCAACACCACTGCCTTATGAGACTTCATCATCTCTGGCAGTCAGCTGCGACTCTCTGGACCCAACAAGGAGACCCCTCCCCCCTCCCCCACCCAATGACGCCCCAGCAGATTGGTGGAAATCACCTTCTCCTTCTTCGTCCACGTTTTCCTCTCCACCTCCAGGAATGAGGAGTCGTACTGGCTCTACTAGCCCCACCAAAGCTCTCCGATCATCGCCTTTGACCAAGAGAGTTCAACATCAGATGTCTCTTGATGCTGACAAACCTCCTGAGCCTGTCCAAGACTGGGCAGAGTTTCAAAAGCAGCGCTACAAAAAGCTTCAAATGAAGAGCACTTCAGAGGACAGACTGGATGAACCTGGTCCTCCTCTGTCACACCCTTTCAATAAGAGGCATCACAGCATAACCGCTCCCCCTAATGCTGCTCAAATCAACCACCATCAGAATACCGGGAACCATCACACCAGCTCCAAGCCCCGCCCTCAGGCTATCCCTCACATACCTTTCAATGGCGTCCCACCACCTCTGGCCAAGCACACTCATTTGAAGAGAGTTCAGAGTGCACAGCCTCTGGTTGAGGATTCAGAGTTGCCCAATCTTACTGTGAATCCAATGTACCAACAGAGAGTGAGTGACACTCCAGCCAGTGCCAGAAACAAACAACCACCACCTACTACCTCAGAGGAAAGGAATACAACACCTGGGTAAGCAAGTCAGTGTAAACGTGTAGTAGTACACCAATATAGCTATATATATTATGTATATAATTATTACGTGTAGTACGGCGCACAAATTGCCCATTCAAAACTGTTTCAGGAAAAGCACTGTTCAATTGAAATCGCACGGGGGAAATTGAAATAGCATGGTAACTAAGTGAAATAGCACAGTAGCCAAGTGAAATACCACGATTGCTAAGTGAAATAGTACAGGTAAGTGCACATGCATGCAGCTCTAGTCTTGGAAATGTAGAGTTCAAGTAGCTTCTAGTTGGAGACTATGCCATTTTTAGCACGGAAGTTCTACCCGTATCAGACAGAACTTTTTCAACAGATTTGGAGGAGCTGTAGGTTGAGAACGAAGTTCCAGAGGAAGCTAATCCTGAAATACAGAGATAGTGAGTGAACGATACAGTGTAGCTAAAGTGCAAATGATTAAAAAACAAACAAAAAAAAAAACTGGCCTACTATTAGTGAGTGGTAGCACAGGTAACTTGTGCTATGTTGGGATTAATAGCTCATTTACCCATACTATTACTCATAATGTAGCTATTATGTCAAATATCTTTTGTAGTAGGTAAGGCTTTTATAATCTGCTTCTAGATAGTCTAGTCATTTCATTGTTTATTCTAAAGTTACTTTTACAAGACTCGAGTTAAATACAGTTAACAGCCTGTCATTAAAACAAAGCAAAGCTACAGAATGGCAATTATAAAGTGAGTGAGTAGTAAGTACCCATACTATAGTGAGCATTCTTTCTAGCAGCACATCTACTGCAAACCAAGATGCAAAAATCAAGCATAAAACCACAGGAAAGAGATATGAAAATTGAACATTACAAGATACACTGACCACTATAATCATTGGCGAGCGAGCGTAGCGAGCGAGACACTTACAGGGGTAACACAATCGAAAATCAGGGATGTTTATTTATTTATTTATTTATTGGTATATATGTTTGGACGTACGTATGTCATTGGTCGACCCCGTCCAAAATTGCACTAAACAGAATCCTCTGGTTTATCGATCAGTACCTGTATCACCCTAGAAATTGAATTGTTTACCGTTTTGAATCCTTTTGCGGGTGCAGTTAAAACTTGAAAACTTAAGGGACTTCCATTTCTATTCGAGTTAGTGGCGGTGGTAAGTCAATGCGCTCTTTGTCATGGTTATAAGCCGTGCGCAACAGTATTTACTTGAAGATACATTGTCCACTAGACTACTACTGCGAAGGTAAGTCTGTGTAGGTGCATGTCCAGTTGTGTCAAAGCATTGTGTGTTACAACCACTACTTTGCTAAAGAATATCACAAAGAAAGCTTTTAAATAACGTGTATTGTTTTGTTGTTGTTGTTTTCCTTCCAAGCAGTTGCAGAGAGTTGTTACTATGGCACTGAAATCCCTTTACCTGTATGCTAAATTTAAAAACTGGACCTTATTTTCAGTAGCTCTTCAGTGTTAGTAGTCAAAATCATTCATATAAAAATAGTATAGTGTTTAGGCTCGCTCGCCATTTGTGCTCAAGCACATCACTAGTTAATTAGAATACAGATTGTGGTGATGTAAAATAGCGTTCAACATTCCAGTAAGTTTTCGTGTGCATTGGGTGATGGTTTTTCCAGTAGCTATAACTATGGTAGGAATACAGCATCAGACAGTGCGGATGTAATTTGTGATTGTTTATTGTTTTAGAAAACAAGCCACTCACACCATGCAGAGCTTGGTATGAAATAAACATTTTTGGACCACACCCACTTTGTTGCCAATCATGTATTTAAACTCATCATTTCCGTGTTCATTTCAATCACTCATCACTTTTTAAAGCTTGTATCAATATTCTAAATGAATGATTTTTTTTTAAAGATTCTAGCTAACTAAATTAAGGCTAATGTTAAATTAGCTAATTATAAATAGAATTTTGTAAATGGATAAAAGTATGTATAGTCTGTAATCACTGACCATTGTTGAGATTATTGATATTAATAATAATAGGAAATTTTTCTCTTTTTAACAGCCAATATTTTTAATTATAACTTGACCCGACGTTTCGACTTCTTGCCAAAGTCCTCTATTCAGGGGTCAACTGAGGTCGAACTCTCCGTGGTGATATAATAACACAAAGTAAACAGCAAGATTTCTGGAGGGCACGCTTACTGTTTATTATATCCTGGAGGGTGATTTGCATGCAGCATGGACAGCCAGCATCGAAATGTCGGGTTAAGTTATAATTAAAAAATATTGGCTGTTAAAAAGAGAAAATGTCCTATTATTATAATTATTTCAGCCGAGAATAACTGAATCATTATTGATATTGTTTAGAAATGTTGGCTAAGCTAGTCAAGTTTGCTATTGACATACGACGAACATTTAAATTTCTTATTATGCCTCCAACTGTAAACTAGTTCACCTTTCATTCTACATATCTTTACGAGTTAAGCTTCAAATTCAATTTGGAGCTCTCCTCATAAGAAAGAGTTGAAGGAAAGGTGAATTATCCTACAGTTGGAGAAGTACATTTTACAAATTTTTGGACTGAATCTATCACAATTCCAAGATTAATCATAACTTATAATTTAAATGCTATATAGACTAATTCATATAGCCATTGGTTAGTCATGACAGCAGTTGCTATAGTAAGGTGATAGCTAAGATGTAAGCAACTGTTTCACAAAGGTAAGAGAGGTATATACTCACAATGGCTTGGGAAGAAAGGATGACTTCTTAGTCATTTTTTGGTTCAACCACTTCACTTTAACAATGTTTTTCTTCTTCAAAAGAACAAATTTAGTAGTGTTTGTTCTGCATATTTATATACAGTCGGACCTCGTTCAACGGACCTTCCGAAAAACGGACAACCGCGATACAGTGGACAAACACAAAACTACGGTTGGATTTCCTATTGAAAATTGTATATTAGGAGCTTCCGAGATGCGGACCTTCCGAGTTCCAACAACGGACAGAACAGAATTCCCACTATTGCTACACTATACAAAAAGTGCTTTTTAATGGACATTCATTGACACATATCAAAATTTACTACAGTTCAGACAATTTTATTGAATCAACAAGTTCTATCTCGGGTCCACAGAGGCGGTAGATGAAGTGTATTTCTAACCCGCAGCCCAGTCATGCGTAGCCAGACTTTTACCAATCGCTAAAGCGGGAAAGGAGTGGACCTAGGGCAAGTTGTGCTTGCACAACGTACTCGGTGTGCATAATATAAGTGTGATATTTTAGCGACCCCTTGCTCTAACTTTACCGAATCAAATTCAGTTATGTACTTTTAACCTCCGTCAAATAGCTCCATAAATGATTGAGATAGGGAATCCAGCTTCTTTAATCAACAGGCGGAGAAGATGATAATGATGATGACAACCCATTTGTTTTCTCCTTCACCAAAATTGAAGAGCTTCAAAGAAGCAATTGGAAAATGTAAGCTCATATTTGGAGCATCATGACCATATAAAGAGGTCAGAGTAAGGAACAACTATAAACAGTATTGTGAACTTAAAAATTTTCATTGTTAAAACAGACTATAATTGATGTGATTGTTTTTTTTTGTTCAAAAAAGCCAGTATACTATGTTCTATTATTTTATTTATTTATTTTTCACTCAATTCATATAATTTAATACACTTTGTACAATCAAATATTAGATAAACAGTCAAAAAGTGATGGTTTCCGAGAAGGGACAGCTTCTCAACAATAAACAAAACTGGTGTTCCCATTTTGTCCTTTATTCGGAAGTTCGACTGTAGCTATTACCTCCCAAGTTGTTTGTGTGTGTGTGGGGGGGGGGGGGGAAGAAGGGGGAGGTGCAAATAGGATTGAATGTATTCTTTTTGAAGCATAGTAGCTACATTCTGCATTGAGCCCACCTCCCACCCCCCCCCCCCCCCCCAATAATTATTTCCACCTTTTTGTGCTAGACTATTACTTGTAAAAGAAGAAGAACAACAACAACACATAATCAAACAACAGTGTGAAGGTTCACTAGTCATAAGCTACCTAGCTACTGGTGAGTTAGCACTTTAAGCTAATTAGCTGCACCACATAGCCTGTAGCTACTGCTGAACAGCTGCATCACATAGCCTGTAGCTACTGCTGAACAGCTGAATCACATAGCCTGTAGCTATACTGCTGAACAGCTGAATCACATAGCCTATAGCTACTGCTGAACAGCTGAATCACATAGCCTGTAGCTATACTGCTGAACAGCTGAATCACATAGCCTGTAGCTATACTGCTGAACAGCTGCATCACATAGCCTGTAGCTACTGCTGAACAGCTGAATCACATAGCCTGTAGCTATACTGCTGAACAGCTGAATCACATAGCCTGTAGCTATACTGCTGAACAGCTGAATCACATAGCCTGTAGCTATACTGCTGAACAGCTGCATCACATAGCCTGCAGCTACTGCTGAACAGAACAGCTGCATCACATAGCCTGTAGCTACTGCTGAACAGCTGCATCACATAGCCTGTACAACTGTTGAACAGTTGCTTCACATAGCCTGTCAACATTCTCTGTATTATAGCTATGTGTGTTATAACTGAAATTATGAAGTTGTATATAATCGTTTTATTAACATTGTCCACTAGCTATTCGCTGAAGTAATTGTAAGCAACTAAATGCCGCAAGCAATCTGCTAACTCCATTGCAAGCAATCTGCATATGTAGCCATAAGAATATAGAAAACAGCGACTAGCTACACAGCTAGTGCAAATACAAGAACTTACTGTTACTCACCAAGAGCAATTCAAAACCATTGCACGGCACCCCGGTGGGAACGCCCATTCAGGAAGTTGTCCAGAACATGAGAACCAGTTACCTGACACCCATTCACAGTAATAGTAGCATGCAAACCTATTCACCACCTTTATTCATATGTCACCCCCACATGGTGGCTGGTTACATATACCTCAGGCCTGCCTGCACCAGTGGGGTTTGAGATTGAGTTTTGTGAGTCAGTAAGATTTATTGAGATTAGTTGAATCTATAAGCTCGATTGTCAACTCTAAGGACCGACTGTGGGTCGACCACTCTGGGGACTCTCTGGGGCGAGTAATCTCTATCTCCCTAATACCATAATTATTCCTGGTGGCAGCGACGAACCTACCCCCACAACCTGGTGGCAGCGGTGGTGAAGGACATCACGCCAATAGAAGGAATATACCACAGACTGACAAAACCTGGTTTGTGCGGAACGAGAGAGGACAGCAACTGGGACTGGAAGAACTGTCTGTCAACGATTTAAACATTTGTGTGGTTGTTACTTTTATCATTTGTGTCACGTTTAATATTATTCTTATTTTTGTACAGGCTTTCTCTAGAGCTGGACCAAGCAACTGACCCGGGGCTAATGGAGAGGGCTAAAAAGAAAAAAAGGGGACCAGTTGCAATACAGAGGAATGCTAAACTCGAGCACGTAATTTATCGGACGACGATTTGATATAGGGTCTCGGGAAAAGATTGACATCTATGCCAGATGACACGACTATATCCTATCCTGATGACATGGAGAGTGCATCTATATCGAGCGAATCTACTTTACTGGCACTGAATATGGCTGATCGAGATAAAAGAAACAATTGTCTGGCACAGGAGGAAAGAGCAGTATCTCGAGATCAAACTGAACTGATCAAATGTGGGGAAAACTGAACTGAACACCGGGTACGGGACGTAAGTGCAAAACCTCGGGAGCAAGCTACACGGGCCGAACCTGTTGAACCACCCCAATGGTCAAGTAAGGAACCATCCATGATGGAGATGATGATGTGTATATTGGATCAAAATAGTCAACTTATCAGGCAAGAAAGAAGGCAAATGGAGAGAATGGAAGACTTGGCCCGGGAAAAACAGCGAGTACAGGAGAAGGACGCCAAATTTGCCCTAAATCAAGCAATCCGAAATTTTCCAAAAATAAAAGATAAACAATTATTGCCAGCCCAGTTACAAAATTTTTCGGATATTTTGGAGGAGTATGAATGCCACAAGACAAAACGAACTTGCAGACTTCAAGAAATCCTAGGAGGACCCTTGGCTGTGACATTCCAAAATTTGAAACTTACCAATGATGTACCTTTCGAGGAAGCCAAGTCTCAACTTTTGAATGCAGCAGGATGTACTGTATCTGCAGCTATGAAGTCTTTGCTCAGACCTGATTCTGAGGCGGTTGCTGCTATGAGTGGATTAGATCTTTTCAACAATGCACAGAGTATGGTCAACAGAATTGCTACTGACGACATGACCTTGAAAAAACTTCGCTTCATTTTACTAAAAGGATATCTGTCTAATATTGTAAATGAGAAGTGTTTGGCAGCAATTAGTTCAAACTCTGTTGTAACTGTGGAGGATCTTTGTGATGCTGTACTTGGATGCTATGAGACGTACGGGGCTGTTGTTGATACTACAAGAAACATTGCGAAATACTTTGCTCGCAAGAGTGATTTGGACACACAGAGAAAGATGGGTACTTCTGGTTTTCGCCCGTCGTGCTCAACGTGCGGAAGGATTGGACACAGGACATCAGATTGCTTTTATAACTCGTCGTAGAGAGATCAAAGGGACTACAAAACTACAACTTGCTTTAGTTGCAAGCAGCAAGGCATACCAGTCCAAATTGTCCGTCTAAAGGGAACCAACAGAAGGAAGAAATTCCTGCAAAGGAAAAGATTTCTGCCAAGAATTCTCTCAGGGTGTCTACTCCAGACTCAATGACTTCTGGGCAGAATGTGATTAACATTGAGGTTTATAATACGACGATCCCAGCGGTGATTGACTCTGGAGCTGACATCACAGCATTGCCCAAGGAACTGGTGCCGGAGGTAGCAAGGTTGGACGAGACAGTGATGGTCCATAGTTACGATGGGAATGTGAAGGTGAGAGAAATGGCTGCGGTTAAGGTTATTTTAGGTGATGTAACTCTGACTGAAAAGGTTGCTCTGGCCAGTATGGTAGAATTAGGGGGCAAAGCTTTACTGTCCCTTCCTTTGCTACATCAGGATAAAAGAACTATTTTGTTGGATGCCTTGCAGAAATAGAAAGCTGTATGTGCTGTACAGACTAGGTCAATGGTTGAGAAGGAGAAAAAATTGGATGCTATAGAGAGCGCACTACTTGAAAATAAAAATGTGCAGAATGTTAGACCTTTACCCACAGTTAGTGAAGGTAGCTGTGAAGTTGTGTCCTTATAGTTAGTGATGAGGAATTTGGTATGGATTCTTTGGATGAGGCAGTACAGGTGAAGACTGGCCCAAATTGTAGTGGGGAGGTAAAGCTGGTAGCTGATTGTGATGAGGTTTGTGATAAGTTATCTTTGGATAATATTAGTAGGGGAGATGAAAAGGCTAAACTCAGTTGAAGAAACACAACAGGATAATTCCCTCAAGTATTGTAGGAAATTAGCTTCCAAGAATGAACGTGGTTATAGATGGGAGGATGGTTTATTAATTCATGTGATGGTTGATGATGTTGCTGGGGAATTAAAAAGAATTGTTATACCTAAGTGTAGACATGGTATTGTGATGAAGCTTGCTCACGATGGGTGTGGTCATATTGGGTATCGTAAAGCCCTTGATATTATAGGGAAACGATTTGTGTGGCCCAACATTAGTGTAGATGTTCACAGATACTGCCAGTCTTGTATAGTTTGCCAGAAGTCAAGTAAGAGAGGACAACAGAAAGCCCCTATGATGGAAAGGCCCATTATTACAGGGCCTTTCGAAGTCATTGCTGTCGATATTGTAGGGCCTTTACCACCTGGGAAGGGTAAGGTTGTATATTTATGGTGTAGGATTTCTGGAAGAAAAGGTAGGCTGGAGAATTCTTGGGATGGGTCCTATAAGGTGGAGAAAATATCAAGTGCTGTAAACTATAGAATTAGGGAAGTTGAAGGTAAACACAGGAGTAAATCAGCTCATGTAAACTCTCTTAAAAAGTTTGTGGACAGAAATGTAGATGTGAATGCTATGACAGTGATTGCTGATGATATGGAATTGGATGAGTCAAATGTTGTCTTGCATGATGAGGTTGCTGAGAGTGAGAGGAAAGAAATTGAGAAGGTTCTGTGTGAGTTTGAAGATGTGTTTGATGGTAGTGTTGGGTGCTACATAGGTGGTAAGGCGAAGATTGTCAAGTAACACTATTTAAACTCCTGTAATCCATGCATAGGCGGATTGACCCATCCGGCTTAGGCACAGGTACAATAGGCGCTCCCCAAGGACTCTCAGCTTCCTCAACCCAACCTTCGTCCACCAGGTGCTTCACTGCCTCTTCAACTTTCTGTTTCAGAGCTTCAGGAATCCTATAAGGCTTATGTGACTTGGGTTTGGCATCAGGTTCTATGCACAATTACAGTGCCAAATTCCTCTCCTGGAAGAGATGCTTGTAAAAGTTGGTAATGCTTCTATCCTATCGAAAATTGACTTGCAGAAAGGATATTATCAAATTCCTTTGGATGATGATTCCGAAGATGTCACTGCTTTTGTTACGCCTTGGGGCTGTATTAGATTTAATGTTTTATTTTTTGGGTTACGTAATGCCCCTGCTATTTTTCAAGCTATTATGGTGAAAGTTTTGAGAAGTTGTGATGATTGCAGTGTGGTGTACATTGATGACATCCTCATATTTTCGGACAGTCTCAAAGACCATGTTAAAGATGTCCAGAAATTGCTAATTGCCCTTAGGAAGGCTGAAGGGTAAAAAGTCTAAGTGCCAATGGGGCTTGAAGTATGTTGAATACCTTGGGCATACAATTGGAAATGGACAGATGGCAGTTCCGGAGCACAGAATTACAGCCATGAAGGAGTTTGTTCAGCCCAAATCGAAGAAAGACCTTCGAGCATTCCTAGGCTCAATCGGGTATTATAGAAGATTCATTCCGAACTTTGCTGACCATTCTTCCGTTTTGTCCCTATCCACCTCATCCAAAGCCCCTGGGAAAATTGCTTGGACCCCAGCAATGGAGGAGGCCTTCATCACACTAACTGTAAGTCTTTGTAACAGATGTATATTACATGTACCTGTGTCGAGTGATATGTTTGTTGTTCATACTGATGCAAGTTGCCGAGGTATCGGTGGAGTTTTGAATGTATGTAGAGATGGTGATGTTCTATCTGTGGCATTCTTCAGCCAGCAGCTCAGAGGGGTGGAGCATAGATACTCTGCTACGGAGTTAGAGGCCCTTGCAGTAGTCCGGACGGTGAATCACTTCCTGCCTTATTTGTATGGCAGACACTTTGATGTCATACAGACCATCAGGCGCTGACTTCACTGCTGACATCCAAGACACTGAATAGAAGATTACACGGAATGGCGTTTAAACTAATGCAATTTGATATGAACATTATTTACAGACCGGGATCGAGTAACCAAATGCTGATGGTTTGAATTGCCAAGCTTGGTCTGATGAAGTTGCAGGAGAGAAGGATGGCATCAAGGACGTTCCTGTGCGAGTTGGCGAGCCGCCCGAGGGGAATGTGGGAACGCCCATTCAGGAAGTTGTCCAGAACATGAGAACCATTCACAGTAATAGCGTGCAAACCTATTCACCACCTTTATTCATATGTCACCCCCACATGGTGGCTGGTTATATATACCTCAGGCCTGCACCAGTGGGGGTTTTGTGAGTCAGTAAGATTTAGTGAGATTAGCTGAATCTATAAGCTCGATTGTCAACTCTAAGGACCGACTCTGGGTCGACCACTCTGGGGCAAGTAATCTCTATCTCCCTAATAACATAATTATTGACCATCACCTCTTTCTCCTGATGGCAGCGGCAAACCTACCCCCACAACCCCAATAGCTAACAAGAGGATGGTCCCGCCACAATATTTAAAAATAAGTAAATAAATACTTGTTAGTTGATGATGAGCAGTTCAAATATGACATGAATTTTAGTATAATACATACAGATGCTGATGAGTAGGAACTGAGGAAGATGAAAGAGGGTGTGGCTAGAGAATGTCAAACTGAGAAGCTCTCGCCACACCCACATGTCCCCTTCACATTAGGATTATTGAATATGAATTCATTGGTGAGTTCAGTCTCCAGGTAATCCATCTCTGTCCCTAGTATGCTGAGTTGGGCCTTAGCATCGATATAGAGTTTAGCTCCTGCAATACACAATATAATGCTGACAGTGAGATTAAGAACGAGTTAATAGCATTCTTCATTAATGTAAATAAATAAAAATTAGCCACTAACTATAGCTTAGGTTCCTAGCTAGTCATGAAGATAGTTGCTGTATTCTATTATTGTAATTGGTGAGCGAGCGAGATACTATTAGGGGTGGACAATTGAAAATCGGTGTTTTATAATATATGTATGTATGTATGGATGGATGAATGGTACATATGCTCCTTAAACGCGAGCACGGGTGTTTTTTTCCTCCTAAAAAAATGGCTGTTCAGGCTTGACCTCAGTTTCTTCTGATACTACAGCATTAAGCAAGTCTTACCTTAAACTTAGGCTCCAATTTGTGAAATAATTCCTTGCTTTTCAAGTCACAAAAAGTTGATGAGACTGGTTATTATGACATTGAAAACCCTTTACCAGACATAATTTCAAAACTTCGCAGTTTTTTTTTTGGGGGGGGGGGGGAGGAGGGCTGCTAAGTGCCGCTTGTTGGTTGTCAAGAGCCACTGGTAGTCAGAATGCCTTAATGTTAATGCTAAGGAAGCTACTATTACTGGGGGAAGCTGAGGAAAGTACGTAATTCCATATTTGTTAGAAAAAATTACTCCAGTTTATCTTTTTTTTTGTAGCTGAGAGCTTATTGTCAAGAATTTTGTTTATTTATTATTATTATTATTTTGTTAAAATTAATGGTCAACTGTTATATACACAATCCACTATTGTCATCATGGAAAGAATACTTCTTCACGTAAAATACATCACATTGTAGTTTGTGTAACCTAACCAGGCAGGCTTGCTCGATATTTGTGCCCAAGCACCCACTAGTTGTATACATATGTATGGACGCGCACGGTTCCTTTTTTTCTCTTAAAAACTCAGTTTTTCTTGGCTTGCCTCCTATTTTTCTGGTACTACAGAAGTAAACAGGTCTCACTTTAGGGTTGGCTCAAAACTGTGTGATAATTCCTAATAATACTTGCTTTTTCAAGTTACAAACACCTACGGCTAATGGTAACCATAGTATTAAAAACCCTTTACCAGATTTAATGTAAAAACTATGCCGTTTCTTACTAGCAGAGAGTGCTTATTGTCAGGAGCGACTGGTCAGTTGGACAGTCAGATGGCTTATATTGATACTACAGAAGCTACTGTTTATTGAGATAAGAAAGTAATTTCGTATTTTTGTAAGCTAAAATTTATAGTCAACGGCAACAGAGAAAAGCTATAACTTAACACATCATCTACAACTTCTTTTTCTTTTTTGTTTTTGTAATTCTGCAATTACTGTTTCCTGCCATCTAGGTCATCTCCAATAAAGTTTTGTTGATCTATTATAATGTGCATCATGTGTGTTTAATCAATCATAATTGATATAAATTTAATTCAAATTTGCAAATACAACAATTTCCCTATCAATGTCCCTATCAGACCTTAGGCCTGTCCCTATCAAGTAAGAAAAATGAAGAAAATGTCCCCTACCAACTGTTTGTTTACGTTGGGAACTATGACATAAGTATTTTCCTTGGGCTTGTAAAATTATAAAAGTGAGAGTAAAACGCCATCCTCATATTGTACGATGAGTGTAAAAATTACTTATTATACAGTGGATATTTCTTCCCAAACAGTAAACATTCAGAGGTAACTCCGCTATACTATGCATGGGCACATTAGAATACACAGTGTTCAGTATGGGGAAACATGAACACTAGAGTGATGTGGAAATACTCAAGGAAATATACAATTTATAATTAATATAATATTGGATGGTATACTACCTATTTCACCACACATACTTACCGTCCTGATTAACCTCTTCATCAAACTTCCCCTTCTCTCTGGCATACTCAAGGATGTAAGACAATCCATTGCATCCTCTTGTACGCACGCCTACTCTTAGCCCCACCTACAAAATATAATTGTAACTGGCATAAAGTGTAATTTCAATTAATAAACATATTGCAACTGTTCTTAACCACATTACTGCTTGAACAATAGTGTCCCTTTCATGTGACTTTACTCACTGGAGGACACAAGTGACTTTTAGAGGCTTGAAACATTTGAGTAGCTTTATTAAAATTAAAAAAAAAACAACCAACCCAACCACAGCTGACTTAAACTCACAGAGTCAGGACTTTCCTGCATCAGAAGTCTCACTTTATCGACAGCCGCTGGAGTCTACAAAAGTTCAGATTAGGAATAGCCTAACAAGATCTGATACAATAGCTAGCCATACTCACTAGAGTCACCGCAGCCTTCCGCGGAGTGAATTTTCTGCTCCCTTTAACGGCCCTTATAGTCGCTCTTACTGCTTGATTGGCCATTTTTTGGTCAACTCTAAGGAAGTCAAAACATTAGCTGACGAAACAACAGCAGGTGAAAGATGAGTGGGCGTGGTCAGTTGCCAGGGAGCAATAGTTCAGAGGTCACACTAGAAGAAGTGGGTGTCGATCCAGTTACTTAAAAATGTCGTTAAGAGAATCTGACCAGGCACTATTAGACGGAATACTTGATACCTTAGATTCTCTGGGGTATGAAAAAAGTCTTATTTGTATGGATATTTTATTATGTTAGGCCGAAAGTATTTTATAAATGTAATGACCCTTTACCCAAGGGATTGAGTACAGTAATGTTACTAGGTCACAATACGTTACTCAGCTCCAACAAAGGTACTCGGCTTCAATAGTGTTTATCTGGGAAAGATTCTGACAAGCATTTGCCCTAGTAATTGGTGTAGGCATGGGCTAATTGACTCTTCCCATGCATTATGTCATTCTGAGGTAGAAATGTACCTGCGTTATATTTTTTTATGGTTGTGTTTGGCTCATGTATGAGAAGCATTCAACTAAATCATAGATACTCAAGTCCTAGATGAATCCTCTATAATGCACTATAGTTATGAGTATAAGTTTAGCTTGTGTCACACCCACTTTTATTTAACTCTAATAAGTTGATAGCATTGTAATCATTGCAAAAGTGCACCATATATATAAATTATTGATATAAGTTTAATTTTCTCGAGGATAGACAGAATATACTTACAGGAAATATTTCTCAGTTGTTGTTTGCTGTACCATACTGATAAAGTAATTAGCAATTTATCCAGGGGCAGAATAAATTCTTATCAGCTGCTAAATGTTCCACATGTTACAAGTAAAGTTTATAATTAAGTATTCTCAGGAAGCAGTCGCAGAAATGATTCACTATTTGTGCTGATGATGAGATTGTGATGTGATCAGCCCAACTATTTGTTTACTAAATGAGTATTTTAATCAGTGACCACAAATTCATGTTAGCAGGATATGCCTGACTTGTGGGTAAAGGTTATAATGTATTCACATGTGCTATATACAGTTATGAAGGGCCACTTCTGGATGATGGGGTGCTGCTCAAGGTCCTGGAAGAAGGGCTAGGCTCCTCCCATTTCACTCAGCTGCTGTGTGAAGTGTGTGGAGAACTGAAGAAGTCTCTAGACCTCCAAGAAGCAGTCTCTTTGCCGCAAGGTAAAGAAGATCATGAAGCATTTCAGTTGGAGCTGCATGGGTTTCTGTCAGAGCTCAAGTTTCTTCACCAGGACCTGTTTGGTGACCTGGAGTTCCTCTCTTCCACCAGAAATAGAATCCTAGTGCTAGACTTCCTAGTGTCTGAGCTGACGGCTAGTAGACTGCTGCTACTCAGGAGGAGCAGAGAGCAGGCAATGGAGATTGAAGATGCTGAAGTAAGTGGAGTTGGTAAAGGATTGTCAACACTTGTGATGTGTGTGTTTGCGTAAACTGGTGAAAATCATTTGTGCAGTTGAGAAAATGATAGCTGATGCAAAGTGAATCACTTCTTGTAGTTATGTGTGTAACTAATTTATGGAATTTTGTTTGTGTATATGCAGTGTGAAGGCGTGGCAGCTACTTTGTCTGCTATCTTGAAATTATACGGTTTCAACAAACCTCCGGCTACAGTGACCGTGAGACAGATATTAGAGAGGATCATTAACAAGGTCAGTTAGTAAGAAATGAAGGGGCTAGGCAATTACGTGGGCTACATCTGGATTTTAATAAAGCTCATATGCATTGAAATATAAACTGTTCGCTAGTTTAGCTAGTGATTCACAAATATATAAATGTTCAAAATACTGAACATCACAGGAAACAATTTACTTTTTTATACGGTAGGTTTATGCTATTATTTAGTTTATTATTATTATATGTATTCTTAATAAGTTATAGTTTTCAGCATAACCTCATGCCATGAAGCTGTGCAGTTGTAGTGTGTAAATAGAGAACATAGTTTTACTATAAGTGATATGTACTACTACTAAACACGACTTCCAAGTCCAATGTTAACTTGCCTTAGTGTGATTTATCAATATCACTGTTATTCTAGACCCGCCAAGTGTTGTCTTCGTGCCCTGAGGACCAGCTGGGTACCAGTTTGGTGACACAAGGTCTGTCCCAGGATCAGTGGGTCATCATGGATCAGATCAACACATCCCTCACTCAGGAGTACGCCGTACGCAGAGAAATGCTGCTGACTCGTGCTGACGTCACTGTACAGTCTCTGGGTTGGTCAGAGAAGGCTAAGGTATGGGTGGGGCTGAATGATGGAGTGGGTGGGGCTCTGTGGATGCGCTCAGAGTGCAATCAACATTTACAACATTGATGTACAAATCGTAGCAGTTTATCCACTACATGTTTATAAGGAAAGGGCATCTTTGCCCACATGTACAAGTCACGCCCTAGTAACATATATTCTTCCTGACGTCCATTGATGCTTACTTCGATCAATTTAATTCTGGAGTAAAAATTTGGTTAATTCTGGAGTAAAAATTTGGTAAAATATTTTGTATTTATTTATTGCATCACATGATGCCTTCATTACTTCTAACTTGTTTTGTCACTGCCTGTCATGTAGGGGAGACAGGATGAGTTATCTCATGTTTATCGCGAGCGCCGTGAAGGTCTGCAGGCGTCAGCTCTGGTGGATGTGTCACGTGTGCTAGCAGCCAAGAATGACCTCTTGACTATCCGTAAAAGTAGTCACCTTTCAGAGAGGAAAGCTACACTGAGTGATATCAACAAAGCCGTCATAGTGGGAAAGGTGAGGATCTGGTGGGCAGGGTGAGGATCTGGTGGGCAGGGTGAGGATCTGGTGGGCAGGGTGAGGATCTGGTGGGCAGGGCGAGGATCTGGTGGGCAGTGTGACTAGATAAGCACGGTTATATTATAGGTGGGAAGGGTGAGCATTTGGTGAGCATTTGGAAATATTATTTCTTCACGAATCCTGTTTTACTGGAAACTTCAAAGACTAGCTCAAAAGTTTTCTCCCTTTATTTTTTCCTCAGCATTAGCTATTGCACCAGTTTAGCTTTAAAAATACTGGCAGTTTTCGGTGATTAGTTTCCCCCTGCCAAGATATCAAACACTTCACACCTAAAACTGTACTATTTGTCTGTATATGCTGCATTCGACCAATGACTCGATACATTGGACCACTGACTCGATACATTGGACCACTGACTCGATACATTAGACCAATGACTCGATGCATTGGACCAATGACTCGATACATTGGACCACTGACTCGATGCATTGGACCAATGACTCGATACATTAGACCAATGACTCGATGCATTGGACCACTGACTCGATGCATTGGACCAAAGACTCGATACATTGGACCAATGACTCGATGCATTGGACCACTGACTCGATACATTGGACCACTGACTCGACACATTAGACCAATGACTCGATGCATTGGACCACTGACTCGATGCATTGGACCAAAGACTCGATACATTGGACCAATGACTCGATACATTGGACCAATGACTCGATGCACTGGACCACTGACTCGATGCATTGGACCAATGACTCGATGCATTGGACCAATGACTCGATGCATTGGACCAATGACTCGATGCATTGGACCAATGACTCGATGCACTGGACCACTGACTCGATGCACTGGACCAATGACTCGATGCACTGGACCAATGACTCGATGCACTTGACCACTTACTCGATGCACTGGACCAATGACTCGATGCATTGGACCAACGACTCGATGCACTGGACAATGACTCGTAAACTGGAACATGACTCGATGCACTTGACCATTACTCATGGCATTGGACCAATGACTCGATACACTGGACCAATGACTCGATACATTGGACCAACGACTCGATACATTGGACCAACGACTCGATGCACTTGACCAATGACTCGATGCACTGGACCACTGACTCGATGCACTGGACCACTGACTCGATGCACTGGACCAATGACTCGATGCACTGGACCAATGACTCGATGCACTGGACCAATGACTCGATGCACTTGACCACTGACTCGATGCACTGGACCAATGACTCGATGCATTGGACCACTGACTCGATGCACTGGACCAATGACTCGATGCACTTGACCACTGACTCGATGCACTGGACCAATGACTCGATGCACTGGACCAATGACTCGATGCACTTGACCACTGACTCGATGCACTGGACCAATGACTCGATGCACTGGACCAATGACTCGATGCACTGGACCAATGACTCGATGCACTGGACCAATGACTCGATGCACTGGACCAACGACTCGATGCACTGGACCAACGACTCGATGCACTGGACCAACGACTCGATGCACTGGACCAACGACTCGATGCACTGGACCAACGACTCGATGCACTGGACCAACGACTCGATGCACTGGACCAACGACTCGATGCACTGGACCAACGACTCGATGCACTGGACCAACGACTCGATGCATTGGACCAACAACTCGATGCATTGGACCAACGACTCGATGCATTGGACCAACGACTCGATACATTAGACCAACGACTCGATGCATTGGACCAACGACTCGATGCATTGGACCAACGACTCGATGCACTGGACCAACGACTCGATACATTGAGAATATCAGGAGAGAAAACAGTACGAGTTGAAGCAGCATTATCATATTATTCAGTTCGGTTATAGAGTAGATGTCACTACAATAGTGGGTTGGGTAGCAATTGGACAGACATGTACATGTACATGTACATGTGGTTGCTTTATAGCTTGTGTCCTGTATTTACTGCATCACATGAGTTGTAAATTTCATGAGTTTTGGATGTGTGATAAGTTGTGCTGAAATTAATTAAATAAAAAATATTAGTATTAAAACAAAACAACAATACATAACAACTAAAATCCTGTGTGAGAATTATAATTGGTTGTGGCTTGTGAAAATATTTAGCATGATTTTTACTGTAATGCCTCGAGTTTTGTGATAGATAGTAAGAAAAGTTATCAGATGTGCAAAACTACAATGATATGAATTCTGAGCCATCCAAAGCAAGGTTTAGTGATGGTGCATGTGGATGTTGTTTAGTAATGGTGTGTGTGGTTTAGTGATGGTGTGTGTGTGGGTCCCAGCAATGTTTAGTGATGGTGCATGTTGTTTAGTGATGGTGTGTGTGGTTTAGTGATGGTGTGTGTGGTTTAGTGATGGTGTGTGTGGTTTAGTGATGGTGTGTGGGTGTGGTTTAGTGATAGTGTGTATGGGTGTTGTGCAGGTGCCAGACAGAGGAGGCAGACCCAGGGAGACACGCCCACCTCCAGAAATGCCCTCCTTCAGAAAGAGGACTGAAGCTCCACAAGACCAGAGATCTCACAGTGGAAGGGGAGGGGGAAGGGGTGGAGGGAAAGGAGGTCGAGTCCAAGGTGGATGGAGCAAAGGAGGAGGAGGAGGCAAGAAAGGAGAGGGCAGAGGTGGCAACAAAGGAGGAGGTGGGTGGAGTCAGCAGGCAAGTCATGATGGTGCCTATCAGGGTTACCAAGGCAACCAAAGTGATAAAAAATATCACTCATAGAAGACATGTAATTGAACCGACTCTCTGTGTGTGTGTATGTGTGTTCAATACCACAATGTACGATGATATGAAACAGCCGATCTTTATGTAAATGTCTATCTTAATTTAACTATTCCTGTTTTTTAACTCTTTCAGTCTTAAAAATGCCATGAAAATTAATTGTAGAAATAAGATGGCAATGAAGATAAGAAGCAATAGTAGCACTTTAAATATTGCACATCATTGATCCATGGAGAGAGAGAGAGACTGTTCCAACGCAAGCATCAATGAAAATCACATGACATTATCATGACGACTGGGTTGAGTGGGCGTGTCAGTCCACTGATGTGACTTCTATGGTGACATGTTCAATGCCCACCTGTTTGAGGATGCCCCTGGTCGTTGCCACTAATCTGCCAGGCTGTGCACTGGGCAGCACTTCCAGCTGGAGGGAGCCCATGTAACGGCCAGAACACAGAGTCCAGAAATGGAAGTTGTGCACTTGCTGGACTCCGTCTAACTGCAGGATCTGCAAGCAACACAATAGGAGGGATTAGGATATACCCCACATTATGGACTGAGAATACATAGGTCAGAGGGGCGATGCCATTAACAGCACTGGCAAAGGGAGTTTCATAGGAGCACATCCTTTACCAACTGTGAAGTGCTACATGAGGGAGGAAAGGGTATGGGAACATGTAATGGAATGACTTGTTTGCAGTGCCTACAAAAAGGTGCTCCGATTACTCCAAACTTTTGCACGCAATGAAAATGTCAGAATACCAGCCACAGATAAATGTAGGGCAAACTTGGGAGCATTGAAGAAACAACTCGAGGCAGAGAATAAAGCAATATTTACCTCTGCCTACACAGAAGGTCTACACCAGTCTCTCAATCTTGTTTGTTCAATACCAGGAAAGTGACGTATTACAGACTCTGAACTTGAGTACAATTCGAGTAGTTTGGAGGGGGCAAGCAGAACGTTTGCTAAATAGCTCGTGAAAGAGTTCGCTATCAGAGGTTACACTACATATGTCTAGCAAGTGTTGTAATAATACTAACAGTGCCCTTGGGGAGGGGGGGGGGCACTGTGAAATTTTCTAGACCCTTTCTTTCTCCCACGTAGTGGTTCAGGACCATGCCTCTTGAGACCAGATAAATAAAAAGAGTGAATAATTACTTTGCTGAGGCTATCTGGTAAGATGTGGTCGAGTTGAGAAGGTATCCGCTGCATCAGCACGCCTGTGGACTCCTTCATTAGAGGGTACACACTGGAAACACACACACACACACACACATGTATAGTAGCACGTGCAATGAAGGCAGAGGTATATTTGTGAGTGAGTTTACCTGATCATAATGAGTATAGCTATGAACATGGAGCACACAGGATCAGCCATCATCCAGCCCCAAGTCTGGATCAAGATGGAGGATATGATCACCCCAATACTGCCCAGGGTGTCTGCCAGGATGTGTAGGAATATTCCTATACACACATACAGACAGAAATACATTAAACAAAGTCTATTAAATGGAGAACAGTTCCTTTCAATGTGTGATGCTAGTGGGAGTTACTGAAAAATTAAGGTAATTTGCAACTATATCATTACAAATGTACAAAATGTAGACCCTTTACCGAGAGCAAGCCAACCTTGTGTCCATTTGAACTTGTTTCATTCTAATACTCACCTTGCATCAGCTGACTGTTCTCACTGCCGTGACTGTGGGCGTGGTCATTATGTCCATGAGAGTGGCCGTGTCCGCCATGGGAGTGACCGTGTCCACCATGGGAGTGGCCATGACCTACATGAGAGAAATGCCACACCCATAATATAACTACAAACTGCAATTTATTATGTACACTGAACAGAGCCTAATACCTGTTGCCACAGGAAATGCATTTAAGAAGACAGGATGTGGCTTAAGGCAATATTTTCTCACATCACCTGTGTTCAGAGTTATCACATTGGGTTATTACGTCCCCACAGGTTATACAAGTGTTTATTGCACTAGAAACTCGTTACTATGGTATTCACACAAAAGCAGTGCATAATAAATGTATTATTCATTGGATACTGTACAATATCACTCCGTCTGATTGGCCGTATTTACACTCGTGCCTGCAGCACTCTTGTACATACTAAGCTAACAGACTCGTGATATTCTCCTGTATCAAATGAATACTATATATTTATACATGAGATACAATATACAACAACTTTAAACATCAAATGAAATTATACTCATGTCACTTGACTTCTACTGATGTCACATGATTAGAATAGATCAGTCACATGACTTGTAGTGATAGATCACACGTAATGACATCAGTGTAGCTGAGACAGAAGTTCATAACAACCAGAATGGCTAACTAACACCCTCTATTTTCTGAGTGCACTAATCCAACTGTCCATCCCTTACCACTTCCTCCATGATGGAAGACAAAGATGCCGATGAGGTTGACGAGGAAACCACCTACAGAGACGACCATCAGGCGCTCGTGATTCACCTGGGGCGGCTCAAACGCTCGCTGAACAACACACACACACAGACCACGAAACAAATCTCAAAGACAAGCCACACCTGACTAAAGTCCTCTCTACACTAGGAATTACTTTATCTCTAAATATTATTCCTACCTACTCGATCTCTGCTATTCACTTGTGACCGGATCTAAACCATCTCTCTCTCTCTCTCTCTCATTTAAACATGACCACTGCATTCTTCTATCTCCTCTTTGCTTACCTCAATGGCTTCTGCAAAGATAAAGAAAGCCACAAACAGCAAGAAGAGGCCATTAACAAAGCCAGCAATGACCTCTGCACGAACATATCTAGAAAAGTGGCATAAACATAAAAACTTACTTGAATCAAAACCTCATATAATACGAAGGACAAGTTTATAAACATCCACTACTAAATTTATTGATGCCATTAACCTTCCAACCTTAACTTCTAACATGAAAAAGTAATTATATGCTTAGAATTGAACTAACTACATTCTATTCCCCTAACATACTCCACAGATTGAGTGTTCTGAAACACCATAACAAGGAAATGATTAACAAAACATTTCTTTATTAAACCCGTGTAGCATTGCCCACTGTTTGTAACCTACCCTTACCCATAAGAGAAGCGTTCATTGGACTGCCACCGTGCGACGACTGCCGCTACTAGACCTGCGAGAAGAGCTGTGCAGTCAAAGAACATGTGGAAGGCGTCAGAGATGAGTCCCAAACTGTTGGTCCACATGCCATAGAACAGCTCCACAAAGGCAAAGGAAAGGTTGAGGAGAAGGAAGAAGAACAGATTCCTGGTACCAGGGTCTGACAAAATAGCTCTAGAAGTGAGAAGAGATATACTCATTAATATCAGCATTTCACACATAATTTTATATGCACTTGCAGGCATAAAAATCACAAAAATACTCTCCTTCAGCACTTCCTGTAAAGTTTACTGGTATACTAAGTAAACTTTATTAAAACATTATAGCTGATACCATTTAGCTCTCGATTAAAACTGCATATTAATTATTGATATTAAAAAAAGTGTAACTAAAGACACTAGCTATAAGCACTCCATACTACTAACGAGAATTCCACTATCAATTACCTTAGCCATTTTGTGAGTTTTGAAGATAATTTGAGACTAGGCTTCGACTCTGAGTTCGTGTATGTCAACTCCAATGATACATCTTGAACGTGCTGAGGCAGTAGACCGCTAGAGCTGCTGCCGGACCTGTGAGAGTTCATTCTTCTTCATCCGTTCTAGAACAAACTGTTAAAACCACATTTGAACCGCCCCTTTACCATTTCTTTGTCAATTGTAGTTGTGTACACGTCGGATTGTGTTTACCACGCCCCCTTTTCCCAGACAGTGGGCGGGGCTATTTATTATGATTTATATCACCCGGTTCAGGTGTTTATATAAGCGCCAGGTGGAAGTAGGTGTGGACGTTTGTGGGTGTATGGACAATTGATGGCCTCCAGCCTTTGGAGAAGCAGGTGGTTGGTGGGGAAGTGTTCTTGCTGTGGCTCCAGATTCCTTGCTAGGCCGCTATCGGACACGCCCAGGAGAATTGTCCTACTGAGCAAGACTACTCGCCTGGAGTTCCAAACCCAGAAGAAGTGTAATGGGAATCTGAAGAACTGGGTAAGTAGCTAGTTGCATGCATGCACCTTGTAATGGCGATTGAATTGACAAGGAGGTGCATGCAAGCTTGCAGTGTGAGCCTCCTATATGTAATGTAATTATTTTATAAGTTCCAGTGTTGCTATGGGAAGTGTATGTGTTTCAGATAACCAGTGAGCCTCCAGTGGCTGATAATTGTGTTAACTGATACGTCCAGTCGTGGTTGACTTAATTGATAATGTGAAAATATTAGCTGTCCCTGTCTAACCTTACATAGGGGAAAATCAACTTTTTTTTCAAATTTCAGGCTGGCTTCTCATTTCCATAAAATTGATGAAATTTTTGGCAAATCTCACCTTGAAGGTCATAATAATTTCAGGGGGCAAACCATTTTCATAGGGGCAAAGGCCCCTTTAAAAAAAAATCCCTGTTACGGTAGCTTGAAGAGAAAGCATATTAAACTCTAATTCTTTGTTTAGGTATTTTTCTGTGTTAACATACGTATGGTTAGTGAGGAGTGCTTGTCTGAGTTTAAGTAACTATCATTAGGTTGCACCACTTAGCACCCAATCAATCTGATTGATTTGACACACCCACTGTCACATGGCTTGCTCTTAGGACACACCCACTGTCACATGGCCTGCACTTATGCCCAAATCATATGACCAATCCTGAACCAAATTGTCTGGTATAAAACTGGCGGAGAAGCACGAGTTCAAGGGGGAAGAGGCTAATGGAGTTGTTTACGGACAAGAGGCTCACGACAGATGTGTGTAGAATTACTAGTGATGTGTTCACATGTGTAGCACACATATGTAGGTTCAGCTGAGTACAAGAAACTTCAGGTTCATCATGACTACCACTACAAGAGTGTGGATGAGATAGAGACGTACCTCAGGTGAGGAAGACTAGGAAAATAGTGGGTGAAGAATTATTCCTTGATTACAAGTTTATTATTATTATTATTATATTATTATTATTATATTATTATTATTGTTGTTATTATTATCAGGTATTTAGAATGTCAACTCTTTATATGCAATGTTTTTTTGTACCAACATTTAAGATCCCTAGGAGTAGAAGTTCGATTGAGAAATGGAGCCAACTACTCTACTGAGGATGTTGACTGGGCAGACGTCATCTTCTCTGCAGGAGGTGACGGGACTTTCCTTTTCGCTTCCTCTAAAGTCTTCTCTCCTGACAAACTGGTAGTGGGATTCAACACGGACAAGATAACATCTGAGGGTTTCCTTTGCTTCAATTCCGGAGGCCGCTACCCTTCTCTGCAGGACAGCTTGCAGGCTGTTTTCCAGCGTGATGTGCCTCTCTATCGCAGAGCAAGAATACGTGTGGAGAAGAATGGGCAGATCCTCCCCGTGAGGGCTCTTAACGAGGTGTTTGTGGGCGAGGTCAATCCATCACAGTAAGTGGATAGATAACTTTGTAGCAAAACAAAACACTTCAATATTTATGATCTTCCAAATGTGATAATTAAGGCTTATTAACTATTTGGCATCAGAGTATTCAGTTTTGAGGAGCTGAGATAGTGTGCGGCAGTGATGATTGCTTGATTCATATCTAGAGGCTATTTAAGTAGCATACATTATAACTTCATGAGGACAACTAACTGTTTATAAAATAGATACTAGTGTAGCAAAAGTTCAATTTTATGTGGTTTATAGGCGTTACTCTATTAGCTGAGCTACTTAAATTAATATTGTCACTGTCAAACACATTATTATGGAACTGTCAATATAGCAAGTGTGTGTGATGTGTGTTAGTGCCTCCTACTATGAACTCCATATTGATGGTTCAGTGATGGAACGTCAGAAGAGCTCCGGGCTGCTCATCTACACCAGTACTGGATCTACATCCTGGTAAGGTTTAGCCACTGATGCGAGTCACATGGTATTATGCAGATGATGGGATGATTAATCAGCTTGATGTTGTTGTTATTAGGGCGTACAACGTCAACTCGGTGAGGGAAGAAGAAGTTGAGAACATTCTAAGATTGTACGAACAGAGAACTGGAGACAGTAGATTGCAGGATACCAACACAGTCTGTAAACTGGTAGCTGACAGTACGTCCGCACACACACACACACACACACACATCTATCCATGTGCAATATGATCACTCACCATTAATGATGTGAAGTTAGACTATGAGCTGTCAAGCTTGATATCTAACCATTTCTGAGCATGTGTTGTTCTTCACAATACACATCTTTCCCTAATGTTGTTACTATAATTTGTGTATTGCAGTAACTGCTGCCTATAACAGAAGTGTGGCGAGTCCCGGGAATTACCCGGGACTTTCATATGTTGTCAGGGAGCCCATCAAGCATGGCATATTCCAGGCACAGCATCTGAAAGGAACAGCTCTCAGGTAGCCATTGTGGACTTTGTGGTAAACTTGAAACAAGATTTATTTGTTGCATTAGCATTGCAGTGAAGTCTCTAACTTTGGACTCCAGACTGATAGTGGATGGGAACTACAGCTGTGACATGGAGGGCCATATAGCCAGCTGCCTCATCCATCCCCAGGACAACCTGACCACCCTTTACCACAGCCAATAAATCATCACTTGACTAGTCACATGACCCACCAACCCCTCCTTCCTTCCCTCTGCAATCATGTTGCACTCTCTATACATCCTTGTGTCACAGGAAGCAGTGAATTTTTAAAACTAAAGTTGAGAATAAATAAATAATGCAATTTGAATTATGCAAGTTACTGAGCAGCAGGTTAAAACTGACAAGAAACCATTGGTTCACATGTAATTGATTGTTAGCAGAGCTCGAACCCAGCGTCGGACTGAATGGCATACAAAACTTTCTCTCTCATAGTCTCCTTGTCTCTGAACTTGGGTAGGAGGAGGAGATTGGAGCACGTGGATGCAGTGGGGAGGTGTGTGTCGCTCTCCAGGGATGTGATGCTGAATGGGGGGTGGAGCTCCTTGAAGCCAAGCAGAGGAGGACGGCCGCAGCTGGTGACAAACTTGAGCAGAAGCTGCTTCTGTTTCTCTGTGAATTCTGAGACCACACCCCAGAAGAGCTGGATGGACTCGTGGGAGGCGGAGTAGTCGGCTAGATACACAAGACAAGGTGATCAGACAGATGATTATAAATGCAAGAAATCTTCAATTTCATACATTTAGACAAACTCGCCACCAAACTAGTCACAGAAAGTGAGTACCTAAGGCTATGCCAAACTAGTCACAGAAAGTGAGTACCTAAGGCTATGTCAAACTATGTCACAGAAAGTGAGTACCTAAGGCTATGTCAAACTATGTCACAGAAAGTGAGTACCTAAGGCTATGCCAAACTATGTCACTGTTCGGGATCCTCATCTCCGAACAGAGGAACTACTCAAGGAAGAGCTGAAGCTGCATGAACTGAAACTGAACACTATTCTATATGTATGCATGTTTTTACTTACCTGTATCTGCCTATTTCACTTAAGTTCTAATCTTACACTCGTACCTGTATCACTCTCTATCATCTGTTATGTTCTAATGCATTTCCCTGGTCGACCCTTTACCTGAATCTCATCTCCGGTCAAGGTAATGAGATTCATGGTACTGCAGTAAACCACAGAACATTCACCCAACCATTTCCCTTATATGTCCACATTGCTGTTGTCATCTCCGACGTCTTTCTCTCTCTGACTTGTCCTTTCTCCCCAACTCCCAATTAGACTTAACCCATATCTTAACTGCTTAATTAGCTAGTTGCCCCTAGATTAGCTAATCCAATCTGTAGGGCAGTTAGACTGAGGAAGAAACATTCTATCATTGGTCCTTCGAGCCCAGCGCCTCTACACTCAACATCTTTTCGCTGGAAGCTGTCGAGAAGAGCCGAATCTCCGCCTCTATCTGGGAGCCGCCTCTCTCACCTCCGAAGTTTAGCGGCCTGAGACGAATCTCCGAAGGAACTGGGAGCCACCTCTCGCGCCTACTTCGCCACTTCTCTGCGCATCACCCGCACCTGCTCAAGACACTTCACACCGGCGAAGCCCTGCTCAATTTTCACCAGAACTTCGCACCTCGAGTTCACACCTAGGACTTTGTCCAATTCTGATCTGCTTTACTATATCTGGTAAGGTGTCTCTATTTGTTTATCCGCCACCTGTTCTATTTCACACTTAAGTACTCACACCATGGCTACACCCTATACTGAGGATGTTATGACCTCTGTAACTGAACTGAAGCTGAAGCGCAGCAGTCGTCGCGGAGCAGTGACCAAGCTGCACAACCGCATCACTAAAGCCATTGAAGTTGGTCCTGATAGGATCAAACGTACTGCCTTGATGGATCTGCAAGGTCAACTGGATACTGCAATTGACGCCCATGCCGCGGTCCAGGAACAATTGGAGGAAATTTACAACTCCTATGAAGGCCTGCGCACTGAAGCGGAAGAGGAGGATGATATTCATCACTTGTCAACTCATACCAATTGGAAATCTGAGGTATGTGACACACTATCTGCACTCACACAGTGGGACCACGCAATCTCGCTGCTTGATGACTTGGAAGTTCTTCTACATAATCCTGCTCCGAATTCTGGATTCTTCCGTGACTCTGTATCTGCTCTCAAACTGAAACGCGATGATCTCATTCGCGCCTGCAGGAAGTACTACCCTGCTCTTGACGGTCTCCAGGATATGTGTGCTCGCATCTCCACCAGCATGACTACCCTGGACAACGTTATGTACACGGCCACCATGGATCGGCCATCAACTACACCTGATTCTGTATCTGTTCCAGCTGTCTCTTCGTCTGCTCCGGATCGCCACACTCTACACATAGATGTGCCGCAGTATGATGGAGACCCATTCAAATGGGCTAACTTTGCTACTATGTTCACCACTACTATTGGCAAACGGGCCAAAGGTCACACCAACCTTGAGATCAAAGGCCATCTGATCAAAGCTGTCAAACATCAAGAAGGACTCAAGATCCTCCATAATCTGCCATCGGATGACATGTCTCTGGACGAGATGCTGAAACGTCTGGAGACCGTCTTCGGAGCACCTGATATTCTGGTACCTCTGATAATTTCAAAGATCAAATCTGTATCCTCATGTGAGCTGTCATTATCTGCCATTGAGAATGTATATGAGAATATTGTATTACCCTACAACAAGTTTTGTTCCCTTGTAGGTGACTCTTTTGGTGCATTCCTCTCCATGTCTACTGTCAACATGATGACTCCCGAGTGCAAGAGGGAGTGGCTGCGGTTCAAGACTCCAGATGCCCTGCCCGACATGGATTCCTTCTCCAGGTTCATCGACCTTCAGAGGAAAGAGCTGCGAGGAAGCCCTACGCTCGTCTCTGTGACGCCACCATCGTCTCACGTTCCTACTCCATCTGTTCGACCATCTTCACCACGCCCGGATCGTTCCAGACCTGCCACGTCCAAAGCTCCTCCCCCCCGGAGATCCACACAACACTGCCCTGTGTGTGGAGATCAGCACACCCTCACCAGGTGCTCAACATTCAGCGCCTACGACCTCGACAAGAAAAATAAAGTCGTGCGCGAGAAGAGACTGTGCATTAACTGCTTTGGGGAAGGACATGGATGTAAGACGTGCCCTAGCAAGTTCTCCTGTCGCACGTGCAGTGGACGACATCACACCATGCTGCACAGGGATAGGCAGTCCCAACAGAGTGACTCCACCCCTGTGGCTCCGATGATGGTGACCAAGACCGACTCTAAGTCAAGAGGAGTTGCGTCTCTCTATTCTGCGCAAGTCATGATGCACCACGACGAAAAATCTGTTATGGCCAGAGCCCTCCTCGACGCTGGAGCATCTCTGCCTATGATTACCGAAGGTCTCGCGTCTGCTTTGAAACTGCCGCGGACGCATGACCCCATACCTGTAACTGGAATCGCCGGTACTACGCGCTGCAAATTCACCGTGACAACTGATGTCTGCTCCGTGGATACCCAGTACAAACTCCATGATGTAACATTTACTGTCATCCCTTCCCTGGCTCCGCTTTCCAAACCTGACGGTGTCGAACAAATTCTAAGCGGACCAGAGCTGAGACATTACTCTCTCGCCGATCCTGATCTGGGCGGGAAAGTCGACTTGGTGCTGGGAGTCACCCAAACTTCTGCACTGACTACTGGATGCCCATTTCAAGTTGGTACACTTCAGGCTTTGCCCACTCAGCTGGGGCTCTGCCTTTCCGGTCCTATGGACTCAGCTGCTCGACCTTCTGTACGCACAGTGACGTCATCATCTCCAACTCTCGAAGAAGATCTGTCGAGGCTTTGGGAGCTTGATAAGGTCCCAGAGGCCTCCACCCACACTGCAGAAGAGGAGTCTGCTCTGGAACAGTTTGAGACTTCCTGTCAACGTGTAGATGGCCGGTACTCTGTGTCTCTCCCCAGAGTTGCTTCACCTCCCGAACTGGGCGACAGTCGCAAGCAGGCGATGTCGAGATTGTTCGCCAACGAGAGGACTCTTTGCGCAAAAGACAAACTGGATGCCTTCAATTCTGTCGTTCGCGAGTATTTTACACTGGATCACGCGGAACTTGTTCCTGCTGCTGATGTCAACAAGCCCTCCTACTACTTGCCAGTACACGCCGTGCTGAAGGAGAGCTCAACCTCTACTAAAGTTCGCGCGGTATTCGACGCTTCTGCTCGTACTTCAACTGGAACTGCGCTGAACGATCAACTGTTAGCTGGCCCGAATCTGTACCCTCCACTATCTGATATCTTGATTCGGTTTCGATGTCACAAGGTCGCGGTCTCCGGGGACATCTCAAAGATGTTCCGGGAGATACTGCTGAACCCCAAAGAACGCGACTGGCACCGCTTCCTCTTCAGAGACGACAACAACCATCTGCAAGACGCCAGGATGAAACGTCTGACGTTCGGCGTCAAATCATCACCATTCTTGGCAACTCAAGTGCTGAGACACCACGCCTCTACTCATCTGGAATCCCACCCAACTGCTGCGCAGACGATCCTCACGAACTTCTACGTCGATGACGTTCTGTCTGGCGCAACTTCCACGGACTCTGCCTATCATCTGTACAAGGAACTGCGAGAACTCTTCTCTATAGCCGGGATGGACCTGCGCAAATGGAGAACCAACGATGCCCAACTCCGACAACTGATACCTGACGATCTGCTTGAAACTGACACCTGTGCTATTACTTCAGCTGCTCCGAAGGCTCTTGGTGTCCATTGGGATACCAGAGCTGACGTCCTCCACGTATCTACTCCTGATCTGCCACCCGCTGACGCCAAGGTTACCAAACGGACGATTGCTTCCATCACTGCTGGGGTGTTCGACGTTTTGGGACTGTTTGCGCCAGTGGTGATTTCTGCTCGTATCCTGTTTCAAGACATCTGGAGACGCGGTCTATCTTGGGACGAGGAAGTTCCAGACGACCTACAAGTTAGATGGCAACATTGGCTCTCTGACCTGCCCCTCATTCACAATCATGCTGTTCCCCGTCAACTCTCCATCGCCTCCTATCCGGACGCAAAGCTGACCCTACATGGCTTCTGCGATGCATCTTCTGTGGCTTACGGTGCTGCCATCTACGCCCGGACTGAGGCCGCGGACTCATCTGTATCTGTCTCTCTGGTGATCGCCAAAGCCAGAGTTCTGCCAACTCGACCGATTACTATACCCAAGGCGGAGCTCTCAGGTGCTCTGCTGCTCGCCAAGATGCTCACCCACACGGTCAACGTACTCAATCTGCCCATCACATCTGTCTACGCCTGGACGGACAGCCAAATAGTACTTTTCTGGTTGCCCAAGTCCCCTTCTCAACTGAACCGGTTCGTGGCAAATCGAGTCGCAGCCATCCAAGACCTACTTCCACCTGAACATTGGCGCCATGTGCCTACTGCTGACAATCCAGCGGATCTCACGAGCCGAGGGTCTCGAGCTGTTGATCTCCTCTCCTCCGAGCTCTGGTGGCACGGCCCAAACTGGCTCTCTCAATCTCCCCAATTCTGGCCCCCTCCTTTTCGTTCGCCTCCTACTATCCCAGTCTATTCTGTATCTATCAAACCTTGTCTTGCTCTATCAACCTCTAACTTAGCTTTTATTCGTTATCTGTGCTCTATATGTTCTTCTTTCTTTTCCCTCGTTCGTATTGTCGCATTTGTTTGTAGATTCGCCCACAATTGTGGAGCTGGACATCAACGTACATCTGGACCGCTGACCTTTGCTGAGACGGAACACGCCAAGTCTCTGCTGTACAAGCTCGCACAGCGGCAACAATTCCCCGAGGCCTTCAAAGCTGCTCGGGAGCTGAAACCTCTACCAAGAGGCCACCCTCTACATCACCTCTACGTCAAATTCTCCACATCTGGACATCTGGTAGCTGCCAGCCGAGTTCGACGCCCTGACGCTCCAAACCGGTCTGAGGAACTCATCATCTTGGACACGAGGTCTGAAATGACGAAACTGTTACTGTGCACACTGCACCGCGCCCACGGTCACCCCGGTGCGTCGGCGCTGCTCTCCATTCTCTCATCCTCTTATCACATCATTGGTCTGAGGAACTATCTCAAGAAACTGACAAGGACCTGCGTGACCTGCCAGAAGGCTCTAGCAAGACCCCTTTCTCACATCATGGGACTGCTGCCTGAAGTACGCACGACGCCCGCGCCGCCGTTTTACAACACCGGTGTGGACTTTGCTGGACCACTCCTCCTGCGCGTAGGATACACCAGGAGGCCTCAGCACATCAAATGTTACATTTCGGTCTTCGTGTGCATGTGCACGAAAGCTGTGCATCTGGACCTCTGCCAATCACTCTCCTCCGAGGATTTTCTAGCCACACTCCGCCGTTTCGTGGCGAGACGCGGATGTCCGGCCCATCTGTACTCAGACAATGGTACAAACTTCTCCGGCGCCCGGGAAGAGATCCGCGCCATCAGGAAGCTGTCGGAATCTGAAACTGTCATCAACTTCACAGCCAACCAACAAATGCAGTGGCACCACATTCCGCCAAGAGCACCGCACTTTGGCGGCTTGTGGGAGGCCGCTGTAAAGGCTATGAAAGTCGGCCTACGAAAGATAGCTGGCCCACACCCCCTCATGTGGGCAGAGATGTATACCCTCATCACTGAAGTCGAGAGCGTCCTCAATTCTAGACCCATCGCCCCATTGGGAGCTGACGACCTCAAGGAAGCCAGTAACCTCACGCCAGGCCATTTCCTCATCGGGAGACCGCTGAGGGCGCTGCCCAGCAAGCGTCCGCCCTCCGGCAAGCTCACCCTAATGAGAAGATGGAACTTGGTGGAACGGCTGCAGGCAGACTTTTGGAAATACTGGTCCTCGGCCTACTTGTCTAGCTGCGTCGCACGAGCGAAGTGGATACGCCCAGGATACTCCCTCCAAGTGGGAGACGTCGTGCTGATCAAAGATGAAAGTCTGAAGTCCCGTGCATGGCCACTTGCAGTAGTAGAAGAAATCCATCCAGGATCTGACGGAGTCGCCCGAGCTGCCACCCTAAGGTGCAAAGGCAAGCTCTATCAACGACCAACCAACAAATTGGTGCCTCTCATCACGGATGCCGACGAAGAGAAACAAACCTCCGACACCTCTACCTCCAACGACACATCTGATCTCACTTCCTCACCTCGCCCCCCCTGAGTATGTTCGGGATCCTCATCTTCCGAACAGAGGAGCTACTCAAGGAAGAGCTGAAGCTGCATGAACTGAAACTGAACACTATTCTATATGTATGCATGTTTTTACTTACCTGTATCTGCCTATTTCACTTAAGTTCTAATCTTACACTCGTACCTGTATCACTCTCTATCATCTGTTATGTTCTAATGCATTTCCCTGGTCGACCCTTTACCTGAATCTCATCTCCGGTCAAGGTAATGAGATTCATGGTACTGCAGTAAACCACAGAACATTCACCCAACCATCTCCCTTATATGTCCACATTGCTGTTGTCATCTCCGACGTCTTTCTCTCTCTGACTTGTCCTTTCTCCCCAACTCCCAATTACACTTAACCCATATCTTAACTGCTTAATTAGCTAGTTGCCCCTAGATTAGCTAATCCAATCTGTAGGGCAGTTAGACTGAGGAAGAACCATTCTATCAGACAGCATTTTGTAGCCACATCAAGCATGCATGGAATAGCTGCAATTACAGGAAACAACATGCATTGCTCGCTTCGCTATTTTGCGCTATTCGAGCGCACCACTAGTTAGGTCTAGAAATTGTTTTTGTTCTTGTGTGGGCGTACGTGTGTATCTTTTCTCCTACGCGCTTGCGCGGGCCGGGTAACCTTCTTAGCAACATTTTGTTTTGTTTACCCGCCGTACGAAGTAGCGATGCCCAGTACGTTAAGAAATCTACATACCTGTCATCCCACTTCTATAGCCTCAATGTTCACTTTCTGAGGTTGATGATTTAAAGAGATGAGTCCACTTCCAGAATTGGAACCAGTATCTTTGAGTACACAACGAATAGTATGTGAACTCATGTGTAGAATCTGTGCTAAACACTCTCTCATTTCATAGACAAAGCATTCATTACTTTCAAACGATTTAATGGACTTTCCTCATGATATAAACAGTCAAGGACATTTAAGTTCACTAGTAAATCATAAATTGTATATTAATGTATAGCATTGATGTAAAATGTCTGTTACTAATTTTGTAGGAAAAGAAAGCATCTAGTACAATTTTGGAAAACCACTACAAGTTACTACACTTACCATGAGGACTCTTGTGACTCTTGTGAGTCACAAAAGTAGGATTCAATAAATTATATTGCTATAACATTTATTACAGCATTTTAACCATGAAGCATTATCTAAGTATTAACACTTTACGGTGAAGGTTTGGAAATGTATATTAACAGTTAATACAATGGTCATACTCCACCCGAAAAAACCCTTCAGCCTCACCACTACATAGATGAGATAAAAAAAAATTCCTCCTAATGAACTGACAGCAAGTTGTCTTCACTCCAAAAATTAGAAAGGTTCGTACAGTATGGACATAACATTATGACTTTAGTAGGTTAGCCATATACGTGTTAGTAAACATCAATAGTTTTGTTGTAAATCTTTCTAGTTTTTTTATTCTGTTATAACTATTTACTTCGATACAATTTTAGAACATAAATTGAAAAATTAAATTGCTTACAGACAAAATATTACGATTAGAGGCAAGGGGTTTAAATATAGCCACTAAGAATCGTAAGTTAAAGATCAATGTAGCTCTACAAGTACAAATGACACCAGAAAACAACAAAGACATTAGGTTTAGAGCTTCCTGGAAGCTGGCTGTCATGCTGCATGCAGATTACCCTTCAGGATAGAATAACATAACAGACAGTATTATGGGTTGGACAATTGAAAATCAGGTATATGTTCTACATATATGTGTGGATGGTACATAAGCCCCTTAAACGTGCATACAGACTCCTTATTTTTCCTAAAAATACAGCTTTTTCGGTTAGCCCTCAGCTTATTCTGGAACTACAAGACCAAGTAAGACTAACTTAAAAACATCTTCCGAAGTAAATAAGAAAAGAAAAAAAGAAGCTAAATGCAGGAAAGTCAGTGAGAAGAGATGCAGGGAATTTTAGAATCACTGTTATATGTCAAAAAATAAAATAGGAAATTCAAGTCATTACAAACCTCAATTGTGGCTATAGTATTTTGTTCAGAGGATGTTATTGTACGGTTATTTCCTTCACATTCTTGTTTTTTCAAGTCACCAAAACCTGGGGCGAGTGATTGCCATGGCATTGAAATCCTTTACCAGATTAAACTTTTTTAAACTCTGCCTTGGCCTATTTTTGTTGCCGAGTTAGGTGCTTGTCGTCAAAAGCCACTGGCAACAGAAGTCACAATGGGTTACCTAACATTAGAGACTACTATACAACCTCTGAGATAAAGGTAAGAAAGTAATTCTATGTTTGTTTGCTAAGGTTTATAGTCAACTACTACATACTCTGTTGTCATTATGAACTACAGGAGTAGAAGCTAAAATATATGTAACAATACTGTAATAATGCAGCCTAACTATACAGGCTCACTCCACATTTTGTGCTCAAACACACTACTAGTTATTAAATTAATATTACTGTTTTTGTCATTATATTATATATTACTGTCATTCATATTAAGGTTATGATGCAAGCTAGAGGTAAGTTTAAAGTATAGGACTACCTAAGATATATGAAACTATCACTCCATATGTGTACTATAGCACAATTGAAGGATGCAAGCAATCTAATTTCCTGCATTACATCAGAACAATTTGAAGGAATAGCTAATTGATTATGTAATGCAAAAGTATTTCCGAAAAGATATACAGGAATGTGGCTAGATTATTTATTCTTCCAAGAAATGACAGAATCAAACATAATAGGCAAGGGTTGTGCTCCATGATCAAATGAATGATATCAAATGTGTTTTAGTTTTTCTCCTATGCTGCTGACGTGATATTTCCTGAAATGTTCAAGCTAAGCAGTAACCAAGGTATAAAATTTCACATGAATGTAAACATACCCCTAATCAAATTCTAATGTGTTTCTTAGGCTAAATGTGTGATGTACTCAAATAAAACTTTTGGTAACACTTGCCCTGGGTTAACATCACAATTAGCTCTGTCTCAAAGCCAACAAACAGGTATGTTTACCACATAAACAAATATTTGGGTAGATCTTTCCATATCAAACAGCAGTGTCACAACAAAGGCCATGCTTGAAATTCATTGAAGGCAACTCCAGCAATTACGAAGAACAACACCTGGAAGGTAAAACTATTATCGAAGTAAAATAATAAACTTAAGTTATGTTACTTTTACCTGCATTCATGTGTTGACCTGTAGTAGTGGAAAAGGATGAGGCAAGTAGGAAATCCACAAAAGAGGAGTCCAGCAGTACTAAAGCAAAACAGAGTAATGGTAAAGTTTGTTATAAAGCTATAAAATAATTGCTTACTGTTCCATATTCTTGAAGATGAGACACCCATAACTACTTGGTGCTCCTGTAAAACAAGATGTGCAACAAAAGCATGTCCATGCAAGAGAAATTGTATTGCCTGCTCATCTACCTGCCATCCCCCGAAGACTTGCTGCAATACCTCGATGATTGTTGCTACTACTACAGGCACAATAGATGTGTTGGATGACAATAGTTCTATGTGCACAAAAGTAGATTGCTGGATGACCATTGGGAGTACACAACTTTACAGTAGTGATCGATCTTGTATTCGATCAAGTGAATGGCTAAATGACAGGGTGATATTTGCAGCTGAGGAGCTTCAGAATCCTATACTTCAGACAGGCTCTTTTGAAAATGAAAAACAACAACATTTGTTTAGATACTGAATCACGCTGGGAACCACTAGATAACAATTTCGACCATTGATTGTGAACCTGGTTCAGTTTTCATTTTGACAGCATGAACTTGCTAATTACAAAGGAACTGCAGATGGTTGTGGCAGACTTTCTACATTTATAGGATCATCAACACATTGTTTTGAAGCATGTAAATATGCAATATCAAATAGGTCAAATGACTGTGGCTTATTTGCAATAGCTTCAGTTTGTGCTCTCTGCAATGAATTCAATCCTGCTAAAATGAAGTTTGAGCAGAGCATAATGAGGCAGCATTTATTAAAAGCATTTCAGGATAAAGAATTAACTCCTTTTCCTCACAAAAAGTTGCGTCAGCAAGCCATATCTATAATAGAAAAAAGGTCAGAATATACTGCATCTGCAGAAAGCCGACAGTGGTGAGAAAATGATCCTTTGTTCCGACTGCAAAGAATGGTCCCGGACAGGTTTTAGCAGCCAATTTCAGTCCGGGGACCGATTTTGGGTAGGACCCGATTTGGCGGCATGCACCTTGGCTGTTCTAGAGGAATGTGGTAGTGGTTGTCTAATTACAGTTACGGCGCCCACGGTTTGCTGGACGAGCTGACCTGAGTACAGCCACAGTCCAGAGTATTTGCGTAAGCGCAGCAACCACCAACACTTCGATAGTTCAGGGAACGCGGGCTCCGTTATGTACACTTGTGGTAAGATGCCCACTCATTTCACCGAGGACTGCCTAACCACAGCCCAAAATCTTGGCTGTAGAACAGCCAAGGTGCATGACCATTTCTCCGTGTAGCGGTTAGGTAAAGGGTCATCAAAACATTGGGCAAGTTACACGGTTACTAGCTCTTCAATTTAATGGCAACAATAGCTCTTGTAGACCATCAGCTTCTCTGTACATAACGCAAGATATAGCCAGACTAGACGTCAAGAGCTACCGCGACTGCATGGAGTGTCTGGGGAAGCTGCTGGAGACGATGGCCGACCCGATATAGGTGCCAAAAATAGGATGTAGACAGGCTAGTGCCTCTCATTCTGTCTCTCTTGAGACTCTCCAAGACCATCACGAGGAACAACCCCCTTTATGTGAGTGGGTTGGGTACAGGGTGAGTCATGGAAAAAAACATTTTTGTGTGAGTGTGTTAGATACAAGGTGGATCATGGAAAAACACCTTTGTGTGAGTGTGTTGGGTACAGGGTGGATCATGAAAAAACTGTATGTGAGTGTTTTGGGTACAGTGTGGATCATTAACACCCAACAAAAATGGTCTATACAGGCTCATTTACTGACCTATGGTTGGTTTGAATCTCCACCCCTTTTCTTAAGTCTTTCTAGTGTGCGCACAATGAGGCATGTAATTTTAGTTTTAGCTTTGAGGAAAAGGCAAGAAAAATTATTTAAATTGAGTTATTAAAACAATTATTTAAACCTCATTTTACGTGGGTGTGAAAGAGTGTGAGGTCAAAGTGTGTAGTGAAGAAAATTTCAGTAAAGAATTTTTTGATAGTATGGTAAAGGGTAATTGATAGAGACAAAACTACAGTACTGCAGTAGCTTTATTTATGTAACTGTAGAATGAACTGGCAAACAGTGTTGTCATGTGACGGTGTGTTTTTTTTTTGTTGTTGTTTATAGTAGAGTTTATTCTTTTCAACATTCCTTTTCAGCGTAAGAACATGGTGTGCTTCCTGGGACTGCTGGACCTCATGAAGGATATTCACTTTGCCGCTTTCTTTAATCTATCCATGGATCACCTCTCAAGGTGAGGGCGTGGCACATGTATATGTGAGGGTGTGGCACTTTTATGTGTGAGGGTGTGGCACATGTATTGCTGGCTTGCTGCACTAGTAGAAAGGTGTTGGGAGCTGAAGTACCTAATGTTTATACTTGAGTATGGGTGTGGTGTTTCAATGACAAGCAGCAATAGTTTGTTTTGTAGTTGGTTGTTGCCTTATTGAAGGAGAGACATGCAGATATGTATACATAGACCCTTCCCTCAGGGGTGAGGATATCCATTACAGCCTACATATTGCATTATCTTCTTATTCTGTATGTACTGCACAACTTACAGGAACAAAACTGATAAAAACCTGATGTTGAACTGGCTTTATGACTATGATATTACTATGATAAGTTAAAAATTAATTATTATTATTATTATTAAATGTACATACATGCATGCAGTAACTGTTTTTTTTTTGTGTTTTTTTTTTGTTTTTTTTTTTTCATATATGTAAATTGAAAGCTTTTTTTGTTGGCAGGCAACCGGCCATTGAAAGACTATCACTTAGCTCCCCACCACACACACCACGCACACCCCTCACACATACCCTCAATACACCCCTCACAACACACCCTCACACACACCCTCACATGCACACCACTCACCACATACACCCCCCCTCACACACACAACCCTCACGCACGCACACACCTGTCACACACACCCCTCACATGCACGCCCCTCACACACACACCCATCACGCACATACCCCTCACACACACACACACACCCTTCACGCACATACCTGTCACACACACCCCTCACACATGTACACACCACTCAATTTGTAGCTGAATTTATTTCTTGATACCACTTGTCACAAAACCACCATTCATAAGTAATATTATTTTTTATTTAGGATTTCATCGATGATTTCATGATGGCCCTCACTAACCTCATCAAGTTCCCTCTTTTAAACAGCATGTGGGTGTCCCTTTACCTAATGTAAGCCAGGGTCATCGCCAAGTGCCTGAGGAACGTGTCCAAGGCTCTGCTGGACTCATTCTTGTCCTCCCACTCCTTCACTCCCCTCATTTGGGACGAGTTCTTCAGCCTGTGCACCATCTTTGTGACGGAGCCTTACCCAGATTGAGAAGTTCTTCAGCTACAGGAAGGATGTCTATTTGCAACAGTGAGTGGGCGTGGAGGGGGTGGGGCTGGGTATTTTTAGAATGAGAGGGGTTGATCAAAAAAATTTTTGTTTTATGAGGTTTGTTGTTATTTCCAGGAAATTGATGGAAATTTTATTGCAAATGCCGTCGTGAAGGTCATAATATTTTTCGCAGGGGATGGGCTAAATGCCCACCTAGGGTTGGTGTGTTTGCTGTGGTGATGGAGTAGCATGTGATGGTGCTGAGATTCAGCTTGTGTAATCTGCGGGATAAGTGTAGGGAGTCTAAGACGTCCTCCTCCTTTATAACAGTCGATTTCTTGACACACACCATAGACAATAAACTTATAGTATCATACGACTGGCTCAATTCATATGTGTACTACTGTGTGTGTGTGTGTGTGTGTGTGTGTGTGTGTGTGTGTGTGTGTGTGTGTGTGTGTTGTGTGTGACTGAAGACTCATGAAGTTACATTATCATGCTTTCATAACGTTGGGGCCACCCGACCATGAAATTTCTCCCTCCCACTTCCTCCTGCTCCCCAGAATATTTGGAAATGCATGTACTTGTAGTGTACTATAAAGTTGAATTTCTGTGTGAGATTATGAAATCATGCATGTGATCAAACACTGTGAATTAAACTCGCTCATATAGGTATGTACATCAAAGTAGTGTGGGTTAAAGATGGGTGTGGCTAAAGATGGGTATGTCTAACCAGGCTAAGTACACGCTAAGTTTCCTACTCCCAGCAACAAATCCAGAATGAGACTTATGGAGAGTTAGTGTGCGAAAAGAAGTGGATTTTTACTGCAGAACTGGATATGGACTACCAGTTGCTTGTGTTGTCTGCTTCCAGTTGTTGTTGTAGTTATGACAATTAGTTTATGGGATGGTGCTGATGTCCCAGTATGGACACATCAGTAATTTACAGCCACAAGGTGTTGCTTACGCAGCGCAGCACGGCAGCATGGTGCAGATCTTAGCAAAGGTGCAGACCTTAGCATGGGACTGGATGGAGGGGAGGAGATGGAATGTCTGCTAAAATGGACATACATACTTACAACCGCTAGAAAGATATACAATCAGTTGAAGTAATTGTAGTCAACCATAAACAAACAACAAAACTGGATTGCTCTCTTGCCCTTGACTGGTTCGAGGTTTCCTTTTAGCAGTAAGGAGGAGAGAGATTCCATTATGATACAGAAGTTAGATTTCTGTTCCCAGTAGTGATGTTTTGCCTCCAGTTGCTGATATGTATAATTTTTACTCTTGTTGACTGGATAAACCGGTGTCAGTTTCCACAACAAAAGTAATGGTGTGGTTGCCAGGGTGGAGGTGATATGGTTTTCTATTGATCTGTTCTATTATTCTGGACGAAATAACAGAATTCCTATGTATGTATACTTATCTCTACTGAGGAATGAGGGACAAGTCTGTAGAGTCTAGGTTGCCAAGGTGGGCACTGTAGAGGGGTGTGGCAAAATGTAGTTTTTAGAAGTGCAAAAATGCTCACTCATAAACTTTCATGTGGAAAAAGGAGGGGGGGGGGGGGGGGGGGGGGGCAGTTAAGATTATATTCTTATAACAGGGGTTTATATCATTTCCCCCTCTCTTTATCTCCCCATCCAGTCCCCTCCATAGTGTATATTGGGGTTTGGCTAAACCTTTTAGGATATAAAGTTTTTCTCCTCAAGTCCTGTGTATCGCAATAAACTATGTAGTGTAGAATGCAGTGCAGGGAAGGATGGATATGTGTATGTATGTATGTATGTATGTACAACAGGTACAGGGCTTTATTTTGCTGACACAGCTATAAAAAAAATTCTAGCTAGAAAATATTAATGGGCAGAAAAAGTTTGAAACATTTTATGTAAGTGTAGTATTGATGGTGTAGTCCAAGCAGTATGGTATGGTAGCAGTATGGTATGGTAGCAGTATGGTATGGTGTCTAAATACAGTGAAAATGAAGTCTACATACATACATATTCCTACCATGTTTTAAATATTTACCTAATATCGACCACTCCTGTTCTCTTAGGTTTGGAGACTTACGGCTAACTGTAGGCAGTTGTTATTCTGATGTGGCATTCGTTGAAGGACCGTAAAGGTCAATTCATACCTGACCTCATCAAATCTTTCCTAAAACTGTCTCTTCTGAAGCCCCAGGATTTGAGGAAGGCTTCTCTGCCACTCGTCTTTGATAGTGAAGTGTGAACACACCGTCCATAACAACTTCAAGAGGGTATGTATGTGTGTGCTGGGTGATGGTATCATTACTACTACTATTATTACTATTACAATTATCTATATGAATTAGTATTTATTGATGTTACTATTTTGCTCACAGTTCTGAACTTCAGTCACTTATTTTTAATTAACGGGGGTTTACCCCCTAAATTGTTTCCACTTTTAATGTGTGTGTGTGTGTGTGTGTGTGTGTGTGTAGGTGGAGACGGAGACGGAGGTGTTTGACAAGATAGATACCCTCCTGTTCTCCAGGGATACATGTAAGACACATGGACATGGACATGTATCATATGAATACGTTACACCCTCACTAGGAAACATGTGGGGTTGAATTTGGGTATGATATGTCACTTGTCATGACATCAGTGAGAGGAACTGTACATAGTACGACTTATACGGGTTAGCTTTTTTCTACAGTTTCATCAGTTAGCAAAATTTTATCGGCAAGATTGCATGCCTTTGTCACTTTTTATGCCACCTTTTTTATTTGTGCTTGTGTTTGGCCAAATTTTCATTATGCTAGTACCAGATTAATTCAGATTGTAGCTTGTGGAATAGAGCCATTTAATTGACTCTTTGTACATTTATTTAGTAACAAGGATGCATACATACATACTCACTTGCCACCATCTGAAAGAATGCAGTAGGATATGTGTGTGCATGTGTACCTATACACCTGTGTATTGTAAGTTAAAGGGCAGGCTATTGTACAATCTATGTAATTACAATCTGCTGGCATGCTGGGAGCCTATTGTTAATTATATCATCGCATATTTACTTTCAAAAGTACACCATGCATTATCTCGTTAATGTGTTTGTTTCTAACACGTCCCCTCTCCCTCTCGTACAGCCTGACATCCCTGTGTAACGAGACGGACTCTCTGAAGACGTCTGGAGTACCATTTGTTGACACGGTGACCAGACTGATAGCTGTCCTCCTGGACTACCGTAATGTGCCGTCTGATGATACTAATAAAGGCAGGAGGATGGGATGCATACTCAATCTACTGGTGAGGGAGTAGGAGGGGCGGGGCTTGATGATGGGGGGCGTGACAAGCATTAAGGTTTACACACACATTTTCACACACGCTATGCACACGCTCACAAACAGATGCACACATACCATACAAACTCACCACGCACATGCGTACACACACACACACACACACACACACTCTCTCTCTCTCTCTCTCTTAGTCTCTTTAGTGTTTATATTTGACTGGTTAGTTCAACTCCATTCTTCTCACACATGTACATAACACAATTTTATGATATGCTTTTTAAAAAAAAAGTTTTTTTTTAAGGTGGGAAATTTTTTTTTTTCTGACATAATATCTGACCTCTGTTGAGAAGCTATTGAGCTTATGTTTTACACTGCCTAATAATTGTGTTAAATATTTTTGTCTTGTACTTTTTACTTAACAAGACTTGTTAACTTGTACACTTTATATTATGCGATGAACATGTGTACGTATGTTTGTGCGTGTGTGACAGAGGTTCTACAAGGATATCGAGAAGGAAGAACTCTACGTCAAGTACATATACAAGTTAGCGCAGCTCCATGAGGCAGATCAGAACTTTACTGAAGCTGGATTCACATTCCTGCTCCATGCCAGGGGTCTGGAATGGAACTCGGACGAGAAGGTGGCGGCCGTGGATAAGTACCCGGCCCAGATGGCCCAGGAGCGCAAGGAGCAGCTGTATTAGGGAGCCCTGGATCTGTTCAACCGCGGCAAGGCCTGGGAGTGTGGCATCCCGCTCTGCAAGGAACTATAGCCAGTATGTACGAGATGGAGTCCTTTGATTATACCAAACTGGCTGCCAATTTGGTGAGTGGGCATGGCACATTAGGGGCGTGGCCTGGAACTTTATATAACTGAATGTTTAAATGATGTGTTGCACTTTAGTGACCAGAACGTGTGCGTGTTTGTGTTTGTAAATGTGGCAAAGAAATGATTTTTTTTTCTTTTCCATTTTTAGCAAAGAGAAGCGGACTTCTCCCGTAAGATAATTGACATCCAATAGCTGAGAGTTGCCCCCAAGTACTTCATGGTGTGGTATTATGGTAAAGGGTTTCCACTCTTCTTCAGTGTAAGTTGTTTTTTTGTTTTGTTTTTAATTTTTTAATTTATTTATTTTTTTGTTACACTTTTTTTTTAAGTTACACTGTAGCTACATACATGCATGTATTCGATATTTCTTTCATGCCATAATCCCGTATTACTTGAAGTTTAATCCTCTTAATATAGAGCACGATTTTCATTCATCGCGGTCAGGCGTATGAGAAGCTTGGTGCGTTCATCAAGTGGCTGACAGACAACTATATCACTGCTGAGGTGTGTGTGTTCTTGTTGTTGTTGTTTTTCCTAATATTGTTCAGACGTTGCAGTTTTAATAAATTTTGAAAGTTATTTTATCAAACTTTTAAGTCAAATTATTTTCATTAACCCTTATCTATTAGAGTCTTGCCTGCAAAGTTGATTCATTATTGCATGTGCACACATGTTCCTCTACTTTGTGCATGTAATATAGATTGTGTTCTTGTTTTTATGTTAGATTCTGAAGACGACCACACCCCCTGAGAGTGACATACAGAGCTCCAAGGGCATGTGTATCCTGAATGTGTAGTCTGTCAATATATCTTGTTGGTTGTAGGGTTTAAAGGTTGAGCTACATACATGTGTTGTTGTTGTTTTTGTTGTTGTTTTTTTGTTTTGTTTTTTTATTGATAAAGTGGGCCAACAATACACATATAGAAATCCTACATCTTTACACACTCCTTGAATTCTTGATTTTCTTTCTCATGGTGCTGCTAGTCTAATGTTAATTAAAGTTGGATCCCTTTTTCTTCAATAAAGAGAAATTATAGACCCAGTCTGGCAATGATATGTCTTGCTCAGGAACACATGTATTGTTCATACTTGAAACTGTGAGAGTCATATTTATGCAGTGAAGTTAAAAGCTGCATAGTGATGGAACGGGCGTTGCTGATTCTCATGAACATGGTAGAAATCCCATACACACCCCCTCTCTAGCCAGGCTAAAAACACCTCCTTAGGAATGAAAAACACAATGTTGACACTGATGTAAGGTTGGGCAAGATGTCCTGCAGTTAATGTTTCCTTGATTCAGATTATCTGTTTGACATTCACTTCCATACAGACCTCCAGGTGAGGGCAGTCCAGCCCATTGCCAAGGAGAGAGAAGAATTCAAAGGAAAGAATGTCCCTAATAAAATTTGCAGAGTGAGTATTTATGTAACCTGAGGGAGGGGGGGGAGCAAACAAACACACACACAAACAGTAAACTTATTATTGACCTTTTCATAGTGATTCAGAACACTACAACTTTTAAAAGTGATCAAAAATTTCTGCTTAACTGTTTATTAGTACCTTTTCCACTGAGAACCATAATCAATATCTTTTTCCTCAGTGAATGCACTCAATGTTTAACTTGGGTACATACATACATACATAAGTGATAAAAGGGTAATATACTGTACATTCATAAATACGTATATGCAGGGGTTCATTTAGGGAGGGGCAGGGAGCGCTCTCCCCCCTTGAAGCCATTTCCCCCCCCCCCCCTTGAAATATTCTTCAAATTTCATAAGCGACAATCAAAGTTAAAAAGTGAATGCTGCTCTAATTATTGTTTTGGTAATTAAGCCCATCTCCTGTTCTCATCTTAGTTCTGTATGAAAGTTGTGACCCCCTTGAGGTAGTGCAAACTCAACCCGCCCCCTCTAATTATTGATTCCTAGATGAACTTGTGTTGCAATTGTCGAATGTTTCAGCTGTATTTGGTCTTCATCAATGACCTTTGTACTTCCAAACTTTCGTATGTTATTAAAATACTGTTTTTATGGCCTCACTGGACGCTAACTTTCTTTACTAACCCATGGCCACAGTAGCTAGGGTAGAAACTACGGTCAGGGCTAGACCACATGATGTGTGTACGTGTGTGAGTAATGTACATGTATATGTGTGCTGTTGCCTGGCAGGAATTATCTGACCAATGAAGTGCAGGAGTTCAGATATGACAGACCTTTCACAAGGAAAGAAGAACAAGGAGTGTGAACTTGCAGTGAGTAACAAATAGTCTGTATTTATTACAATATTCATTTTTTCATGTTTATTGTGTTACAATATGTCTGTTGTACATGCAGTTAAAAATGACTGCTAATGCTTTATTTATTTATTTTTTAATATATATATAATGTTTACAAAAAGATATGAATTGATTTAAAAGGAGTCTACATGAAGTTTATAGTCAGTATGTATGTGTGATAGTCTTTGTGGGTGGAGCGTACCACCTTCACTACGGTGCACAGCTTTCCCAGAGTTATCAACTGGAGCGAAGTCTCCGATGCCAAAGTGGTAAGGGGTCATCACATGGCTGTTGCTATTTCAGGTGCACACATACACAGGGTTTCAAACAGACAATGGAAGCCCTGAAATCCCCCCCCCCCCCCCCCCCTTCTTTTTTTTTTTCTTCTTCTCTTGATTGAATTATTTTATGAAAAATGATGAGCATAATAATTATAATGAAAACTATAGCCAGTTGGTTTGTTAAAAAACTCCTTCTAAATCAATACTTTCTAGTCCTGGTCCTTCAACGGCAATTGTAATGGATTGTCTAAGTTTCATCAGATGAAGTCAGGAATTCACCGCTAAACTTTTTTTTGTGACTCTACCAAATGTTCCCGCCTAGCGAAAAAAATCCTGTATGAATTCTGCATATATGTAGAGACTCTATAAGTGTGACTCTGTGTGTATGTTTGTGTGTATGTTTGTGTGTACGTGTGTAATTTTTTTTGTGATTGCTACAATACAGGAAGAGTTGGATCCCCTTGGCATCGCCTTGGAAACGGTGGGTAGCAAGAATCAGGAGATAGAGATGCAAGTGACCCTGTACTCAGCCAACAAGTCCCTCAGCATCCATCCTCTGAGCATGCTCCTCAATGGTGTCATCGATGCTGCCGTCCAAGGAGGTGTGAAGAATTACGACCTCATAAGAGCACCCGGAGGACGAAGATCGCGTGAAGAACCTGAGGCGGCTTATAGAAGAACAGGTGTGTGTGTGTGTGTGCATGTGTGTGTATTTGTGTATGTATGTGTGTGTATGTGTGTGTACATGTTAGTAACAGGCATGTTTTAATGCATGCTTGCCTTAATTAAAATGATGGAGTTCACCCATGGATAGCTGTATGAGATCGTTTTGTTATATGCTGAGAAGTTAACCGAGTGCTACTAGAAGTAGTTAAAACTATCAATGAGTATACCCTGCATGTTTATAGCTTCTCTTATGAGTTTTCACTGCACAGCTATATTGATATCCTGATTGGTCAAAACATTTTTTTAATAGGTAGTTAGTGTGTTGTAGTGCTGATGGTTTGCACTCTGTGCTCCGGTGTGTCTGTCTGTCACACTCTGAGTTTGGAGATAACGTGCATTGATTTATAATACTCAGAATGACGATTTAGATCTTATGTTATTGTGTTACCTCTTCTAATTTTGAACTGATTTTTGAGAAAATGTGAACCTATCAGGTTCACGTAGGTATACTTTAGCTATAGCTGTAGACAGGATGACTACTGCAGCCTTCTTGTGCATGCATTCTGACCTTAAATTACAATTTACATAACACATTTTTCAATGCTCCATCAGAAATGAAATTATGTAAGAAGTTGGGGATTATAGCTGCATATTTTTTGAAATGACAACAATTTTTTTTCTTGCAAGAAGTGGAGAAGCCATTATTTCATATGGCACAGTGCCACAAAGTAGCACACTATAAATACTAGTTTTCTGCAACACCACAGAAAAATCCTATATTTGGTCATATTTTCAAAATACAGCTGCTCAATTTTTTTAATTAAAAAAATATGATAGAAGCGTGTGCATCATTTAGTAATTTCTTTTTAAGTGATGACTTCCATTTTGGCTGGCTGCAAGAAGGCAGACTATCTGTGCTGGATTGTGGACCAAAAACTCTTCTAGACTTCCCAAAAAATAAAAGTTTCTAGAAGGAAAAAAGCCAGAAACATTCAGCAGAACAGGTATTTTTATTCTAGTTCATAACATGGCAACTGAAATGTTGCAATGAACAAAGGAAAATAAAGACAAGCAAAAAAGAAAAAGAAAAAAGAACAAGGAATGCAACTTGAAATATGATGTCCTTTTGATTATTTTTACTTCAACCAATATTTATACTACAGTTATTTTTTGTTGTTGTTGTTTTTTCTTTTCATATCATACAATGGAAAGCAGCTACATGTATGATACAATAACATCAGACAATGCTACTACTGTAAATGGTTCGAAAATTATTGTATTGATATAATCATAATTATGGTCTATTTGAATACTTTATGGCCGACACTTAAATTTCCGAATGTAAGTGACCAAATTTTCATATCAAGTGAACAAGACGGCTTTGCAACAGACAAATAATTTCCTTCTTCTACATTTTGGGCTGCAGTATAATACATCTATGGCCTAGCTCATCATATAAGTCAGCTGAATCACTCAGACTGGTTTGTACAGAAATCATGCCCATATTGTGCATAACTACATTTTAGTATACAAAAGAAAGTAATATAAAACTGTATAGCCTATTGTGACAAATCATATCAGAAGTGCATAATTACATGTATTTATCCCTGCAATATACTTAGCTCTAACATGCCTGTTGTATACCTCTAGCATACTTGTAACCTGCCTGTAACATGCCTGTGCACACCTGTAACATGCCTGTTACCATGCCCTATAATACCAAAGCAACATGCATGTTGCTACTGACGGGTATACGCCTGTAACAGGTGTGGAACATGCCTGAGAAACGTCCCAAAACCCTGCATGTTACAGGCATCATGCCTGTTACAGGACTGTACAAACTGGTTGTAGCAGTGGTATGGCAGTCATGTTAGCTTACACATGTATGAGTCTGTTAGATGCCTGTACCGTGCCTGTTACAGGCGTGAGTTTTCGCATAGGGAACTTAGTTCACTGTATTTACTACTAGTGGTGCGCTCGAATAGCGCAAAAGCATGGCGAGCGAGTAAATATATGAGTATAGGTAAAGATGATTTGTGAAGGAAATCGCTAAATAATAGCAATGATTAGGCATGAAGAGTAAACAATAACAGAATTACCTGAATAAACTTCGAAAGCAGTGGCAAAGAAGCGCAGCTTGACAATTTGCCATTCAGTCTTTCGCCAAGAAGAGAGTAGCTATAAACTTTTTTGTTGAAACAAAGTTGCGTAAGGCAGTGCAGCAGGATTCTCCGTGCTCGTTAATTGAAAAATACCGGAACTGTGAACGCTTTACCTAACTTACGTAATTAGAAGCGCGGGCGAAATTTTTTGACGTACGCATACATACCTACATATATATATATATCTGAAATCTCAATTGAACACGACTGATAGTCAGCTTCGCTCGCTTCGCTCGCTCGCTGAATGAAACCAATAAATAGAGTGAAGTATAGTTGTTATTATCTCACTAAAATTGTTAATATGGTATTAACTATTACCTGTACTCTAATTCTCTCTCAGTTACTTGTGTGTGTGTGTGTGTGTGTGTGTGTGTGTCATTCTAGAGAAAGCTCTGAACCTCCATGGACAGAGGATAGACTCACAGCTACAAGGGCTGCAAGCCAAGCTGGAGCAGTGCTTTGAAGACTTCCAATGCATTGTATTCCCAGAGAAGAGAAAGGTGGGCGGATGAGATGTGAGTGGGTGGACAAGATGCGAGTGGGAAGATGAGGTGTGAGTGGGCAGATGAGGTGTGAGTGGGAGGATGAGGTGTGAGTGGGTGGACAAAGTGCGAGTGGGAAGATGAGGTGCGAGTGGGCGGTGTGAGTGGGCGGACAAGGTGGGAGGATGAGGTGTGAGTGGGTGGGTGGGTTGGGAGAGAGGAGGTAAGGAAGGCAGAAAGTCAGATATTGTAGATATTGTAGTTCATGTAAGTGGCATACCTGTGTATGCATGTATTATGGATATACTTCCTATAGCAGTGGTTGAGAGAGATTAAAAATAGATGTTAGTTATAAGAATATGCATCAATTTTAGCATTTAGTTGGCAGTCCTCTTCATAAACGATACTTGGGTTACTTATTTATTGTGATAAATTGATTCCCAGTTCTGCTAGGAAGGTCACCCGTGCCGCTATTATCGTGAGACCACTCCCTCCCACGGCCTTTGACAACTCCTCCTCTCCTATATCAAGTGGTTCTGGTCTTTCCCAGTAAGTACACATGGAATACATACATAATATAAAACCATAAGTCTTAAGGAAGCTGCAAATGTTGTTGACATTAAAAAAAATTATAGTAGTGTAAGAGAGTGTGTTACAACAGGATAGTTGAGCAGTGACTTAGTGATGCCAATTGCCAGACTTCAGCTGGACTTGGTAGGGAATGTAGCATTATTTGCTACCCTGTTCATATTATCTCTTTATGAAAAGGAAGACATCTCTACATAGATGTACACATAAATCAGTTACTCTTGAATAGCTACTACCAGTAGTATCAATTCAAGATTTTGCAAGACAACTCTTAGCCGAGAATATGCAAGACTTGTCAAGATCTTGCCGGTTCTTATGTTAAGAATTAATAAGATGTTTCTTACAATGTAAGTCTTGTAATCAACCAGAAAAGCTTGCAAGATCTTGAATATTCTTGGCAAGATTTTTTTACTAGGGCAGTTACTCTTGAATAGCTACTACCAGTAGTATCAATTCCTTCTCTAGGTGTGGTTCTATTCATGCTGTGATGTTGCACCTGCCACAGATGTAATGCAGTAATCTACCCCTAACCTAACCCTTTTTTTTTTCATTAGACTGCACATTTAGCTGACCTTGGGCTACATATATAATTGTTTTGCCGCTTCTACCAAGTACTGCTGTGCAGGTTTTGGTCTTTATTGTGCAATGCCCGTTGGAGATGTGTTTTGATTAAACCTTAGCAGTAGCATAGCAAGGGGAAGGTGGGTGTGGGGGGTGTGTGGGGGTGTTCCGCAGGCTGGAGTCCCCCACCATAATTTTGGGACATATCTAACGAGGTGATTTATCACATGAACACTTTTAAAAAATATGCCCTTGGAACCCCGCCCCCCAATACTAAAACATCTTTACATCACTGCTTAGTTGTTTCATTGGATAGATTCCGGTGTTTCATGGGATGTTCCGCTGGAGATCGGATATACTGTGTTTTAAACCCACAATATTTTGATGCACATGTCTATTAGAGTGCTATAAGAGAGTGTACAGTGTTTGTTTGGTCTTATGCATTTTCATAGAATTCAACTATGTATGTACTATTGCAGTATACATAATGACAAAGATTCTTGGGGAATTGGGTGGGGGGAAGGGAGGAAAGATTTCAAGAGTGCCTTACTCCCTTACAGTATGAAACTCTGGACCTAAAATATTTATTTTATGTATTTACTTATTTATTTGTCTATTTTTAATGTTTTTTCTTCATTGGATGAAGTGTATAAAATAATCCTCACCCTTCTCTTGTAAAAGTATCTACATGCATGTACATACCTGACTGCTATTCTCTCTCTCTCAGGCACTCGACATTGCCTTCCAAAATGAGTCGTGCGACTGCAATATCCTCCGCCGGCCGTCGCATCACACCGTACAAGGACACAGAGATCGGAGGTGGCCCAGCAAGGCCACCTCCTCCATCCACGCCCCCTTGCTGCAGCGGAAGCAGCGAGAAGGTTCCCCTCAAATACCGACACCTTACTAGTCAAAGCATCGTCTCGGCATTTCTCCGGGGATTTCTTAGAGCAGCAGCAGCTGGGTCTCAGCGGGAGACCGCTGTCAGGCTCTCATTGCACCAGCTCCAACTCCTCTCTCGATCAGATTTCAGACAACGAGCTCGACAACTACGAACAAAGAAAGTGCCAGGGACACGAAGAGGAAGAGCAGGAACTCCAGCTTGGATGTGAATAAAATGGACGAGGTTAAAGAGCCAGAAGGTGGCGATAACGGAGGTGATGAAGATGACGATGATGATGGCGGGTATGAACCGGTGAAAGTTTAAAAGGGAGTGGTTTCAATTCCGTCGTGCGGTGACGAGGTGGAAAGAGCCCAGCTTCAACTTTGTCATCGTCTAGTACCCCTCGCTCATTGCCCACTGGCGATTCGTCTGCGCACAGTAGCCCGATGAAAATAGGCGGAGGAGAGCTCGGAAAGTCTCCTTCGAAGAGTACAAATTTGTTCTATCTCCACAGAAGCTCTCATCTTCTCCGAGAGACAAGGCGGCTCTCAACGAAAGTGCCTCGTGATATTTGGCCAGTGTGAAGCCGTTAGAGACGGTGAGATGCCTCCTGAGCCCACAACTCTGCCCTCTAGTGAGCGAAAGAAACCCACTCACCGAAAGGTAAAGTCAAGTCTACAGAGGCAGTCGAAGAAGTTCAGTCTAAATAACCTCCAAAGAAACGTGCCAAACAAACCCAGCCCACTCAATCCCAACAGCTACAGACGCCATCCACCAACATTCCTGATGATGACAATGTCTATTCCTTTGATCGGCTCTAGGCTTCTCCAATCCCCCCCCAAGCCAAATTCTCATCCTCCTCAACTCAAGACCCCTACTCCAATGAGTGGTGCGGATGTGTCTTTTGACGATGGCAACGTATATGAATTTGACACTCTAGAAGCTGTGACTATACCAAGTAGACCGCCTAAGCTGGCCAGTTACGGAAGCACAACGAAGTCTCCCTCAGAATCAGCTGTTGAAGACGTCGACGGAGATAATGTTTATGAATTTGACAAACTAGAAAAGTCTCCGGTGATCGCTAAAAAGATGAACAGCAGTTGGAGTGACGGGGAAGCTTAAATCTTGTCAGAGCTTTAACATCAGGAGTTTGTTTGACAGCAATTTGAGAACCAGCGGCTGGTTGTTGAAAGAAGCTCCTCCCTTGATGAAAGACGGTTGTTTATTATGCTTTATTTTGTAGTCACTTGACACTGATGAAAGTGTAGCTGATACTGCCGAACTTAGACCACGCCCAACTCCACGGAACAGGATGTCTGAATCTGCTGCGGGGTCTCAAGATTCCTCTCCAACATTGCCCCCTCGACCGTCAAATCCTTCGTTGCCCCCTCGACCGTCAAACCCTTCACTACCCCCTAAACCTTCACACTTTACTGCCCCCTAAATCAAAGACCAATGGTGAGCCTATTAACCAATCGCAGTTTTGATTGGCCGTTTAGGAGTTTTGTCTGCTATTTCGTTTAATTTGACCAGCAGGCAGTTCGGTGTTGTTATTTGTTTTGCTTTGCTAGTTGATTGTTGTTTGATTTGTTTGTTTGTTTGTTCTTTTTATTCATTTCACTATAATGGAGTGCATTGCAAGTTGAGATTGTCGTGAATAGTTATATATACAAGGGTGAGAGACACGTGGTGGGGAGGGGCTGGGAGCTCGAGCCCTACCCACTTTTGGTGCTGCTGTCTCAGTCTTTGTGTGCACACACTCACACAACACACACACACATACACACACACGCTCGCACTCACACACACTTGCATATGCACACACATAGTGTTAGTGTTAAAATGTTATTATTGTTGTGCCAATGTTAACAAGTAATGTTTGTTCTTCTTGTTTTTAATTTTGTTGTTGTTCTCAGGTGACGCCAACAAGCTCCCTATACCCTCCATAGTGGTGGGAAGACAATGGCCACCCAAGAGATAACAGATTTTTATGTGACACTAATAAAATTATGTTATGTGTATTTGAATTTAATGGAAAGATTATTTTGTTATATTGCATTATTATACAGTGGTAATTATACTTATGCCAGTGTGAGTTTTGTTACATTTTATTGATCAGTTAATTATTGATCAATTAATTATTGATCAGTTTAAATTTTTGTATCTACATTTAAACGGCTTCAATAGGTATGTCAGGTATCAGCTCCATGATACACTTGGGTATTTCAGCGTAAACTTGCGATAAAGACAGGGCGAAAGTAGCATTCCCCCTTTATTCGGCCTTTTCCTGGAGCTTCGAGGAATCCTACCCTGCTTTATTGGACCACAAAGACGCTTGATTTCGACCAGGATGTGTGCCTTCAACGAAGAATTCAAACTGATCAGAGACCACCTACGAGCGCTGAAACTTCTGTTTTGGGAAACTGTCGACGCTTATGAGCGAGGAAGCCATGGCCAGCTTTATGCTGGTTGTTCAATCCATACCATACTACTATTGGTCTCTTTACTACAGAGTGGATGATTGCATTCTGCAGTGTTCTGCGACTATAGCTGGCCAAGATATTCTAGAAGGAACTGATTTTCGTGTTGCCTTGAATGCGAAAGAATTTGTACTCTTGGACTCCTCAGCACAAAATGAGCTTGCTTCTTGGTTTTGGGGCAAAGTGCACCAATTAGCTACGACTGTATAACAATGTTTGAAGTTATCAATGAAGTTAAAGAGCTGGAGAAAGGTGTATTTCAGACCATTAGAATCTCAAGTGATCAGAACCAATACATTTAATCTGTGGCAGTTTACATTCTGAATATTATCTAGAAAGGAAACCTGCTGAAGAGATAAATTGACCATACCAGGAATACAGAGAATTGATTAACCCAGGATTCAGGAAGAAACTTCTAGCAGCCAAGCCAAGAACTGGAATGTTTATGCATGGAGATTAAACTCAGGAAACATTATTGCATTATTCTGATCATTTTAATTACTAATGTTGTAATTATGAGTTGGCAAACTATGTTCATTTTCTGTTATTATGCCAGCAATGGTCATCATTTCAGTAATTATGCTTCTTGAAACATTATGTCCTAAGTTATGCTTATAAACACATTCACAATCCTGAAGCCACTGTTAACATGGAAGTTGCTGATATGTGTTTTTGATGTGGCTACAGTGGATGGATCTGAATTATACTTTCTTTTTTTTTCTTTTTCTTTTTGCCAAAATGCCGCGCCAAGTGCGCCTGCAGGAGGATTCCACAAGCACGGATTTATAAAAGTGATAGCGCGCGTGTAGAGGTGTTTATACTGACGAAGTTTCACAAATGGAGGATTTAATAGAGTACAAATATTGCCTAGGACAATGCAGGAAAGAAAACCTTTCTTTGTCAATGTCAATGGAAGAAGACTTAGCTCGAGCTTCCAAGGGCAAGGGGGAAAAAATTGTCACTACAAGCACTCTGAATGGAAGTCAGAATACCAAGCCAGACGAAACTAAATACTTCTCCTTCCCCAAATCTTCGCAAGAACACATTTCAAAAACCAGCTGTAGGGTCAGAAAATGCAGAAAGCCACCAGGTTCTAGTAAGGGAGCCACAGCCATTCCTGAGCTGGACTCTGGAGAGGACTCCCTACTTGTAGGCTCGATAAAGACTCCAAGCTATCATTCTGGGAGTAACTCTGACTTAGAAGAACCGTTCGCTATGTTCCAGAGTTCTACTGAAGAGCCCAAGGAAGGAAGAAAAGGAAGGATTTTGGGTTGTCTCAATTGCATTTGTCTGAAAAAGGATCATTTCTCTGAGCCTGTGAAAATTATTTCATCAGAAGACCTCTACTCTATGCTAGATGAAAATTCTCCTCCAAACATAATGTGTGAACAAACATCTCATTTCACTAACAAAGACTAGTTAGTACCCAGAGTGTTACTCACTGCATTATTTTTATTTGTCAATCAAATCTTGAGATAATCATTGCCTTGTACTTTCAATTAATATACACTTTGGAACTCAGAGTGCTCAATTTGAGGTGTAGATGCCTATGATCAGGCAGACCTAGCAATATATTTTACTAATTGGTATCAATCAACAACCTCATTGAGCTTATAGGTTGCTATAGTTGTCACTAGCTTAGAAACAGTTTGTTGTTTAAAAAAATTAATGAGTTCATTTTGGAAGTGATAATTGCTTAAAATGAAATGAGTTTAATAATTTGTTTTGTGCAAGCCTCAGAATGCATAGCATCAGCTGTGTACATATACATCTGTGGAATCTTCATTTCCACTTTTTTCTGGTAAAATGTAATTCATTGATAAAGACCAAATCTGCAAGGGAGGGAGGAAAGAATGAAAATTAATATATAATGATATTAATAAGGAATTAGTTAGGAGAGCCTACACTACAAATCATGCATTATAGTTCAACTTTAGTTGTTAGCACTTCAATTATTATAGTAACTAGCTGGAGTGATTTCTTAATACACATACATCTAAATTGCTCATGTTGAACATACACAAAGAAAACGGCTTTTAAAATAATTTTCATTATTAGCTAAAGTAACTAATTCATGATCATTGTAAGGAAAAGTTCATACTTGCCAAAAGATGAAGGCAATCAATCTTTTCTCACCATTATTTCCAATCCAGCTAATTATAGTTAACACTTCTTTGTACAATGAATGGTAGTATTGCAAGTCACACTTGGCAATTCAAGAATGCTGCTAGAACTAGATTCCCCACCATGGCTACTATGCCCACACATTGAACAACTTACTTGTTGTTTATTGCCGATCTAAAACAACGAAGAAACAAAACTAAAACATTGTACAAAATGCACCAACTCCTCCAAAAAAGGATATAACGTTTACTCTCCTGTTTAGGCTAACTTCCTTTAGTAAACAAAATGGGAAATAACTTATTAAAACTAACAATAAGCGTGCTGATTGTTGAGTTGGATCCTGCATTAATGGACAGGGAAGCCCCCAAATATATTTAGATCATAAGGAAGAAAAGATAAGTTCTAGTGATAGCTTATGGTCAAACTAGCCAGGCAACTTCACTTCTCCCAGCCAGCAATAGTTGAAGGAGACTTCCAGGCTTCTCAATTTGTAACTACCATACACTCCCACATGGAAGAATATTTATGTAGCAGCTTTAAAGTAAGCTCACACGCCAAATGTCAAAACTTAGATGTAAGTTGCTAATCTATTTGTCGATGGATTCAAAAGAAATATTTCCACCATTTAGGGGAGTTTGTTTTAAGTAATCCTTCAGATAGGGAGACAAGAGAACTAAGACAGGAGCAGCAGTCTTCAAATATGAAAGAGATGACTACAAAAGGAGAAGCCAATTTTGATTCCTCAAATAACTGGAATAGAAGACATTCCTCGTTAGTGACAACTCTGAAATCTGTGGAGAATCAAACCAATCCACTGAATCTATGATCAAACCATCAGCTAGTTCTTCTCTATCGACATTTAGACCACTGAAACAAGAGAGGACGGAAGATTTGCCATTAAAGTCGCCTAAAACTTCCAGATGTCAAAGATCCCAAAGTCCCATCCCTATTAAAATAACTCCTGCTAGTCCTTCCAGTTACAGTGGAAATGCACTTCCTGTAATAAAAGATAGAAACCTGCTGGCTTCCCCACGATCTATTTCTCACATGTCCCTTGATGGAGAAGGCTAAACCAGAGTAAAAAATCAACTGCATTATTATCCTCCAACACTGTCATGGGCAGACCATTTTTTCATTTTCATGTGTCTCTCTGCTGGTGCTGCTGTTTCTGCCTAGTGTACCCAAAAAGACAAGGTCACTGATGATTTGAAGAGTTCCAAACGATAATTATACACTATCTAAACACCTTTCTATAAAAAACCAATGCAGTAATAGTTGATGAAGTAAGGAATATAGCTGCGATAGACGCATTTTTTTTTAAACTAACATGCAATATCGTGTAGGCACTAAATTCCCTAACGCACGCTCCGTGCTGGACGGTCATCATATAAAAGGAGAGAATCGTGCGCTCTGTTATTGCCGCTCCTTTAAAAAAAAAAGACTCTGGTATTGTAAATATAATGGAAATCCCGGATAAGGTTGATTACAATCTGGAAGAGAACAGCGGCAAATCTGGACAAGGCCAAGTTCGACTTGACCAGAGGTAGCAGAAGCGCGCCAGTTCTTCACAAATGCTTCAGCACGTGATTCTCCTCAAGAACCGGACGTGCAAGATCCTACTGCGATAGTAGACATCCAGGACAGTATCGCTAATAGTGTTCTTGAAGCCATGAGTTCTGATAGCGTAGGTCAGGCTACACCCAAGACAGGTCGGTTCACCCTGAAAGATTTGAAAGCAGTTACAGCTTTGATTCCACCACATCAACTTGTAGCTTTGCTTAATCACCTTCATATCGTTGCTGAGATTGTGCCAGCTGAATCTTCTGATACTGATCCAGAAGAGAAAGAATACATCATGCCTTGCGTGTTAGAAAACACTGGTGATCAGGAACTGGACTTATTCCACAAGGAATCCTGTAGATCATGTTTTGTGGAGCCTCTCTTGATATACTTCCGTTGTGGGTTTACTCCTATGGGACTCTTTCCAGCTGCAATGGCTTGTTTCATATCTAACAAGTCCTTCATTTTCATTAGAGAAGGTGTCAAGAAAAACATGGTGCAGTTTTTGTATGGAACAAAAAAAGTTCGTGTAACATTTATATCTCGATGTAAATATTTTGAAGTCGTAGTTTCATGTCAACCTACTTTCCAAGACTCCATTCACGATGAATGTCGTGCTCTAAAAAAAGAAATAGAGGACACTCTAAAGAAGGCTAGTTCCAGAACGCTCAACTACGACATTGACTGGGACTACCAGTTTGCCTTTGACTGTCTGTCACATGAAGGAGAAAATCATCTTGGAGTGGTACGTAAGACAGATCGAATTCCAGAGTTTATGACATGCCTCTTGGATCCAAACAACCCACAAGCAGTTGTACTCTCCAATAGACACCTCATTTGGTATGGACAGGTATGTAGAAATAGACTGTGTATTCTAACTTTAAATAACTAACTCTTGTTTTATTTGGTATAGAAATATGAGAATATAGATCGTGTGGTAGAGAAGAAAGATCTGATCTCTGACAGTAAGTGAAACTATTGTTAGTAATTTAGTATAATTGCAAATGTTTTATTGTTAGGTGGCAATAACGTCAGTATATTTCTGAGATTGTATCCTGACTTGGTCCACTCAGTGAAGCATTGTGTTCTGACAGTAGCTGTTCACTGCTACAGTATTGGACTCATAACTAAAGATACTTATGAGCAAATAATCCAGCGAGTCGGTTTGACTGACCACCACAAAGCAATAATTCTTTTAGACAACGTCCATACAGTCTTATCATCTAAACCCTCAGCTCTCAAGGAGTTCAATACTGTATTGTTCGAAACAGGAGACTGTAAACCTGTAGCAAATAAATTACAGCAACTGCTCTAGTAAGTCTATTTTTAGTATTGTAGTGTTATTACTATGGTAATAATTTGTGTAATAGAATGGTGGATATGTGGAAGAATGCAACATGACTTGGACATTCATTTCACTTATTGAGCTGTGAATGTTTTCATTGTAATATTTTATTAATTCTTGAAGTTACAATAATATAATTTCCACATTATAATTATTAAGCAACTTATGATTATGACTACAGTCTGCATATTGCAGACAATGTTGAAGCCACTGCATGAAAACTGTATGCAAATTAACTTGTGATCATAAATACTAATTTATATTTGAACTAATTCACGCCTTCCTGTCACTCACTATTATTCATATTTCTGTCTGTCATACTAATTACTGTTGGAATTGCTCTCTTATACTGATTACTTTCTCTTCCTTGTTGTTCATTCCTCTCCCTCTAAACTTTGTGATTTGGACTTTTCTCTCTCTGTTATTTTTGGTGTTATTTCTCATTTGGAAGGTTACTACCTCTACTAGTTTGTTTTGTGCTCACAGACTGCCTTTGAAGTTGTAATTTACTGTTAATAATATTCTTTCGTAAATTGTATACACTTGAACTAATTCTGAAGGCGAGTCAAACGGCTGGAATTTACAACCCAGTCAAAGGTAGCTTTCATCAGTTTATTTAGCCATAGGTTCAGTCAAGTTGGTGGTCTAATTCAGACAACACAGAAATTAAACCGCACCCTAAAAAAAGAATAAGTTTGAGAGCAGCTGACCATATGAATATCATTTGTTCACATACCAGACAACTTCATATATTTAGATAATTCTTAATATGTTTTGACCAAAAGTGTCTAGAAAACTAAGAATAACTGTAATTAGAATTGGGACCCTCGAAACATTCTGTATGAAAATAACAACAGCAAAAAAACAACAACAAAAAAACAAAAACAAACAGCAACAACCAACAAAGTTGACGTGTACGAGTAGAACAGAGGTCTATCCAGCAAAAGACCACAATTAATATTAAATAGTATAGCTGACAAGATCTACAGGATCTAAGGAATTCAAATTTCTTCCATAATATTATTAAGAAAATGTACAGTACATTAATATAAAAATGAACACAAGTTATATGATAATTAATTGGACACAAGTTATGATAATTAACTGTTAACTGAACACATAATTAACTGGACTGCAATGCAATGAATAATTAGAGTTAGGAGTGTTTAGTTAGTGCACTTCTGCTTTTCCCCTGTGACAACCCCCCTTTATTGACTTTGGAAAGAACCACCTTCACACTTCTATTAATCATGCCAGGGAGGTGTGGCTTGGGAACAATCCACATAATTGAAGAACTCATGCCTCAGTACCTGCAGCAACAGGAACATCATCATCACAAGACACCTTCTTGCTGGGACTGTCCATGGGACCAATAGATGATCCCCAGGGATTATGGCTAAATTTAACACAACCTTCAATGTCCACACACTCCTCACATTACTAATTCATACTTTTGGCTCTCTCTCTCTGTTATGTAAGTAGATGATGTGCTTAATAAGTCACACCCACATTAAAACCCTTTCCCAGGTGTACCCGCCACATGCAGTCAGACTACCCGCAGTCACATAAAAACCTAACTGCTAAAGCTATCGACTTCATCAAGCATCAAAATAAGCTAATGTTGTCTGTCTATATATTTATACTTGTCTACAAGATAAGAGTTGGAAACAGTGACTTTTGCTGACATGGCAGTTGTGGCTTCTCAGTTTGAAGTACACCGAGTTGAAAACCATTTTTTTTATTCTGGGCTGTCCGAATTCTGAAAGAGGCAATATAGTGGCAAAGAATTCAACAGTAATGCGAGAGTTTACCAGAGGCACTGTTTGGGGGCGACGGATTACCACATCAAAGATTCTCGTTCCACTTGCGCTATGTGGGTGAGTGATATTTCCTTGTATCAGTCAGGGTAACTCTGACTGTTAGTCGCACTTGGAAATTGACTACCAAATAATAAAGTTCTTTACTATGACACAAAGATTATAATTAAGAAACACACATCAAGGGGACTACAAGGACAAAAAAAGAAATAGCTAAAGACAAGATGTCTTTCACAAAAAGAAATAAGGAAAGGGGACTTACTGGAGTCAAGCACACAAAAAAGAAAGAAATAGATAATGATTACACAACAGACTGAGGTTGACAGTGCACACAGAAATGGAAAAAAACAACTGAACCTAACCAGAAGTGTATGGGAGTGAAACATATATAGAAGCATGGTAAATGTGAGGGGAGGAGTTCATGTCAACCAATCAGACAGTGCCATGAAGGCTAGCACATGGTCTAGGTGGGGGGAGTGAGAAAGACTGCTAATTGCATGAGAAAGATGTAGGACTGTGCATAGGAGCAAATGGAGTGTGGTGTATGGTGTAAAACAGTTCACAGTTTGTTTGGCAGGGCCCAAACAGGAACAACACCCAGAATGAAAGGTTGTCTTTATAGCTAACAAGGCCCTAGTATTATGTAGAGCTCATGAGACATGGTAAAAGGAACATTACAATCACTTGCTGTATGAGTGTTACTGCAATGTCATCATAATGTGGCTCTTAAACAGATTGAAGGGAGCAAAATAAAACAACAATGACATAAACAAACAAAACAAAAAACAACCAAAAACAAAACAAAAAACCCCAAAAAGTAAAATCACATCCAGTAATTTTATAAAAAGCACACCTTACCCACCAAATTTCCTGGTCACACCTTACCTTCTTAATAGTCTGTGAGATATAGTAGTAACTCCATACCAAATATTCGGAAGTTATTTATGTAATTAATAAAGTGAGTAAGTCACGAGGTTAACTTCTTGTGATAGCGATAACCTCATACAAGATGAATGCATGATTTGTGATAGCATTGAAGAAAATATGGGACACGCTCCCTCTCTCTTTATCCCCCACCCCCCCACTCTGAGTGTACCACTCACGTGACTACAACAACATGATAAGTCAATCCCACCAATTCCATCTCCAAGCACAAAGCGGATTAGTCTGTGAGAATGTATGAGAGACACTGAAATCCACACTTACTGTAAATAGGAAATATTGTTCTTGTTCTTTGTGTCTATCTACACATGGGTGAATGACTATTACGTCTATGTTTTCTGGTACATGTGTTTCATACAACATGCTCTTGACAGCAAATCAATATTGGTTGGGGAATAATATTGTACTGGACTTCTGTGGGTCACATATAACACCGTGTAGCCGGGGATGTATTTCGCGATAAGTGGAAAATGGCGCCTGCCAACTTCCCAGAGACTAGTTCAGGGCCGTAGTCGATAGTACGACCAGTACGACTTTGGTCGCACCTTTTTTTCCGTCAAAGGTAAAGATCGTTACATAAAAATACTATATTAAGTAGAGGTCGTTTATTGTAACTGGTTGCGCGTGGTTCACGATCTCCCGGTTGCTAAAAAATTAGCACTTGTAGTGCATGATTCAAGTTGTAGCCTTCTGAGTGGACTTCCAGAGAAACCAAGTATGGAGAAAAAAAACTGTGGTAAAGCGAGCGTTCCAAGCTACCTGGTTTGGTTCTTGGAGGTGGATTCACTACAATGAGGCAGAAGATTGTGTTCATTGTCATCTTTGCCTTACTGCCTTGAAGCAAAAGCTAATTAATCTTACTCCAGGAGATGACTCTGCTTTTGTAAGTTCAAACAATAATGTTAATTGAAGACTTTTTCTTTAATGTGGCATTTTTAGCTTGTTAGAGGCTATAATAACTGGAACATTCACGTAATATACAGTAGAGGTCAAAAAAAAGTTCCCATAGCGACCAGACTTTTTAGCGACTAACAGAAAAATAGTCTCTAGGGTAAGGAGACTTTTTAACGACTTTGTATCAACCAATGCAAGTCGCCAGCTGCTGAACCGACTTTTAAACCTGTTGTTTATTCTTTTAAAAAATGGTTAGCAGCCTAGTTTTAATCTGATTTTGCAGCTGCTACACATCAAGCAGGTGCTGCCCTGTACTTGTTTAACCACAATAACTGAAGTGCTCTAGAAGGGTTCTGCCCCTAACCTTAAAAAAGTCAGACTCAGAAAGGTCGCTAGAGAAAAAAGTCTGGTACAAAAAAAAAAATTGCCAAAAAAGTCGGCTAAAAGTTGCACAAAAAAATCGTGTCAAAAGTCTTCCTTACAGACTTTAGAAAGTCGTTAAACCGACTCAATGGGAACTTTTTTTTGACCCCTTCTGTAATTCATTCATTCATTTTTTTTCTGATTCATAATATTATAATTATAACCAAATATCTTGTTGGGATAGACCACACCCACTTCCTGTTAACTAGTAAGTCACACCCACTTCCTGGCCTTACCTGTTCAGTTTAGCCGACTACGACCCTGTAGTTTGCACTACAGTTACTTCGCACACAAAAACTGGGAACAATAGCACATAAGAAAGAAATAAGCCATGAGTGGGAAAACAAAAAACAACAACAAAGAAACAAACAAATGGCAGGCTAATAGAGAAAGAAGATGAGTACTCTTTGCCATTGACGCACTCAAATTTAACTGCACAGGATGTACAGCGTGCAGCCAGAGTACTATAGATATATCCTGACGGCTTATCTTCAACCAATAAATACTTCAATACACATACACACGGCATTGACAGGAGCTAGACTTGATTATTCTATTATATCACTCACAAAAATGATTACATATAGCTGTTTGTGAGTTGGGGCACTTGTTTTAAACATGGTACGGATTGAATTGAAAGGATAGTGAGTTATAATGGAGGGTTCTATTTACGTGGCTACTGTTTAAATATTGGAATAGAAGGAGCTAGAAGTCACAGGGCATGACGGGATTCTCCTTTTTATACCCAGACTTCTGGAAAGAGTTCAGAATGTGGTAAACGAGGCCACATATATGGCGTACGGAGAATAGCATTGAATTATAAACACGACCTCTACGTTTAACATAATTTATATGACTGTTGAATTACAACCAAAAACAGGCTGAGAAATGCCTCATGGCGGTTACATCCCGTGTGGTGTTTTAGTCACATGTGTAGTGTCACAAATGAGGCCCACAGTCAGATTGATGGCAACCAGTTTGGTAATGTGAAAATGTATGAATTCTATTCAGCAGAGGTGAATTTTAAAGCAAGTAGTCACAAACTATATTATGCGCATGTACAGAGTAGAACTAAAAACTCAGACTTACCGTTAACAGCGCACAGCTAATTCAGCTTCTAGTTGTTGCATAGGTGTCCAGAAATGCTGTAAATCCTTTCAATGTTCTATTAATCCTTGCGAGATACACATAATGAAGTGCAAATAAATGTATGTCATTTAAAGGGTCAAGACGTCCAGAGTCCTCCAAATAGTAGAACAGCCTGTAGTACAGTTGAGTTGCACACTGACACTGATGACAATCACGCCACAGCCTCTCAATTCTTTGGTTGTGTGTCGATCGACCGGTAATTATGCTTTCATGATCTAGTCCACGTGTTCCAGCATATACTGGGCCACAAGTACATTTTCCAGTCCCTGGTCAGCTCTCACTCTCGAAGGTAACCCATATTTTTGGACCGCCTCAAGAAAAAGTGTGAAGACGGTGGATGTCTTGTTGTTGGCTGAACATTTCAAGTACGTCACTAAGCGACTGTAGCCATCAATTGCACCATGAGTGACAAAATCCCAACGAATCAATTTATGATGGCCATCTAAAAAAAAAATGATAAAAAATAAAATAAAAAAATAATAATAATAAAAAAAATTTTAAAAAGGCAAACCAAACCATACAAGTCTGTAGTAGGCAAGCGAGTGAAGTGAGTGAGACACTCTCAGCTCTAACTGAATGCAAATTTGATGTGTGTGTGTGTGGCAGGTCACAACTCCTTCAAGTACATGGGTGGAGCCGTGTGTATGTGTGTGTGGTAGGTCACAACTCCATCACTTACATGGGTGGATTCGTGTGTGTGTGTGTGTGTGTGTGTGTGTGTGTGTGGTAGGTCATAACTCCTTCAAGTACATGGGTGGAGTCAATTAAGATCAGCATCATTGTTTTTTAAGAAATTATATTTCTGGAGTTTGATGCATGGAGGACATTCACCGCCACCCACTTAATTGAGGACTTCGGAATGTCCTGATTAACACTTACTTTGACCACTTGAAGTCATGAATAATCTTTACCAATTTTTGCGAACTAAAATAACTAGCTCACCGCACACCCAGTTCAATAGAAAACTTGCCGCGGCTCGCAATGATAGCATTGAGCCACACCCATTTGCTAATGCTTTCACAATTTATTAGTGGATTTTGTGAGATTTAAAACTAACTCTGAGAAATAAGGATTCACACGAACAAAACTAAGCCAGAATTATAGATATGTCATATATTCAATGACTTGTTGTGCTTAAAATACCTGGTGACGATGGTGAACAACTAGTACAGTCTCTTGAAAATGGGGAAATCACTAGTAGCAGTAAGTTGGCTAGACTAAATAGCTCGTATAATCCAAGTCAGCATAGCTTCACTGCAATTGTTTGATACAGTGATAGTAGATATATGTGCAATAACTGTTGTACTCTAAAGATATTATTTCAGTACCATTTGATGTCGTCAAAATTGATCAATTTTTTTTCATACTTTTGACCCCATCTCTTAGAAGAACTTTAGTGCTTTGATTTACGAGTATGTCTTATAACAGACCTTCCTACAACCTGTAAGCCATATACAGTTTCTTAACTACAATGGTGAACAATACCCACCGGTCATTTTAGGCCCTAATCCAAACCGGAAGTAGTCCCCGTCCTACCGCAGTCAGCGGGTAGACTGTTCAGAGGAGACAGTAAGATTCACAAGAGTAAGTACTTATCAGTTTGAAGTAGTATTCCTTTCAGCATTTTGGGACCATACAAAGATCCCATGGGATGTCCATGCCAAAATTCTAAACTTAATAAATTTGAAACTTTTCCGCTAGGAAACCCTTCCTTGTGGTTGAAACGCAGACCTAGCCCATTCTGTATTTAGTCACATGGTGGTAACAAAATCCAATCATTCGGCTTGTGTGGGCTAATCGAGCATTATTAAGTATGAAACACATGCCATGAATACATTTTGGTCTTCTTAAAAACCCGTGGACATTTGACGGCGATATCAGACTATTATGGGAGGGAGGGGGGAGGAGGACTTAAGGGTAGATTTTTCAGGTTTGCTGCAAGCAATAGCTAGGATAATGATCAAAGCAGTTTCATTTTAATGACCAGTCACTGGTGGTCATTATGGTGATAAGGGAAGCTCTGTGCACTGAATGGAAATGAAAAATACTATATTACAAATTTTATTATTTATTTATTTTATCATAGCCACTATTATTAGTGAGCAAGCAAAGCTAACAAGGTACTATTAACAAGTTTGGTACGTGCCCCTTTAGTTGTGCGGGTGCCACCATTTTTTTAGACCTACATGCAACCAGTCTGAATGTTTAGTGACATGACAATTAACCCTTTACCAGATTTTTATTCACATACGGAAATTCTAGACCAGTCGCTAGGCTGCCCCAAACTGTTGAATGTTGTGAAATATTGCTGTGTTAAAATATTTTCAAATACATTTTTAGTTAATTTATGGTTATGTGATGGACTCTGACAACCATTTTGATAAGATTGCTCGTCTCTTTGTGCTATCAGCACACACTTTTCAACAAGCAACTGCTACCCTCATTCAACTAATACCAATTCAGGTACTCTCTAAGTAAGTTAGGCATTTCACTTTCATTGTTATTCATAGACACCCTTGTTGAGGAATGTCTCAGCTAAGTTATTTACTTAGATTTCAAGCAAACAAACTTACCAATATGCCACAATGAATTTGGACCAGGAACACTATAGACCCTTCTTGATAAAGGACCAGTTGTTGCCCTCAGAGCAGTGTTGATTGGGTCAGTTTCTTGGATAGCTAGTCTAAGTTGGCGCCGACAAACAGCATACCCAAGACTTCTTAGTCTTCCAAGAACCAGTACTTCTCCAAGGTAAGAATACCCAGCTCTCATTTGCTGTAAAATTTCAACCAGTTCCTGATATTGTATAGTTATTCCACCATGATCATGGAGCATATTAAACTACTGGCACCTACGATACAGAGTCATTCTACTGATTCCTAGCATTCTTGATATTCTAATCCAGGAAAATGACAAAGAACGTAAGTATTTCAGTTGATCAATTGTGACAGCAAATCTAGGACGGCCTCGTTGTTGCGTTCGAATAACTGAAGCTCTGTATGCCACAGATTCAGCTAAACTATGGTCAAGACTACCATTTAAGAACGCATTAACTTGTTGCAGATGCATAAGCAATTCATCAACTAATTCTTTGTACTGCACCAGTATGGGATCAGCCGAGTTTCAAGACAAGATGTCCCTGATAGTAGTGGCATTGAATATCACGGTATGTAAACGTTCCAAACAATATTCTATATGCTCCTGCCTTCCCTGGCCATTTTCTAAAAGCTGAACTTGCTGCAGAAACGATTGTATCTCAGAAAAAAAACTTTGCCATCCCCCACACTTGAAAAGCAGACATAATAGCACCCAGCCTCTAATAAATGGTAAGGCGTCAAGGCAGGCGTAGGCAGGGGGAGTGGGTGCAGATTCAGCACCACACCCACACTGGAATGGGATCGAGACTAATATCAAATGCGAGGCTTCAACCCGGGATTGTTAGTTAAAATACGCGATTCTAGATTTAAAGATAGAAACCGGAATTGTATGATAGGAACCCCGGATTGAAAGATAGGAACCCGGATTGTATGATAGAAACCCGGATTGAAAGATAGGAACCTGGATTGTATGATAGAAACCTGGATTGAAAGATACTAGCTCGATTTGTTTTTTGTTACTAACGGCGTGCCATAGGATCGCTCAAATGCGAGGCTTCAACTTGGGTTTGGTAGTGCAAATATCGCAAAATGAAATATGAAAAGAAAAAGGAAAAAGACAATAAATATACAAAAAGTTCAGGCTACACCGTCCAGGGAGGGGGGTATGGTGGGGAGACGGTGGAGCCACAGCGATGCATTGCCCCGCCATAAAGCAATTGCCACGCGGCCAAACAGGTGACTGGTAGTTGGGGTGGAGTCAGAAGTGCCGCAGCGATTCTCGATGGCCCTGCTGATGATGGTGATGATGCGGATGGTGTCCTCAGCCAGCCCACCTAGTGTCTCAGCCACAAGAGGGACGAAGTCCGTCCCGGAGGAGCGGCAAGCTGAGAGGTTGGCTGCAAGCTTCCTCTGCACACCAACTTGGAGGGCATGGCCAGGTGTTTGGGCAGCCTGAGCGATGGTGAGCTCCTGTAGCGGGCTGATGACAAGCACATCAAAGGCGGTCGGACGTCCAAGGCTCCAGCATGGAACGAAAATGTCGCCCGGGCGAGCTTGCGAGCCAGGCAGTAAGCCAGGGGTCTCCTTGGAGGGAGCGAGAGCAGCGGACTGGGCAGCAGCGTAGATGGCGTCACGGACAGCATTGTGACGGGCAATGCGATCCCTATTCCCCCCGCAGCCGACCTGGTGATCACCGTACGCATCAGCAGTAAGGTGGCATTCTGGGCAGGGGTATGACGAGCTGTGGAGGGGAACCCCAAGCCAGTAGCGCAGGCAACACCGGAATTCTCGGTCGTGGAGATGGAGGCCGAGGGTGGTGGAGGGGATGATGTTCAGCCAGTCTCCGGCATGGGGGAGGCTGGAGGACAACGCAAGGGCCCGCGAGCGGCAGGTGGGAGCCGAGTCAAGGAGCTGCTGGAAGCAGGCCTCGTCAACGACATGACTAAGGCATTTCTGCCGGAGAGGGACGTCGATGTCATCTAGGCACTTCCAATCTGGGCGGGCGGCTTCTGTGGCCAGGCGCGAAACTGTCGGGGTGATGTGTGGAGAGGGGGCTGGTGGGCTGGCGAGGATCTGTAGCACCAGAGACTTTGTTACTGAGGTGGAGTAAAATACGCGATTCTAAAACCGGGATTGTATGATAGAAACCGGGATTGTATGATAGAAACCGGGATAGAATGATAGAAACCGGGATTGTATGATAGAAACTGGGATTGTATGATAAAAATCAGGATAGAATGATAGATTGTATGATAGAAACAAGGATAGAATGATAGAAACCTGGATTGAAAGATACATTGATTTTTGTTACTAACGGCGTGCCATACGTCGCGCTCTGTTGTTGCTGCTCCTTTAAAAAAAATCCTAAAGAAAGACACTGGTATTGTAAATATAATGGGAAGACCCAGATAATGTTGATGACAATCTAGAAGAGAACAGCGGCGAGTAAGGCCGAGTTCGACTTGTAGTCCAGGCGCGCGGTATAGCAGAAGCGCGCCCCGCAGGACCGCGCGGGGGGCTTCACAATGTTTCAGCACGTGGTTCTCATCAAGAACTGGCCGGATCGACTTACAAGCTCTTACTGCGTGCGATCGTAGACATCCAGGACAGTATCGCTCATTCTTGAAGCCATGAGTTTTGATAGCGTATGTCCGGCTACAGCCGAGAAATTCAGGAATACAGGTCGGTTCACCGTGAAAGATTTGAAAGCAACTACAGCTTTGATTCCACCACATCAACATGTAGCTTTGCTTGGTCACCTTCATATCGTTGCTGAGATTGTGCCAGCTGAATCTTCTGATACTGATCCAGAAGAGAAAGAATACATCATGCCTTTCGTGTTAGAAAACACTAGTGATCAGGAACTGGACTTATTCCACAAGGAATCCAGTAGATCATGTTTTGTGGAGCCTCTTTTGATATACTTCAGTTGTGGGTTTACTCCTATGGGACTCTTTCCAGCTGCAATGGCTTGTTTCATATCTAACAAGTCCTTCGTTTTCATTAGAGAAGGTGTCAAGAAAAACATGGTGCAGTATTTGTATGGAACAAAAAAAGTTTGTGTACACTGTAAAAACCGGGGTGTTTAGTTACACCCTAAGTGGGGTGTACTGGAACACTTTTTTGCATTGGGGTGTATTGTTACACTCATAGGGTGTGCTGTTACACTCACACTGCGAAACACTCTATGATCATACCAAAAAGAGTGTATTTTTGTCAGGAATAATAGGTAACACCCTTTCAGGAATACTTTTTTTACATACCAACATTTTATAATGAACCTGTTGACTTATAATAATTTTCCATTATTATTTGTTGTTGGTTTTGTTTTATTTGTTGTTTTATTTCCATTGCAGCAATAAAGGCAAGCTGGTATAACATGGAGCTGTGGATGAAGAACATAAATATTCATACTCGTTAACTGTTGTACTGTGCCAAGTATATTTTATTCATTTGATCACAAATAAACTGAGTCATTAAAAAAAATCTTTACTAGCCAGTCAGAGGGAGAAATAGTGAGCTTTATGTTCTACAAAAATGTGCCTTAGTTTCTGCACTCCACACTGCTTGAAGGTGCTCATTTTAACTAATTGTTTTAGTTAACTTCTTGCATTATATTATTAAACAAAATTAGAAAGCTAGGAACTGTAACATGGCTGATGATTAATTGAAGAAGAATCCCTCATAAGCGCAAGCATATCCAGTGTGCATACTACTGCACAGTTTTATAACTGGTGCAGTTTTTTACTTGATCACTCAGGTCCCAGGTCCTTCCAGAGAAAAACACAATTAGATAGTGACCCCACCTTGAGTTTATAATGTCCCTCCAACGGCATTGATGAAAATGTAGCTACGTTAAATATTTGTTAGGCTATATACTGTTGCGTAGATAGGAGGCTCTGTGCGTCTTGAACTACCGCCTTCAGGCCCTAAGTACTTCGCTGCGCGAGACGCCGGACCGTTAAAATAAGGCTGTTCCTCCCCCCAGAGCAGCCTCGCATAGATGCTGCATTTTCTCATGGAAAACCCTTTTCCAATTACGTGTAGGTAAGTATCGCGGGGTTAAATAAGTTTAAAACGCTTTACCATATAAGTAAAACTCTCGACTGGAAGTGGTCGTCTAAACTATTGTTGCGCGCTGCTACGCTACTACTGTGTCTTGGTGAACTTGAAGGAAGCTTCGCTGTCTACCCTGGCTTATGCTTCTGGGGTAAGTAGTTTTATGGCTAGCGGTCAGTGGGTTTCTATGTATTTTAGCTGCACGGGGTCACCCAGGTCATTTTTTTCCCCTGGTGAAGTTGTGTTTCCTGAACAATTTTTTCTAAGCTATAATATAACTACTGTATGAATTAATTAAGTAAAGAGCAAGGGTGGCCTGAATTATGATAGTGATATTTTGTGGAGTTTTAGCTATATATTATGACAAGGGCTCGTCAGTTTGTTTGTTCCATAGTACTCTTGAAAATTTTCATTTCTTTATGAGAAAGTGTGGGCATGTAGGAATGGTTTCTAGTTACTGAATTGTTCCAAAACATGCTCCACCAAAATTATCCTCACTCATAGTTTTTCCCATGGCCACCCTAACATCCTTTAGTGTGCTCCTGGACAATGAAGGGGAGATAATTATTGCATACAACTCAACGTATTATTATATTTTCTACTTTGTTTTAAGCCCATGGTTTCATGCAGGTTATGGGAGCCCTGGGATTTCCACCCTAATTTTTTTTACCCCTTCTGAATTTATTTCAATGTAAGTTATGAAAAAAATGTAGGAATTTGTAGTAGTTTGTTGAAGTTTTCGTGATCATGACTTCACCATTTTCATGTGGCTAAACGGTTTTTGTGACTTTACAAATCTTTCTCTTATCTCTCTCTCTCTCCCCCCTCCCCCACCCCCCCAGTGTAAATCGTGTATGAAGTCCTGTCATTCTAGTTCATGCAATTCTGATAAACTTCAGTGAAATCATTTTACTTATCTGCTTATTCTTCATTGAGCTGTTGTTGAAGGACTTTTTCAGATTGCCCATTGCTTAATTATGGTTTAAACAGTTTATTAAGTGATTATCCGTTTTTATTATGTATCTCTGAGGCAATGTCAGTAAATTTGTCAGTTCTCTGAGCGTACAAGTGCTAATATCACAGCTTCAGAAGCACAGTGTCATATTAGCTTGTATAACCAGGTTTCGTGCCAAGGTGGTAGGGGCACCCTGAAATCCCCCATCTCTTCCAAGCCTTAGTTCCCCTAGAATTTTAATTTAGTAAGTAGCTACAATAGCTATAAACTTTAATTATGTGACAAAGCACAGGTCAGTATAAGGTATATACACTTTCACATAGACATGTCCATCAAAGCAGTATGGGTTTCCAAAATGAGACTGGCCAAGTACACCAGGGCCAATTATTGCAGTCGGTCAACGGACAAAAGTCCTAGCATATACGCCTGTTGTCCGCCCAACTTGATGAATGGTCTCCCACAATGGTAGTCCATAATTCACAGCGCAGCAGCACCAGAGGTCAGTTCACAACTGAAAGAACGCGCACAAAAGTAATTGCTGATGAAGCATAATATAAACGCATGCGCACGCGGTACCAGCTGACGTTAGCAAACAAAAACAATGGCTGCTAGAAAACGGTCTGCTGCACTGGCTTTTACCTCTGCAACGGATTCCTCCGACGGTAGCTCTATTTCTTCTCTTCCAACAAGCGACGGAAGTTTATGAAGGCTACATTTGATAAGTGGCAGAGGGAACACGAACGGCAACATCAGACTTTGTCCTGGCTGCGTTGTGTTCTAAGCAGGGATAAGCTACACGTCGATATGTTATATTGTGAGGTCTGCAGAAAATATGAGGCTCGTCTGTGCTCTTTAAGAAATTTCTCCAACTCATGGATCAAAGGGTCTGCTAACCTCAAGCTTAGCAATATGTTGGACCATGCGCGGAGTGATGTGCATCTTACTGCCATGTCCAAACTGCGTGCTGATATGGCTAAAGAAACTGGTGAGTCTGCAGTACTTAGTAGCCCTCTTGGCCGTTGTGTGGCTAGCTTGGATGATATAGCATTGGGTAGGCTGAAGCTAAAGTTCAATATATGTTATATGATGGCTAAACAAAGCTTACCTTTCGCTAAATATCCACCACTGCAGGAACTTCAAGCTCATCTAGGGGCTGATTTAGGTACTGCTTATAATACTCCTGACTCAGCTAAAGTATTTACTACATATATAGCTAAAAGCCTGCGACAATCTTTCCTTAATTCTATCTCCACTTCGAATATAAATTTTTTTAGTTTTCTTATTGATGGCACCACCGATTCTAATAATCAAGAGGATGAGCTCATAGTTATAGTGTATTGTACCAAAAATAATCGAACAGAAGAATTAAATGTCTGCACTCGCTTTATATCAGTGAGCAATCCAACAAGAGGTAATGCTGCCGGTCTTTATGAGTGTGTTCGTGAGGGTTTGAAATTCATGGGTATTGAAAGTGTGAATGTGGAATCTGTGCTTGGAGTGTCCGGTATGCCTGTTCTAGTTGGTGGTGGTTCTGACGGTGCAGCTGTGAATGTAGCAGACGGTGGGTTAAAGGGAATGATGCAGCGTACTTTGCCTTGGCTTCACTGGTCATGGTGCTATGCACATAGATTAAAATTAGCTTGCAAGAATGCTTTTCGCAGTCCACTGTTCACTTTAATTCAAGAAATGCTATTACGGTTATATTATCTTTATGAGAATTCTCCCAAGAAGTGTCGGGAACTAGACAGCATTACAGAGAGCCTTAAGGAGGTGTTTGAGCTTCCTAAGGGTGGGAATCGTCCTGTTAGGAGCCAGGGCACACGGTGGATTTCCCACAAGCGAAAAGCTCTTCAGCGATTGTTAGATCGCTATGGTATTTACATAGCCCACCTAACTTCATTGGCTAGTGATAATACTGCCAAACCTGATGTTCAGGCCAAATTGAAAGGCTACCTTAGGAAATGGAAAGAGCCTAAGGTGTTGATAAGCACAGCATTGTTTATTGAAGTTCTTAAGCCGGCATCAATTCTTAGTTTGACCCTTCAGTACGATAGTATTGACATTGTGTATAGTATCCAAAGCATACTTAAAACAATAAAGTCACTGAAGTACATGTCTGACAAGGATCCCAAGGAATGGCCCTCCTTGCAGTTGGTGCAGACCAGGATCGATGACCACAATGAATACCAAGGTGTTCCTGTGACACCAAACTTTGAAACTGTTCTTAGTGGGTGTAAAGCTGATGCACTTGCAGATTTACATACATTAGAAGAGAACATCAAAGGGCGACTTGAGTGGTCCGATTTAAGATTTCTTCGCTGTGTCTTGATTTTTTTGGACACACAATGCTGGGTTCAGAAAAATGAATCCAATGTTGCTGATCCTGAGGAGAGTGGTGAGGACAAGTCTTTGTCGTCCTTACTAGATGCTGTGGAACACATTATCTCCTTGTTTTGTGCCCCTCTTGAAGCTAAGGGAATGTGTGTTGCGTCTGTGCAAGATGAACTCGAAGATGTTGTTGATTTTGCGAGAAAGTACTTGCCACTTGGTACAATGGGTTATCGAAACATCTGGTATAAGCTACACACGTGCCCTGATTCTGAGAGATGGCCTAATATCCGTTTGTTGAGTGAGCTTCTTTTCAGCTTGCCCTTTACAACAAGTAGAGTGGAGCAAATCTTTTCTCGATTAAAGGTTGTCAAGACCAAGCTGAGGTCCAGTCTCGATACTAACACTGTGCAAAGTCTTCTAGATATATGTGTTGAGGGTCCATCTCTTCAGAACTTTGATGTTGATTCTGCCATCGACATTTGGTGGAAGGATTGCACTACAACTCGCAGGCCAAGTCAGAGTGAGCGGAGAGAGTATCGGCCCAGGTCATCTTCATCAGGTGTTGCTGCTGCTAGTCCTGCAGATAATGAAGAGAGAGAGAGAGAAACGTTTATCCTTGACGACTGGGATGAGTGTTTTGACATACCATTATAACTTTGCAATTAACTCTGAGAATTTTTTTTTATGTATCATAAAAGCTTCCTTGTTAACATAACCACTACAACATTAAAAGTAACTCTGAATTTCCTTTTTTTTTATATCATATTTTCTTTTTGGTGAACCATCAGAGTTTTTCCAAAATAAATTTGCTTTTACTACAAAAAAATTAAAATAAATACATTAAATACATATGTCCGACCATTGGAGACTATTGTCAGATCAAATAAGTTGTGGCCTGACAAAATGTCTGTCTAAAGGCTTGGAGTTATAATTGGCCCTGGTACACCAGTGTTTCCCACCCCCAGCGCAGAATCCAGTATGACACCCTGATAGCTTAGTCATCATATGCTTTTTCTGAAGTAAGAGTATGTTCTTTCCCCAATGTCTAATGTCACTGAAGCATTTGTGCATTTGTCAGCTGATGTTGTGAGAATAGGGAACAAGAATTTTCTTCCGTTGGCCAAATATATTGGCTTCCAGTATTCAGATGTGCAGTGATGGAAGAAAAATGGCCATTTTTCACATGCAGTTCATAGAATAAGACTAGGACAAGTCATAGGAGCTATGACAACCACTAAGGTCATAAGCAACTTGGCATGATACAGTATAGTATTGATGACCATTACCAAATGCAAGTCTTATGACCTCATAGAGGTAGTTGCAGGTCTTATAAGTCACGATGTGGATTTGGGACTGGTAGACATTTAATTTGCTAATTTTTTTTCAACAGACAATGTTGGTTGGTTGTTTTTGTTGTTTTTTTGTTTGTTTTACAAGGGGAAAAAATAGAATACATTGAGAAAAATGTGATAGTCAAAGTACAAAAGTTACATACATACGTCCAAGCATATATGATGTATACAGTCATATATCCCTGATTTTTTGTGTTGTCCCCGATAGTCTCTCGCTCGCTGCCAATTATTGCATATTTATAATTACCACGGTTGAGCTTTGTATGTGTGTGTGTGTGTGTTTGCATGACTTTTAACTTCATTCTCATATTCTACCACTGCTCTGCATTTTATCACGTGATGCCAGGAATGATTCTCTCTAAGACAGTTGCTAGCTGTACTAACTTTAGCAATGATGTTTCGGCTTTCATGACTTGAAGCTGTAGTACTAGTGGCTGGACCCATCGGTTTGCTTCCTAACCACAGTTATATGGTATTGCTCTATCTTGTGTAAAACCAGTGTTGTTATTTTCAGGGAGCGGAGGGATGGGGTCTTGTACATCTCCTTAAATCTAGTTTGCCGCCCTTCCCCCACCCCTTAAGGATTAAAGACATCCTAAAATTTACAAGGGGAAAAAATAGAATACATTGAGATGTGATTTTTTTTTCCCCCAAATGTCAATTAGTCATCATTAGATAACTGTTCTGCATTGGGGATGCTTAGCTTGTATTATCTATTGTGCTGCTAAATTATGACACTGAGCAGTAATATCTTTTGGGGCTAAGGAAATGATAAATGTAGTCTTATTGGATAAAATGCTTTCTTCATGATTTCATCAATTGATAAACTTTTGTGGTTTTTTTTTTTTTTTGGTGTCCAGGGGCATGGAAGATTATTTGGAATAGGGAGGCTCCACTGCACTTGAGTTAGACAGGGAAGTACTTTGCTTCCCTTTGCTCCCCTCCTCCCATCATCCACATATGCACACACACACACACACACACACACACATCCCAGATATTAGTATGACTTTGGTGGAGACATTTGCCCCAATTTTTCATAAAGTTTTGTGGTAGTTAATATAATATAATATAATTTGGAAGGTGTAAATTTTAACAATTTCTACTGTGCTAAACTAGCCTGTTTCTCTAAAAAAAAAGTCTACATGTGTTAGAATTACAAGCACGAAAACACAAATCCGAGAATCTTGAATTATGTTGAGCTAGTTTTACTTGAGACATACACTTTCAATGTAGGAGTGTGAAGTGGCAGGTGTAATAGTGCAGTGACTACTCCACTGGTGTACACGTGATGACTCCTGGACTTCAATACAACTAGAGGTGAGGAACTCTGGAATGACTTCTTAACTCTACTAACAAGAAAGAGGCCTTGTGAAATTATTTTTTATTTACTATATTTATTACTCATTTTAATTGACTTGTGAACATTTCCATTTAATGCACACTTAGACAACCTGAAATATATAGGGAGTGACTTAGAGTCTGAACTTTTAGAACTCTTGTCACTTCATTTACTAACAGAATAATCCTTTGAAACCATTTGTATGTGTGGCCGGACACACACACACACACACACATACACACACATTATATTGATTCAACTCTTCATTTGTAAAGTATTGAATTCAAATGAAAGGTGAAGAGTTCCCGGATCATTTGGTCAATGACCTGACGATAGCCATGCACAATCACCTGGTCTCACACACGCACACACATAGCTACAGTAATGAAATTAGTGAAAGTGAAAGAAGAAAAGTAATGGTACACATGATAGTTTGTCATTTGTTACCAGGGGCTGGAGTCAAGTGTTTCTATGGTCCTGTGATTTCCAGATAATGTAAGATTCATTAACCCTTTCACCGCCAAGTTTATGATGACCAGTTTGGTAACATGAAAAATGTAACTAGTGATGTGCTTGAGCACATATGGCGAGCGAGCCTAATACTACACTGGAGTGTTAGACGTTAGGTTTTAACTTCTAGTATTCAAGCTACTAAAAAAAGTGGAGTTTTTAAATCATGTATTATACGGTAAAGGCATTCAATGCCATAGTAACCACTCCCCGAAACTATTTGAATTGAAACAAAAAACAAGTCACGTTCTTTAAACTTTTTCTTAGTAATGGTTGTAACGCACAATACTTTTTCACATAACTGAACATACGTACGCAAGACTTACCTTCATGGTAAGTCTAGTTGACAATGAATATTCAAGTAAATACTGTTGTGTAGGGCTTATAACTATGACAAATAGCGTATTAACTTACCACCGCAACTAACTCGATAGAAATGTAACTCCAGTAAGTTTTTTTAGTTTAAACTGCACCCACAAAGAAATTCAAAGTGTCAGTAAACAATTCAATTTCTAGGGTGATACGGGTAATGATCTTTAAACCGGATGATACTGTTTAGTGATGTTTGGGACGGGGTCGAACGCTGAGTTAACTCGAAAATACGAGAGTGTCAAAGTACATTAGAGTTAACTTTTGTCTAGAAGTAGTGTGGCTGTCCATGTCTTATGAGTCACTATAAGTCTTAAACGAGGAGGTCTTGTATTAAGGGGCGTAGTTGGGGACATGTTTCGCTATAAGTGAAAAATGGCTGACATGCCCCCTTTTGTTAAAATATTGGTGAGGCCATTGCCGTACCTGTTCCGACTCCCCTGTGATATGTGACTCAAGTAACTTGCCATCATTTGGCTAATATTATAGTCCTGTAATCATTTTATGAGTGCATACATATTACACCCTGAGTATACTTGTCTCTGCCCACTTTTATCTTATAACACCACACACTGTCTCCATGTGTGTCTTTGTGATGCGTACTCTATAACCAATTGAACGTGTCAGTCTCTGCTGGCATTCACGACCTGTTGGTACTCATTACTGTTGTAATATTATGATTTAGTACAATGCATTCTAGTAAAGATGTAATTGCAATAGATTTTTAAGTAATTATGCACTACGGGCTGTTCAATTCTATTTAGTGCACAATATATGCACTTGACGTTATATAGAGTGAAACTTAGTTTAAAAAATTGGATTTTTATAGCTAATTCTTTACACATTCAGAATATGAAATCTTGTGTACATATACACGCACACACACATCTGCACATACATGTGTGATGAGTATACTGTCAACGTGTATACCCATTTTGTGCTGTAATGGGCTTCCTGTATCACCTAGGTGAATAATGATTTGGTGTAAGCAGATAGGAGTGGTTTGAGCATGTAGGTGATGAAATGTGTGTGCATGTGTTTGATAGTGTTCATGTGGTGCACAAAAGTATCATTTCCTCCATTGTACAACTTATATGTGGATAGCCACACCCATACGTAAGTATATATAATGCCCATGTTTGCTAAACTGGTCTAGCACTCAGCTCATCCCATCTAGTTTTTAACCCTTGGCACACATGCATGGTAGGATTGCAGTACTCAATTGGTCTGTTAGTCTGTCTATTAGTCTTTCTGTCACACAACAACAGATCTCAAAGACAGTGGCCTTCCAAAGATTGAAGAAATAGGCATCACAATGTTGTACTGGGAAGGTTACGTTGCTTTATGAAATACATATTTTGACAACTAAAACATTAAGCATCAGATGACCAACTAAAGTACATTATGATTGGTTTTTGGGGAAACTGGGCTAAAAGTCGTATGCATTTCACTGGTCATTATACATACTCAGAGTGGATTATTACAGTTGGCCATTGGATATTTGCTGCCCAAGAGTGCTTGATATCCAACCAAAACAATAACTGGTCGGCTAGTTAGCTGGCCAAAGAGATCAGATCTGGTTATAATCATGCGTTTTGTGGGTGTGCTTTTCTGGCATATCAGTTAGCAGTTTAGCCTCCTTTGCCGTTCCTTCAAAGTTCAATGCGAACAGTTATGGTTCAACTGACATGGACGCTTTTTTTACATGGACACTTTTTTTTTCTTTTTTCTTTTTTTTTTTCTTTCTTTTTTTTTTTTTCTTTTTTTTTTAACTGGGCATTCTTCTTTTCTTTCTTCCCTTTTTCTTTGCACTCTTGCTTCTAGTTTTAGTTTATAATTTTTTATTTTCTTTTATGCTTTATTCCAGATTTTTTTTCCCCATTACATTGATGCACCTCACTCAAACTCAGTTCTAAATTGTGACCGTCTACAGGAAAACCGGGCACAACGTGGCACCCTTCGAAAAAATTTTTTTGCACTTACAGAGTTGTCGGCGTCCAGATATTGAGCTCTCCAAGTTTTATCGTCGTAGCTTAAGTCGTTCCCACTATAATAGACCTAACCGTTCCCTTCCGTCGGCTTGAAACAATACATTTTTAAGAAATTGATAGATCTTTTCTCGATATTTACGCACGCCGCGTTGTGCCCGGTTTTCCTATAGACGGTCACAATTATAGTTAGATCCAGTGTCCATGTTCACTAATTGAATATCCTACACTTGGTAACATAGCCTAACAGTACACTTCAGCATCAACTCTCAGTGACCTACTGCACTCACAACAAGCTAAGGCCATGAACAAGACAATATACTTTTTCACAGAACTATTGACACAATTAATGATTAAATAACAACCAATTCTTTAAATATTGTTGATCAATAATATGAATTAATTTTACTCATTTCGAAGCTTATAAAGCAATACAAATATGTACTACATGTCCTACCACAGTCTGTAAAGCAATGAAAATATAGTAACAGTTGTCATACCAGATTTTTAAATATCAGACCAAGCTTAAATTGTTCTGACGTTTGTCTGAGCATTGATGTATAGTTATCATCCACACTGCATACGCACATACATTCATATTATACTTATTTTTTATTAACCGCACATTAGCGCAGCAGGGTAAAATGAAAGCATTCATTTAATTGTCCGTAATATTATATTTTATTAGGTACTGAACAGAGCCTGATAACTGTTGCCACATAGAAAATGCATTAAAGTAAACAGGATGTGGCCTAGGGCAATATTTTTCCATATCACCTGTGTTCATAGTTATTACGTTGGGTTATTACGTCCCCCTAGGTAAATTTCTTGTTACCAAGGTATTCGCCCATGAGCAGTACCTAATAAATTTATTATCCATTGGATACCCGAGAATATCACTCGTCTGATTGGCGGTATTTACGCTCATGCCTGCGGCACTCGCGTAAATACTAAGCCAACAGACTCGTGATATTCTCCTGTATCAAATGAATAATATATATATATGCTCGATATCTTCACAATAGTATTTTCAAGTTTATGACCCATGACATATTTCACGATATCACACGCTGCATTGCACAAGCTCATTACCTTCAAATACACTGGTAGTAGCAATCGTCAATCTTACTAGTTCCCCAGCTATCTTTCTCTACAAGGACTATCTATCCAGATCAAAGCAGCCGCTATACATTAGCTAAGAGTGTGGAAGAGCCCCTTTTGAACTAACACTGCCAACTTTACAAGCTTGGTTTGCAGTGAAGATATATACATATCAAGCATAGAGTATACACAGGTGTAGCAAGATAATTCATTCTCAGGCTTTATTTTCGCTCATCTTTGGCTCATGAAAATAAGTCAGCCTGCTCATGAAATGTCTCACCACATCACACTTGACTCGTGTAACAATTATTATATGTGTGTGTATTGTATGTGCGTAAGTTTGAGGACAACTTTTTTTTGCAAAACTTGAATTTTATGAATCAAATTCTTAAAATTTTGCCCTAATAAGTATTCTTGAAAATGACCACTGTGATTTTCCAAATCACTGTTTACTCGCAGCACTATTGCAGTTTGGATTTTGTGTCTGTTGTTACTGCCTGAGCCAAATAGCTGAGAGTTAGGCAGCGGTGATTTTGGAATCAACATGCAGAGAGTCTTTCACTCAATTAAGACTGCTATTGACGATTATATGACACGTACGCAATCATTGGCAACTCTTCACCACAGCTATTCCACCTCATGCAGAGATCCTTTTAAACACATTGCATGGGCATATATGTGTGTGTTTTCTGTGAAATATTATTTCTATTGTGTTTCAACTAAGGCAAGACTAATGGTTGTGGTAAAGGTACACAGTTGTAGTCATGAAATGAGTGTATACAATTACACCTTTACTAACATAATTATTTTGTAGGTTAATGTGGCAATCTTTACTAATTTTTTTGTAACCCGTTCCTATCAGTCCACTGTTAATTGCATCTGCTGAGTTATTGTGTATCAACTGTAGCATACTTTAAAAAAAAAAAAAAGCTGTAGCACTCACATCCGGTGCTCACCTGTTAAATAATCAAAACCTCGCTTGGTTTCAATCGAACTGTCAATCTCATGTCAAGGTAGGTGGTCTCAATGATCAAAGGTCACCTTTATTCTATATATTAATAGATGGATATTTTTAGTTTATCAAGTGCTCTAGTGCATATCTGAGTATTCATAGTTGTGATGTCAAACATTTATGATCCACCAAAAATGGTATAATATAATACATGTACATATTTTTTATTCTGTGTGTGTTTGTTGTGTATGTGTGGACAAAAAGGGAATCTCCAAGGGTTGCTGGTGCAAAAGCAAGCTCATGGTCCAAGATGATGGAGGGACAGGACGCGATTTGAATAGAGAGAGTAGACATGGTATGTGACCGCACAGGACAGGAGTAGCTGGAGGGGAAAGTTAATAGGACTGGAGAACAAGGCAAAGAGAGGGCTGGAGAAGGAAGAGCAGAGGAGGAAGACTACTGCTCAACTAGATGTACATGCGCCCATAAAAAGCCACTCTTGCTAACGGATCTTCCAGACCAAGGATGAATTGCCCCCTCCCTCCCCCTCACGATGACTGGAAAAGACGCTATGAACATTCCAGCTTAATTTGTTAATTTACACCTGTTGTCATGCATTCTATCATATCCCACTTTATTTGTACACTTCTTCTTGAACTCACAATCATCAATTTGGTTTCATGTCATTAATTTGATTTCTACTATACTGAGACTTTGATACACTATGGCGGTTGCTATAACTTTATCAGCTGTAAAGAAGAGCACTGAAGTGAAACCCCAGCGAAATTCTAGTAATAATAACATACTCTATGCTGCGACCAGTGAGGGGACCATTATAGGTTTCGAATAGTTCAACTCCTAGATTCCTTTACTTTATTGGAAACACTAACTCACCAACTCATTTACAATTCAGTTGTAACATACATGCAGGCGAGAAATTTATTAAGTTATAATACTGATCTCTTGGAATGAGATGTATGAATAATATACTGTCGTTATACCGCCTTATAATGGTTAGAATTTCATAACCGGGCATGTGATTCAAGAAAAAATGACCTGACTCTGAACAACGGCTAATACACATGAATGTATCCATTATTAATATTATACTTATAGTATACAAAGACCAACCTACTTTCTTTAGGAGTCATGATCATCTATAAAAACTATATTGAACGAACTCTTAACTTTATTTAAGAAGCTAACATTAGTAACAATTATCAATGATAATAATAATAATAATAATAATAGCTAATAACCATTTAAAATTATTAAAAATCCAAGGATTGATAGGCACAACCCAAAGCGACTGTGGCATTCCCAGCTGAACTGCCACTGAGAGTTTCTGGAGGAGGTAGCTAGTACCACATAGTTCACTAGTTGCCAGAGACACATCTGCCTAGTGTTTTTTCCCCGGACTTTCTTGTCTTATGCAAAAGCAGCCACACAACATGCTTATCTGGTGACATGACTCTTGTAAGAGTGTCTGGACAGGTGGAATCATCCTATATAAAAGGTTTTCCAGCATTCCATGGCACTAAAGTCATGCAATCCGGTCAGTTACCATCGGATCTGGAAAAGCCAGGAGGTTTCAATCTGGAGGGGACTTTTGCTGCTGACAAAGTGGGGTGGATGATCTCATTTAACAGCTTATTTAGAATGTCTGCATACTGAACTTGCAGCTCAGCCCATAAGTCCCAAGAGGAGACATTTGCATGAATATTTATAATAATCAACTGAATGTTGACAGGTTTATCAGAACACTTTAAAGATGCTTTATCTTGAGAGAGGGAAATATATGTCTGCAGTCTCACACTCTTCCCCCCCCCCCCCCCCCCCCCCCCCCCCAAAAAAAAAAAGCTAAACGAACTGACAAGCTTAATACTGTCCCACTTACGAAAGATCAGTGAACTTTCGGATTGTTTTTTAAGAAACTGTAACTATAACAACAGTCCACGCCTTCTGAGATTGGCCATGCAACCGCGTTCGCTCTAGATGGAGTTTGCTAATGAAGGTTAGAGTTGAGTTTGAAACTGTGTACTCGCTAGCTCTTGTGAGACTATTAGTGACTGTACGAGCATTAGTGTTACTTTGGCTCTTGCTCAGTCGTGTTCAATTATACATGTACTGTGCGTACGTCAAAAATATTCGCCCGCGCTTCTAAGTACGTAAGTTAGGTAAAGCGTTCACAGTTCCAGTATTTTTCAATTAACGAGTACAGAGAATCCTGCTGCACTGCCTTACAACTTTGTTTCAACCAAAAAGTTTATAGCTACTCTCTTCTTGAAACAATTGTGAAGTCTTTGTCAAGCTGCGCTTCTTTGCCACTGCTTTCGAAGTTTATTCAGGTAATTCTGTTATTGTTAACTCTTCATGCCTAATCATTGCTATTATTTAGCGATTTCCGAAGGAAATCATCTTTACCTCTCGCTCGCCATGCATTTGGGCTATTCGAGCGCACCACTAGTACATGTAATAGTAAAATTTGGTACCCTGAGCTTTCTTTATTATTTGGATAGGTGATATAGCTAAGATTAGTAGTGTTTAGTTTTCTAGTTGCACTTACGTTTAATATTTTAATGTGTATCGTGTGTATGGTCTCATTTTATAGGACCACACACAACATGAAAGGTTTCATAAAATAGTAATTTAGATTGGCACTGTCTATCCCACTCAAGAGATATTGAAGTGTAGTAGAGCTTAAGGATGCTAAAATAAACTTTAATAGTGTGTTTTGCATTATTTCTAACAGAGCCAGGTTTAAATGATCAGATAGAAATTAGCTAACTGTAATAAGCCAGTTAAACATTAGTAATAGGAAAAACTATTTTTATTTGTTATTATTAGTTTTGCCAAATACCAAGATGGTCTTATTCTACTGTGTATCTGCTATAAGTATTAAGAAAAGAAGAAAAATGAAGGAAAAAACCACTTGCAAGCTGCTGTAAGTATGGAAGCCTGTATTGAGTGTAGACTTCCGATTTTTTTTTATTATTTTTGTGATTGATTCACTTTTGCCGGAACTGGCATGCCCTCGTCACAGAAAGGGTGGAATCAGGGAGCCAAGCTTATGAATTATCTATTTACTTTTATGTTGTCATTGCAACTGCAAAATTATCATTACAAATTCTGGAACACAAGCACTTGATAGAGACCTAATCCTGACTCTTTAAACACATTCCTATCACTAATTAAAGCGTGGAAACCATGAACCCCAACTTGCACCGATGAATCCTGACTCTTTAAACACGTTCCTATCACTAATTAAAGCTTGGCAACCATGAACCCCAACTTGCAACGATGAATCCTGACTCTTTAAACACGTTCCTGCCACTAATTAAAGCTTGGCAACCATGAACCCCAACTTGCAACGATGAATCCTGACTCTTTAAACACATTCCTATCACTAATTAAAGCGTAGCAACCATGTCCCCCAACTTGCACCGATGAATCCTGACTCTTTAAACACATTCCGATCACTAATTAAAGTGTGGCAACCATGAACCCCAACTTGCACCGATGAATCCTGACTCTTTAAACACGTTCCTATCACTAATTAAAGCTTGGCAACCATGAACCCCGACTTGCAACGATGAATCCTGACTCTTTAAACACATTCCTATCACTAATTAAAGCGTGGAAACCATGAACCCCAACTTGCACCGATGAATCCTGACTCTTTAAACACATTCCGATCACTAATTAAAGCGTAGCAACCATGAACCCCAACTTGCACCGATGAATCCTGACTTTTTAAACACGTTCCTATCACTAATTAAGCGTGGCAACCATGTCCCCCAACTTACAACGATGAATCCTGACTCTTTAAACACGTTCCTATCACTAATTAAGCTTGGCAACCATGTCCCCCAACTTACAACGGTGAATCCTGACTCTTTAAACACATTCCTATCACTAATTAAAGCTTGGCAACCATGTCCCCCAACTTGCAACGATGAATCCTGACTCTTTAAACACATTCCTATCACTAATTAAAGCGTGGAAAACATGAACCCCAACTTGCAACGATGAATCCTGACTCTTTAAACACATTCCTATCACTAATTAAAGCGTGGAAAACATGAACCCCAACTTGCAACGATGAATCCTGACTCTTTAAACACGTTCCTATCACTAATTTAAGCGTGGCAACCATGACCTCACATGCCATGAATTGCTAACAATAGAGATAATCACTTGCTGCACAATTTGTGACACTCTCTCCTGTAAACTACTGTAGTCTGTAGATGATGGATGCACAAGCTTGTAGCAAACTGTTTTGACACTTATTACATGCATTGGGCCATTTCAATATGCAACATCAATATACCTAACATATCTAGATATGAGGATTTGTACTTTACAGCACTGAAAAGATATGTAATTTCATTTATCCGATGTGTAATTAGTTGTGGATTGTACACTTGCAAATTTATATTACAAGTAAATTACTGCAAACACCAGTAATGTACTGTAATCATCGATTGAATTTTTTTGTTGGCAAAATTGTAAGTTATAATATACTTGGTTTGGATGGAGCTTATTCAAAATAGATGAACAGAAAGTTAGCTGTAGTAGGTAGGCCCAGCCTATTAGGAGAGCATTTATAACAAAAGTGCATTTTGTGCATTCTTCTAATCAGTCTTAGAATTACTCCATACACTGTAATTAATATCTGCAGCAATTTGATTTTATTATCATAAATACCATTGTATTGTTGTTGTTGTTTATATATTTTTAATTTTTTTTAATTTTGTAACCAATGATTCATACAGCTTTACTGTGTACATATATCGGCTATTAAAAATGAATGATAACGTTTGAAAATAATAACAAATTTTTTTACATAAAAACTTAAAAAAGCTCGGCATAGACAGTTCAGAAGTGAATGGAAAAGTACGTAGTGGAATCTGTGAATTTCTGTAATCACTGATGACTTCAGGCAAGACAACTTCAGAGTGGACTGCACTACATAACATAAAACATAAAACGTCGGTAAAATTTAATACATAACAGTTAGATGTATAATATTTATTGCACCCAGAACATTTCTACTTGAATATTTCTGCAATACCCCAATATTAAACAATTGCCATTAAATGCTTTACTACATTACATATGTACATAGTGTGTGAAGTCAATGGATATTAAATATAACCAGTTATAAATAAACACATTACTATTAGTTGCATGAATGGAATATTTACTGGTATGCTATATTTTAACGAGTCAATGGTGAGTGCAATACAGCTAGCGAGTGAAATGTCAGGCAGTAATTCATGACCAAGGAGTGAAATAAGGAATGTTTGAAGAACGTAACAACAAGAGTATACTGCCTTTCTTTTCCAAGCACGCTTCCCACTTGAAACATTGCAATAGCCTACGGACAAGTTTATAAAACATATCCAGTATTGAAATATCAGAAAAGCTACACACCATAGCTATGGGAGAATATCATGATCCGTATCAAGCATTTAACATACATACACACACACATTATATAAATATATATTATTCATTTGATACAGGAGAATATCACGAGTCTGTTGGCTTAGTATTTACACGAGTGCCACAGGCACGAGCGTAAATATCGCCAATCAGACGAGTGATATTCTCGGGTATCCAATGGATAATAAATTTATTAGGTACTGCTCATGCGCGAATACCTTGGTAACAAGAAATTTACCTAGGGGGACGTAATAAATAACCCAACGTAATAACTATGAACACAGGTGATATGGAAAAATATTGCCCTGAGCCACATCCTGTTTACTTTAATGCATTTTCTATGTGGCAACAGTTATCAGGCTCTGTTCAGTACCTAATAAATATATATTATTCATTTGATACAGGAGAATATCATGAGTCTGTTGGCTTAGTATTTACGCGAGTGCCGCAGGCACGAGCGTAAATACCGCCAATCAGACGAGTGATATTCTCGGGTATCCAATGGATAATAAATTTATTAGGTACTGCTCATGGGCGAATACCTTGGTAACAAGAAATTTACCTAGGGGGACGTAATAACCCAACGTAATAACTATGAACACAGGTGATATGGAAAAATATTGCCCTAAGCCACATCCTGTTTACTTTAATGCATTTTCTATGTGGCAACAGTTATCAGGCTCTGTTCAGTACCTAATAAATAACACTTATAACACGAGTCTGAGAGTGTGATAAGTGATTTATTGCTGCTTTGATATTTTTTCTCAACTGGTTACAATACAATTTTCTTTGAATTTACTCGCTATGCGCATGCTACTTCGAGAGTTCAATAACAAGCGTACAATATGGGAGAATACAGAACACTCGCGTGATGTGGAAATATTTAAGAAAAAAATAAGGCTGCAATATATATATATATTTAAAGTTGTTAAAAACTACCTAAGGAGGTATATACGTACCACTATCATTATCATACACATATCAATCCATTCACTGGATGTTGTTTTCACAACATGAGTATACTAGTGGTGTGCTCAAATAGCACAAATGGCGAGTGAGCAGACTCTTTACAAAAAAATAGGACAGAAATCCTTGCGGCAGCAGGATTCTCCGCCCTCGTTAAAAAATACTGGAGTTGTGGACGCTTTACCTAACCCTAACTTATGTAATTTGCGGGGCGGGCGAAAAAAAAAAAAAAAAAAAGAGATACGTGTCGTATGCCACATACAACATATACCCGATTTTACATCCAACACCACCTGATATTTAACTAGAGCACTGAAGTGCAAACCCTCAGCGCTAGTTAGCTAGTATGATAAAGAAAATAATAGCAAAGGAAATGTGTAGAAAAAAAAGAAACAGAAGTGGCATGAAGAGAGGCAGGAAAGAGAAAAAGACAATGAAGAGGTACAAAAGAAAGAGGAATGAATGAAAAAAGGTAGGAAGAAAAGAAAAAGGAAGAAGAAAGAATCAAAAACAGTACACGAAAGAAATGAAAGGAAAAGGTAGGAAAGAAATAAAAACAGTAGGAAGAAAGAGGAAAATAAAGAAAAATAAGGCAAGAAGACAAAAGGAAAAAGAAAAAAAAACAGGATGAAAAAAAAAGATAAAAAAAAAATTGCGTCGACACGGATTCGAACCTGAGACTATTTGATCAGTTACTTGCTCACTCAACGACTACACAACGCAACACCTCACGCTGAATGCATGTAATTGTTAGCTATTTAAAAGTTTATTTTCAACGCAAGCTGGCTCACGTGACAAGTGAGTTTTTAAGGGGCGGTTCCCGCTGTAAGCCTACGATCGCACGGCTCTGGAAAGACTCGCTTTTTTCTTGAAAATGAAGTCCAAAATCAAAATTCTGGCATATTAACTGAGCTTACTTCGTGAAATACTGCTGTTTGATGCCGCTTTCAAAGCCTGGCTGGTTCCTACCTTCCAGAAGTGCCTGTTGACAGACAGAGTGACAGAATGAATGAATGAATGACACTAGGACTACTGTAACCCTCTTGCGCATGCGCGCTGAGGGTTAATTACTCATTACTACTCAATTTCTCATTTCTTCAACTTCATGGGTATCGTCATTGTATTTCATTGCCAATCGTACAGGATATCCCAATTCGGTAATGTGATGTTTCACCGTAAATCATGTCCAATGCTGTTTGTGGCTGGAGGAGGGAGGGAGGGAAGGGGTGTGCAGCTAATAACTACTGACTATTCAATTCAATCACAAGGAAGGTATTTCCAACAGAGGAAGTATAATTTTAATTTTTGGAATGAATATTCCATGACAACAGCCACATACTGTTTTGGATAATTATTTTTGACCGTCTATAGGAAAATTGGGCACAGCGCGGCACGCATAAACGTCGGGGAAAAATCGATTTAATTCTTAAAAATGTATTAAATAAGCCTATGGAAGGGAACGGTTAGGGTGCATATATTGACAACGGCTGAAGCAACGGCTTTAAAATTCAGAGAGCTCATTATATGGATGAGGACGAATGTGTAAGTGTACAAAATTTGTTTTGATAGGGCCCGCGTTGTGCCCAATTTTCCTGTAGACGGTCACATTTAATGAGTTGTCACGCATTCAGCTGCTGCGGTCACTTAGCAGGATTTCATACAAGATTTTTCTTCTTCATTTGGTGCGTGTTTGTGTGTGTGTGTGTTTGTGTGTGTGTGTGTGGGGGGGGGGGGACCTCCCTCTCCCCCATGTATGAAACGAAATCACACATAACATACTCACTAGCAGAATTTCATTTTTACCAGCAGAATTAAGTAAAGCGACAGTAAAAAGTTCTCCTACCTATACAACTTCTCCCATCCAGTACAAAATGTCTAAGCTGTATAATGTCCACGGGCATGTAAGGAGGCCCAAACTTTTTCATGGTGTTTGTTTCAAACTCCATTATGTCTATTCGACTTGTACAAGCGAGATGCATAAATTAGTAATAGAATAATTTGGGGGTTCGGGAAAGGGGGGCATATCGAGGGTGGCTAGCATAGCTATTCAAACACAAGATAGGGTTTCCCAGCTGTAAGTTTCTAATTGAAGCTCGTCATGAACATCCAATTGAACCCTTCTATGGTCCCACCATGGTGCCATGGGACAATTGACGACATTACTGGACAACACTCACGTAACACAGAAAAATAAGCTCCAACTTGATAATCAGCTGCATTGTACGCGGAAGTTGATTGATAGAACAGAACTTGACACAGCTAATTCAGACTATTCCGGACAGCACCCATAAGCAGCATGTATGCCATAGCATCAAAGTACCTATCTGGGCTCTGTCATCTATCACTGAAGACAGAGAGATCTATGCTCAAGAAAATAATAGAAGTTGACTAAGAGTGGTGGATGATGTGATTGACGATGGAATGTATCATGGAAAAAGAAAGAAAGGAAAAACCAACAACAAACATACCAACAAAAAACTAGCAAAAATATTTGTAACGATGTTCCAACCAATTCTAAATAATCCCCCCAATGTGTCACATGAATATGTAAAGCATGTGCAACTGACAGTCTAATTGGAACTAGAATACCATATGTGCAAAGCTAATTTGGATAATAATATGTGACCGTCTACAGGAAAATCGGGCACAACGTGGCCCCGACGAAAATTTTTTTTTGGCACTTACAGACTCCTCGGCAAGCAGATATTAAGCTCTCCAAGTTTTATCGCCATAGCTTTAGCCATTCCCGCTATATATCGCCTAACCGTTCCCTTCGTTAGGCTTATTTAATACAATTTTAAGAACTAAATCGATCTTTTTACGACGTCTACGCATGCCGCGTTGTGCCCGATTTTCCCGTAGACGGTCACATATACACTTTGTCGTTGAGTATAAGATCTCTAAAAAAAAAACACAAAAAATAACACTAAACAACTACAACAACAACAACAAAAAAACACGCTAGGAGGCATAGCTGAATATCAGCTAAATATGTACATATGTGGACCTGAGTAGCCTTTCTTAAGCATACTGTGCTATTCAAAAGAACTGCTCGATAACATTCGCTACAGGGTCGAGCTACATAGGGGCAAATGTGTGCAAGACAAATTGTGTATGTCTCATGGAAGCGATGCTCTGCTATACTAGATTATGCAGTAAATACTTGCCTAATATAATGCACCAAATATATCTCCACTCCTTATACAAAAACTTAAGACATCACATCCAGTCAGGGTCTGGATACGTCATGGAACATAACATATGTCTGCATTGAGTTCGGGGAAAAAAAAAAAGGCTAAAAAAATCTGGCAGCTGTTGACGATAGATGACAATTTGATTGAATGACGGAATGACTACTGTAGTCTTCCGGTTAAGCGCCCATGGGCGCTAAACTGTTCAATGCTAAAAATCAATGGATGGGTGCTTAATTGGTAGTCATTCAATGTTTCACACGGCAGTCGTCGTTTTGCACACGGCACTATTATCGTTGCACACGGAACAATTTTCATTGCACACAAAAGTTGCGGGCGGCACACAATAGTGTTTTTGTGATGCATGACAATAGCAGGCTAAAGTATACAAAGAGAAAAAGAAAAAATTCACACTATCATTTTCTACAGTTCTTGTAAATCTTTTGCCGCACACTCGTCACTTAAGTTCGACGGTAAATAAAGCGGGGTGGGTGCTTAACCGGTAAGTGGGCGCTTACATTCGACAATGAAAAAAAAAACGGGGTGGGTGCTTAACCGGAAGATTACAGTACTACAGTTGTGTAATTGTCATGTGCATGCACATTGAGGGGTATTAAATCATAAGATTATGGCATGAATATAGTTTCATATTATTGTATGATGGTTATTTGTAATCAGGAATCAAAATAACAGGGTTTCATACAGAGTGGCGGAAGAGAGGAAATCCCCCCCCCCAAGCAGACATTTCCTCCCCCAAACAGAAATGCTCTCTAATAGAAAATTAAGAGCATCCCCCCCCCCCTCAAAGCTCAAGATTTCCCCTCCCCAATTAATTTTTTGCCGAATCCTGTATGAATCCCTGAATATCTTTAGATAATGCAGGCTCAAACACAGTCACGTGAAATATGGAGTTCAGTATATCATCATCTGGTTTCCTACTTTAAAAGCTTACAATATCTAGTTCTCAGCTGCTTGATATTTATCCATCAATAGTGTAAAGCTGCCACAAAAAAAGAGTTTATACAACCAAATACCAAATACTGGATATGTCAAATCCAAGCCGGGGGGGGGGGTTGTGAAAGCCCCCTTGACCTCCCCTCCCCCCCTTATAAAATAAATCCTCAGGGATTGATGCATACATTTTGGCTAGGAGGGAGGAAAATGCCAAAGGGCGGGGTTAAATACGGTGAACTTCGCATACCACAAGATACAACTGCTTGTGCTTTGTAAAAGGAAAACTATGGGGGGGGGGGAGAGAACCAACTAAGTAATACATTTTATTGTCAAGCATAACTTGACGTAAACAAATTTATACTAGCATTTGTACATTATGCAATGCATTGGATTCCAATAAGACCAGACCTAATTTATTTTTGTTGTTTGGGCCAAGGCAGGTCTCTTTTTTCTGGATTGGAAAAAAATTCTATCTATAGTCAGTTGTGCATGAAACATTTACTTGATGTGAAGAGAGAAAAACAATTAGGTCTGGCCAACAAATCACTTGGTTGCTCACACACAGAATTTCCTAAAAATATTTCATACATATGTCTGACAGTTGAATAGATGGAATTGAATGTGATTATGGACAATACACTTTACAAAAGAGGGCTAATATTGGGGGCATTCTGATTATAAGGGGCTGAACTTATATTGGGAGGAGGGAACTCAGTCCCAGTGCCCCAGAGTGCATAGAATAAAAAAAAGTGATGAAAGTCCACATTGTCAGCTCATTCTTTTACACTCCTATTAATTTAATAACACATAAAAGTACCATCTTATCTCTATGTGTTATTTCTGGCTTAAACAAACAAACCATAATCACACTTTCGAAAACAAATATCTACACACTCAAAATGAAGCACACCACTGAACCACACCTACACACTACATGCAAATGTGTGGCAGCATGTTAGCAAGTGGCAAGTAGAGCTCAATCAAGATAAAATTCAAGAACGTACACATGTAGTGAGGATTTTTCGTGACAAATGTGGAGAACATAGCAAGACATGATTAAAACTATTTAACCCTTTCATTCCGGGAGTAGCATTGACGTGCTCCACGGTATGGTGGACTTCTACGATTAAAAAAAAAAAATGGTACAGTGAGCTAGAACCTCAAAATTCAGATTATAGGTGCCCAAGGCATTACAGAAGCTTCGAAAATAGTTTTCACCAAAAAAAAAATTTTTTTAAGTGCTTTTCGAGTTACCTGAAATCAACGACCTCATGGTAAAAATTAAGTCCGGAATGAAAGAGTTGCAAGGTATTTAGCAATATATCATGACACAACTAAACATAGTATGTACTATTGGTAATACTGCTGGATAGACAGCAATTATATAGTGCAACTACTGGTTCTTGATGTACACCTCATGCCAATCTATAAATGAGCAAGATCAACATGAGGAGACCAATATGGTTGCCCATAAACTTACTTCAATGTGCTGCTTGCTCATCTGCCAGATGGACCACAGCAATTCTAGTACACAAATAAAATAAAGTACCAATGAAAAAAGTTAGTGATCATGGCATTACCTGAATAATTTATGTACAAAATTCAAGAATGGACAAAATTTACATTAAAAAAAAAAATCTATACTACATATGTATGTATACTGCATATTAGGCCTCATGGAAAAAATTTGACTGAGGGAGAATGCATCCTTAATGCTTTACAACCAAGGTATTCATACAGAGGGATAGTGTCGTCAGGTTAGGCAATTTAGCCGACATACTGGTAGCCGATATTTTCAGGTAGATACGGACAATCAATATGATGTGAATTAGTCAAACCATGACATAAAATAATTATTGTTGAGGAATACGGGGCAGTCATCAGACAATACGCCCGAGGTTGCCATGGTTCAACAATTTCATGTACTATGAGGGGGGGTGGGATCCCCAAGCCAACGTTACCCCTCCTCCCAAACTGAAGTGCTCTCTAATAGAATTAGTAAAAGTGTCCCCCTCCAAAGCCCAAGATCTCCCCTCCCACCCCCAAAGCACAAGATTTCCCCTCCCTAAAAATCTTTTTGAACGAATCCTGTATGAATCCCTTTTTAAGTAATACAAATACGTGTAGTTCAATAGGAACTGTTTGAATTCTTGAAATGGTAAAACATGTGGTAATATTCCGCAGTACACAGGGATCAAGTTTGTGGTGGGTTATTGCACCCCCTTGAGCAAATTTTTTACGGTTATTGCGTCTCCGTAAGGCACACAACAAAAAGTTTAATATTGGACACCACCAGAATATCACGTGTTGTTTGGCACATTAGCACTCACATGTCACGTCACTTGTAATGGTAAAAAAATGTTGGTTAAGTAGCGCCATAACACACTTTTTGAACTGCGGGGCAAAAACATTGTTTCTAAGGATGACGCACGTGGTGGTACAAGATAGATACGGAATAGAAAAGCCTGTCAGGTAACTCACTCGTTTCCGGTTATAAACAAAAAACACAGCGCATAAGCCCACACTTTTCTATTGCGTATTTTATAATTATACTGGCAGTCGTGCTAATATATGGTCCAAACAATTTGTGATATTCTGCAGTTACCCAATGATTATATTGAACTAGCTAATGGTAATCGATTATTGTACTCTAGTTATAGCCCAGCAGTAGTACCTTGGAAGAATTAGTTCACTGTCTTCAGCAGTCATTCCTCCTTTTCAACTGTGAATCAGCACCATCTACTTCATCATTGGCATTGGCCTCTGCAATGAAGCTATTACCACTCTAGAAGTGCCACGCTGCATTAATATATAATATATTCCCTCATAGCACTATAACAAAACAATAAGAACAGCAGAGAAATATATCCATTGCCTGGGAGAGAACTATTGGTGAATAACATTTGTAATTTATGGTTGTTTCAGAGTTGGGGTTGATTATGATTACAATCGTAATCGATAAGTTATTGCATAATCGTAATCATAATCAAAATCATGTGGCAAATTGTGGGTGTAATCATCGTAATCAAACCCATAGAACCATTACTGGTAATATTAGCAGTAAAGTAAAACACAGCAAATGTTAGCTGTAATTAGAATAAACAGAGTTATAGCAGCTGAACTTAAGGCCACTAATGTACGTAGCCTGCAACTACCTCCATTCTCCAGTATCTACACTGGGAAAATATTTAGACCAGAAAGATGACGTCTATCAAACAAACTGTTTGAAAAAACTTTTTTTTTTGTTGTAACAATCACTATTTTTCTGACAAATAATCATAATTATATTCATAATCAACATTTCACAATCTTACTGTAATCATAATAATCATGTTACCATAACCAACCCCCAAGTGTGGTTGTTACAAAGGTAAAATTATATTTCATTTAATTACGCCAGTGTTAATCTTTCTGGTCTAAATATAGGGGGAAACCCTGATCTGAAACATGCACTGGCCTTACAGTTACTGACTGTGCTCCTTTTAACGACGCACCACACTCGTATGAAAGTCACCACATGAAAAATGTGATTATTGCCATTATTTATGCGACATAACCTAATCCAAAATGGCATGGGCGTGGTTTTGCTGCCTCTTGCTAGTTTTTAGCACTTTGCTAGCTCTTTTTTTGCTAGCTTGTAGCACTTGTTTGGAGAGAGCGACATGAATGTGCTGAACCACACACAGTGCAGGGTTTCATCCAGGGAGGGGAGAGGGGGTATCCCCCCCACTTATTTTACCTACTCAGAATAAAAATGTTTACAGCACAGCATCAAAATTACCTTGGTCAAGTGCTGGCCCTTCTATAGCTATAGCCATTAGTTTTGATAGTGAAGAAAATTGAAGCCTATTTTGAAAACGATTCTGATTTCTACTGTCGCTATGATTTGTATAGCAAAAAGTATTACCAGTACTTAAAATTATTACTTACTCCACTTTAATTTCGACCCCCCCCCCCCAAGACAAAAATTTCTGGATGAAACCCTGCAGTGTACTGCAACTCCTCCAAGAAAACTCTCCTACCATGGCAGATTCATAGTGTCTGTTCCAAAATTGGAATAATGGATAATGAACCCCGCCCGCAGGCGCTAGCTTATTAGGGTTGTAACTTACAATAACGTTTGTATGAATACAACGGTAGGCAGAAAAGCGATTCACACATTCGTCTATCCCGAAGTCTATCCCCACAAGTTTATTTGAGCACTAAGTACTATACATGTCTACATTTTCAAGACGGATCTTCATAAAATCGGTAAAGGGTAGATTGAATTACATATCTCTAAATAGGGTAAAGGGTTTCTGACGTTATCACGTGAGAAAGCGCACTTGCTATACTAATACTGTGTACATACGTAAGGAATTTGGCGGTTCATTTGATCTAAAAGGTCTACTATATTCATTCAAAATGTGCCAATTGGTACCGTTACCACGAAATGCTGCAAGTAAGTGAGGTGGGGAAAGGAGAAGTCATTGTTTTATAGGTGTAGCTAAACTAGTGGCAGGCATTAGACGGCATAAATATTAATTTATAGTGAAGGGGTGGGGGTAGGGCTAGGTATAAGAAATACAGTATTTCTGCCAGCAGCTAGCAGCTGTGTTTAATTGATATAGCAGACAAGAATTTTAATGTTGATATTATGAAACCCATTGTGTAGGAGTTATTTATAGACCCTTTACCTAACTTTTTGAGACCCAAGATGAACTATAGTCTGGTGTTGCCGACCCTTACCTTTTTAAATATTGTGCCTAGGTGGAGGAAAGGGTCTGGGGGCTCAAGTACCAATGATCAGATTCTGGTGCTAACCACCAATTTAAAACATTCACCACAGTGGTTGTATACTTCGTCTCAATAACGGTTGAAGAGATTTCACCATAACTTACCAGCCAGATAGTTTGATAAAAGTAACCTGAAGCTGTACAACGGTAGTGACAGTCAATTGCTAAAGGCTTGGGGTATAGCCATTTCTAGAGCTGGTACGTATGTGGAAGTTGTCCACAGACCCTGATAATCCAATTGGCTATACATTATATGTATGTGTTAGTATTTTGCTGTATGCCAAACTGAACTCACCCCCAGAACGGGTCCCTTGACAGATTCATTGATACACAGTGTATCTTTTTTTTTTTGTTTCATAGAGACTAGGTTAATTCAACTAGACCCTGTGTACAAGGGTAAAGTCTTACCATGCAATACAAGCGCTTTCTGATATCAAGTACAGTTCGTCCAGCTTAAAGAGTAGAAAGTACAGATCTCAAAACTTAGACTAGTTGCAATCACAATAAGCTTAGCCATACCTTTTTTGTGTTGTTAGATCCCAATCCACTCGAAACTAAGTCATATAAAACAGCATAAGTATAAGAACTACGCTATCTCCATAGACATTCCATACATTAAGCGCCATTTTTTTTGACGTCACAAATTCGTCCGTCCTACGTCACAACTCGTAGTTAAACTTGAGCCGCGCCCTCACACGGAAGCTCCTATTCGGGAACTTCCCTTATTTAAGGGTGCCCTGCCACCGGAAACCGTGGCGCGTAACCGCAAATTGACTGTTTTTGCTATGTCTTTATATTTCTTATTCTGTGTACTGTGGGCTTACTTTGTTGTTACAGGTGGAATGAGCACCAATAGAGGACTCCAGCAAGCCAAATTTGAAGAATGAAGACCCGCCTGGGACGGAGATACAGCTCTGCACACTGGCTACTATTCAGAGTTATTTCGAAGCGGCCGAAAGAGCTACTGCGCTCATTTTTTTTCCAGAGGTAGCCTGAGGGCTTCTTCGCAACATTACAGAGCCATATTTCTAATATCTATATTCTTTTTTTTTGTAAACAGTAAAATTTCATGCCGTTTTACTCGTGCGTTATTCTAAAAAAACTTTCTGTAACTTTATTCTAAGGGGGGTATTTTGCTTGTGCGCAAAATTTGGATTCAATTCAGTGATCCAGTTCCACGAAATATCAATTTTTATTTTCAAGTTGACAACCGATTGCAATTTCACCCCGCCCCCCATAACGTTGAGCTCCACGAACGCGCAATTTATTTGGTAAGATAATCAATTAACTTGTGACAGCTCTAAAAAGAGCCCATTTGTAAACAATAATAAGAAATACAAATGAGCCGTGAGATGGCCGTTGTAACTTTGGAAATAGTTAGTCCCTCGAGCAAAAGTGGTGGCGTATTCCCGATGTTGCTTGGAGTTGGTTGCTCATTAGTGGGAGCGGGTAGTTCAGCACAAGATTTAGACTTGTAGGCGATAGGGCTGAAGAGTATAGCGGTAGCAATCCCGATGGAAAGAACTGAAGTGTGATGATGGAGTCTATACCCAGCGGAGTCTCAATACAAGGTTGGTGGAATTGTCGGAGCTGGTACCAGTCAGGGTGGAGTTGGTCATGGTTGAGACAGAGTTTTAAGCTGCTCCAATGGCTTCACAAGTACAGCTTCATTCCCCTGCAAGTATATAGAAGGATGTTATTCGAAATGACTGTCTCAGACTAGTACACTACATACAAGTTATAGCTCAGAGACCGTTTGTGTCCACCTGCTTCGCGGTTTTTGGGGCCAAAGTTAATTGATTGTTTGCGTGGCTCGGTTACGGGCCATCTCCCGCGTTTTACCAGTGTGTCCAACATCCCCTGGTTTAGTTCACAAATGCGCAAGCGCAACACTCTGACATCACAAATACGTCGTCATTGAGATAAGAGCTTCCGCAAACGTCACAACTTACACCGAAAATACTAACACTCTCACAAAAGCATTTTTATTTCCCTTAATTTTCAAGATAGGGGTTTCAAATTCATATGGATTAAAATACAACTATTTAGGTATTTTATATTAAATTCCCAAGACACTTACTTCAAAATTGCAAAATTACCAGCTTAAAGCATTTGGGGAGTTCAGTTTTTTATAAAAAATGAAATTAAAAATAAGTAAAATAGTATTAAAATATAAAAATTTGGTACAAATCAAATTAATGAGCCATAGATTCAGTCTGCAAATTCTTTAGACACTCGAATTCAATTTACTCTTTTTCTGGCTTAAAAACATCAAAAATATCCTCCATTTATAGGGTCACTTCTTCTATCTATTACCACAGTTGTGACCACAAACCACAATTTTTTTAAACATAATCAATTTCAATATATATTAATTTGTGTGTGTGTGAAGTTTCAGCTTCCTGACATCAATCTGACTGCACATGTATACATTTAAAGAACAATTAACAAAAAACAGAACTTTCTACTCTTTAAGCTGGACGAACTGTACATGCTGCAAGCGTTAGGGACCTTTCTTGAATAATAGACCGCAAGACTACCAGTGTCCACAATTGGGCTTAATTAGAGCATGCGCAAAAGATTATTTCAAACTGGTCATTGGTACTAGAGTCCCCAGACCCTTTCCTCCTCCCCCGCACCATATTAAAAGTAGGTAAAGGGTAGGCAACACCAGACTAGGTGAACTAACACAGTATCAGAGTTCCAAGCAATCTGCACTACATAGCACAAATTAGAAACTAAAATAATATCATTTGCAGCACTGTGCCGGTCTCACAAAAAAAGGTGAATGGTCTCGATATTAGACTAATTCAATTTGGAATTGTAAAATTCTATATTCTATGAAGCAGTTGTAAGTAGCAGCAATTTTGACCAGTAATTGTAAAAGATTTGCAAGTTATTCTTTTTTGATTTGCAGTTGTGAGGTTATTCAGTACTTTTTTCTCTAATGAAATAATATTGATTAAGAAATATTATTGGGAGTTGTTGTGTGTTTTAAAATTTGTAGGGTATTTATATGAGCAGTGGAGGTAATGTGACTTTGCTGAAATTGGTATTTCCCTGCAAGAAGTGATGTGGCATCCCTTATTTTTTAGCCCCTCCCTCTTTCTCCCCAATGATTTTATTGTACTGAATAAATAGTATTATTTAGTATTGTTTCCGTTAGAAGAATATTTCTCCACCTATTGTGCTGAGCTAGAAATACCTCTTTTAGTAGTGGGTTAAGCATATGTATAACATTTTGTATGTAGGGTGATGTTAAAGAAGTGAAGTATTGAAAATTCTTATTTGTGATGAAGATTAGGTAAGGGGTTTCGTACTTACAACAGGAATAATAATGAGTCCTATAAAATTTGATATAGAAGCAACTTTAATTGACTTTTTTGGGGCCTACCATGGAAACGGTAAAAGGTTTATTGTGCTTAGGGTAAAGGGTGTCTAATGGATTTCATGTTGGTAATTTGGTAAAGGGTTAATGAAATGGGTTGGCAGAGATGAGATTCTGAGTTATTTTCTTGCTGAACTTATTGGTGTTTACTTTAAGAGAGAGAGTTTTGAGTGCTTTAAGTTTACAAGTCCACTGAGTCTGTAGTATTATTTTAACTGTTATTTTATTATCATGAACCTTTTTAAAGTCATGTGTAACTTGTGCATGTCAGTCTGGAACCGAGGGGGGTCCATAACAAGCTACAAGTCATTTTAATAGACTCACTATATTGATGTCCCCTTACCACAAATCACACAAGCTTGTGTCTGGTTGATGGTGTCCATTACTCAGAACACAGGGAGGCTCGAGTGTACTGCTAATCATTTTCTAGAATGAACCCTTTACCTATTTATCCTAATGCCATTGATGTCCTCACTGTACATGCATAATCTAGGGGTTCCTTTAATGCTGTAAATAACGGACCAGAGTCTATCTGATGTTATACCCTTTCACCATGAATTTGAAAGGACATTTATAATTTTGGCCTGACATGTACTTATGAAAGTACATACCACAATAGTGCCAAAATTTTATCTGACATGATCTTCCAATTTGAATTTGATCAGGTATTTAAGAATTAGACCGAAATTTGATGTCAAAGTGTTTCTGTTCCCATAGTATACATAACCTTTCATTTTTTATTGGACAATGATAATAGTTAATATTAATTTAGTAACCATTTTCATGTGTGTATGCAGGTAAAATGTTTTGTATCAAGGCGTAATCTATACACAAGCTTCAAAGGACTTGCTAAGTAAGTTTTATATAAGTGTAATAGGGAATGTAAATTCACTCCATAAATGTCCAGAAATGCCAGAAATTGTCTGACCCATCCCATCGTCCCCGGGACCTTGGGATTCCATGGGATGTCCATCTATTCCACCTATACATACATGTGTGTCCGGGATGGGAAAGACAGTGGGACAGACATGTATCTATAGGTGGGATAGATAGGAGTGAATTAAATTTGCAATATCAAAAAGTACTATCTGTAATGAGGTAAAGGGTTCCCTTGCTTCACACTGTAACTCAGGATTGGTTTACCACGTCCAGTCCTTAAGTTTACTAAGTGGGGCTTATGTTTTAAGTGTTCTGAGGCAAAATCGTGTGTTCTTCAACCCTTTTACTGGCAGGTGACTGACCACCAATTCGGTAAAGAATGGACACATATTTTTAAAAACTTTTTTCCAGTAAAGGTTTATACCAATACAAACAACTCCGAAGCAAACTGAGCTATTTAGAAAATGCCTGCAATATCTCCAGACTGCTGTTTGAAAAAAAAAATTTAGGAAAATATTTGGTGCTTACGCCTTTTTTATTTTATGAAGTACTACTTCATGTCAGAGAAACTGTATTAAAAACAACAACTGTGTCGCCATTCTAGTGAATAATCGTAATTGTCAAGCGAACCACGGCGCCATGTGGCGTTTGAAACTGAGGTGGTAGTGGACGTTATATTCCCATTTAGGTACTGCCATATAGAGTGATAGTGAAAATAGAAGTTAATATACTACAATATATATAAGGGGCTTTATTTTTTTGTGGGCTGCACAGTTAGTTGACGTAGACATGTTGCCTGTAGTAATATTTTGTAATAATTTATCAAATATGGAAGTTAATGTGTTCAATGTTCTTTATGTTTAGATGAAGCTGAGTGAATAGAGATTGTCTAAGGTGTGTCTGTGATGGATGATTGAAGAACTCTACATCACTGAGGGAGTGAACTGTCATCATTGGACCTAAACATACAAACATACAATTTTTGTGTCATCTCATACCCGTATTGTATGTGAAATAATATTTACTGTATTATACCTGAATATAATCACATGGCGTTACAGTACACTTTATATTGGCAAAGAATTACACCCTATAGGGTGTGTTTTGGTGTTCATATACACTGTAGGAGTGTAGTGTAACACTCCTATGAGTGTGATAGGGGTGTAATGGTACACCCTATTTGGTATACTAGGAGGGTGTTTGAAGGGTGTAACGGGACACTAATTTGGGGGTGTATCAATACACCCCATGGGGTGTAGTACAGACAGTAGTTGGAACACCAAAAGAGGTGTAATGTAACACCTCGTTTTTTACAGTGTGGGTTTCAGCTGTGACAGCTTCTGAACATGGTGTCTATAAACAATTTTGTTGCGATCGTACCGTTCCTGCAGTGCCTTAACACATTCACTAAAGGAGCCACCAGAGCCGTGTACTCGTACTATAGCCTTTGCACTTTTGTCGGCCATAGCAGTTTCCAAGCAACTGATTCTTTCGTGCTCAGTTAAGCCAGTTTCTCTGCTAAGTCTAGCAGAAAAGATAGACCAAAACTCTCGCCAATCAAGTAAGTCTCCCGAAAAGGTCGGAAGATCGAGTTTTAGTCGACTTTGAAAGTGAGGAACAACATGGTCTACCCTAGTAGAGCTTTCAGTAGTGGTTTTAATTTTTGGTTCAAAATCTAAGGAGGCTTTGTCTAGCAGTTGTTTTAGTAGTTCATGTACTTCGTCTACTACATTTTTTATGTCAGAACAACTAAGGTAGGAATGAGTAGAAGTAACGAAGGTCTTGTATTCTAGTTTGAGTTTTTCGTAGGACTCACGGCAAGCTTCAGAATTTAGCGATGAAGTGTTTAAAAGAATATTGGCATCGTGTTTGATGCGACTACCGGTACACCATGCTTGATGTTGATTATATAAACTCTCAAAATCATCTAACAACTGAAAATGATTAAGTAGCAATTGATTGTCTTTTACAAAATCAGCATTATCTTCACTAGGGTTAGTTACATCATCAATACGATTTTGTAATGCTTCATGCTCACTAACTAAATCTTTAAGTTTATTCAGCTTACTGGAAATTTCAGCTGATTTAATCTCCTGAGGAGAAAGTGAAGAATGAGACGTAAAGTATTGTTCCTGACGAGTTATCATACTTCGCCGAGCTCTCCTCTTCTGCTTGAGGACGTTGACATCAGTGATATCGGCATAGACAGCTTCATAGTCAATGGACATGCTGAAACAAATCTAAGGTGAAAATAACCAAGTATAGTTTAGATCAAACAAAAAGGTTTGAGAAATGAATGAAGATTGTTGAGATCAACAAAAAAAAAATGAGTAAATGAAATGACTGGTCAACCTCACAGTATCCACCAGGTGTATCCGACAGTACCAATTCTGTTCACCGTAGTAGAACTCCAATCGCGAAGCGAAGTCAGGACGAATTCCAGAGTGCGAGTAGAGGTGAAGCTATCGAAATCGGAAGTCTAAAAAGGAGGAGGCAAGTCTGAAGATCAACTCCAATGATGTATTCAAAAGTATAGTTCAACTCCAAAGGGAGAGGTAGGAATGAAGATCCAACACAGTACAAACTAAACTACAGCACGATTCCACAGAGTAAATGTACTCGGGAAGAAATGTTCGGATGAGTATCCGGCTCGAAGGACCAATGATGGACGGTCACGTCCTGCCAGAGAAACGTCCTGCTATGGAGCTGTGGGGTTGTAAGGCCCACAGACGATCTGGACTTTTGTACAAGTTATCTCTGGGATCTCGCTGTCTATCAAATGTGACAGAGACAGCCAAGTCCCAACAACCACAATTAGTTATAATAGATTACAAATAGTTAATAGAACACAATGAAAATGAGTCACTGCACAGAAAGTGGAATAAAACGTAACTAGGATAATGCGAAAAGTGCGTGCATTATAATAAACAATAAAATAGCTACGGGGTATATTATGTTCGACGATATCGGGAGTTCCTCGATATCGGGAGTTCATGAATGTTCTTCACATGCTTGAGGTTCTTCCAGGAATCCTAGCAGGCCTGGACACAGGTTAAGGTGCTGACACGCAGCCAAGCTAAGGCCGAGGCCTTGAGTGCGGTGAGTGATCCGGAGGCGGGATGCACTGACTGGTGGAGTGTAATTGAGCCGGGAGAGGCAGAAAAGACGGTTTTAGAAGAGAGGGACGTGAGTGAGAAGAGTGAAGGGCAGAAGGTAGAAGAAGAGAGTGAGGTGTCTGGAAGTGAAGAAGGTACGCCTTCAGACCTGAAGGATGTTGCACCAATGAGTGAGGACGAGAGGCAATTGATAGAACAGGCTGGACAGATTTGACCTGTTGGGGAGGGGTTTGATGGGGCTGATTTTAGAAAGGAGTTGGGTGAGGATGAGAGTCTAAAGGAATGGAGAGAGCTGGGTGATCGGAAGGAAAGAGGATTTCAGTGGAAGAAAGGAGTTTTGGTGAGGAGTCAGTATGTGATGTGGGAAGAGTTTCGGGATGTTGTAGTACCAAAGAGTTACAGAAGAAGGGTAATGGAGTTGGCTCACGAGAGAAATGGACATCTAGGCAGTGAGAAGGCTGCGAGGATGGTAGGGAGGTATTTTACGTGGCCAGGTATGGCAAGGGAGATGGGAGAGCACTGTAAGAGCTGTGATGTTTGTCAGAGGAAAAGCAAGCACACACCTCGGAGGGCGCTGGCAGTGGAACGTCCATTGCTCAGTGAACCCTTCGAGGCGGTGGCAGTGGATCTGGTTGGGCCCCTACCGAAGGGAAAGGGTGGCAACAGGTTCCTGCTGACCTGCGTGTGCTTGGCTACCAGGTGGCCGGAGGCAGTACCCTTGCGCAGCATCACTGCCAAGGCAGTAGCCGAAGGTCTGTGGTCGATCTTCTCAAGGACTTCGGTCCCCGAGAAGATGTTGTCGGACCAGGGAGGCCAGTTTTGCGGGAAAGTGGTTAGGGAATTGAGTAGGATGTTGGGGATAGAGAGGGTGTGGACATCTCCGTACCACCCTCAGACTAATGGGACGGTGGAGCGGTTCCACGGCACACTTAAGTCTATCTTGGGTAAGTGTGTGGATGAGGGGAAGGATTGGGTAGAGCAGCTGTCCTTCGCGCTGTTCGTAATGAGACAGATGCCTCATGCGGATAGTGGGTTCAGCCCGTTCGACCTAGTCTATGGGTTCAGGGTTAGAACTCCCCTAGATGCTCTGTATTCGGGATTGTTCGAGGTTGACAGTAAGGAGCTAGGTGTGTGTGATTGGGTGAGAGGTATGGCGGAAAAGTTGGAGATGATGAGGGATTGTGCTGAGTTGAAGATGGCTAAAGGGAAGGAGGGAAGGATGAAGTACCTGAATCGCGGGTGCAAGACGAGAGAGTTCGTGGTTGGGGACCTGGTGTTATACAGGATCCCGGGAATGCAATGTAAGCTGTCGGATTCGTGGGAAGGACCCTATGAAGTGTTGGAAAGGATTGGGGAGGTGAATTACAGAATAGGTAGGAAAGATGTGGCGAAGCATACAAAGGTAGTGCATGTGAACTGCTTGAAGAAGTTCAAGGAAAGGTTTGCGGTGAACAGGTTGGACGTTGTGTTGGAGGATAGCAAGGAAGAAGATTGTCTGTTGAGTGGGGAATGTGATGGATATGTGCAAGAGGAGATTGACGAGTTGTTGGAGGAATTTGGAGATGTGTTCTCGGATGCTCCAGGGAGTACCGAGGAAGTGATACCGAAGATTGATACTGGGGACGCTCAGCCCATTCGGCAAGCTCCCTATTCGGTGCCTTTGGGCATTAGGAAAGCAGTGAAAGAAGAATTGGAAGAGTTGGAGAGAGGAGGGATTATAGAGAGGAGTGCCAGCGCGTGGGCCTCCCCGTTGGTTCCAGTGAAGAAGGCAGGTGGAGGTATACGCCTGTGCGTTGACTACCGAAAGCTCAATGCGATCACGGTAAAGGAACCGTACTATATTCCTCAGTTTGAGGAGATGGTGGAATGTGTAGGGAAGGGTTGTGTGTTGTCTAAGGTGGACCTGTCCAAGGGTTTCCATCAGGTGGCAGTGGCGGTAGAGGACAGGGAGAAGACGGCGTTTGTCTGCCCCTTTGGCAAATTTCAGTATGTGAGAATGCCATTTGGGTTGACAAATGCCCCTAGCGTGTTTCAAAGGTTGATGGATGTGGTTCTGGTGGATTGCATGAAGTTTGCAAAGGTGTATATCGATGATGTATTGGTGGTGTCGGAAGGATGGAGTGAGCACTTGGGGCATTTGAAGATGTTGTTTGGAATATTGCTGAAGGCAGGGTTAACGTGTAAGTTGACGAAGTGTGTGTTTGGGAAGAGAAGGTTGATGTTTTTGGGACATGAGGTCGGAGATGGAGTAATTCGGGTACCGGAGGCTAGAGTGGCGGCGATACGAGATCATCCCGAGCCGAAGACCAGGAAGCAGCTCAGAGCTTTCTTGGGGTTGATCGGGTACTATCGAAGGTTCATCGAGGGATTCCACAAGTGGTCTGCCCTCCTCACTCCGCATACCTCATCGCTCTTGTCAGGGAAGGTGGAGTGGACAAGCCAGATGTTGGAGGCTTTTTGTAAGTTGAAATGTGCGTTGTCAAGTTCTGTGTGTTTGGTTGTTCCGTGTGTTAGTGATGTATTTGTAGTGGAGAGTGATGCCAGCAGCAGTGGAGTCGGTGCGGTTCTTTCGGTGAGAAGAGCGGAGGAACTACTCCCAGTGGCATTTTACTCAAGACAGCTGCGTGGGGCACAGTCCAATTATAGTGCTCAGGAGCTGGAGTGTTTGGCCGTGGTGGAGGCCATTAAACATTTTTCTTTCTATCTGCATGGGCAGAGGTTCGAGGTCTGGACAGACCACAAGGGATTGGAGTCTATACGAACGGGACGCCAGCTGAACAGACGGGTATACCGGTGGTCATTGACCTTGTCGGAATTCGACTTTGTAGTCAAGTATAGAGTTGGTGCGAGTAACGTGGTGGCGGACGAGCTAAGCAGGTGCCACGCTGGTGCCAGAGAGGATGCCACCCTTGCTTTGAAGGAGGGGGGAGATGTGGGCTTGACAGTCGCCCACACTGGAGAAGAGACAGAAGATGATGGAGAAAGAGAGAGAAGAAGAGAAGAGGAACTATTAGCTAGATGAACTGTGTGTGTATCTTGATGCATACGAACGATTGTGGTTGTATGATTATTGTTGAGTTTTATGTCATGCGCAGTGTTGTTGCACGAGGGGTTCCTCAGGCAATATAACCTTGGATTCCCTCGTGCCTGGTTCAGTCCTCAAATTATACTAAACTTTTAGTTAACCAAGATATTGGCAGTTAGGTTAGCTAAGGCAACCTGCTGAAGGAGAACTCTGGTGGCAGCGACTGTGTTGCCTACCTACGTGCGTGGTACCTTACGGAGCTTCGGGTCTGGCGAGGGCAACCCCCACATGGCCTGGTCTGTCATACTATATTTTTTAAATTTGTTACTACAGGTTTGCGAGCACTACATTGGGCAAGGGATCACCTCCAGCTATCCAGACTGGACAATAGCAGCAGCAGGTATGGAGACCAATCTCAAGATTGGGTACGAGTATGGATGCTCTGTGGCAGGAGTTGCTCACATTGAGGTCGATTTCAATGAAGAAATGGCTGCTAATAAGACTGTGCCCGATATAATTGATGAATCGTCAATAGTGGCTACACGTCAGCTGAGGTAAGACTTTCAATAACAATATTATTTACTTAATCTTATTTGAACACCAACATTATATTATGCCTTTGTTCATGTTTCAGGTAATGGGCTTGAGGAAGCTGACCTGCACTAGCTTGATGAAGGTGAAGATCAGCATGGATCGACTCTATCCAGCTCCACCCACACCAGCACTACCACCCTCACCAGCGCTACCACCCACACCAGCACTTCCTGCACTAGCACCACCCCCAGCTCTGCTACAGCTAGCACCTCATCTTCTGCTGGCTCCACCTTCAGCTCTGCTGCAGCTAGCACCAGCTCCGACACACGTGACTGGAGAAACGTGCCACTGCCCGAAGCCACACCTCGACGTCATCGTAACGTTCCACGACTTCGTGCAATGGGAGGACAGATTGTGTGTGTGCCTCCACTTAGCGATTTCCTTCACAAATCATCTTTACCTATACTTATATTTATCTGTAAAAAGAGTCTACTCGCTCGCCATGCATTTGCGCTATTTGAGCGCACCACTAGTTCAGCGAGCAAGCGAAGCGAGCGAAGCTGACTCTCAGTCGTGTTCAATTGAGATTTCAGATATATATACTAGTGGTGTGCTTGAGCACAAATGGCGAGTGAGCCTTAAACTACACTATTGTTAAATGATTGATTTTAACAACGAACACTCAAGCTACTAAAATAAAGTCAAGTTTTTAAATTAAGTATATGCGGTAAAGGGGCTTCAATGCCATAGTAACCGCTCCCCGCAGCTGTTTGAATTGAAAAAGAAGCAACAAAATCAAGTCACGTTATTTAAATTTTTCTTTGTGATATTCTTAATAGTAGTTGTAACGCACAATACTTTCACACAACTGAACATACCTACGCAAGACTTACCTTCGTGGTTCGTCTAGTGGACAATGAATTTTCAAATAAATGCTGTTGAGTAGGGCTTATAACTGTGACAAATAGCGTATTAACTTACCACCACCACTAACTCAAATAGAAATGGAGCTCCCGTAAGTTTTAGCATTTTAACTGCACCCGTAAAACAATTCAAAGCAATTCAATTTCTAAGGTGATACGGGTAATGATCGCTAAACCGGAGGATTTTGTTTAGTGAAGTTTGGGACGGGGTCGAACGCCGAGCGAACACAAAAAACGGAGGGTCAAAGTACAAAATGACATACATACGTCCAAACATATATATAAATAAACTAGTGATGTGCTTGAGCACAAATGGCGAGCGAGCCTAAAGACTATACTATTTTTATATGAATGATTTAACACTGAAGCTACTGAACATAAGGTCCAGTTTTTAAATTTCGCATACAAGGTAAAGGGATTTCAGTGCCATAGTAACAACTCTCTGCAACTGCTTGAATTGAAGGAAAAAAACAACAAAACAATACACGTTATTTAAAAGTTTTCTTTGTGATATTCTTTAGCTAAGTAGTGGTTGTAACACACAATGCTTTGACACAACTGGACATGCACCTACATAGACTTACCTTCGCAGTAGTCTAGTGGACAATGTATTTTCAAGTAAATACTGTTGCGTATGGCTTATAACCATGCCAAAGAGCGCATTGATTTACCACCACCATGCACTAACTCGAATAGAAATGGAAGTCCCTTAAGTTTTCAAGCTGTAACTGCACCCGCAAAAGAATTCAAAACGGTAAACAATTCAATTTCTAGGTGATACGGGTACTGATCAATAAACCAGAGGATTCTGTTTAGTGCAATTTGGGACGCGGTCGACCACATAACTAACACAAAAACGCGAGGGTCAAAGTACAAAATGACATACATACGTCCATACATATATACAAATAAACTAGTGGTGTGCTTGAGCTCAAATGGCGAGCGAGTTTTAAACTGCACTATTGTTAAATTTGATTTTAACAACTAACACTCAAGCTCTTAAAATAAAGTCGAGTTTTAAAATTACGTATGAGGTTAAGGGGTTTCAATGTCATAGTAACCGCTCCCGCAACAGTTTGAATTGAAAAAGAAGCAACAAAATCAAATCACGTTATTTAAAGTTTTCTTTGTGATATTTAATAGTAGTTGTAACGCACAATACTTTCACACAACAGAACATACCTACGCAAGACTTACCTTCATGGTTCGTCTAGTGGACAATGCATTTTTAAGTAAATACTGTTGAGTAGGGCTTATAACTGTGCCAAATAGCGCATTAACTTACCACCGCCACTAACTCGAATAGAAATGGAGCTCCCATAAGATTTTGAGTTTTAAACTATAAAAGCCGTAAACAATTCAACTAAGGTGATACGGGTAATAATCGCTAAACCGGAGGATTCTGTTTAGTGAAGTTTGGGATGGGGTCGAACGCGGAGCGAACACAAAAATACGGAGGGTTAAAGTACAAAATGACATACATACGTCCAAACATATATATAAACTAGTGGTGTGCTTGAGCACAAATGGCGAGCGAGCCTGATAGTCAGGTAACATAAAATGTTACTATGTTTTAGCTTATTTCATGCAAACACTATAATAGCAGTTATGACATTTGATTTCAGCAAACAAATACAAAATCACTCTCTTACCTTATTAATGGTAACTTTTGTAGTATCAAACATCAACCATTCTGATAATCTCAATCACCAGTAACTCTTGAACAAGCTCTCAGCTACGATAAAAAATAAACCAGTGTTATTATTATTTGTAATTTTAGCCAACAAATATGGAATTACTACTTACATCATTCTTGAGTATTGATAACTTCTGTAGTATCAAATTGAAGTTACTTTGACCATCTGAATTACCTTGAATTCTTGACAACAAGCTCTCACCTACAAAAACAAAAGACAATCAATTTTAGCACACAAATACACAATTACTTTCTTACCTCATTTTCTTGAGCAGTGGTAACTTTTGTAGTACCAAATTTGAGCCAATCTGACTATTTGAATTTACCAGTCACTGTCAACTAGCTAGCTATTAGCTACAAAAAAGAAAGGCCAGAGTTAATTTAGCATATTTAGCTAACAAATATGGAATTGCGCACTTATCTCAGCTTCACTCGAGAAGTAGTAGCTTCCATGGCATTAATACTACGGCATTCTGACTACCAACGGCTCTTGACAACCAACAACCGGCACACCGTATCCCCCCATAAAACAGCGAAGTTTTGAAATTAAGTCTGGAAAAGGGTCTTCAATGCCATAGTAACCTGTCGAATCAACTTTTTGTGTCTTGAAAACAAGCGTTTTAGCAGGAATTTTCTCATACTTTGCAGGAGCTTAAGTATATAGTAAGGTTTGCTTAATGCTGTAGTTTCAGAATAAACTTGAGTCAAGCCTAAATAGCCGTGTTTTTAGGAGAAAAAAGTTCCCCGCGCGCGCGTTTAAAGAGCATACCTAACATCTATACATACATACATATATATTATATAACATATGTGACAGTCTATGGGAAAAGGGGGCACTTCACTCAAACCAAAAAAATTGAGTTTTTTATGCTAATAAAAAGCTACAATTTATCTCAACTTAGTGCTAAAATACTGGAGGGTAAAACCTTCCCCTTGCAGAGAAACGGGCAGTTGAACTGGGCTGTATTCAGCAAAGCAATTGAACTAGAAATCGAGAAAACATAAATTGAATTTCCACTTCCGGTATAATTAACGTTTCCGTATACTTAACGGCGTACTCCGCATACGCAATTAAATCGTACAGCAGTTTTTAACGGCGACTAACGAAGTTTGCGTAGAGTTCTTTTTAGCTTTCGGAGCGTCTCACAGCCTGTCTTGTCGGAATCCTTGGCTACTCTACTCCATGTAGTGGTAAACTTTCAACCAGAGGTAAGCTGTAGATTGCATGCACTATTCTCAAAGCTATGCAGTTTTTTTAGCTGCTTGTTTGAAACTCCGCCCATTCCCCGTTTATTGTACTTCGAGAACGAGAGAGAATAAAAAGTAGCTTGTCTTTCCACGGCACGCTTGGGGTCTTTTAAGTTGTTTCGGCATTTAAAATTTGGCATAGACTTAGAGTAAGGGGCACTAAGACTAATTCTGCAAAAAACAAAAATAGGAGAAAGAAAGAATTTTTCCTATGATTTACTTTTGGAGCCTATATCTCAATTTCAATTTTTAAGTGAAGTGCCCCCTTTTCCCATAGACTGTCACATATATTGGCTGTTAGAACAGAAAAACAGTAATAATTAACAATTTATAACAAAAATCACACTAGCAACAATCTTTCTCCACTTCATTTTTGAATGTTGAGCTTAGCACATTTTTTTTGTTTAAATAAAGCAGGTTAGTACTGTATCAATAATAATAATAATAATAATAATGACAATAATAATAATCTATTTGTTTCTCAATTAAGCATTGTTCAGTCATGGTTGATCCCTTGCATTGAACAAGATAGGTGTGAGGCCCTTTGATACAAAGCATTTATTTCAAACAGTTCGTTATACCTACACACCACGCATCCACTCTTCAGCAGATTCAACCATTCTCCCACAATACAGAGCACCCATTCACATGTGCTGATGACATCCTGGTATCCATTGACAACCCCAGTCTAGCAGAGCATGATGCAAGCATTATCCCGATATTTACTCAACCTGGGAGACAGCAAGTCAACAAGTAACCAAGGAGGCTAGTAGATAGGCAAAGACGCCAGGCAGAATTTGATATACTTGGACTGTTTAGACTGAGATATAACTCCAGATACTAGCTGGCACAATCTGATTGACACTCTATCAGTTGTGTGTGGATGACCGCAGACTGTATTCATAAGTAATGAACATTCCCAGCCAAGGAACACGGCACCATCCATCGTAGGCGACTAGAATGTTACTCTTTGGCAAAGAGACTCCACTTTGAAGAAATGATCTCAATCTGAACCACTTCACTGTCAACCAGATGAAATAATTAATAAGGCTAAATGGACGTAGGTAAGCGTCACTGACTGACCACTTCACTAATTCACTGGATACACCGAGTGAAACGAGGAGGGACACCTTATCCAGTACAAAGAGCTGCTTAGAGCAAACTTAATTGGAATGAAATATCAGAATAAGTATATAGTACAATATAATTGCCTTTAGTGGCCATTTTTCACTAATTATAAAACAACTAACAAACAACAAAAGACATGTATAGGTGCAGTTTTGGAACTCATTAGTCCAGATATACCCCAACTTATTGATACAACATTCACCAAGTCTTAACTGAAACTATACTGTTACATATTCACAACCAGCAACACGTCCAGTTGGAGTTCCAACTATCAGAGAGAAAATGGGGACATCCCGATTGGTATTTTATGGGATATAACTATATTCCACAAGAACAATGACTTCCAGCCACTGACTAGTAAGTTCCTTTACAGAGCACAACAGGAAAATAGCTGCAAGCAAGTTGTTCTGGTCCATGGCAACAACACATCAGAAATGATTGATCTTAAACAGAGCACAACCAAGGCTATATATATATAGTCCACAGAAAGTTACAAGACAACCCTCAGTCTGACGTTTCCTGCAAGCTCTAGATTAAAAGGTTTTAAGAATGTCAGTTGGTTCCAATGGAAACGTGTTGCTATAGCAATGCAATAGCAGAACAACCCCTTGATGTGCATTCACCAACTCAACTAACAATAATTAACACAAAAAGAAAGGGTGACCTCAGACTTATTGAAAGCATACTTCCCAGAAATCCACTATCATAACATCGCTTTTCCTAACGCTCAACCTGAAATGAACTCTACATGCAAACAACACAATGTACAAATGTCACATCTTCACTGACCAGAGGTTTTCTTTGTATTTAAGGTAGGCCAAACCAACCTTTTTAATATTTCAGGGTCATAAAAATTAGGGGGCCAATGTTTACATGAAGGTCATAGTAATCTTTGGGGACAGCGGATAAAAAAAAAAAAAAAAAAAAAAATCCATTACATTTCATTGTGATTTATATAGGACAATATTCATACAAATTTAACACCATATAAACGAAAAGGGCAACATTAGTCACAGCAGTAGTCCAGTTCATGCATTCACTATCTAACGCTTGCAAGAGAGCCAGAATAAACCAGCAACAGTTACATGTACCAGTCTAGTCACAAGCTACCGACCCACCACCAGAGCTGCTAGCTGACACTGCACTGCAACACACCTGGCAGTTTTCCACTGAAAAAGACAAACAGAAACTACACAAAGTGCTACAGCAATACACTTCACTTCAAAGGACAAGAACATCTCCAAGGAAGTATGAAAACATGAAGGTCTCTGCCGCCTCAGGTGGAAGATTAAAGGATTCTAGTGTGTTGATCTATTCCTCGACACTTTGTGAAAGGCTGAAATGGCGTGGGGAAGCTGAAGACTTGAAGAATTTGAATGATATCACTCGCATTCAATCACCTTAACAGACGAGACTATATTACTATGAAAGAGCCAAGAACAAGCCACACCCATGTAGAGTTGTATCTGTACGAGCAAACTCGTACAACTCAGAGCATAAATTAATCCTCTGTCCCGTGTGCTCTACACCAGAAACTACAATCTACACTGAGAGATTACTTGATCACAAAAATTATATTTTAGTGAACATTTAGTCCCCACACACCAGAGCCGTGAAATAGCTGAGTAATGCACATATCAAACTGCTCTCTCGATAGTGTAAGTCTTTACTACGATGACAAGCAAACGAAACCAGAAAGGAAATTACAAATAAATAAATTACACACCCACACATGTGATAACCTTTCAAAGTCATCCTAATTTAGATTCGTTAATAGAAATTGTATTTTTTTCTTGCATCATCACCCACTCCCACCGCACAACCACTACATTACCACCATGTGCCACGCCCTCTCACCTGCCCACAGTCTGTACAACCTCTGGTTGGCAGTCAACTTTGTCTTGATAACAGGAGCAAGCAGCTCTATAAAACAACAATGACAAGAAAATGACATAAGATAATAATAACAACAATAACACTAACAACAACAATAATAATAATAACAATAACAATAATACTAATAATAATGCCAATTTCAAGAACACAAAAACAGACAGGATTAAGTACTATTATTTAACGTGCACCACAATACTACTACTACTACTACTACTACTACTACAGTTGGACATCAATAGTTACAGACAATTCTTCTTCAGTAACCAAACTGTGACTGGATTATGGTAGGCGTGACAGCAACCTAATGAAACCTTGCCAAGCAGTTCAAACACGAGACACAACCACGCTGGAGAAGATAGGATGACACAAGAAGTTCAGAATTACGCTACATTGATTGCTGGTTGCCAACTAGGCGATTGGTGGGGCTTGAAAAAGAATAACGAAGTCACAAAACGCCAAGCTTTATTCCACAACAAGGATTCTAACTTCTCACAAACCCTCTCTTCAGAGGAAGCCAAGATCACTTGAGCCATACAATAGAGTCCTTACAAGCTAAAACCACAGGGGAAAAATCCCCCAGCAAACAGTGCAATAGCTCATGTAAAAAAAAACAACAAAAAAAAAAACACTTGAAGATGAAATAAATAAGTGAGGAGCCACTTAAAAAAACAACAACAAACAAACAACAACAAAAAAACAACAACTTGAAGATGAAATAAATAAGTAAGGAGCCACTTACCTATACTTTAGTGGCAGGGGAACATCAACTTTAACACACGTGGTGCTGACAGACAACTGGAATTTAAAGGTTTTGCAGGAAAAAGTTCTCAGTAAGATATGCATTGACAGATAACACAAAACCTGACAAGCATGTGAGGCAAAGGTTGGTCAGGGATTCACTTCTGTTGATGGAAAACTATGCATTTACAAAAGGTGCAGCTAAATATAGAACACGATGAAATCCTTTCCTAAACGAAGAAAAATAAAAGATAAACAGTTGCCAGGCAGAAGGTATGTATACTCATTCCCTGAATCCAATATGTACTAAGACCACCTTAAGGGGACCGACCACACGTACACAGAAACTTGAGCCAGGCACACTGCCATGACCCTAGGAACTTTGTGAATAGAAAGGGCAGTGTAATACAGCAAAACTCATACTGTAGCTAAACCTCAGATCTGTGAAATTAAAGACAAACACGCACGCACCACACTCCTCTCTAGGCCAGCAACAACAATGCCACTTGACCCTGCACCAACACACACAATCAGTTACACACACAATCAGTCACACACAAACAATCACACATAAGAATAGCCTGATATAATGGAATTTCTCAGCACAAACAATTCTATGTAGATATTATTGCACACACACACACAATCACAGCCACACACTTGAATAGCCCGATATACAAGATTTTCTCAGCAAGTAGATGTCCACACACACACACACACACACACACACACAGAAGAATATCCGATATACAGGGATTTCTCAGCAAGTAGATATCACATACACACACACAGCCCTATTTTCATCTACAGCAATAGAGCCTAACCAGTGACTATTGTTAATTATCCGACTCTATGCAATGAATGATTATCTACACAAGTCCACACCACCTCACCTTTAGCTATCTCCATTTCTCTGTCGTAGCTGATGAACTTGAAGAGTTTCTGAGAGCCCGAGGAGGTGAACACAAACCTCTTGAGATGGAAGACGAGCACTGGAGGAAGCCGAGCCAGCGTCAGCCGCTTGTAAGCATCAACCTATGCAAGTATTTATAAACAGGTAAGGATATCAGCAGTAAACAAAAAGTAATGAACATGGACCGAACAAACTCCAAAAAACAAAACAAAACCAACAAAAACAAAAAAAAACTAAAACAAAAAAAATACGAAAAACAAAAAAATAAAACAAAAAAACAACAAAAAAACATTGAGATGTGATAAGTCATTATAATGGCTTTTGTTTAATAATTAGTTGGAACAAAATAGGCTGTAGCAACTAGAGGAGAAGTGATTGTGAATTGCGCACTGTTTTGCTCTTATGAGGTTAAAGTACAATAAAATATGTATTGTACACAACATAAATTTTGGTAACATCTCCTATCACCACTCATTCCCACCATCACCATCACCATTCATTCTCACCATCACCACTCATTCTCACCATCACCACTCATTCTCACCATCACCACTCATTCTCACTAGAACTCGTAAAATGCAACAAGCTAATAAAGTATTGAGCACAACAGTGAAATGAAATTAACCAATATTGCCACGTTAAATTTAAATTAACGAGCATGATTTTAACTCAACTTAATAAAAAAAAAAAAAGAGTAAAATTCCAGAGCACCCCACCCCTATCATGTTACTCGGTAGATAGAGATCATGAAAATTCCGAGTCCAATCACTTGAGGGGGTCAAGAGATCATTACCGCCATACAAAGGACAAGGAAGTAGTCATACATACCAGGAATGAATAGCTAGATTGTTGTGGCTTGGGCTCACGCCGCCATGCACAAAGGGACACATGCTTACTGATGATAGCTGACCACAGAAGTAAGGCACAACTGTCCGCCCTCTGTGAGATCACCTTCAGGAATGTACACGTGCATATTTGATAAGAGCCGTCATGCTGATCCACCAGGCAGCACACGGAAGGTCAGAGGTCAACCGTACACAATGGCCTCTGATGACATGATTGTGGTTAGCGTGTGCTACTTTAATATCGCCATGTATGCCCAACAACTTCCCTCAAACTCGTCGTAGAGCTTCTTTGGCAGCTCTAAGACTGGCATATACAGCGACCGGGCAGCAGGCACATCCAGGCTTCTCTCCCTTATTCTCCTACTTAGCTCCAATTGATAATTCTAAATAGGTTGGCCGCACAAAGTTTGCAGAGAGCCATAACATGTTGTTTGTTGTTTGTACACTTCGAAGCTTCTAAACAAGGAAATGCGATTTATTTGCTGCCGTGTGCTGACTTCTTTACTAAATAGTCCACGAATCGTACCATTTGGAGACAACTATTAATCCATTTACTAGCCTAGTGGACTTATAGTTGACAGATTGACTCCAGGCTATGTCAGTAATAACATGATACACAGCGAACACTTCTATGGTAACTTGAATGCAATATTATAGTCAACAAGTATTTGAAATCTAAAGTCCCAAGACCACTTATCTTGACAGCTTAAAACAAAAACAAAACAAAAACAAAATGAAATAAAATGAAATAATAATAATAAAAAGGAAAAATAAGTTTCACTCACTCTCTCAATGCAGACATTCAATTCTAATGATGTGCCTTGAGCAAAATAGAGAGCTCATTATGAGCTCCAAACTTTATGAGCAAAAGTTCTTTACTTCCTTTAAAACTCTAGTGCAGTGCTTAGCTGCATGAAGTCGAAGTGCTTTCCACAAGCTAAAGTCTAAACACACTCGCCATTTCACAGCACCAAAGAGAAGCAGTGTGATCTATGAATAGCTCTCATAGTTAACTATGCATTGTTATGTGGCAGATAAATAAACAGAAGACCAAGATTTAGGTCTGCCCCAAGGCTAATCCTGCAGCCGTGCAAGATTTCATTACATACACCGTTACTTATATCTTCCATACTATGCATGAACAACTTGCTTGAATTTGTACACTCCTGGGAGTATCTCACTCAACTGACATAAAAAATAAACACAAAAACAACAACAAAGAACAAAAACAAAACCCCTTAAAACAACAACAACAACAAAATAATAATATAAAAAAATACACAAAACAAACAAACAAACAAAAAAACATCTCGTGTTACATTTACAACAAACGTCTCCAATCAACACAATCTCACGACCCAGCCTCCATATACTCCTCACGCCCTTGGCTTCTTCTTGGCTCTCATTTCCAAACATGATGTGGTAGAAATGTGAGAACTGAATAAGTCTTCTTTCTAGCTATGCGGAGGGAGAGAGGGTTCTCATGAAGCCAGGCTTGGACGAACGTCATCCATTACCACTCATCCTGAACCCCCTCCCCCCCACCAACCACATTGGGTTGTCATGTCCAACACCACACCTAGCAACTGGGTCATCGCTGCCGGCACCCAACCCTGGAAGTGCAACACTTTCATTTCTGCAATATTTCAGACAACGCCCAACAAAGTTAGCACATGGCACATGTCCCCGCCCCTTATATCACACCTTCTAAGCATAAGTCACTATCACTGATAAATGACCACACCCACCTTACACAAATACATATGACAACACACTTGTATGGCATGAAAGATTAATATTAGCACCATCTCAATAATGGGCCTAAGGTGTATGGTGCACACTCGCACCTCCCAGAGTGTTCTGGCGCACCCTCGCACCTCCCAGAGTCTTCTGGCGCACCCTCGCACCTCCCAGAGTGTTCTGGCGCACCCTCGCACCTCCCCGAGTGTTCTGGTGCACACTCGCACCTCCCAGAGTGTTCTGGTGCACCCTCGCACCTCCCAGAACGTACTGGTGCACCCTTGCACCTCCCAAAGTGTTTGTGTACTCTGCTCAACCACATCACAAGGAGCAGCGTCAACTCTCTCATTCGCATACACAGACACAACACTGTACTTACTGCTACTTGTGATCCATGTTTGGGTCTCCATGACCTGCTCCAGAGGCCTCAAAGGCAAAGAAACCCCAACACAAGGTAAGATCATTGTATTAAACAAACCCTAATGGCACTAGAGATCAACAGATACAAGAAATGGGAGTGGTCATCACAATGCCCTTTGAGCTCTACACACGTCGCAAGAATACCAATGTTTACATGTTGGGGATGAAGGCATATTCTGGGATGGACGGATCAAGTAGACCATTGATGATAATGCGACATTGTGTCTAGAACAGTTCAGGCAAATGGTACAGATCAATCCAGTGCCCCAGTCACCTCAGGTAGCACTGTCTATGTACCTAACTTCAACACAGGAGCTCCTGGAACAGTGGCTTCTTGTTTCTATGCTATGTGAATTAGTAGGGCTGCATACTAAGAACAAATCTAAGAAAAGTAATGTGAGTGTAATACAGATACATTCAAAGACCCATGCAGTTACTTTAAAACATGCTGATTTCATGCTACATAGTCAAACTGTTTGCAGCCCCAACTAGATCATTAGGTTATATGCTAACATTACCGAAAGTAATGGCAACCTCAGCCTAATAACACATCTACAACCAGGCAATGGAGGAGTAACAGACATCCAAGGAGGATGGAAAGGTTAGCAGGCATGCTGTGTTGCCACTTGCATGATAATACCAACAGAACAATCTTCCTCCAGTAGGGAGTTGCTCATCTGTGGATGTAGGTTGACACATTCAGTTCATTTCATAGCTATATTGGAATTCATGAAACACAACTAACACGCATACATTCCAATACAAATGACAAGAACAACCATCAGTAGGCTATTAGGTGAATCCTTGAAACAAAAGCAGTGAACTGTCCTGAATTATCTAATCTGCTTAGCAACACTTAGTCACGCCTCTCCTTTAAACCACACACACGCACATACACACGGCCAACTCTCAATCACGCCGGTATCAAAGGTAGCAATAACAACTAACAATACGTATGATCCTTTTCGCTCTAACTTGGTATATCTCCTCCTTTGCCTCGGTCCCATGCCTCTTTGTTACAATCTCTTACTTCTTCTTGGCAGACACCTTGAGAACATCAAACCACAAAGTGTTTTTAACATTCAGGGTTCAAGGTACACACAGAGGGATCCTATAGAATCCATGAAACTCCAACAAGTAAATTGAACACATCAAGCCAAAGAAAGAACAACAGTCAGCACTCTCTAGCTGTGCCCTTTTGACAAAACCTAAAAAATTACAATTTTAATTAAACGAAGAAAAAATATGATTAAAAAAAAAAATAAAAAAAATAAAAATAATAATTGGCGAGCGAGCGAAGCGAGCGAGCAACTCTAAGATGTAGTCTATGGAAATCCTGAATACGTGGTCGTTTTGAATACGTGGTCGTTTAAACGCGCGCGCGCATTCCAGAACTTCGCTCGCTCGCCCAACCAATGCTACACGAGCATTTTCTAGTAATAAAATAAAATAAAATTAGGTAGGTAATTCTAGGTACACGAACTGTTCTGTTGGCAAAAGACGACATGTAAATGAGACGCAAGGAAAAAGGAGTAGGTAGCATGATCAGGTCACGACCTGACATCCACTACACAATGTCAACCAGCAAACAAGTACAACCACATCAAAGACGGCACATTTACCCGGCACATTCCCGGCATATTGTACTACCCGGAATCACTCAGGGATAATCAAACTTAGGACAAGTTAAACACTGAACATAACATGAGAAAACACAAGTACCAAAGAGGAGACAAAGAGACCTTCTTCACTGACGCAATACAAGTGTTGAAATAACAGGAAAATCAGGTAAAATTAAATGAATTACAAAGAGACACTGTGTCTCACCTGGTGAACCCTGCAATGTGCTACGTACACATTCATTTCTTGCTTCACTTTGTGTGAGCATGTAATTAACTCTTTTTCACCTGCTCCTAGCCCACGCCCATAAATGCACCATAATTTATATATTATACATTTTCCTTTCACAAACCCTTGACTATTGGAATACACACACACACACACACACTCAGTCACATGACACGCACTCCAACAATTTGGAAGTGCACAAAAAAAAAAACAACAAAAAAAATCAATTCTGACATTGCTCCCGAACAAGAGCTCACCTCCGACATGTGGACTGTCTCCTTGGTAGCCAGAGCCTCCAATGCTTCCTTCACCGATGTAGTACCTTCACCCTACAGTGCATTAGGTAAGAATCATTACAGCTGCAAACCACATACTAAACAGCAGGCAAAGGTCATCAGTAATAATACATTCAGTATGAAATATCAAAACTTGACACGATTTTTTTAAGCACCGAAATCTTATTTTCCATTCCTGTATCTCACCTGAATGTCCAGTTGAAGTGAGAAGAAAGGTTCCATGGTGGCTGATTCCCTAGCTCCCTGGCGATGCAAGACTGACCGGAATTGACCCCCAAATATTTCAGTGATAGGACTCTCTGAGAAAGACGTCTACGTGCAAAATGACACGTTAATAAATGGAACATTTCAACTGGTGTGTGAGCTATCTCATACAAGTAAATTCATTGATAGATGCCCACTACATTCATTCCACGGATGGGATTCATACAGGATTTTGTAGGGGGGGATATTGTAGAGCCAAATAACTGACAAGGTGGGCATCAGAGCTTCATAATTTAGTGTCTTAAATGCACATAAAGTGAAAGGACTAGAATTAGTAGGTGCTGATTTTGAAGGAGTGTTGGACACTTTTATTCAAACTAACCTTAGAGTAAGGCCATCATTTTTCACATCTTATACTGACAAGCCAGGGTAAAAAAATTTTAGGGGGGGGGGGAAATCCCAGGGCTCCCATAGTCTGTGTGAAACCCTGTATTCTATTTAATAATACTTCATCATGTGTTGGCAACATACATTATAGAAATAAATAAAAAAGAAAATAAATAAAAAGCACCAATTACCATATATGGAAAAACTAAACAGCGTCTCGTTCACTTGCATACTCCACTGGTGACCTTTGGCAAGAATTAATTACCAATACATTCAATTATCACCTTCGACAAAAAGGATTTTAAAAAATGTCATTTACTCCCCCCCCTCATCCTCTCTTTCCTTCTCCATTGATCTTTTAGATACATTAGAGTGGGGAAAAAAAAAAAAAGAAGAAAGAAAAAAAACCTGTGTGAAGTGTTCCAATTAGACTTCACATAGCATTATTATCAATTTTAAGGTAAACTGGGCACACTCCTCCATTCGATCAATACTCAGTAATCAGTAATGAAATGATGATCTTGACACCACCCCTAGCCACACCCACTGATATCGTTCTCTCGAGCAACCAACCTGTCTGGTAATGGTGGATTTGTTCTTGGGTCCCACCTGTTCCCACTCCTCCTCCCCCTCCGGAACTTCTGCTGATGACGGGTCTTGATGCAAGTCCCCAGTCAACGATGTAGCCGTGGACCCCGAGCACGAGGAAGGAGAGGTGTGGCCCTCTATCTCGGTAGCATCTAACACTTCTGGAAGTAAATCACAACATCCTGTTATTACCACAACATCCTGTTATTACCACACAACATCCTGTTATTACCACACTATGAAAGGAAGATAAAATCCTAAATCCTACCCTCAATAAATAACAAAAGAAACCATCTACAGCTCCTAAGCATGCCCCACCCCCTGTCCCTTCCTTCTACTGACCGTTGTCTTCTTCCTCCTGTACTCTTCCCAGATGATTGGCAGCCACCATTTCCTCATGGAGTCCATCCAGAAGACATCCCAGGAACTCTTCAGCATCTTCTTGTCTGCCCTAAGAGTCCGGGATATAACAGTCATTCAAATAGTAGTGATGAGGTACAAGCATTGTCAACCCTTTACCTAGCTATCCTCCCTTACCTTACCAAGTCACAGTTTTTAAAACTGAGTTACTTATGTACACAAACAGCACCTATAACTGTAATAACCCTTTACCAACAACATAACAATTTGGCCGATATTTAGGTCAATAATATACAGTAGACAAACTATCACTTTAAGGAATAATGAATATCTAGAGGTGTGTTTGAGCACAAACGGCGAACAACCTAGGCCTGTTAAATTCCATAAAGCCTTTACTTTTCATCATAACAAAGTGAGAGCTAACTATGAGCTACATACCAGAATTTCTACAGCGTTTATGTAGTTTCAACTTGACCACCCATTCAACAACAATGAAGAGAAATAGCACTATCTTCCTGGGCATGTTAAACTAAACGAAAGTTCAGGCAGTTAGGTTTCAGCTAGCCTGAGGTCGCAACAGGTTCATTCATTACTTGGCTCCTTTCATTCACCAACTTACATAATTAGTAGCGCAGGCGAAAAAATGGGTAGCATGTACCATATAAAAAAGCAGCCATAGGGCACCTATGACAACGACGACCCTTTACCACTAAATCAAGCCGTTCAGTCTTACAATACCAAAAAATATTAACCTTTTACCGAGTTACATACTAAGCCCATCTTGCCTCACATGGACAAGCCTCTTGACCAGGAACCAACAAGTACTATTCATTACTGCCAAATCTGCAACTTACTAGACTTGGCCAGTGCATTCCGACTTCCTTCCTATAAAAAAAAGAGAACTCCCAGCATGCCCTTTGACCTCTAGCTCCTTTCAAATTCAATAAAGTAGCTACGCAAGGAGAACCCTCCAGAATAGCTCACTATTCTTTCAATTCGATCCACATCATGTTTAAAACGAGTGCCCCAACTCACTTACAAACAGCTGCATGCAATCATTTTTGTGAGTGATACAATAGAATAATCAAGTCTAGCTCCTATCAATGCTGTGTGTGTGTGTGTGACTAAAATGTTCTATACTGATCTCGGGGAAGTTGGTGACAAAAAACTGACATATACCATTTTCCACTAGTCGCGAAATAAGTCTCCTAACCCTTATATATGCAACCTCCTCATTTAACTCCAAGACATTCATCTAGCTTCAAGCTACGTACACTATATCAAATAAAGCAAGTCTGACTCCACTGCTGTAGTGTTGCAACACACACACACACACACACCAAACTCTAAAAATCAATATTATGAAGACAGCATTTCCACGTACCATTTCATAGCTCGAGCTATATTGATGCCTCATTAAATAGCTAACAGATAGTTTGCTCCTTTGGATTATATTGTAATAGCTAGGTAGTGTTTAAAAGCGCTGACAGTTTGCACCGAACTCTAAAAATCACTAGCCACAAAGAAACCTTAGTTAACCAACCATAGCCCTCACAAGAAATATAAAAACTACTGTAAAACCTATTGTCAAATCTTGAGGGGTGAAAGTGCAGTACAGAGTCCTATAAGTTGGTCAGGTGGGATCCACACACCTAAAGCTAGATCAATACCATCCTGCAATTCTAAAAATATATATCTCGCAATTAAAAAATATATTATAATGCTATTCAAAAGACATACTACAATGCCTTTCAAATGATATACTTATAATGCCTTTCAAAAGATATATACTTATAATGTCTCTCAAATGATCAACTATACTGCCGTTAAAACAACATTCTATCATGTTGTATAAAAGAGCCTGAAAACTAAACTATTCACAATCTCTTGGGTTCCAAGCTAATACAACATGAAATGAAGATGTACACAAAGAGCTAGAGGTAATTAGAGTTCACAGGATAGATAGCACATCCCACAAGAGGAGCAAGGTACACTAAACCTTTCCACCAGCCATATCTTACTATCAACCCACACAGCACAAAATTACTAAAGTGATGCTTAGCGGAAAAAAGTAGGAAATGGGAATTTATCACTTCCACAATCCAGATAATTCAATTCTATTAGCGGATAAAGTAGGAAATGGTATTAACATATTTCATAATCCAATTCTAACTTCATTGCTGCCATGCCCACAACCAGTCATCTGTCTACAACCACTCCTTCCACACACGCCAATCAGATATCAATATAGCTGTGCAACGAAAACAGTAAATGTTGTCTTCATAAGAGAAGCTAAGCATGCAGACAATAATCCCTCTTCCGCATGCACAATGAGGGTTAACAACCCTTCAAATGCAGGCTTTACATCCTATAATAACAAAGCAGTAAAATGAAGTTTGGCTCCAGCATCTGATCTGACAATACAGGACACACAGAACAACAGTTGCGCCGCCATAATCTACAATAACTAGCCATTACTCTTTGAATGCAGACTTTGAACCCCTTAACTATTTAACAACTGACTGATAAAGTTTTGGTTCTGATAATTGAGTTGAGAATAAACTGCTTGGGCAGAAAAAAAAAAAAAAGAAAAAAAAAAAGATTGGATTTGATCAACAATGACCAGAACATAGACTTTCAAAACTTTTTTGTGCAAGTTTATGATAAAGCCATAGTAGCTCCTTCAGTATGATGGCATTGTAACGAGTTGACAGAGGAATCAACTGGATGTCTCCTCTGTTCCATAGGCCATAGAGTTACAAGGCAACCAGAGTACATAGCGAATTACGCAAGGAGTCCTTCCGACCACACAATACAGACATACCAACCCACAGAGTAACATACCACAAAAAAAGGAAAAAAAGAAAAAGAATAAAAGGATGAAGTCCACAGTTTGAACCTTTCAACTCTGATCGCACTGCAGTCATGCAAGTTACAACCACAACTCTACCACCCCCGCCCCCCTCCCCTCTCCTTCCTTCCCATACGGAACCACCGCCAGCATTCAGTTACTGGTAATCCAATAAACTCACTTTGATAAGGAAAACCAAAAACAGACAATCCAGACAGACTACTGACTTCAGAAGAAATGCAGTTGCACTTGCTCCAATGTAATTTGATTGCAGTACTTCCCTTGTTGTAATAATTACTACCCCTCACCCTCCTCCCACCTCCACAACCCCACATTACTCTAAAACTCAAAATACCTCTTATTCAGTATTCTGCCATAACCTCCAAAATTCAAGCACCACACCCCTTTCTGCCACTGACCTTGTACGATAAGTTTAGTCGACTTCTCTGTAGCATATTGTACATGTATTTGGGATGGAAAGGTTCTCCAGGTACCAAGTCCCCACGAAGGTGAGCCTTCTTCTTCTTGTGAACTGCCCCAGAGCCGACAATTGATAGGCTCGGCTTGGGGCAGTCACGGAATTCATGCACAAAACGACACCTGAAGAAAACCACACCCACAAATAGTCAGTTTTAAACCATCACATCATGACACACAAAAAAAATTAAAAAATTTTTTTTTGACTGAAATAAATACATATAAATATTTAGATGCCATCGGAAATATAATCACGTCAAAGCAAACATTACAAATATTTCAGACACTATCACTGCTTATACATCACTTACAGAGCGTCAGCGAATGGGGTAGCTGACGGACCTCGAGCCAGAGGAGGGTTCGGATTCATAGTCTTGAAGAGGTGGACTAGACTAGGGATACTCAGTAAAGCTTGCAGAGGCTACTCACACACACACACACACAGAACAGTCAAGAAATATAACACACTCATGCCTTTCTCAAGGTTAGAGATGCTCCAAATACCCGGTTGGGTTAGGCAATCAAACTTATACCACGTGTGATAACTAAATTATTATTATTATAGCAAATTTTCTCTTTCTAAATTTACTATTATTATAATTATTTCAGCTAAATGACTGAATCATTAAATTATTATTATACAGGCAAGAAAGCTGCTGACACCTTATTCTATCACCCACCTCTTAGAACTACTAAAATGAATGATTACTATCATGATACATAAATGGAACAGAAAAGAACACAAACCACACAGCCTGTCATGCTTAAAAGCACAAGTAATCTGCCAGCAAATTCAAGTATTGACTCCATGTGGATCAACCTAACACCTACCAAAATAACAACTTATTACTACTTTACTTCAGCATTGTACTTCCCTCCACTTACACAAAAGTCCCACGCCCCCAAGCATGCCACACCCTCATATCCCACCCACACATCTAGGATACAGCATGCACATAGCACCAGTTGCCAGAGTTGATGAGTCCTCTGGCCTGGATGTGTCGATTCTTGTGACACACGCTCCATGTTTGTAGCTGCTCTGTAACACACACACACACACACACAGAACAGCACAACTGAAGTACTCTGCAATAATGTTATTTATCACCAAACTTCTTAGCCACCCTTATAAGAAATAATGTGATCATCAAAAATCATCATCTTCACAATCATCCTCATAATCATCTTCACAATCATCCTCATAATCATCATCCTCATAACCATCATCTTCACAATCATCATCTTCACAATCATCATCATAACCATCGTAATCATAATCATCATCATCATAACTGTAACCCCCTTTAATTCAAAGGCTGAGTTTATAATAGAAAATACCAATCATTTTCTCATAACCGACTTGCCAGTCTGACTTACCACTGAGATAAACAAGCTGCACACTGCAGGAGGGCCCTTTACTCACGTTAGCTCCATTGCCACACCCAACAACTGTCACGCCTCCAGCAGTACAGGTAGAGTCTGCTGGTGATCTCTCCTGGCTAACCGCACCCTCCTCAGAAGTAGGCGTGGCTATAGATCTAGGTGAAGGTGCCGGACGACTACCAGATGTAGATGGCTCCTTGAAAACAGAAGCCCAAGACTTAACCCGATTTGACCCCCAAGCCCCACCTCCTCCTGCCGTCGTCATGGTAGATGCCACACCCTCCCCCATACTAGCAGAAGGTGTAGACGTCGTGACTGTCACAGTAGAAAGAGATTGAGCCGTGACTGGTGATGGCACAGTTGGAGGTACGACAGAAACTATAGCCATGGACACTGCTGACTGCTCGGGAGCAGGGGAAGGGATAGAGGGAGAGTTTCTGGAATCATTTGGAATGGAACCTGAATTAAAATTAGCACTTCCATTCCCAACTCCAGATAGATCCGGTACAGAATGTGGAGTCTCTGATGAATGCTGATTGCAAGAGGATTGGGTGTGAATCGGAGACAATGCATCACTTACAGACATAGACGAGCTTGACCCTCCATCGAGGGAAGTTGGGTGAGTACTTAATATGGCAGTAGCTGGGACTTCCTCTCCTTGCTGTAGCTTTCGATAGTGTGAAGGGGGGAGGGGCAAAGGAGGAGGAGGAGATGAAGGAATGTGGGGCCACGAATCTTCCTGAGATTGACCTGTTGGAGAAGTGGGTACCAACAGTGGGTCAATCCTTTCAGAGTTCTGGAGACTCGTTGTGGGCGTGTGTAAGGTTAGAGGTACAGGTGAAGTTACGACTGCATTACCAGTAGCCGTGTTTAGATCCACACCGGGGGAGGTGGATGAAGCCATGCCCACTAGTTCACACGTCTGCTCGTCCTGCGACCGGCACTGAGATTGGCCGGATTCCCGCGTGTCGGTGAGAGTGGTAGTACAGGATTCACACGTGGCCTGGCCAGACGTCTGGATGCTACCGCATGGCTGAAGACGAGTGAGATCAGGACGGTCAATACTATCCCAGGTAATATCAGCCTCTCCACCACCAGCGCCCACCTCAGTAGGCTCGGCCTCAGACTCAAAATCCAGCTTCCCAAAGCTGCTCTTCGATGACGCTGGAGCAGCCGATACTGCAATAACCGATTCACCAATTCCCGTTCCAAGGCCTGGCACAAATGGAATGGCATTGACGTTGAGTTTCTGTGGCGCTGATTTGCGTCGATTGGCCGTGGGACCGTCTACGGGGCTGGTGGGTGGGTTAGGAGGGATGTTGGGGGAGTAAAGGGAAGGCGAGAAACTCCGCCTATCTTGATTGCTGCTGATAGAAGACGGAGGAATGGATAAGGAATGGTTAACATCGCCTTTACTGGGAGTGGTTCTTTTATCTGCAGGACACAAATACAGAATTAAATGCTAAACTACTAGAATATAATATTATATATTGACAGGGTTTCGTACAGGATTAATTTTAACAAGGGGGTGGGGGAAGAATACTGATACCATAGTTAAACCGAGTTATTTTTTGTTTTTGTTTTTTTGCAAAGAAACTAATCAAACTAATCAAAGACAAGAGCAGAGTTGTGTCTAATACTGGAGTATTAGTAATTAAGCTGTATTTAAATACTTTAGGAGTATTTGTATTTACGTGGTAGCATTTATATTTCAAATACTCTTTTCTTTCTTTTTTAACTATGAGGAGGTGATGAAATAATGAGCTAAACTCAAATTATAATGATCTTCTGGGACTTATTTCTACTTAGCAGATTCATTGTATATTCATTAGTTACAGAATCAAGGTCCAGGTGGCTGGTAAACCACAGAACCTTAGGATCTCAAACATTGTGCCAGCATAATACTTTTTGGCATAATAGGTAGGCAAAACCTGAGGCAATAATTATAAGTTAATTTTCCCAGCATGATGTTGATACACCATGACATGGAGGAGACAGCTATGCACTATAAAATAAACTTGTTTTCTTGTACTATTACAGTGATTCATATAATACTGTTATTGGTGCACAAAGTTAGCATAAACGGGCATTATTTAGAGCATGGTAGTTGCATAATTGCAGCAACGCCAAATAGCATAATAGGTAAAATTAATAGCATACTGTGGACTTCCCTAGCGAGTCATGCCCACAACCACCACATAAGAAAACTAAACTTTGTTATTATTATGTTGCTTAAATGGCAGACTAACATTAGTGAATACCTTCAAGCTCCATTGCTACCTGGAAAATACTTAAAAAATAGACCGTCGTGAGACAGGTTAGTTTTTTAAGACAAATTCAAACAAAAACCTTGGCTCATGTTTTACTATTACTAAAATGGTCACTTTTTTTTGTTGTTAGTATAATATTGTACTTGATTTCAAGCAATTGTTGGCAATTATTGGGAGGGGGAACTTTTGCCTGGTGTTGGAAACCCCAGGTTTACATTGATTCCCTAAATGTGCACTAGCACCGGGACCTGTAGTCATTTAGTGTTTGGAAAAATCCTACAAAACAGCCAGTAACTCAGTCTCTTTTTATTCTCCACGCGGAACTGACCATTCACGCGGAACTGACCATTCATGCGAGTCACAGGAACCCGTATGGTATTCTTAACCCACAACAGTTAATTTACCACAAAGAGGAAGCTATCAAAATTTTTAATTTATTTTTTAAACGAACCAGTAACTGGGAGCTGGGTCTTCTCCTCATGAGACAATGGGAACCCATGTACAGCTATAAATATACTGAGCATATCTCCCTTTTCTTTGTGAACCCATGTGACAATCTTAAGTTGGATCAGTTTCATTTTTAATATAATATTAATAAGGTAAAATGGTTTGGTGTGTGATTACTCTAGTTCAATTTATTGTTGCAACAGTCGATTGATTTTCTCGCAGCTAGTGACATTAAACTCTCTCCAATCTCAATATTGTAATTCAGTGTCATCATTAGGTGAGGCTTCAAGTTGTTCTACTCTGCATGCAAGTACAGCAAGCACACGGCACCTCGTCAAAGCAACTTAACACTATTATATTAAGAAGTAAATGAACATGATGGCACTTCTTGTCTCTGACAACTCACCATCACAACCATCCTCACCATCACAACCATTCTCACCATCATTGTCGTCATCATTATCGTCCTTACTACATCATCATCCTTATCATCACCAGGAATTCATACAGGATTTTTCGCTGGGGGAGGGGAGCATTTTGTCGAGTCGCAAAAACAGTTTATCTACATTATATAGTCAAGCCATGACCGTGAGACTGTGAAACAGATTTCAGATGAAAACTTGACAAACTATACAATAGTTAGGCGCCGCCTCCGAGACAATTTTTAGGGTCTTGGAGGCTTTAAGCTTTTACATTCCGAGTGCAGTGAGGGCACTACTTAGGGCTTGAGGGACCCTAAAAACAGTAGTTCACGACGGCTGCACAGTGCCCAACTACTTTAAAATGTAGCGACTGCTCTTTACAACGCAATAGGAGGGACTCTAAGCGTAATCTGAGGGACACTAATTGACCCTGCCTTCAAAGCGGGGAGACTAAGTTTATGTGTTCTGGTATTGAAGGACCAGAACTAGAAATGTTGATTTGAAGTGTAACTAATCTGTAATGCTATTTATACTAACCATTAATTTTTCTGAAAAATTCAGTTGGGGAAACAAAATTAGGGGGGGGAGGGGGGAATCCCAGGGCTCCCATAGTCTGTATGAAACCCTGATCACCATCATAATAATCCTCACCATTGTACTCCATCATCCTCACCATCATCATCATCCTTACTATCATCATCATCCTCACCATCATCATCATCCTTACCATCATCATCATCCTCACCATCCTTACCATCATCATCATCCTCACCATTATCATCATCCTCACCATCATCATCATCCTCACCATTATCATCATCCTCACCATTATCATCATCCTCACCATCATCATCATCCTTACTATCATCATCATCCTCACCATTATCATAATCCCCACCATCATCCCCACCACCATCATAATCCTCACCATCACCATCATAATCCTCACCATCCTCACCATTCGTCATTTATCCTGATCTGCTCAGTAACTATTCCACAAAATCAAATATTCAACACTAAATAAATATAATGATTAACTCCAATAACTCAAGCCTATCCAGAAATCCTGGGACATCAGAAGTCTCTGACAAATAATAGGTTCCTCCAGCTGCACAGCAACCGCTTGCAGCTATTAGGAAATTCAGCTTGTGTTAAGACAAAACATGCAAACTGAATAAGCTATTTATAACCTAGTGTGGCACTTCCTTGCACCAGCGTCATAGGAATAAGTTATTTCATATCCGTAAGGCAAGTTATCTTAAATTGTTAAAAACTAACCCACAAAAAAAGCTTAAGTTAGGGAAATACAACACCTACAACAACTAAACCCTTTCCCAATTATCTTTTTTTCTGGGCATTCAAGCATAACTATTAAAACAAGAAGGTAATTAGACTGTAACTGCTTTACATGCACTAATGATAAGAATCAGCCTACAACTCACCTTTAGGTCTCGAATTTTTCGTGTCCAACCAAACAAACTATTAAAAATAAATAAATAAAAACAAATAAAGCAAGTCGTAACACTTTACCAACAATATCATGCACTAGACTGCATCCAATTGCATCACCTTCAACATTTTTGTATCTCTTATTACAGCCAAATGTGTGGTACTAATAATCCCCATAACACACTGTCCTGTCAGCACTCTAAAATTCTCATTAAATGCCCAAGTTTTTCCCACTTAGAACTTCACATTAAAATTGTTAGGCACACTTAAAAACTTGCCAATTATGGAATACCTCTCCTCACAAGGGGAGAATATTTGTAAAATTATTACAAATACCATATTATTAGGTGGTTAAAATACTATATTTTCATTGAGGGGAAAGGGAGGGGGGAAGAGAATCCTTTACTTTCAGTGGCTGTGGCAACCATATTTATATGTAATTGACGCTAGCATAAACACCTATAAAAAAACAACAACAAGGCAAGTAATGTATACCACACACTGCTAAAACACAGTAGACATAAATTAATTACAAGCTTTATCTATTCGGTAAAGCATCGTCACCACCAAAATGTATTTGGAAAAAGATTAAGACTTACTTCCAGATCAGCAGTCTCGTGAGAACAAATGTCAGAAGTTTCCTTTTGCGTGAAAGACCCAAAAAGTACATCCTAAAAGTAACAGTTTATTCTCAACCTCAACTCAAACATATCTACTTCATTAGCTACGTACCTGATAGGCCATTTCGTCAGACGAGACAAAGAAATGAATTGTAAATGAGGCCACTAACAGAAAAAGTTTTTCATTACAAATAACTAAAGTATTCCACTGCAGCCTTTCCCACGAGACACTCACTCGCGAGTCTATCAAGTAGCCATGTTTCCAATCAAAATCACGTGCACTGGTTTCACTAAATTAAATGCATGAAGGGCGGAGTCAGAAAATTATAGACCGGAAATAAAATTTCAATAGAGTGGATGTGTAGCAATTTCTGTTAGGCTCCAGACCCGTTCGTTTCATCGCGCTCGTAATTCGTCGACAGCGTTACGTTTAGTCGTTCAACGCTGCCTATATATCAAGTTGGAAAGATAGCATTCCTTCTAGTACTCTTCTTCATGTGGCAGCTTCTGCTAACCAAGTGGAAATGATAACCTCTGATATTAATGAACAAGACAGTGATGGTAATACTCCTCTACACATTGCTGTGATGTAGGGCCACACAGAAGCAGTTGCAGCTCTCTTAGAATTGAACGTTGACGACACCATTCTTAATCACGACCAAGATCCAGCACTGCACATTACGCTTCGTAAAGGTTCCAAGTCACTACAGCTAATCAAGCAATTCCTCCTATTCCCGAACGTCAATATGTTCGTCACCGGTCGGCACAGGCAAAACACTCTGCATGTTGTGGCTCAGTCCGATGATGTGGAGATGCTGGAAGTGCTACATGAAGTGGCTTGTGCTCGTGGCATTAAGGAGGATATAGTTGCCAGAGATAGCAATGGAGTCAGCATTGTCCATGTTGCGGCTAAAGCGGGAGCTCTACGAGTGATGACTTTCTTATTTAAGGCCTACAGCATGACTCATTTTGTAAGGATGTGGTTTCATTTCGCAATTCCTGACGTAGTGGTGGAAGAGGAATAATACTCAGGAATAATACAGCAACATTCTTCCCAGCGTTTGTGATTGATAGCTGCTTGTGCAAGAGACTCATCTGCATTGCTGAGGATCTTGTCAAAGAAACTTAATCCATCAGAATTCAAAGTTATTGGGATTTCTTGATCCAAGCAATACGTGATAATATGGGGGTTCCCTCCCTCCACTGCCCAGTGAAGAGGTGAGTTTTCTTCCAGATCGACCCATTCTCTTTGGAAATGGTTAGTAGAAAATAAAAGTTCGGCAGCTTCCGAATTTCCAGTGCGACAAGCTAACATGAATGGAGTGAGGCCTTCCTTGCACTTGTGAATGATAGCTCCATAATCTATCAGTTTCTGAACAATGACTATTGAGGTACCCTTTGCTGCAACATGTAATGGAGTGTGCCCTTTGTCATTAGCTTCATTTATCAATGACTGAACATTTGGTAGAGACAATACCTTCATCAGAGTTTCTGTGTCCCCCGACAGTGCTGCAAGGTGAACATAATTATTTCCATCATCATCCTTGATAATGCTTTCCAACAGCAAAGAGTCCAATATATTACCTGAGCCCCAGTTTGAGAGCATAATGAACAGGTAGCATATGAAATTGATCAGGAGCTTGTTTCATTTCATTCACGCCGACAGCTTGCGCAATTTTTCCACACAACTTGGTCCTTCTTCCCAAGACAACGAGATGAAGTGCATTTCTCCCTCGTTTATCCTTGATCAAAGGGTCTGCCCCGCAACTCAAAAGGCTCTCAGTAGCCATTACACTTCCCAGATGGATGGCATTCATCAAAGGAGTTAAGCCATTACGATCAGTGTCATTAACTTTAACTCCATTTTGAACCAGAAAAGGAATAATATCTTTACTGTTGATGGAAGAGACGCTGCTATGCAACAATGTGCCTCCTAGTCGATCACGCACACCAAGAACAGATACTCCACTTACCTCAACCATGGCCTTCAATATGTCCGGAGTATCTTGTGAGGCTGCTACGTGGATAGGAGGGTGTAAGTGACTGCTCTCTATTGTACAATCAGCTTCCTGCCTCAACAATAATCTGACACACTCAATCTGATTGCTTTCTACTGCATAGTGCAAAGGAACTCTTCCATTGTATGTGGCCATGTTGGCGAGGTCTTTGGGTAGCTGTCCCTATTCCTCGCTTGGACGAATTATCAGCTGGCGGTTATGTGCTCTTGTCCATAACTCTTGTCTTAACAATTACCAACGTGCTAATGGTTTTTGTGGAAATATACTCACATCGCTGGAATTTGATTTTGTGCCTCAGATATTACATAGTGATCTTCCTCAGCTTTGCTGAATCTGTGTGCACTATCATTTTTCTGTTGTCTATTCCAATCATTGGCTTGGAATTTGCTTTATGGATTGCTGTGGCAATAGCCATATGTTTGGCTTGGCTATCTGTCGGTTTCTACATGCAGCTTGTTCGTATCTTCCACATTGGTGCTATCATTACCATCTTTATGAGCACTACAAGGCTGGTATTCAAAGTCCTTGCTGTTACGTTCTTCTTCATTTTAGCTTTTGCCCTCCCACTCTATGTTCTAGTGGGGACCCAGAAAGAGCTTCAGTTTACCTCACTTGGAATAAGCATCTTTGCCACAATCCACTCGCTCATCGCTGTCACTGACTACCTGGGGTTCATACGTCTAGAGCAACAAAATCAGCTACGCTTCTCCATTATTATATTTCTGTTTTTAGCAGTGATTACCCTCATGCTTCCTATTGTAATAATTAATATATTGATTGGCTTGGCAGTGGGTGATATAGCAACTCGCCTCATTACTCGCCTCAAAGTTGAAGTCCGTGCCTGAACACCTTTGGATTATTTGTCATATCCGAAGTGGCTAACTAAAAAAAGGTATAAGAAACATCATTGGGTTTATCCTAATCGTCATGGCTGTATGAATAAAGCTCTGGTATGGCTTGCCAATTATCTGGCGGAAAGGCACTTTGAAGATTTGTTTACTGATTCATCAGTTAGCAGTGATAGGGTGATGAGAGAAATAGCCAGAGAACGTGAGGATAATGAGCGCCGATTTTACAAAATTGGAGAAGCGCATGGACAAGCAGATAGAAGGATTGAGCCATCTGGAAAATCATATTGAAACGATGAAGCTGTCGGGAGAAACTATGGCTGGAATTGAGCGATTGGAATCTATGATAGCTGAACTTATGAAAACTAAGAATGATTGATTCAGCTAATTATTGCATTGTTTGATGTGTATGTATTGTATTTTCTATGCTGCTGATTTGTATGTATTGTATTTTCTACGCTGATTTTTTCAAGGGTTTGTAACATTGGTACATGATAGCTAAATTTTAATTGCTAGCTAAATATGAGGGAAAACTCGGCACTTATCTCTTGATAATAACAAGTAAAAATGCAGTACTATAACTGAAATGATGACTGTAACCTGCAGTAGTGAAATTCACTAATTATGGAACTTCTGCTTTCCTCCTCTAATAGATAATAGCTATAGTATGCATACCACCTCTTAACCGATTATCGCCGAATTACGCGTTTCCGCGTCAAGCACGAGGGTGCTTCACAGCGCGGGTTACGCATTTTTGCGTAACCGCCATAGTACCCGCTTCAATTAGCTACCAGCAGCAATCGCAAGTGTTTCAAGAGCTCCCACAACGCCGTAGCGATTCTCCTTTGAGGTAAGTGTAAGGGAGGCAAGGTTTTAATGACCCTTACCATAGAAATTTTTTTATTATTTGTAGATTGAAATTGTAGCACTGTTTGTGTATATAGAAAATCAAAGTTACAAAAAAAAAATATGTATAGCTATAACTAATAGACAAAAATATTTATCAATTATTAATATGATATAAAGTTGTTAATAAAATTTAAAGACTGCCAAGAAGTCTTCATAGAGGGCAGTGATGAAGAATTTTATGATCTCAAAGAAATAGAGATAGAATGAGGCAGAAGACTTCTCAGGTGTAGAGGTCCGTGGCCAAGAAGTCTTCATGGAGTGCAGCAATGAAGAATTTGATGACCTGGAGGAAATAAAGGTTGAAAAAGGCAAGCTATTTTAGCTTCGTTTGTTCATACACAGAGGGTTATATAGATTTTGAACAACACTAACCACAAAAAGGTCAAGTTATTATTGCATGAGGATACAGACTTTCTTCCTCTCAGTTCTCCCCTACTTGAAGGTGCCCATAAAATGGATTTCTTAGGAGAAAATTTCTCAGGTATATGAAGAGAAGGATGTGCAATCTATGTCAAGAACAGTCAACAGACACATCATGGTACGGTACAGTGGTGATTATGGGGTGTGGCTTTGTCACCATGGAGTTCAATCGGACTGCTTCATAGTATTATCAGAAAAAATCCTAGAATTGCAAACACAGTAGTCTATATAATTGCTTGTTATTATCCTAGTATATGGCTCACACAAAAAAAATAAACAGCCAAAATCCATAGTTGCTGAATTATTTCAAAGCAAGCGGCTGGTGAACAATTAAAACAACAATATATAGCTATGAAACATGAGGTCTTAGCCTAAACTTTTACAATACTGATGCTAACAATGGTATACTTACCTTGAAGCTTGTAGTTTCCAATGAGTGCGCACTTCATACACTTCAAATGCCTAGAAACTAAACAAAACTTAGCCCGCGGGTAGAGGAGGGCTTTAGCTTCAATCAGTTAATACATCGCCGTCGGTTACTTCGAAGCGTATTGCCTCTAGACAAGAAAAAGCTCAGGCGGTTCAAGCCTCGAGGTGACGGTCACGATTTCTTGTAAACAATTTCGGAGTACGCGCACGTAATCGCGAATTTAATTTCCGGCGTTAATCGGTTAAAGCAAAAAAAAAAAAAAAAAAAAAAAACACTTCTCATTGTGAACTGAAAGCCCAAGTGTCCCAACTTTTTTTTATTCCATTTTACTGTATACAGAATGACACCAATTCAATAATTTGATATAGAATTAGCTATCTGAAGTTAACTTTAGGGTTCATCATTTGCATATTATATACTATTTTGGGTAAAATAACAACAACCAAAGACAAAAAGATATTATCTAAATAAAAATGAATTATGATGAGTTTGGTGAATCCAGGGCCAAGACAAGGCTTGGTGTGCTGTCTTCCATTACCGAAGACCTCTAGTTTCTGTAGAAACTCATTTACACATGTAGACACTCATTTACTCATATAGAAACCAGTGCTGAGCTGTCACTGGCCAGTAGGAGAAAACTTGGCAGTTGGGTTATTGAATCAGTTCAGGATATACAATCTTCATCACATTTGAACTCTATCAAAGAAATACAGTCCAAAGCAGTGTTGTTTTGGTTTAGAAATTCCAGATTTTCTTAGTTTTAGTTATTCATACTAAAAAAATGTCTTGAATGCTTAGTTTTAGTTTTTTCCCAAATTCTCCCTGAAGATTTAGTTAGTTTTTAGCATTTCTTCAATGTCATGTAGAAGATTTAGTTAGTTATAATATCAATTGACTTAGTTTTGGTTAATTTATGTTGTGTCTCAAATTCTTGAATAACGAGACTCCTTAAAGAAGTAGTACTGGTAGTTTTCCAAATAACTTCAAAAGTAGCATATTTCTATGAAATCTTAGGGATTTTAAATTAAAGTATGATATATTTTATATAGTTTAGAGAATAATTACTTGATAGCAATTTATACCTTTATTTAATAATGATATAATTCAAGGTGAATTGTTTACAATAAAAATTGCTTAGTTTTAGTTTGTGTCATCCACTCTACTGGTAGTTTTAGTTATTATCGACTTCACTGTCTTCTAAAATATTTAGTTTTAGTTTTTTCATGTTCTCTACAGCTTAGTTTTAGTTATTCTTACCAAAAGTAAAATACCCCAAAACTAAGGGGTTTTGGTTTTAGTTTTTAGTTAACTAAAACAACACTAGTCCAAAGCCTGATGCAGAATCAACCTTCTAAACTGGTGGAAAAAGATAATGCTATGGTATCACCATCATTGCTGGTGGGAGTAACAGTCTATAAAGGAAAACATTGCACATGTACATTAATACTTTCAAAATTTTAGTGAATAAATCTTGATTGACTATGTTTTAGCTAATTAGTTTCTCGTTACTCCTACCATGCAATAGCCATCTACTGAATACAATTTTGATACTTTTTAGATGCAGCTCAGCATAATCAGGGTTACAGGATTTTTTTTTTGTGGAAAGGCACGTAACTTGAGTATAAAATCCAAATGCCTTTTGTATCATTTGTTTGCCAAGAAATTAAACAGCATGTGATGTGAGTGCCGACTTTTTATTAAGTGTTTATTTCCTTGCTGTTCAGGTCATAACCAGTGCTTATGGTATTATATTATTGACTTCATAGCAATGAATTATTTGACTGGAATGCTACAAATGTTACAAACCATAAACAATCCTATATTTAAACAGAAGAAAATCAGCTGAGATTTATATCAAGATTTATTCACTAGCATGATGAATACATACTATTTTTTATGAAAACTTAATTTTACTGTATTTCTTGTCAGCTTACACGACCCTAGGATAGGAACCCTAAAGTTTTCCCTTTCGCTTAAATTGTTCTTACCCTGACATTGGTGATCAGTATAAAATATAGCAATTATAGCCTTACTCTATCGTGTATGTGTGTGTGTGTGTGTGTGTGTGTGTGTGTGGGTGTGGGGGGTGGGGTTACTTACCCTCGTATTTTTTGTCTTTTTGTCAAGTGTTATAGTGACTGACTTATTGCAGTTCCAACAGTTACTTTTTGGCCACAGAATTTGCTGTACAGATCAAGAACATTATGTGTAAAGCATTGAACACCATTATCTCTATAATTATGAGTATCATTTTCATGTGCAAATGCTCCGCAGATTTCAACCACCATACATACAGTATGCAAGAGGCACACCAAGTTAACTAGGAATAAGCTAGTTTCATGGCTACAAGAATACTTGATGTTTTTACCCAGAAGCATTTTGGTGTATTTTATTTGTACATGAATATTTTAATGATAGCTAGTATATCAAAACTATTTTGAGCACCCCCACTTTGGGTCCTCAACCACTCCTGAAATAATATTAGCGGCCAAGCCACTTTCATAGACATATCGAATTCATAATATCATCTACATATCTGAAGTAAAAGTACAAAGCGAAAACGGAACACTTCAATCATTCACCGAGCTCTGTAGCCTCGCGTAGCCTGACCCTTTACCAAACTATTACCTGTCATGGTTTTGGAAAAGGGTTTCTCGAGACTACCCGAGATGACTACTTATCGTCCGCGACAGGGGCGTACTTTACCTATTGATTGTTATTTTGAATTGGTAATAATTTCACTAAAATGGAGGGCGGAGTAAGAACGGGAACCTTCAATAAATAGGTGTGGCATTTCCTGTAGTAGTTGTCTAGCTGAGAAGGTTTACTTGTCTTTCGCACGCAGTGGGGGTTTGTCGAGCTACAACACAATGACTAGTGTGGTAATTCAGTCGCTAAGGCTGGAAAGCCCACAGCCCGAACTACTAGTCAGCGAGGGCCGCTTGAAAGAGTTGAGGAACCTGGTGCTGGCAGGTGTTGTGGATATATGGGGTTGGAAAGGCAACATCACTTCTAGCTCTCTTCTTCATGTGGCAGCTTCTGTTAACCAAGTGGAAATGATAAAGTATTTAACCTCTGGCATCCATCCTTTGAATAGGAATAGACAGGACAGTGATGGTAATACTCCTCTACACATTGCTGTGATGCAGGGCCACACAGAAGCAGTTGCAGCTCTCTTAGAATTAAAAGTTGATGACACCATTCTTAATCACGACCAAGATCCAGCACTGCACATTGCGCTTCGTAAAGGTTCCAAGTCACTACAGCTAATCAAGCAATTCCTCCTATTCCCAAACGTCAATATGTTCGTCACCGGTCGGCACAGGCAAAACACTCTGCATGTTGTGGCTCAGTCCGATGATGTGGAGATGCTGGAAGTGCTACATGAAGTGGCTTGTGCTCGTGGCATTAAGGAGGATATAGTTGCCAGAGATAGCAATGGAGTCAGCATTGTCCATGTTGCGGCTAAAGCGGGAGCTCTACGAGTGATGACTTTCTTATTTAAGGCCAGCGAGGAATACGGACAGCTACCCAAAGACCTCGCCAACATGGCCACATACAATGGAAGAGTTCCTTTGCACTATGCAGTAGAAAGCAATCAGATTGAGTGTGTCAGATTATTGTTGAGGCAGGAAGCTGATTGTACAATAGAGAGCAGTCACTTACACCCTCCTATCCACGTAGCAGCCTCACAAGATACTGCGGACATATTGAAGGCCATGGTTGAGGTAAGTGGAGTATCTGTTCTTGGTGTGCGTGATCGACTAGGAGGCACATTGTTGCATAGCAGCGTCTCTTCCATCAACAGTAAAGATATTATTCCTTTTCTGGTTCAAAATGGAGTTAAAGTTAATGACACTGATCATAATGGCTTAACTCCTTTGATGAATGCCATCCATCTGGGAAGTGTAATGGCTACTGAGAGCCTTTTGAGTTGCGGGGCAGACCCTTTGATCAAGGATAAACGAGGGAGAAATGCACTTCATCTCGTTGTCTTGGGAAGAAGGACCAAGTTGTGTGGAAAAATTGCGCAAGCTGTCGGCGTGAATGAAATGAAACAAGCTCCTGATCAATTTCATATGCTACCTGTTCATTATGCTCTCAAACTGGGGCTCAGTAATATATTGGACTCTTTGCTGTTGGAAAGCATTATCAAGGATGATGATGGAAATAATTATGTTCACCTTGCAGCACTGTCGGGGGACACAGAAACTCTGATGAAGGTATTGTCTCTACCAAATGTTCAGTTCATGATAAATGAAGCTAATGACAAAGGGCACACTCCATTACATGTTGCAGCAAAGGGTACCTCAATAGTCATTGTTCAGAAACTGATAGATTATGGAGCTATCATTCACAAGTGCAAGGAAGGCCTCACTCCATTCATGTTAGCTTGTCGCACTGGAAATTCGGAAGCTGCTGAACTTTTATTTTCTACTAACCATTTCCAACGAGAATGGGTCGATCTGGAAGAAAACTCACCTCTTCACTGGGCAGTGGAGGGAGGGAACCCCCATATTATCACGTATTGCTTGGATCAAGAAATCCCAATAACTTTGAATTCTGATGGATTAAGTTTCTTTGACAAGATCCTCAGCAATGCAGATGAGTCTCTTGCACAAGCAGCTATCAATCACAAACGCTGGGAAGAATGTATTGATATTGTTTCTGGCAATCTTCCTCATCCTTTGCTGAGAATCTTAGATGATATACCAAGTGTCTATGCTACTGTACTGGATCAATGCTTGTCCAGGAGCAGTCACAATCGTTGTCATGATGCGTACTGGGAAGAGTTCAATTTCAAGGGAGTGACCCTGTCTACGCCAGATAATGATATGTCAGATTGTGGTAACCCCGCTTTAGTTGAGACAGATGAACCGGACAAGCTGTCCTCAGCTTTGCATGCTGATATTGAACTCAATGAAATGGAAATGATAAGTATACGACAAAAAGCTGATCAAGAAATAAACATATCCAATAAAAATAGATTACCCCATGCTCAGAAAAAGCCAGTGAAAAACTCTTTAGTAGTTATCAATCAACTCATTAAGAAGAAAAGGGAACAATATCTCCTGCATCCAGTAGTAGAAGCTTATATTCAATCCAAGTGGTCTGGCTTTGGTCAGTATTACTACTTTGCCAGGTTTCTGATTCATATTTTTGTTGCTGTATCTCTCAGTGTAATGGTGAGTATTATTCCTCTTCCACTTCAACTACAAGAATTGCGAAATGAAACCACAGATTTACAAATTGAGTCATGCTGCATGGACGAATTATCAGCTGGCGGTTATGTGCTCTTGTCCATAACTCTTGTCTTAACAATTATTAATGTGCTAATGGTTTTAGTGGAAGTATACTCTCATCGCTGGGATTTGATTATACACCTCAGTCAACACATGGTAATCTTCCTCAGCTTTGCTGAATCCATCTGCACTATCATTTTCCTGTTGTCTATTCCAATAACTGGCTTGGAGTTTGCTTTGTGGATTGCCGTGGCAATAGCCATATGTTTGGCTTGGCTATCTGTCGGTTTCTACATGCAGCTTGTTCATATCTTCGACATTGGAGTTATAGTTACCATCTTTATGAGCACCACAAGGCTCGTTTTTAAAGTCCTTGCTGTTATGTTCTTCTTCATTTTAGCTTTTGCCCTCCCACTCCATGTTCTAGTGGGAACCCAGAGAGAACTTCAGTTTACCTCACCTGGAATAAGCATCTTTGCCACGATCCACTCGCTCATCGCTGTCACTGACTACCTGGGGTTCATACGTCTAGAGCAACAAAATCAGCTACGCTTCTCAATTATTATATTTCTGTTTTTAGCTGTGATTATCATCATGCTTCCTATTGTAATAGTTAATATATTGATTGGCTTGGCAGTGGGTGATATAGCAAGGTTACAACAAGAGGCAGTCATTACTCGTCGCACCGTTGAAGTTCGTGCCTTGGCACCTCTGGATTATTTGTCATATCCAAAGTGGCTAACGAGAAAAATGTTTAAGAAGCATCATCGGATTTATCCTAATCGTTGTGGCAGAGTGAAAAAGTTCCTGGCATTGCTTGCCAGAAAGCTGGCAGATCAGCAGCTGGATTCTTCGTTTACTGATTCATCAAATGGTGTCGATACTATGAGGAGAGAAATGGCCAGAGAACATGAGGATATCGAGCGTCGGTTTAAGAAATTGGAGAAGCGCATGGACCAGCAGTTAGAAGGATTGAGGCGTCTTGAGAATCATATGGAAACGTTGAAGCTGTCAAGCGATGCTATGGCTGGAATTGAGCGATTAGAATCCATGATGGTTGAACTTATGAAAACTAAAAGTCAGTGACTCAATTGATGCTTGCTTTGTTTGTTATTTATGTATTGTATTCTTATGGTGCTGATTTCTTTCAATAGTCATGTAGTCATGTGATGTGTTATAGCAATAGCTAAATTATAGCAGCTAAAGCAAATGATCAGCATTTTCCCCTTGAAAGTATGAAGTATAGAATGCATAACTAAAACATTGGTAATGTCTTGAACTGAATGAACTGATTAATTAATCACTGTTTATTATTTTATTCAAATTAATGTTTACATTATTATTAATGCAGCATCACTGCCATTTGTTCATGCATAATGTCTTAATTATATTCATTCACCTTTACTTATTCTAATTATGTTTCACTTCCTTGTTTCCTGAACATGCTCAGTTGTGTACCATCTGGCCTGAGACCATTTCTCAGAATTATCAATCTAATGAAATTGATCAACATCAAATTGTGACCGAGTTTTTATCTTGAGCTAGCTTAGCTATTTAGGGTGAGCAGTCAACTACTTGACTGCCCCTGGTGTCTGTCAGACTGGCTTCGACTAAACTACCTGCTTGTGGACTTACAACCCACAAACAGGTAATTGTATAGAGAATGGCACACATTTCATAATTTGGAGAGTGCACTGAGTAGCTTGTTGTCATAATTTTACTTTGTAATAATAATATTTGCCAGTGAAGTGAGCATTAAATTTTTTTAATTGCTGTATATGTAATCAATCAAACCTAATCAGCTAGCTAATTTTGAGTGCTTTAAAGTGTTCTTCAACAGATTCATGAGATCCATGTCAACATGTGAATTTCCTAATTGTGAGCACCCTGCAAGAATCATATTAAAGTTTTCCTCATATTCATCATTGGGTGGATTTTCCAGCAAATTTTTACTCCAAGCATTTGAAGCCATAATAATTGTTCTGCAAGCAGCCTAGAGTAGTACAGACATAAATCATGACAACTTTAATTAGGAATACATATTTTTACTCAATAATCAAACATAAATTATAAGTGTATGTACTGCAATCGATTATACATGGTTAAAACCATCTGCAATTATAATATCATAATAATATAGCCCCACAGATTGGATCATCGATTATCCCAATGCTGATCATTCATTCAGACATCAATCATCTGAGATGTCAACAAAATGAATGAAAACAAAAACAAACATCGAGCGCCTTTAATGATAATTATTTCAGTCATTTTTTTGTTGAAAAAGAAGCTACTGTCCGAGTTTTGTGCAGAGGCTGTGGCTGAAATAGCTAAAAAAATTACTGAAAGAAAGAGAATACTCTTTTTATTCAGACTGGGCTTAAAAATTTAAGCACTTGTAGATGAGAGAACTATTGAACTTTACTTTAAAAAAAAATGGGAATTTGTAAGTCCAACATCACTAACATCAAGAAAAGCAAGAAAGGGTTAACTTTGACAATGGATATATAGCACTTCTAGGTCCTTTTAGCTATTTATATGTATAATAATAATGATAATATAATATTATAATATATATAGTACTTATAACATGAGTCAGAGTGTGATATGGTGAAATATTTCATGAGCAGGCTAATTTATTTTCAAGAGCCAGAGGCTAGTGAAAATAAATCCATATCACTCAGAAGAGTGTAATAAGTGGTTTATTCCATGCTGAATTGGGGGTACTCCACTAGAGGAAGGTAGCTGTAAAAAGTCAGAAACTGGTTAGCTGGTTGCTATAACAACTAAGGTAATGAGCTGCAATTCAGCTGAGGAGATAACACCCTATGATAACCATGCTTTAATTCCTTGCTAAAAGACTGCTGTGTACTGACCTGTGCACTTGAGTCTTCCTTTTCCTGAACACATGCCCACCTGCAGTGCAGGGTGTGTTTCTGTAGTGCCAGCTTTCACACCATTATCAGTAGATTATCTGATCTTGCAGGGTGGAGCTATCTCTTGTAAAACCAACAGATTTGGCATGGCTGTGTGGGTGGATTCCACTTTATCAGCTAGCATCTGATGGTTCTGTGACCTACTTCTGCATCATTTCAAATTATAAAGTTTCTTATTTATTGGAACCTGTGGAAGGTCCCAATAAAAAAAATTCCTTGAATTAATGATAGAGCTACTTGTGGTTGAGCTGTGAAGGAAATGTTTGGTTTGCTTTTAAAGTGGTGGAGAGTTTGCTAGTTACTTAGCTGATTATTGTAATGTGATGTATATGGACTGTTCTTCTTAGAAAAGCATGATAAGAGAGATTGTGATTAGTGGTAATGTAATAAAACTGACACAGAAGGCTGAAAGTATAAAAGTTTGTATTAGAACCTTAGAATAAGAATAGTAAAGTTAACAATGGGATTTTGGGGAAGCTCTTATAGTCAAGAAATAACTTAAAATTTTAGCAACAAAGGGGAAAGGGAACTCATTAACATTTATAAGGAAACTCTGTACCCTACCTTAAGTTAATATGTGTTGTAGATACAAATGGCATATATAAATAAAATTTTATATTCTATAAAGCGCGTCATTAATAACATACCGCCAAATTGCTTGATGCTAGCCTCCCAGAGCATATTCCAAGTTTTGTGTTACAGTGAGAGAAGCAGTGTTTTAAGCTGCATTGAGAATGGTGCTTGCATGGTTGTCCTTTAGCCGCTCTGCTATGTAGATACTGCACCAAATCATTCTTAAATACGGCTAAATTCATATGATTGGGTTTTGTCAAGATCTTGCCATTTTGTGTGATCTAAAATATAGCACAAAATACATTATTGTGGACCTAAGAACATCTTACACATTGTCTGCACAGTTGTCCTATTCAAATATTAATGCCAACCTGATCAATCTTCTATAATCTCTCAGGAGGAATACTGTATATTATTGGAGAAACCTCTTTCCAAAACACTTATATGTGATAGGGATTGGAAACAATTTTGCTGAGGATGTTATTTAATAAGTTTGAAGATAATTGTGATAAACTACATGAATGTTTTAGATACATAGCTATTTATGCTGTGTCTAAACATTTGGCAATATAAAATATGTGTGACTGACAAAATTAATGTCATGAACTTTAGCAACAGTTTTGGGGGTTTGCATAAAGCTGCTAGTAGATGACTAGTTTGACTCAATGAGTTACTCCATAAAGTCACTAAATTTTTTTAAAGCTACGCTGCATACCATTCAGTGCAGTACATACTCAGTTACTTACCAATCCAATATTACTTCTTGCCATGTCACATAAAAACAGTGAACCAAATGCAGTGTGCTCTAGTGCTTCCACCATGTTCAACATACTCAGAACAATTTCAGATCGAATCTTCCATGACAGTGACGAGGAAGCAAGGAATGGGACTGAAGATGTGTATTGGACACCATATAAATTACCACATGAACCGTATAATTTCAGCATGGCCTCATGCCCTCTCAGAATTTTGAGTAATAAATACTCTGGGTTTGTTGCTAACTGCCAGCACACTTCAGCCTCTTCATAAGTAAACATTGTATCCTGATTAATATCACACTCTTTGGCTATCTCAGTTGCAACTTGCAATGGAACTCTAGGCTGTCTCTCCAAGTTATAAATATTATTTATGCTCAACTTCATCTGCAAAACAACAACAACAACGAAAAGCAACAACAAAAAAACAAAAACAACCAGAAACAAAAGAGCAACATAAGCAAATTAGTCAATTTATAGGATCAATTAGGTAAGACAAAAAATGGATTCCTCATCCTTAGCTATATACCACTTACCACTTACATAGTGAATGAAGGAATAGGCTGTTAAGTTGAACTTTGTCCTAGGAGGCATGTAATACTTATAATGATCTAAATTATTTTCAGCTTTGATTATCAGTTTCTTGTTCCTCCAGTGAGCTTCCAACTCATGTGGTCTGTTTCGGTGAGCAACACATCTCACGATCTTAATTTCCATACTACAGAGTGGTTTGCACAAGTTTCCAGTTACCTTCTTTGTGGTGTAGTTGTAGCACTGTAAATAAAAAAGTTTTGATTTGCTTAGCTATAGCCATTAGTTATGGTGTGTCACCTTTAAAAAGGCACCTTTATGAAGGAGCTTTGCGTACTATTTTTTACTATTGCCGACATCAAATACACTACAGTACATTATCGCAAGTATTCAAAATTCACTTTGTTAACTCACCAATTTATTCAAATACCCTACGCTCTCTCTTAAATTACAAGAGTCTGGTACTTTGTGCAATTTGTGAAATAAATTCCTCCATAGTAGTAGGAGAGTTAAAAACAAGGCTATCCCTAACAGGACCTTTCGACGGCGATACATCTGCAGAGAGTTTTTGAAGAATACACTTGTTTACGTTATCTGAACGCTGGATGCTGCTAGGTCACACGCACGCGCATTACGGTTAACGAGCGGTCATAGCTAACATTCATAGAGAGACCTAAAGCTAATACCGTGAATAATTACCAAAGGACCTTAGGGAATGACAAAGTATATTCACTAGCTATTTAATATTTGTTTAATTGTTCGGGCTATTATGTATATTGACCTTAGCTATTAATTCTTTTGTCCACAGAATTGTAGGACACGCCCTTTAGCTATTATCAGACGAGAGTTGCCCGAAGTAGGTCTCTAGCTATTTTGAAGGAGTTCGTATTGCGGTAAGTAGATGTCGTATATATTTGGTGCATCTTTTAGCTGGAGGACTCGTGCACCTGTGCAACTTGAAACTACAAAGACTGGCAGTGAATCAGACAGCATTGAGTGTGCTTAAAATTGCAAAAGCTACAGTGGAGCCTCTGATAAACTCTCTAATGAGCAAATTACCTTCATTTAGTCAATTTCTGCTTGCCCCCCCCCCCCTCCCCCTTCCAATATAAAATGTATTGTTTATCACCTCTTGAAGCAAAACCACAACCACAACAACAACAACAACAACAACAACAACTTATTCTTTGTGAACTGAAAGCCATGGTCTCAAAATGTTCCTGAGTTCAGAGTTTTTACTGTACTTACCTATTATACATTTAGCATGCTGCCATATGATTGAAGGAAAAATAACAAGCATTTAAGGTATTATTATCGGGAAGCATAGGCATAGCTATAAATTAGATCACACCTATACCTATCCAATTGTCTATGCATACAGGGTTTTAATCTGTAAAACCAGTCCCCACAAAATAGCATTAGCCTTTTTTTTACTGACACATGCCAAGAAAAACAATAACAAAAAAATTAATCATCAATTATTGTATGAGTAGCTAGCTATTGTAAAATAGCACACTTCTGCCAGCCAATAAAATACATTGACTCATGACCCCAATTTCATAAATACATATTTCACCATGTAGTAAACTATGCTGTTTTTTATTGTAAGTTTCGCTTAATTTTATTATAGTTATATGTACACAATGTATGCAAGGCATGCATGATACTAAAGTTAAAGAAAAAATTGCTATAAATTTAGGTATTGATGCACGATATTGAATAGAAGCCATGAAATTGACTCTGATGATACTCCTGATCTTCGTGAGTATTTCACCTGGACTCTGTCGGTCCACTGGTGCACTAGCTTAAGCATGCACTACTCTCATGCCTCAACATGGAGGCAACATCAATCAGACTACCACAGTACCCTATGAGCTGGACATCACACCGTTTCAAGATCCAGGAGTACCTGATGCTGATGGAAATTTAACTTTTTCATACAGTTACAGCCCAGGTCTTACATATAGTTGTAAGTCATCAAGTAATTGCCATAAAATTCAGGATTATGTCCTCTTTCTGTTTCCTCTTTTCAGTGATATTTAAGACTAGAGAAAGTAGTAGCAATTCTGGTTTTTGAGGATTTTTCACTCAAGCAAGACTAATGGCTGATGATAGTAATGTCGGAGGATCCAAAATCCGAGAGCAAATGATTCATACAGACTGAGTTCCTGTCCTTCACCTTCAGTAAGAAGTTGGTAATAAAAAAATTAATGCAAAAATGACCTATAAATGAATGTTTTATATAAAAAATTGTCAATTTTTTACGTTTCAATTTTCCATTAAACCTAAATGGACGGATGATATGGTTTAATGTGCATTACTTTTGCACATATTTTACATTATTATTGGCAGTATTTTTTCTAGGCAGGGACACAATTATGTAAACTAGCAAGTACCCTGTAAAAAGTAGTGCTTGATATACTAACTTTTGTACATTACGAATGCAGCAGCACGAGGTATTTTTATCCATTCTAATATTATTCTCTACCATTAGGTTAAGTTACATCAGTCTTCTTCCCTTGCTTTCTTCCTGATCACTTTCACTCTCCTCAGCTCTTTTTTCTTGAGCCATGGATTCCTTTCTCCTCTTTTGTTGTGTATATCTTGTGCCTTTTGAATGCTTTTGCACCACTTGCTCTTTGCTATTTGTGCAAAACCTGTGCAGAAAATAAAGGTGTCATCATCTGGCCATGTTGATAAAATATTTACTGAATTGGTTTCTGTAACAAATTTGTAAGGAAACAAAGTGCATGTGAGAATGTGATTTACATGTGAACCTTGAACTTTTGGAAACTGTCATATATTATTCATTGTTGTGTGTAGTCATTTGATTTTTTTCTTGATTGTTGTCACTGGATGAATCTAATTAGGGTCATCTGTTGTACTAGATACCTTCACTAGCTTAGTCTTGTTGTTAGTCCACCTCAATTAGCGGTTCCTCCCTGGACCGTCGGGGATTGTGCCATTGGTATGGTGTGAATAAATAAAACTAACTAGTCCATTAACATAAGGCATATTGTAGCACATCAAAATAATATTTTTTCCTGCAACCTTGTTGCATGCTTGTTTGTGTGTGCATGTTGTGTTTGTGCGTGGTCATAGATTGGTGTCACTCACACAGACAATTCTTTAAAGTCTATGGTGACTGTATCCTGGACTTCACCTCCACCTGACACTGGACCTATTTCATTCAGGTAATACTAAGTGTAATATCAATATAGAGCACCTATGAGTAGCCAGGTGTGATCTATACTAATGGATAAAAGGATCAAATATGAGCATTCGTTAGAATTACGTATGTCAAATTCCTGAAGTTGTACCATTATTTTCTTGTAATGAAATTTCTTGGCTCAAATCATGCTGTTATTTGCAGGGGCGGATCTAGGATTGTTTAAGGGGGGCTCTTTTCAAGTGATGAAATAAGCTATAACTACTTATGAAAAAATGTTGGCTATACTGTATTTCCTATAAGACTATATTCTAATATTCATCCATACAATAATTAGCATTATAGTGTGACTGCCCAGAACTGAAATGAATGAACTGCTAAGATCAGGAAGGAAAATAATTAAAACTAAGAGCAATACAAATTTACAAAGGTATATATGTCTAGAATAAAGAAAAGGAGTGAATATTAGGGGTTGGCAAATTGTGCACATTTTTTGTATGCTACGCTAGCAATGCTAATCATTTTAGTAATTAATTTACTTGAAACATGCTCATGGACAGAGTTCAAAGGTCACCTCAACCATATTCACAACTATAAGAATCCCTGTACACATAATTAATCTGAATCCTGATATGGCCACTGTTGATATGTGAGTTGTTGATCTGCATCCTGATGGGCAACAGTGCTGGATCTGAAAGTATTTTTATTTCTGACAGGAAGTGATATTGGAATCTTCAAATAGAAGTAGCTACAAACATAGAGTGTATGTAGAAACTCTTAGATTCATTTAAAAAGTCCCAAAGCCAATCTAATGAAGACTACATTTTTACAGTACAATAAAAGCTAATTATAATTTTTTCCAAAAACATAAAAACATAAGCTAGTATTTATGAAATTGCATATTACTCTCAAAATCATGTCAGCACAATTTGCCAACCAAACTAATTCATGAAAAATAAATGAAAATACAATTGTGATCTTCTTTGAACGCACCTCTACTTATTGCTATGCTGAGTCAGAATTTTTTACTACTTGTGTCCTTTACAATATGGTTGATCAATTTTGTAGTATACCAAAGCAGAACAAATCCAGCATAATTATATTAATTCTGGACAGAATTTAGCGGTTGCTTATTCAATTGTTTTCTTCTTGGTTGAATTTGACAATTATATAAATATAGTTTCATCACTAGCCAAAATGTCTTTGTATTGTTGGAGGTAAGAAATACAGTAGCTAAAAATGAGGGCTCATTCTGAAAAAGGGGCTCGTACGACACCAGTCGAGCCCCCCCCCCCCTCAATCCGCCCCTGATTTGTGTATTAATAAAAAGTTAATTTTATTCATGTCATTATGATTGTTCACTGGTAGTGGCTGTGAACAGCATGCTTTATTTTAAACACAGTATGCACAGTCTGTTGTACTCAGTCCTAGCTCCAAATATTAAAGTGCTCTGTAGCTAGTCCTTAGATTGGTGAGAGATAATGTTCTTGACAAGAAACTTGTTTACCATCAGTGCGCATGTGCGAGAGAATTATAGTAGTGTGTCTGTCTGTCTGCCTGTCTGTCTGTTAGATGTAATGACCCTTACCTTTCGCATACATTGGTTTACGTCATACCGCAGTCACGTGATCACTTATAGTTCGCGTATTTTCTTTTAACAGTGTGTGTCCTCTGCAGTTTCGTTGGATACCCCAGAATATTACTCGTCTGATTGGCCATATTTATGCTCGTGCCTGTGGCACTCATGTAAATACTAAGCCAACTATTATTATACTATCCCAATTTACATTTTATGATATCATAAACTCCTTTTCACTATCACATTAATTGAATGCATTCATTTCTCATAACATTAATTGCACTACTTGTTTCTAATAGGTACACATTTGTTCAAAATTTCAGCACTTTCTGGTATTCTTTGAGCACAGTACCTATCATTGAAAGAAGTAAGTTTGACTAAGTTTATTACTATAAAGAGAAACACATTCTGGATACCCCACCACATTGTGGCATTTGATTAGCAATTTAGAAATGCTATAGCACAAGGTATTATGGTTCATTGTGTGTATTTTTTCACTTCTTCATTAAAATAGTTGCACCAGTCAGCTTTTTCTTACCTGCTTTCTGTTTTTCTTGACCCTTGTATCCTCATGCTTCTCTACCTTTCTTCTGCCCATGATTTGAGGTGGATTACAGTTAGCTACTGTAGGTGAATAGGTCTTTCCCAACTCAGTTCAGCAAATGAAGAATACAGACACCCAGTGTTCAGTTTTTATAAAGCTAATGATGGACAGGGCAAGGAAAAAATATTAAGAAAGAAGAGGACACACTAAGTTAATATGGCACACTATGCTGCTGTTCCAGGCGGTTTGAATGGGGAGGATTTGACTCTTTACCCATTCAGGTAATGACAATGCTTTACCAAACCAGCACAGTTCATGAATTATTAATAAATAATGCAAACCATTGGTGGTCGTCATTGTCATCTTTACTGACACAAAAATGTATTATTATATAGATACCATACTTTCATAATGTATGCTAGATTAAGCGAGATACTGTGTTCTATATTTTTGTGGATGCATTCTAGGATGTCCCGTTCGTTCTGGTCAGCCATACTACTATCCAGTGACTGGAGAGTGCTTACAACAATGTCTTCCTGGATATATAGGAAGTTATAATGATTCAGGATTATGTCAGCAATGTGGGTAAAACCTTTAACCTGCCAAAAGGTTTTTTAAAGATAAAATCTTGTTAAACTTTATTAATAGTGGAGGGCTTATTAATGATGTTGGTATATTCGTGTAAAATTTAAGTAAAATTTATCACGGAGTTAACAGTTGGCTAATTCTGGCCCCTAGATTTCATTTAGCTGCTAAAGTGGGTAAGAGAAATTATACTTGACTACATGTACAAGTGTGTGATTTTTCATATTTATTAGTGCACTTAATGTGGAACAATAATAATAATAATCACTCACATAATATTATGAAGCTAGGCTAGTTACTCAGAATAATATTGTATTGATATATGCTGGAATGTACAAATTGTGCATGAGCAATCAAACTTCAGGCATGCATAAGTGCATAGTAAACACTGTTCAATTGCATCTTCAATATTACTTATCACACCAATAGCAACTACAACAGCTGATTAAACTTTCTAAACTCTATGGCAGCTCAAGTCATATTTTAAATTATCCCTTATTCAATCAAATGTGGATACATTGACGGTACTGCATCCAGCCATGAAAAAAATAATTCACCATAATAGAAATAAAAATTGTTGAATTAAGTGAATGTGGAATATTTTTGGTGCATAATAGAACCTACTCTTTGATATAAACTTGTTAGTGCAGTATTTACATGTTTAGTCAGGCATGCATAGTATAGTGGGCGGTCACAATTGGTCTCCTAGATACATTTATTTTCCTCTGCCTTAATTAATAATAGCATGCAGGTCGTCACTGTACACAACACACGTATGTAGCTAGAGGGGCATTAAGCTTATTTTTTATATTGAGTATAAAGAGATTGCTTTTCAATATAATTTAGATGCAGCTCCTTTAACTATGGACTTTACTGTGGATGTCTATTATATCATATTGAATCAAAGTTTACTGTTTGAAAATGCTATAGTGATGAATTTCACAGTGATGGTGAGAAGATCAGTAGATATAGATAGTAATTTCTTTTCTACTAGCATTAATTTGCTCAGTACAGAAGTAACAGAACGCAACTTCAGATTTGCTAATGGACAACTTCAAAGCTTCATTACACCTGGAGACCAAATTAATTTTAATGAAAATTTTGCATATTTCACTGGAACTATTCATATTGTAAATATCAATCAGATATTTTCTATTACTGGAGACTTTCAATTCACAGTAAATTTGTTCAGTTTTGGAATAGAATCTCTTGTTTACATTGCAGATGCTCAAGTATTGTATACAATAAATTTATCAGGTAATATAATATTGTGCCTATTAAAATCTACAAACCATATAAAATGTGAGGCTAAATAAAAAGTAGCAATGCTTATCATATGTATAATAGTGAATATTCCATTGTAATTACTACAATGCCTAAATTGTTCAATCAGTGTATACTAGTAGTATAAAAAGCATTAAAAATGCAAAATTTGAGTACTATGGTTGCTCAAAAAAATGTACGGGAACTAGCAAAGTTGAAATTGCTCTAAAATGTATGGAGACTAGAAAGTCAATTGCCTTATGTGATGATATCTCGAAATCACTGTTTTATGAAACATATAAAAGACCATTATGCTAGGTATCCATGAAAGAGAGGGAGTGATTTAGGGATTATAGAATCATCTCATCAGTAAGTTACCTTTCTTGCTTCCATACAATTATTTGGGCAACTATCTAATTCTAAAAAAATTCATTAAATTTTTTTTATACCAATGGTATAAACTTTTAATACTTCTTTTTGAGATCTTTTGAAGTTCTATGTACTGCACAACACAGCGGAATAATCACATAATCGTTGGTTTCTTTTTTAGGCCACATCATGAAAGTTTCCTGTTTCTCATCCAGGAATAATTCAATGCGTGCAGGCGCTACAATTACAAAATAGCAGCTGTGAGAACAAAAAAGATACAGGTCACAGAATCTTCTTTTTCAAGTCTTGTGTGCTGTAGAAGTTTGTTTCATCAGCATACTTCGAAGAAGTACAGTTGAATTGCCTATGTGAAGGGCTTTTGTTGACTAGTTGTTTTTTTTGTTTGTTTGTTTTTTGTGAATGAAGATTAACCTGATAGCATTAGTCCAATTATTAAGTTAGACAATGGACATTTGCGAAAACAGCTTTATAACCTACAATGCTGCAGAATAACATTTTAGTAACTATATAAGCATTGATATTTTCATTCATATAAACTTAAACCCATAACACAAGTACAAATCATAAAAAAAAAAATTTATTGTTCTCATTTAAAATAAAAATGGCCACTTTAGCAGTAATCTTCTTTTCAACAATCTTGTTATACCAGATAGAAAAGCCATTTGACAAATGACTGGTAGAGTGTCTTTACAACCGAAACTAGAAGTTTAAAGAGTGCAGCCCATACCTATCATTTCTACAGAAATTTCATTGGGCTAAAACCTGACCAACCTGATCTTTCTGCTGCAATCAAGCCAGTGAGGGTGTACTGTGTGATTGTCAATCAGCACTCTCACAATAATGTTGATTGCACTCTATGATAAACATTTTTCTTTCCTTATAGGACCATGTACAGTCAATCCTTGCATGAATGGTGGGACATGCAGTGATGACAATGGCAGAAGTGGTAGCACAATTGCACATGTCTACCAGATTACACTGGAACTGATTGTAATGAAGTTATCAATGACTGTGTCACACCAGCCATCATAAACTGTAACAGTGGTACCTGTATGGATGGCAACCAAACATTCTCCTGCATCTGTGATCTTGGCTTCACTGGGGATAGGTGTGAAAGTGACATAGATTCCTGTGATCATCTTTTGTGTCTGAATGGAGGAGTGTGTATTGAAGGACTGGGAACAGAAACCAGTTGTAACTGCTTGTTTGGATTTAGTGGAGAAAGGTGTGAAACTGATGATATATTTTGTCAGTCAGAGCAATGCTCAAATGGAGGCACTTGTGTGGAAGGAATTGGAGCAGCCACTAGTTGTCTTTGTGAGAATGGCTTTGAAGGAGATTCATGTAAAAATGACATCAACACATTCTGTACTGATTCTGCATGCAGCTATCACGGAGAGTGTGTGGAAGGTTATGGAGCTTCCATTTCTTGTGTGTGCCGTCCCAGACATTCTGGAAACAACTGTGAAGTAGACAAATGTGATTTCTTTACCTGTCTCAATGGTGGGACATGTGTGGAGAGTTCTGATGCTGGAGTCACGTGCACCTGTAGTGAAGGATTTACAGGCACTAACTGTGAGAATGTGGCTATGGATATCACCACTCTACCACCAACCTCAGCATGTGGAAATAGGCTGTGCCAAAATGGAGGAGCATGTAGAGGTGGAACAGGTTCCCTGGAATGTGTGTGTCTCCCTCCTTGGAGTGGGAGTACTTGTGAGGAATGCATGATTCCTAAATGCAAGTTATGTACATACAATAATACAGAGAATGCAACAAAATGTCTTCAATGTAATGGAGCATATTCGCTGGATACCTACAACAACTGCAGTAAGGACATGTTAATTATAATGGAATGAGCTTGATGTTTCTTTTTATACTTTTCCAGTATGCTCCATTGCTAATTGCTTACATTGTTCTGAGGAAGGTCTGACATGTCAAACTTGCCAAGATGGGTATAAAGTATTAAGTGATAGAAATGCATGTATTGAAGTACCAGCAAGGTTAAATCCATTGGTAATAGTAGGTAAGCTATAGTTTAGCTTGCATACTAATATAATTTATAATCCATTTCCTATAAGACTGAGCATATTTTCCTTAGATTCATTTAATGAGAAAATTTCAAATATTTACCTTTATAATATTTATTCAATGCAGCAACTATCTTATGGTGGCAAGTAATGTCTATAGTTACAAATTAAATAGGTTATATAATAACTGTGTGTATATTGCTCATTGCATGTTATACTGTCTATATATTATTTTACAGTTGCACTATTGGCTGTGGTAGTTGGTACAGTGTTTGTTGTGATGACTTCATTATTTCTATACCTCTGCATATTCAAGAAAAGACGAATCTCTGAAGAGAAGCCGTAAGACATTTATGTATTCAGTACCTTGACCACATGATAAATATAATCAATGTAGTGTTTTGGCTGCTATTATAGTCTTTTCTGAATTTTTTTTAGCATACTCACTGGTACAGATATTGTAGTTTAAAGAATCATTACTCCAATTGGTAACTGCCTGTGGAAAGTTCACGATTTTTTTTACATTATATACAAACTAAAATTATAATAATATTTGCATCTCTATATGCAGATCCCATTCAGTAGAGTAAGCATGTATTATCTCACTGTTACGTTATCTTATGTGAATGCAAACATTTCTAAAGTAATAAAAATTAAGTCAGCCTAGCTAGCTAACTCTATTCATTTGCATGAATGGGAGACGGTGTATATTCATTTATTTTTGCAGCAATGGATATATTTACTTGATTTTTAACTTTGTCTGCTTCAAGTAAATATCATTATATTATTCTATTGTTCATATTTAACCAGTTTGATTATATTGTTATTTGAATTGCAGGGATACTGATGAGTGTGCACTTCCTAATCCAAGCTATTTTGACGTTAAACTAAAGGACATCGTCAAGAAAGAGAATGGACCCCAAGAAGCTTTGTATTATTAGCTGTATAATTAAAGGCACTTTATAAAGTATTTGTTACTGAACAGAATTGTTTTTAGTTATCTGTAACTGTAGTAGCTACTCTTGTCCAATTTTAGTAAAAGTAATGAAAGTGACATTACAGATAAAATTAAAGTAGATGTAGTGTATTAGGCTCAAATGCATAGGATTTTTGACTAACAAATAACAAACTGTCTGAGATCTATTTGTGGTTGAGGAGGGCTATTCCCGGTAATTTTCAACGGTAATTAACCGCCGCAATACAACAAATTTGGTATGGCCTTGTCCCCAGACACATTCCAAGCATAGCTTTCATTCTCCTAGATTTCGCTCCAATCACGGTAGTAAAACAGGAGAAGGACATAGGTCGTTGCATCTAGCTGTCGGTAAAGGGTCTGGCAACGCCAGACGAGACGTCACCGGCAAAAGCTCTCGATCTCAAGGCCAAATAATAACAAGCTTATTCTGAAAGAGAATAAGTCAGACAAAACATTCTTGCACATTAAAAGGGCCTTAACCAGTCCAGCACAACATTTTGATGCCCTTTTCGAGATCTGCTGTTATGTGACTGACTGACTCACAGAAAAACAAAGTACTATATACAACCCTCTCGCGCACATACACTATTCCTATTCATAAGGCGTACCCTCTCCCTTTCATGGGCTTTTTTTTTTAAACAATACAAGATTAAAAAAAAAAAAGTTCTGTACTGCTAAAAAAACAACAAAAAAAAACAAAAAAAATCCCTGTGAAAGGAGAGAATAAATCTGATGAGTAAAAAAAGGCTGAGAAAGAAATTGTGAACTATTCACACTGGTTAACAGATCCTTAGCACGTGCGACGTGTAGGCTTGCACGCACTGCGTACGTACAGACCGAACAGGCCAGGATCAATCAATTCTTGTTCCGCGCTTGCTCCCAAATATCCTCTATTTTTCGGGGTGAAATTTAGTAGCTAACTAGCAGAAAGTTAAAGATTTTTGGTAAAACGCTCTTTAAACAATAAAATTTGGCTAACAGCTAGCTAGCGTCTTGTGCGAAGATGTTAAAATACATTAATAATTGTGATATTGTTTCTGCCACAATACTATTTTGCAACGAGTTATTATTAGGTAAATGTAGCTATAGAAAAGGTGAACATAATGTGATTGAAACTGAATTTGTCTGGGTTAGCTATAGATTCCAGACTTTTTCTTAGTTTTATAAAAATGTCTTGAAGGCTTATTTATATTTTATCCCTGATGATCCCTCAAGAGCTAGTTTTTGTATTTCTTCAAATATTTAGTCATTTATATTATCAATTAACTTAGTAATGTTTACTACTTGGTGGCAATTAATATTTTCAGTAACCTCATAATGGATGATTCAAGGTGAACTGGTTACAATAATTAGTTTTAGCATATTTAAATGACTACCTAACTTTCACTTTAGTATTACTGCTATATATACCTTTTATGGTGCATCATAAAATGTTCCTAATCTTACTTCTCCAATAGCAAGACTCTCTATTCTTCCCTATTCTCTTGTAAAATTGAACTATTTTTTCTCTTTATAGAATCACATTCATTATTTATATACTTATAATAGAGTAGTCAATAATATTATTCACCATGTTATAGGCCATAGTTGACTAGTAGTTCTAATATGAAATGATGAGCAAGTAGTCTATTTTGTTCATGACATGTATAGCTGGTACTGTATTTCTAATAGGATTTAAACTTTTATCAAAATAAACTTTTATCTCTGTGAAACATTTTGTGAAATGACATTAAGCGAATATTAACGGTAAAATAATTTAATTCCGTCTAAAATTCTCTCCCATTGGAAATTAATGCAATATATGTAACATCCCCCAGGGGCCGGCATACTGATGCATGGTGATATCTTGCCTCTACATGATGTGTTTGTGGTAGGAAAACCTATAGAAATATACTGCTTCAGCTTTACCTCTCCTGTGTGGAGATTTTATCCAATAAGTTCCAGCAATAAAATTAAAAAATCAGGTCACAAAGTTGGAAGTCTATATACAATGGGGAAGCAGAGAAACCGGCTGTTAATAAGAAAATCACATTATAACGACCAGGGAGCCTATGAATGCAGAGGAAGTTATCACAACGAGAGCACATTTACAGTTAGGAGCTACATTTATGTAGGGAGTAAGTAGAAGCTGTAAATGAGTGACAATCATTACTTTATTGCTATAATTAATGAGTTTTTTTCTGAGGCTAATGGCTAAGAATTTCTTATTTTTATTGCCTTGTTTGTTTTAAGTATGTACAAGTAAGATAAACAATACTTGTAGGTGTTAACTAGATTGTTCTTTTGCAGAGTCAATGAATGATATGATATATCCTTCATATTCTGAAGTCAATTTAGGGCAGTATGTGGAGTTCAAATGCAACTCTACAAGAAACCTACTAGTTTTGTGGGTTTTCAATCAAGGACCAATAGAGAATTATGCCACGAAAACCAAAAATGGTAAGATTATAATAAAAACGGCATCGCTGCACAACATGGGGTATTACAGCTGCTATGTGGTAGCAGGACCTTGGTATAGACGTCAGCGATTTGTGGCTACAGCTCAACTTAAAGTATTCGGTAGGTGGTGTGGATTATTAATTGGTGATACTCAGTGCAGACCGTAGAACAGTTATAAGTGTATTAGCTACATAGCTGATAAACTCAGCCATAAAAACACAAAAATTAAGCAAATAGCAAGTCTGTCTCCAGAGCTTAATCTTTTGTATCATTATAGATCATTCCAGGATTACTCCCATAAGGATTGTCACTAGCAAAGGAGACTGTGTCACTTTCACATGCTATTCTGAACACGTGCCTATGTGGGGTTTCTACCGTCCGGGTAATAAAAGCATTCAGAGTTTGCCTTCCAACACGTTCACTGATGAGATAAGACTCTATGTTACCAATGTACTAGTGGCAAACACTGGGCAATATGAGTGCCAAGGTGAAACAGATGAAGAGAACATGTGGACCAAAAACAAAGTTCTCTTTGCAGCTAGAACTACACTAGTAGTTAGAAGTGAGTGCATTGTTTACTGAGTTGTATGCACGCATCCTCTATTGACTGTCCTATTGTTGTATTTCTTATTGTGAGTATTACTTCCACATTTTTAATTATATTGGTCTCGAATGTTTCCTCTACATTGATGCAAGGGAGTATATTCTATTTAGTCAGCATAAGCAGGCCTAGAGTGGTTCTGTATGAATGGAAGTGTGTGAAGGCTGTAACTTTTTATTTCTCTTCTATAACTCAAGTGCACTTGTAATAACTTTTATAATAAACAAGCTCTTGAGTTAATCGAGTTATTTGAATAGATTGTTGCTGTATTTCACTGCCTGATTTCATATGGTGGTGCTACACACAATACCCTACCAACATTCTGTCTCACTCAGGTGTATAGTAAAGATACAGTGATATTTTATTAAATACTGGTATGAAATAATTTACAAGTTGACTTTATATTAATTGTTGGTTAAACTTTGTAATAATTAATTGTTTTTCTGAAAGCTTGTAATATTAGTTTTCTGAAAGTTCTGTCATTGTTGTCAGTTTATATTTTATTACTGTAACATAAAAGCATAATAAATCACAGCATAGACTATGAGTTTTTATGACAATGAAATTGTCCTATAATATAAGAGAATTTGGATATTGAATGGCTTTGTGCTATCAATATAAGAAAAATATCAATTCAGTAGCATAAACAAATAATTTTTATCATAATGGTGGAGCCAATAGGAAAGGAAATTACAGAATCCTAGGGAAAATATTTTTGTACACAAGACCAGACCATGGGATAGATAAGTGACTGATTATCCAATAGTGAATCTATTTCCTTTTTAAGATGTTTCAATCACCTAGATGTGATTATCGCAACTATCAAGCGATTCAATTCTTTTTATGAATTGCTATTCCCATTGCTAAATCACTAGCTGGCTATAGCTAAGAATAACAAAGAAACTGCTGCAGGCAGTGATAGCATTGACGAGTAGTCTATTGTGCACCCAATGGAACACTTTCAAGTCCGAGATTTGTGTTGAAATATTACAGTAGCAATTGAATTACAGACATAGAATTATCAAGTGGTCATTGGCATCTTTTTTGTAATTATTACTTAAACAATTTTATGTTGTGTACTTTATTTATTGATGTACAAATACTTTACTCAAGCTAAAAACTGTTGACTTAATTTACTTCATGTCATGTAGCTTACTAATATCCAAGGAATGTTTGTTGAGTCCATGATATCATGATCACATGAAATAAAATTTTTTTGTTTAAAAATTGATATTTATTCATTATTGCGTAATAATTATTAATAAGGTGCAGTATTGTTGCAACTTTTATTAACCCTCAGCGCACATGTGTGAGAGGGTTGCAGTCTCAGTGTGTCTACTAGTTAACTGCTGCAATGGCTGCACAGCCATGTCACTGAGCCTTGTTCCACTGCATCACTTGGTATGTCTTGACAGGTGATGTGAAACCATTCCTTACATTCAGTGCATTCTACCATTTGGATTTGCACATCAGGCATTCTACAGATGCAAAATATAGAAATATCTTCTTTTCTTGAAACTGGTCTAAAAACAAGAACAATTTTTTTATGTGGGAAAGGTGTAATTTTTCCCTTTGCCAGACATCTGTATAAATGGCCCCTCATTCTGGATACCAATGCTGTTGTGTTAGCTATACTGCAAAAAGCCCACAATCATTGCTGCCACTCTGTAAATAAAAGATGACTGGAGTTAAAGATCAAACAACATAGTCACTACAAACATGCGCAACACCTGAAGAGCTTTTGTAGTTATAAATACATCTCTTTGTAATACCTGTTTCTGAATATCCATGAACTGTAGTTCAATGTGTTGGTGACTTGTACGCAGAATTGAAGCTATTTGTGAGGCTACAGGAGTAGATACTGTACTGTATTTGCTGTCAAACACTGCAACACATGGATGAGTTAAACCCATAGTGGATATTGTTAGCCAATGGCCAGGAGAAAAAAGAATTTGAATGAACTCCCCTTGCAAAGAGTTGAATTGATATACTGAGCCAAGGCAAGTATCCTGTAGACCATTAATGTGAGGAAACTGCTTCTAATTTGGACAGCATTTATGATGGTATCTGTGAGCCATCCAGTAGGGCTTAAAAGACAATCTCTATATCTGATCCAAACAGTTGAAAATCTGGAAGCCAAGGTTTCGGATTTCTTTTGCTGACTATACAAGAGTCTACATCAATGACTACCCTATTACTAAAATAATGTTGACTCTTGATGATATACAGGAAATACACAAGTTGCCATGTTACCTTTCTTTATTTTCAAGCAGGTGTTTCGTACTGGTCTGTAAATGAATTATGTATAAACATTATAGCAATAAATATTCGAACAGCTCTTATGTAATAATAAAATTACAACACACATAAACTAAGTGTGTAGTTTTCAATTTGGTGTCTTGGCATTTGCTAAACATTTAGTGTGATATCAAAATAGGTAACACAATTAGGTATGTACATGAGAATAACATGTCATTAGGTGGGTAAAATAGATACATTTTTTAATATTGAGACCATGTATAGTTCATGCTCATTCAGGACCAATCAACAGTAATCGCCTCACCGCACCTTCCCACACCTCATCCTGAGCTATTCCCATATAATGTGTCTTTACCATCTCTTTTAGATGTACTCACTAGAAGGCCAATCAAAGGCCGAGTGCATATAAGTTTGAAACTAACCATGACAAGTCTATTCAACGTGGCCCCAGTGAGCGTGTGCTCTCACCTTTGAAAAAATATGACAACATACTAAATGATCATTGTCACTTTTACATAATTTTCTTAGAATGAACTGTTAATTTTATTCTATGACATTTAGAATGTTATTCTATAAGCCACTATTATAGGCTCACTGGATAATATAAACGATTTTTAATGTACTATCTGCTTCACTCTACTAGAAATGTACTCAAAGGACAGAGTGGTTTTAGTTAATCTTGTACAGTGTTATTACAGACCTGCTGGCTGAGCAATTGGGATTGTAGTTGGTATTGAAGGTAAACTTGTGAGTTAATGACGACACCACATACTATTGAAATTTTGTTACTAGTTTTTAGTATAGATTGCATGCTACTCTTCTGTGTTTTTAGTGTACCTCTATTATAACTAAATGAGCTGATGTCTAGTCATTTAGTTTTTCTGTTTTGTTTTGGTAATTTTAATGTTGGAACACTGCATATGTATCAAAAGCTCTTGCCTGAGGGAACTGATACAGACTGCACTCTAATATCAGCTCTATCTAGATGATTCTATACCTCCATTGCCACCACCCACATATGATTCTTCACAATCGTAAGTTTCTACTTGTCTATCTCTACTGATGGTTATTATGCATATCATATCATTACTAGTCCGACAAAGGAAAATTTTAGACCTCCTTCAACAAGTAGTCCTGCAAAGAAGCAAAAAGATTTCTGTAAAGATATTTCTTTGTTCAATTCACCTGCAAAGAAAATCAAAATTGAAGATGTGCAAGCTCCATTCAAACAAGTCCATATTTCAAGGCCAAGTGCATATGAGTTTGAAACCAACCGTGACAAGTCAATTCAATGATTTTTAATAACACTGGTTAGGGTTAGGCACCTGGGGTGGCCTCAGTAGAGTGTGTGCTCTACACCTTTGAAAAAATGTAACTTTGCCTAACTGCAGACTTGATAGGATCCATTAGCTTCATTTAACTTACCGAAAAGAAGCAGAAGAGCTAACTAATTACAATACATTTCTTAATTATCTAAATATAAACATGCCACGACACCATTAATACCTTATAAAGAAGGGAAGCTACTCGACTTGAACACTTATCCTGGTGTAGGAATGGCTTCAACATATTTTGAAAAATAGTCACTAATAGTCAAAATATACTTGCTTCCATCATCTGCTGTAGGGAATAGCGGCCCAATAGAGTCCATTCCTATGCAGTACCATGAGCTAACAACTGGATGCAGCTGTGGAACACCTGTAGTGAGCTTTTGATTCATGCGTTGGCACACATCACAAGTTGATATCTGTACTTTCAACAAGATTGAAGATAATTGTAAATTGTGATTTACCATTTTTTTAAACATCAGACACCATTCCAGGCCACATAAAACGCTCTTTGATTCGATGCAAAGTTCGATTTATACCCAAGTGTCCTGAAGTCTTGTCAACATAACAGGACAGCAATACTTGTTTTTGTTCTTTAGTTGAGCGTAAATATTTCAAAAGATTTCCCTATAAAGCAAAGTAGTGTATGTATAGCAGTTCTGATATGCAATTTTTCTAGCTTACCTTATTCTTGTAAAACATCTCCCCATGCCTGACTTCAAATTTCTTCGCCTTTCTTCTTATTGATATTTTCTTATTGCTATCAGCAGTTTCTGAATAGGTTTTTGTAGTCAGGTACTTCACTACATTGTCAAGCAGCTCTCCACTTTCTTCAAAACAGTCTTTTTCGGACATAGCGAGAAGAATAACTAAAGCGGACTTAACTCCACGTGGACGGAAACATTTTCACGCGAAAAACCTACTTTTACGTGAATATTGGTCCAGGGGGACTCTGTTTTACGGCGGACCATTTTTTACGTGACAGACCCTTTACCTAATCGCTTCGCACGAAAGGGTTTGGTTACTCCAACTCATCCGTTTGGTAATAGTGGAATGCAATTAAACCTTGCGGGGTTTTCTTACCGTCCTGTCATAAATCTTTTCGAGCTGGTGTTGTATAGTGGAGGTTCTAGCCGAGGCTATACCAGTAGTGTGCGAATCAGTCACTTCAATTATTGCCCTTTTTGGAACTCTCCATTTTTTTTAGGACGCTTTTCAGCTGGAGCTCTAGAAGAACAAGTGCAGAGATGGGACTAGCTAAAAATATTTTAGCACATTTTATAGACACCCACACACAATTAAACTTGACTTAAGAAGTACACATTTTATACGTGGAGCGATACCAGACCCTTCTGAGCTGAGGTTGAACCCTTCTGAGCTGAGGTTGAAGATACCAGACCCTTCTGAGCTGAGCGATTAGGTAAAAGGTCTGGCCCACGAGACTTAGGGCTGAGGCCACAATAATTACAAAAAAAATGTGGGTTAGCTGCTCCTTCTGTCCAAAGGTTAAGGAGAATTTTAAAAATATGGGTTAGCTGCTCCTTCTGTCCAAACATTAAGGAGAATTTTAAAATGAAAATTTTAAATCCTATTCAAATTGAAATAGTAAACAATTTTTTTTTCTAAACTACTGGCTACATTCATACTATACTATGGGAGCCAAGCCCCCCTCCCCCCAACTGTTCTCCTACCTCTCTGATTTAACAATGAATTCTGAGAGCACTTACTATTTATCAAAGACTCTTACAATCCACTGAGCAGAAGAAGTTGATCTGTCAACACTTGCCATTTAACAGTGTTAATATTTTTTTTTGTTTTACAGTGGCTCTTAGTTGGGTATGCATTACATGTTGATAAAGTAAATGACAATTCATGTGTTTAGGTAGTTTGCTACAAGAATAGCATCCTTCTTTTCCTTTCAGTGCACAAAGTCATTACCAAATGGTTGACAACTTTATTGCTAAGTTCAGTCACTGTTTTTTAGGACCTACAAGTGTGTAATTATATACACTCAAGGAAAAATGAGGTCCCCCACAACCAAGCATAACATTGAAATCTCTCGCTAGCTTCAATAAAAAACCACCTGTGTACATATATCAGTAAACAAAAGGGGGGACCTTGCCCCCTTGTCTTGAGCTATGGGGGGCTCTGTCCCAGCCCCCCCCTCCCCTGTTACCAGTGTATTTGGTTTAATTTTTAACTGTTTTCAGTTTTAGTTAACTGAAATAACTGAACACTACACTACAAGTAAGTATAATACTTTAATTGTCTCTTACCAATCTCCACAATCTAAAGTTTCTGTTGACAAAGTGCAGATTCATCTTTTTAAAACGGCTATAGTAGCACTATTTCTACTTTAGGAGTGGATGAATTCAAAGCTAGTTTGGTCAGAACCGGTTTGATTGTAGGGTACAATTTACATCGGTGTTTGGGGTAGTTGGCGAGCGAGCGTAGCGAGCGTGACACTTACAGGGGTAACACAATCGAAAATCGGGGATGTTTATTTAATTTTATTGGCGAGCGAGCGTAGCGAGCGAGACAGTATAATGCAAAATCGGGTATATGTTATATGTATATATGTATGTGGGATGGTGCGTATGCCCCTTAAACGCGCGCGCGGGGAACGTTTTTCTCCAAAAAAAACACGGCTTTTTAAGCTTGACCCCAGTTTATTCTGAAACTACAGCATTAAGCAAGCCTTACTTCTCCAAAGTGTGAGAAAATTCCTGCGAAAATGCTTGCTTTTCAAGAAACAAAAAGTTGATTCGACCGGTTACTATGGCATTGAAGACCCTTTTCCAGACTTAATTTCAAAACTTCGCCGTTTTATGGGGGGGATACGGAGTGCCGGTTGTTGGTTGTCAAGAGCTGTTGGTAGTCAGAATGCCGCAGTATTAATGCTAAGGAAGCTACTACTTTTCGAGGGAAGCTGAGATAAGTACGTAATTCAATATTTGTTAGCTAAATATGCAAAATTAACTCTGGCCTTTCTTTTTTGTAGCTAAGAGCTTGTCAACAGTGACTGGTAAATTCAAATAGTCAGATTGGCTCAAATTTGGTACTACAAAAGTTACCACTGCTCAAGAAAATGAGGTAAGAAAGTAATTTTGTATTTGTGTGCTAAAATTGATTGTCTTTTGTTTTTGTAGGTGAGAGCTTGTTGTCAAGAATTCAAGGTAATTCAGATGGTCAAAGTAACTTCAATTTGATACTACAGAAGTTATCAATACTCAAGAATGAGGTAAGTAGTAATTCCATATTTGTTGGCTAAAATTACAAATAATAACACTGGTTTATTTTTTTATCGTAGCTGAGAGCTTGTTCAAGAGTTACTGGTGATTGAGATTATCAGAATGGTTGATGTTTGATACTACAAAAGTTACCATTAATCGGTAAGAGAGTGATTTTGTGTTTGTTTGCTGAAATCAAATGTCATAACTGCTATTATAGTGTTTGCATGAAGTAAGCTAAAAATAGTAACATTTTGTTACCTAACTATCAGGCTCGGTCGCTATTTGTGCTCAAGCACACCACTAGTTTATTTATTTGTATATATGTATGGACGTATGTATGTCATTTTGTACTTTGACCCTCGCGTTTTTGTGTTAGTTATGTGGTCGACCCCGTCCCAAATTGCACTAAACAGAATCCTCTGGTTTATCGATCAGTACCCGTATCACCCTAAAAATTGAATTGTTTACCGTTTTGAATTCTTTTGCGGGTGCAGTTCAAACTTGAAAACTTAAGGGACTTCCATTTCTATTCGAGTTAGTGGCGGTGGTAAGTCAATGCGCTCTTTGTCATGGTTATAAGCGGTGCGCAACAGTATTTACTTGAAAATACATTGTCCACTAGACTACTGCGAAGGTAAGTCTGTGTAGGTGCATGTCCAGTTGTGTCAAAGCATTGTGTGTTACAACCACTACTTAGCTAAAGAATATCACAAAGAAAACTTTTAAATAACGTGTATTGTTTTTTTTTTTTTTGTTTTCTTTCCAAGCAGTTGCAGAGAGTTGTTACTATGGCACTGAAATCCCTTTACCTTGTATGCTAAATTTAAAAACTGGACCTTATTTTCAGTAGCTTCAGTGTTAGAAGTCAAAATCATCCATATAAAAATAGTATAGTCTTTAGGCTCGCTCGCCATTTGTGCTCAAGCACATCACTAGTTAGGACATGTAAGAGTTAACTCAACGCGGAACGAATTCGAGGGGTAGGAACTTTACGCAGAAGCAATAGCTCGGAGAGTAATCGGCAATTCCCGCAGAATCGCTGCTACACTGGCCGTGACTACCGTGGCTAATACGCAAGGGAGAGCGTGGAGGAAATCCACTGAAATTGTGACTCTGGCTACTGCTTACTTAATGTATTTTTGTCAAAGACCATATCCAACTCTATAATTATTAGCTATTTATAAACTGAATTCAAATTGACGCAAACAGGATGAATCACATAGTTCCCCATTTCAGCGCCAATAAGATGAGCCAACGCCAACGCTAGCGGTGAGAGATGCTAGTAGTTTGGCTAATTTTTTTTATACCTTAAGTTAGTATTAGTACTCAGTTAACATGAATATTTGGAATGTTGAGTTAATTAAGATGATTTTGTATATTTCTATTTTTAATATTGCAAATACTGGTAAGTTTCTGCAATTACGTCACTTACCACCAATAATATAATTAAGTTGCCTTCACTACAGTGTAGGAAGGGCGGGAGGAAGGGAAGAGTAGGGCTGAAGTTATGGAGTTGTAAGGGTAAGGGAATAGCTAAAGTGTGTACATATACCTCGTGGAAATAAGATGTCTTAAAAATCCTAGAGAATCATGGAATCACAGATCTTACTTCCATTATTAATGTGGAACCTGTTTTGTAAACAGGTGTTAATTTTAAATGTATCTATATTGTAGCTTTTATAGGTTATTGCATTCAACAGAGAATACAAAATAAATACACTTCAATATTATATTTGTACTATAGTATGTCCAAGTTGGGTTGGCACTACCGCAAGCGCGGTAATTGAGGAATGCATTTAGTACAGACGCCAACGTTGCAAGTGAAAAAGGGGCGTAGCACAGGTGCGCATTAATACTGTAACTATTGAAAGAAAGAAATTTAGTGAAGTTTATGGAGTTTTTCGGGCGCTGTACAGCTCACCTCGTCTGTTTTTTCAAGTTTCTTACGCGCAGATAATGTACAGCAGATGGAAAACGCAAACTGGTGGGGGCGTTCTTCTAAAGAGACAGGATTAAAATCAGTCGATTCTACCTACCGTGTCCCAAGAAATATTCTGAGGATTCAGCAGTACAGCACTGTTAACTTATACTAAAGTTACTAGACTTTCATGTTAAATAAAATTATCAATTGTTTCATTTATTTATAATATGTATATGAAAATTGATGAAATGATAGAATTTAAGTAGTACACATACAAAAAATAGTTGTGATCCGAGTTGAAGGTGGAGTTCTGCCTGAGTTGGTCCTAATCCTTACAATAAACGGCATCTATAATAGTGAAGAAAAGGAATTGGCATAAACACGGCTTTGACAAGCACACAATTTAAAGGCACGCACAGCTTAAGTGTGGCTGTATTACAAGTTGCTAGAAATCACTGAAATATATTGGCTATACGGCATTTGTTATTGAACAGGTAGACAAATAATCTTACCAGCATCCTATCAGGTGGTCATGTACCCTCTGCGACAACAGAACACTCCGTCTATCCTGTTTCCTTACTCGCAACCTAAGCTAATCGCGATATAAAGCTAGAAACCAGAAATCTGAGAAGAAGCCGCTCATTGTTTACAAAATTCTTAATGGAGACAGTCCCGTGATCAATTGAGCGGTACTGCGTGACTAAAAGCGGGCGCGTTTTGAGCGGGAAACCTGTGGTTTTTTTTTTCTATTCCCATAGACTTTTGTATTGAGTTGTGGAATAGCATTTTCTCTCGGGTTTTGGAGTATACTGATGGAATATTTTTAACCGCTTCGGCGTGAGCTTTCCAATGGTGCAAACCCTGGATGGGTAGCTGCTTCTGTTCTAAAGTTAATTTTTTCTTGTGGCCAACTCAACTTGGACATACTATAGCTATAATTTCTGTTGAGGGTTACTCTGACATTTCTGTTGATGACTCTTGAAATAATACGATCATATCCATTAACCTTTACCTTCAGGATTGCTGTGACAAGCATTCATGATCCGTTTTTGTTTCAGCATCATTTTTTACCACAATCCTCCAATCATCTTTAGTACCTTTCACGTGGAGTAGTAGAGTATACCTTTGGAAATTTTAAAATTGTTTGTACAACGTCTTCTCAAAACCCTTTCTCGTTCTTTGACCAACTGTCCCAGCGTATAGATAGTGGTATAGATAGTGGTAGACAATTTCGTAGTCTTCCATTAGCTTGTATCAGAAGCCTCAAGCTGACACATGGGGGAGGGGGGGGGGGGGACACTCGGTCCTCCCACACCATCTCAAACTTCACTAAACAGAATCCTACGGTTTATCGATCTTTACCCATGTCATCCCAGAAATTGAATTGTTTACTGTTTTGAAATCTTTTGGGCTTGCTCGCCATTTGTGCTAGAGCACATTACTAGTTTATTTTTTAAATTTATTTTTGGTATAATGCAACCCTTTTTTCTCCCACGCCACTGACTACTTAAGTTTGGTAAAGCATTGTGACAAATTAATGAACCTGCCGACCATATGAGTTGCTGGCCTTGAAGCAACCTGCTAGTCTCCCCGGCCAGACCCTTTACCAAACACTTGCATACGGTAAAGGGTCTGGCCTGGCGAGACTAGCAACCTACATGGTGCAGACCTAAGCTCCTAAACTTTTATTAAAGCGTATAGGACCCAACAGCATTATTTTCTCTTCCTTGCCATTGAGTAGATTGTTAGGTCAACTTAAATCATTTTAATTTCAACAACTATATAAATTATGCCAAGAGCCATAGCTCATAGTTAGTTATCATTTTAAAGTTAGGCTAGCTCGCTCGCCATTTGTGCTGAAGCACAAGCAGTTGCAGAGAGAGTGGTTACTATGGCATTGAAACCCCTCACCATTATGTCATTTAAAAAACTGTCGTTAAGTAATTGAAGAACACAGGTCATTTAGATGAAGCTATCACCATTACAGTCAATGGCTACATAGGACTAAATAGACTGAATGATGCATTCTAAAACTAGGTGAACAGGATCTAAGACATAAACTTCAAGCAAACTAAATGAATGTAGCCTTGTTGTATATAGATTTGTATGAGAAATAGCACGGTAACCCTGCTATTTGGGATTAATAATTATGAGTAATGCGATTGAAATAGCACAAGGTGTAGCCCGAGTGCTATTTCAATTGCTTTACGAGTGCTATTGATCCCAAAAAGCACAGGTTACCTGTGCTATCACTCGCTAACAGTAGGCCAGCTTTTTAAAAATACCTGTGGGTAACAATCCTATCGCCATGTCATGATCATGTGAGCAAATAACTACTTGCTGCCTGCAGCTTTTTTTTTATGCTGTGAAGTTAACAGAGTGCTGCAAGTGGAGTTTCGTGTTGAACTATTTACCAGCAGGTGTCTCTGCCTAATTTTATTCTTTACATCTTTTTTATGAGCTTTATTGGTATCTGCTTAGGAAGAGCCAAACAATTACTCTGATGGTCTGAGAAATTATTTTGTAATAGCTAGCTAGTGTATAGTAGCACAGAGGGTTCACACCTTTGGTGCTTTGTGTTTGTGATTATTTCATCTTAATTGATGTGTACTTATTTTGCTTTGTTTGGTTAAGTTACTTGCTGTAGAGTTTATATATGATTACATCTTGTTTAAAACCAGAATACCAACCGCTTTTGCCAAGGAAAATAATGAAGTATGTAGGACAAAATGTCTATTTTGTTTGTCTAGGAAAAGGTTCAAAAGTTTGGTTATTTAACAAAGAACATCATTTTCCAGAAAATGTAATTCTATGGAAGCCATATATACTGTTTATTAACCACATTACAATGGAGAACCAAGGATCTTACTATTGTACTCGTAACTCCACTGACACATTAAAAGGCATATTAGATGTAATAGGTAAGGTAGAGTGCTAGCTAAGCAATGTAACTTTGTGCTATGTGGCTCAATCTGAAAAGAGATTTATTACATAAAATGACATTGGTAATTGTTGTAAAGATTTGTAGCAAAGGGTGTAGTCTTTTCAGAAGCTATGTCCTTACTGAAGGTATCAATTTTTTTTTCATATTTGTAGGAATCTTTTTAGATGTATTCTCTCTCTTTCACAGGCTTTTTTTAAACAATATTGGTCGCCACCAGGAATTGAACCCAGGACCGCTTGTATAGCGCACAAGCGCTCTGCCACTGAGCTACAACAACAAGCTGGCAAACAAACACTCCAATTCTGTATTTATACTGTTAAGTACAGTCTCACTCTCAACTGACCAATGCAATTTCGAATTTTTTTCTTTTTTTTCAAAGATTCTTAGCTGCTATTCATTAAATTTTTTACTCCTCTAATTTATCACTTTACAATTTCTTTCTCAGCCTTCTTTTACTCATTAGATGTATTCTCTCTCTTTCGCAGGCCTTTTTAGGAGGGGGGGAAGGAAGGGTACATGAGTCAGCTTACTGTATGGGGAGATATTTGATGAGCATATGTATTTTTACAAGCAGAAGGCAAGTGAAAGTATGAGAATAAAATGCCATCCCCATATTATACAAGGACAGGCTCAGAGGAACTGGTTCGGTTAGTCTGGTGTGTCCGGTATTGGCCAGGTTATCTTTTGAAATGGGGAATTCCGAAATAACAATAATCTTTAAAGAGAAATCCCTAATTTATGGTCTTTACCTATTACTATTATTCTCCCACGGTTTGTTTAGCAGTGGCTAAGATATGTCTAAGATATTTATTTGTCGCAAGTGTAAGTCAGATTGCATTGTAGTTAACACTGTCAGTAACTATTCTAGCTGTGATGGCATCATTCTAAACATTAGTTAATACATAAATTTATTCTTTATTTAGCTAGCTATTTACAATTATACTGAATAAAAGTATTTATTGACTTGTCACACCCATAAATTATCCTTAGCTACATTCATGAACTGTTTTGACCACACCCATGAACTTTTGACCACACCCACTTCCTGTCCAGACCAATTAATGAGAGCTTTCTCCGTCCTTGAAGGAGTGTAATAAATTTGCATTGGATATTTTAGCTAACAGTCTATTGCTTGCTTTAAAACCTTGTTGCACAACTTCTTAGAAAAAATTAGTTGTCCATATGAACACATGGGCCCATAAGAGTTTCACTGCACAGCTTTCAATTTTGGAAAATATTGAATGATCGCGTTATGTGGAAATACTCAACGGAAATCTCCAATAATGTATACACTTCACTGCTGAATTGTAGATGATGTAATGCTGAAAATCATTTTAAATCTTTTTTTTTTTTCACTGGAAAGCTTAGAGACAAGAAGCCAGTACGATGTTGTGTCAGTGAAGCTCTATAACTAATCTACAATATTGATTAACAATTAAGGTATATTGGACAAGTTAAGGCTTAGTAATATTTTTGATGTTTTTTTTTTTAAACATTAGAAAGGCCTAGGGTATGCCCTGAGACCACTTTAGCCAATGGAGTGGCAAATCACTTGACCAGAATCCCTGGGTCGCTGGTGTATTATGTGTGCAATGAAGGCTGGTATCTGGTAGGAAATCGTTTTCGAAAATGCCTTCAATCAGGAAATTGGAGCGGAAATCTTCCACACTGCACACAAGATGGTAACATTTGAGTGAAATGAAATTAATTTAAATGAATTAAGAATGTGATGCAATCCTAACTTATGTTAAAGGATAGGTACAAATTTAATGTTCAACAACTAGGACTGTCCAGCAACACAGAGATCAGCTGGTATTCTTGTACTGTTGAAAAGTAGAGGCGGGGATCATAAATCCCTGCTCACTCTCCCACTGTATGGATCTTTTGAATAAGAGCTGTTATTTATCGAAGCTCTGAAACTTACATAATAAAACAAGAAACAATTAAGAAAAATTAAGCTGTTAAAGCTTGTATTTATGATAGAATATATAGCAAGATACAGATGATAGTATAGGTACAAAAATAAAAGGTAGATGAAGATACAGAGAGAGAGAGAGAGACAAATGTAAGAAAAATAGTAACTTGCACTCATAGTGGAGAGACGTTGGAGCCGAACAACAACAACAACAACAACAGTAATAATAATAGTAACAATAGTAGTAATAATAATAGTAGTAATAATAGTAGTAGTAATAATAGTAGTAGTAGTAATAATAGTAGTAATAATTGAGAAAGCCACTTTTACACTAATTGTTCTATCAGCTTCTGGTAGCATGGCTGTTGAAGCTACTCATTTTTATAAACGCCTGGCTTTTCGTCTTGCAGAGAAATGGGATGAGGCTTATTCCAGTACATTGGCCTGGCTCAGATGCAAAATTTCCTTCTCACTGCTACGTTCTGCAATTCAGTCCTGAGAGGTGCTCGGTCCTGCAACGGTCATCCTGTGAAGCCTAGTGCTGGCCTAAGTGTTGTACACGCAGAGGCCAAGATTGACTCTGCACATCTGTGCACCTGAACCTTTTCTTTGTTGTTTTTCATCCAGATATTTTCTTTTCTATTCTTCACTATCTGCCTTTTTTCTCATTCTTTCTTTCAGTAATAATAATAGTAGTAATAATAATAGTAGTAATAAAACTTTAAACTTACTTTATTTTATGCAGAAGCATGCTCTGGGAAAACTGTAAGAGTAGAATCTTCTGATTCTTCAACATTAGTTAAGTGTACAGAAATACATGAGGACACACCTCCAAAGAAACCACCTCGACATCATATGATAATTAATCTAGACACATCTTCCGAAGAAGATTCAGATTTCACTACTCCCGAAATACAAAACAAATATGGTGAGAATCACTGCAAACTTAAACAGTTGGGGGGGGGGGGGGGGGGGGGGGGGTTAGGGAACTGAAATGTGGTGGAGGAATTTCATGACTTGGAATAAAAAAAGATTAGGTCACATGGCTAAAACTTGAATTTCCTGTAATCAATTAATATTTAGGAAATTTCATTTATCTTCCTCCACTGGTAGAGGATAGGGCTAAATGTCAGTTTAGCCCTATTCTCTACTGGAAAGGTGGTGGAAATTTCCTAAATACGTGACTACAGGAAATTCAAGTTTTTGCCCTGTGGGCGTGACTTTAAATACAGCATATTGTTGATTCAGCACAATAGCTAACAGTTATACTATAATTAGCCAACCTCTAGCAAGGATCATAAGATATGCACTCTATAAAATCGTATTAGCTATCGCTATGTGGTATTGATTTCACATTATTTTTTACTGAGGTGTGCTTCGTTTAGCATGAGTTCAAAATTTACTGTAGCAGCTGCATTGGGGGAATGGGTTTTTTTAAGGAGCTTGGAGGCCATGTCCTTGTCTAACATAAATGTGGCCTGATACATTAATATTTAGAAATGTGTATCGTGAATAAATATATCTATGTATGCATAGGAAATAGTATAGCTATTTGTTCAGTCTGAAATTATAAATAATAATAATGTTAGAATAACAATTGTAATAATAATAATAATAATAATAATAATAATAATAATAATAATAATAATAATAATAATAATAATAATAATAATAATAATAATATAATAATAATAAATAGCAGTAACAGTATAAAATAACAACAACAATAATAGATATATAATATAGCTATCAGAATCAGCAGCTTTTATTAATTGGGTGTCCTATAATTAAAAAACCTTTCTAGTTATTTTATTCTTAACAGAAGCGTGCACGGAGAAACCAGGAAGCATAGCCTCTCCTATTTGTACAGAAATACATGAGGACACACCTCCCAAGAAACCACCTCGACATAAGAGATTTCGGCTACATGCACTTTCTGATGAGGATTCAAGTTTCACTACTCTTGATATAGAAAATATATATGGTGAGACCTTATTAAAATTACAGCACACTGTAAACTTAGACCGATTACTATGGATTACTATTGAGACTAAATTTAAGGGGATAGGGGGGGGGGGGGGGGGGGGTGGGGAGATTGAATGTAGGATGGGATGGAATAACACAGGGCTCCTATAGTCTGTATGAAACCCTGTATGTATATTCCACTGTATGAAACCCTGTATGTATATTCCACTGTATGAAATCCTGTATGTATATTCCACTGTATGAAACCCTGTATGTATATTCCACTGTATGAAACCCTGTATGTATATTCCACTGTATGAAACCCTTATGTGTGGTTACACCCGAAGATTGCAGCTAGCTAATGCGGTTGTCATGAATCTTGTAATAAATATGTTATAGTCACCTCGCTGCAACAATAATAACAATGATAGTCAGTAACAGCAGCTCTCTTTCTTTCTTTTTTTAATAAGAGAAACTGCTCCTATAATTGTTTATTTTCTTCTTATATAGCTGGCCACATAATGGTCCATGAAATTATCAGAGAGTGCTACTCACTCTCTATTTAGAGTAGACCACTCCTTCCCCATAGGGATAATACAAATTTCACTTCACATTCTATCTGGTTTCAGTCAACAATAATTCAAAAACAGTAATTAGTTGTCTATTGGACCATGCTGTATAATTTCTAATCCACAGAGTGCAAAAAAAAATGAAGTTATAAAAATTTCAAAAAATCAAATTTCTTCATACCATCAACTTCTTCTCCTTGAACAAGCCTAGGAAAAAATGTAAGCATTTCTGGGGCTACTAATGGCATAAATCAGTAGTACTTTTTCCAACACAGGTCCACGACTCTTTAATTTTCTTCCTTACGTGTGACTATAACATATAGTTGTTTCACGAAGAAGCATCCTAGCCTTCCGAGTTTTGACAGCATTTTGAGCAGCTCATGACGTGTTCGTCGGGTGCAGGGAGAGAAAAAGAGTAGTGAATTGCTAGGTCTTCTTTGCGGCGGCCGTTGGAGAAAACAGTAATGCTAGGAGTAATCGTTTCAGAAGTAAACGTTTTTAGTAATTGTGGATAAAGGTAATGTGAACATTGAAAAGTGGGCAGCTGGGACTAAGATGTTGTAGTAAAATGAAATGGAACTGGTAATGACTTTTGAATTTGACAAATGGCAAGGCAGTGATTTGGGGGTTGTAGAATCACCATTCTCAATTTGAGTAAGTTTTGTAATGTTCATCTTCAGAATTAACACTTTGGCTTTAAAATTCTTGTTTCAATATTTTTTAGAGCAACCCTAAATTTTTTTCAACATTGTGAAATGTTTTTGTTTTTTTTACAACTAAGTAATTTAAAGTCACATTCACATGATTAAATAATGCAGCTCTTAAAAAAATACTTAAAGCAAGGCAAGTAGCAATTATCCATAGCACATTAAACTATACGGCAGAGTTGTAAGTGTTCTGTATTATTAATGATGGTATTGCATTACAGTAATATGAGATTAACAATTGATTTATGATTATTATAAATTAAATGCATTAAGATAAATGAATCACAGTAGTATTATGTTCCTCTTATGCAGAATATCAAAAAGGCTATGAAACAAACACTTCATTAAATACTGTCATTCTCACTAACTATGCGTACTTATTTAGTCAAATCTGTTTTTATATCAATAATATTATGTAAATAAGCAGCCAAAAATTAGGAGTTCTTGTAAGCTCACTACATTAGCTAACAAATTTAATTTAATAGCACTTTGATTAATAAATGCCCAAGTGCAACAGCTATATTTAAAGCAGTACAGTACATACTTGTATAACTTTCTCTTCATTCTGTTAACTTTTGTGATAATTACCTTTTCCTGTTTTATACACTATGTACAAGTGTACAATGCCAATGGAACACAATTACTTCCGACATTTTCCAGCCAGGATTCTGTTAGGTTACATCAATGTACTGAAACATTTCCTCAAATATTTGCTCAAATTTTTAATTAGCTAGCACTTAAAGTTTGAAACAGGTGTTAATTAGCTATCCCATAAAGCATTAAAGAGATAGAGAAATTATTTATTACAATTCTAATGAGTGATGATTACAATACAATTCTAATGCAATAAAAGCAAATGTGTATAATTGTTCTGTCAAATATCAACCATAAAAAAACTTTAAAAAATATAAAAAAGTTATCCTTTGTTAAATTGATTATCCTAAATGTGCACTCTGCATTATTCAAATTTTACTTGCTCCAGTTGAAACATTATTATTGTGTTTGATTCATATCAATTGGATTTTTTCATCATCATTGCTTCTAATCTCTCAATAGCAGCTTGAAATTGTGCCACTTCAGATTCCTGCAATTGTTGCATTTTTCTATCCAATTCATTTCGCTCCTGCATCAGTAACTCGATTAAACTTTGTGAGTCACTCTTAGGAACACCGGCAGACTCTCCAAGAGGCCATTGGCTGTCATAAAGGGACGAAAGTCTAGTATACACTTTCCCTTTGTTGTAACGTCTCACTTTAGCTCTTGAAAGGTGTGGAAATAATCGGAGTGAGGAGTTCAACTTCTCTATGTCGTACAAAGCCTGTATTTCAAATATCCTATGAGTAATGGCAGCATCTTGCTGTAACTTTGAAATATCTCCAAGCACTAATCCCAGAATGACGTTTATCATGACTATAGGTAGTACCACAATGATCACTACGAGAAGAAAGAAAACGGCAACGGAGTTTTGGAGCTGCCCATTAACATCCATCGTGATAATGTCATCATATTCATATAGGCCAATGAGGTTGCTAAAGGTGGCAAATATACTTATCCCGACAGACGATAACGGCAAGTCAGCAGATGAGACCAGTATGTGGAGTGGCAAAGCCAAGCCGATTATGAACACTAGTATAATTACCAACAACTTAAACACTGACTGAGTAGTTCTTATTATAATGGTGATGTACACACCTATGCAAAAGAATCGAAATATTTGCATGCTAAATCCTACTGAAAACCAAGAGAAACAGACACCAATGGCCAACACCAGTCGAAAGCACAATTTTATTTCTGCCAAGATGGATATTGAATATATAGTAATACATACTGGAGCAATTAAAGTTGGCCACGTATATGAAATTCGGCATAGACGAAATAAGCTATTGTAGTGAATAAAGAAGTCCACAAAACAATATCCCAAATTAATAAAACTGGCTAAGATTGACAGATAAAAAGCTGACACCAGTCCTATCGATATATTAGGCAGACAGCTAGTAGCATTGACTCTCTCAGAAGCTTGGTTTGATGGTGGCAACTGGATAGTTAGAACAGTTGATAAAATTCCAAGAATCAGTATGCACACAAATTTGGAGTAGATATAGTACTGCCCAAATCCTCTCCATCTTGATTCGATGAAAGCGTTCATCACGGGATGCAGCAAATAATGTTTATACTTATTACCAATAAGCTTCAAAGGAACCTCAAGTGGATTTAAACTAGACTTCAACTTTTTTACATTTGTTGGCATTGGCACGTCAATATTATTGTGCTCTTCTGAAGGTAGAAGTGGTTCCATTAGGATTTGTCTTGTATTGTCACTATTAGCAATCACGGAATCTGGAGTTGGATCATTGGACAAAGCTGAGTTAACTCCCAGAAAGTTGAATTCCTCCCAGTAATCTCCATGGGACTTGTCATGGCTAGAAGTAGTATAGCACTGGTCCAATACAATCTGATAGGCTTCAGGAATGCGCTCAATGATGCTCAAAAGAATGTGCTTACCATGAGGAGAGGTATCTTTGAAGTACTCTGGCCATCGTGTGTGTTTCAAGGCTGCTTCTGCCAGCTTCGCGTCTTCAGCTTGGAGTATATGGTGAAAGAAGGTATCACCCTGAGAATTTGGACCAATAGAAACATTTTGATCCAAGCAGTATGTTACAATATTTGGGTTTTTCCCTTCCACTGCCATGTGCAAAGCCGAGTTGCCCTGATGATCCGTCCAATCCTTCTGAAAAGAACTGTTGGAAAGAAGATCCTGGGCAATTTCCAAATATCCTTTCTGACAAGCCAACATAAATGGAGTACAACCACTGTCATTTTTGTGAACAGTTGCTCCATGATTTAACAGCTCTTGAACGACGGGTAGGTATGGTTGCATGGCAGCAAAGTGCAAAGGTGTGAATCCTTCTTTATTAGGGTTATTCAACATTGACTTGCACAAGCCATAAATGAGGCCAAGCATCTGTACGTTGCCTGATATGGCAGCTAGGTGCAAACAAGTGTTTCCTTTAGCGTCTTTTTTAAAAGCCCTTTTGTCAACTAACTTCAGCAATGGTTCAATCATAGCCTTCATCCCAAGTTGTATTGCTATGTGAATGGGACATACTCCATTACAGTTTGCATCCTGGACCAACTCTGCTGCTTTTTCATGAAGTACTATACTCCTAAAAACTTCAAGCTTTTGTCCATCCACCGACATAAGAAGAACATTAAACCCTCTGTTGTCTTTGATGAATACATTGGCTCCATTTTTAAGCATTATCTTTACTCCATCAACATTACCAAGGAGAACAGCTTGTGCTAAAGGAGTAACTCCATCGTTATCTTGATCATCAATACCTAGTCCATTTGCAAGAAGGAAAGAGACAAAATTTTCATTGCAAATGGAAAACACACTGCTGTGCAGGAGATTCCTTCCATTGCCATCCTTTGTTTTGAGGACATCGCAACCTTGAGTTTCAACCATAACTTTCAAAATGGCAAACTGATCTTGGAAACAAGCTGTGTGAATGGGCGGGGAATTATTACCACTCGCTAAAGTGCAGTCGGCTCCATGACGGAGCAGGCATTTCACCGATTCCACATGGTTACCCTCCACTGAATAATGGAGTGGAAACTTGCTATCATACGATAAAACACTCAACAAACATTGCCTGGATAGCCCAAATGAAGCACACTCTTCTAAGACGTATTCCATTATGGAGTGAGCCCCCATCCTAGCCAATACATGCATAATTGTAGCTCCCCACTTATTCTTACTCAGAAATATTCCAGCAGGATTGCCTCCATTTTGTTCAGACATTGCTGCAATAGTTACCTTGAAAGCCTCAAGGTTGTCATGCCTAGCTATTATGTGCAGATTGCTATCAATTTTTTTTGCAATCCAGGGCCCGGAAACTTCGAGAAACAATCTTACGCAAGCGACTCCTCTATCACCTAGTTTGATGGCTACGTGAAATGCTGTTTCATGAACATTGTTTTCTACGTTTCCATTAATAGAGGTGCTGGCTAAAAGACGCTTTACAGCTTCCTCATTACTGTTAGCAACCGCCAAATGAAGAGCTGTATTACCGAGAGTGTCCTGAGCGTTGATCCAAGCGGTTGTACCGTTCAACACGAATAAATCTACAACCTCCGCTCGTCCCTGTATTCCAGCTATGTGAAGGAAAGTCTGGCCATTTCTGGTATCCACCCAGTCCAAAATTTCCTCCCTCCCCTGTCCAAGAATTTTTTGAAGTTGCTGGATATTTCCTGTGGTGATAAGCTTAAGCACTTTGTTAGGCTCATTCCCAGAGTGAAGCTGAACTGCAGCCATTTGAGCATGAAAAACGTTGGAATAAGAACTGAATTGCAGCATTCTTTTAAACTACTATTTAAAAGGAAGTAAAAGAAAGGGATATTGAGACCCTATCGAGGTTCAAGGGCCTTTGTTTTTTGTGGAAGTGTTTGGTGTACACAGATGGACAGGAACAATAAAGTATACTGATAAACTAGGAACTTCTTCCTTTTCATTCAGCAGGTCCGTAGGCGCTGCTTCAGAGGGAACTACTGTATTTAGGGTCCCTGAAGCCCTTGATTGTAGCGTCCCGAGCGCAGCGAGGGCCTGAGGGACCCTAAGACTACCTGTGACGTTCATTTATGCTTGGCCAAAGACAGAAACTGTTGTAAAATGTATCACACTGAAGTAGATTTTGACAGCTTACTTTGTTGTTGTTTTGCTATTACTGTACAATTATTAATAATTTTATTGTCAAAATAATAATAAAGTTGTCCTTATAAAATTATGATAAAAAGTTCGAACAGTAGTTAACGACTGCGCGAAGCGCCTAACTAATTTAGAACCTAGCAACAGTTCCTAACAACAATTGGAGGCACTCTACGTATGGAAGCCCTGCCCTGAAGGCGGGGGCACTACATGTAGAATCCCTCCCTGAAGGACCTAAGAGATTTAAGTCCCTCTGTCACAATACAAAAACTACAGTAGCTATGTTTTAAGGCCACAGCTGGAAATTTTCTCGTCAACCGTCCTCGAAGCGAAATACAAATGTTGAGCTTTAGGTGCTGCTTAAAATTGAAGTCCCCCTGTCACAATACAAAAACTAAACCCACTTTGTTCTAAGTTCTGTTAATAAATCAGAGGATTTTTTTATTTGGAAAGTGTTTCTTTTGTCAAGAAAACATACTTTTGTGTCATTTTAATATTTTCATCTTTTTCCCACACCAATGAGTCTGCGTTATTTTTCCAATGCCATAAAAGGAAAGCGTCAATGCGAAAAGATTAATACAGATGTGTATTGTGTTTTAGGGGGTTGTGCTGAAATTGCATGAGGGAGATAGATGAGACACAGGATATTTCCCAGCTATCTAGCGAGTATGGCGACAAATTCGCCCTATAACTCTGGGTAGGACAAAACGTTTGTGAAGTTGATTGCTGTTGAACCTCAGGAGTAAAATTTGCTAAGTTATTTTTGCAAGGACACAATAAAATGTCAGTGTGTGAGGGTCCCAAACAGGAAGGCTCTTATACTCTTACTCTCAGTTAAGCAATCAAGTTCTATGGAATCACAATTGTAATTTAATAAAGTTTGCTATATCAGAATGTAATGAAGTCACTTGGAGAATATGTAACTACTGTTCTCAGGCTCATAGGGGGAATGAAGGGGGAAGGGGGGGGGGGGGGAGGTAAGGGGGATTATTTTGAGATATGAAGCATGCTTTGCTTGGTCAACCTTATCAGTGCATGTTTTCATACTTAAATTGGTTCATACAATAGATCAAGTACTATTTATATACACATCATGAATAGACTGCCTACCATGATCTGTCAGTTGGCAAAATAGAAAACCTACAATAGCCACAGTTGTTTCACTTTATACTTAAATCATTACTGATTTGGCTTAATTTCATATAAATAATTAACTATATGTAGCAACAGGTTTCATATACGGATGGAGAATTTTCTCCTCCCTAACAAATTATCCTCCTCAACAATTCACCCTAGCAAAAGTTCCACCTTAGTTACACTTATTCCTTCAAATTTAGAGTTTGGCTACATTCCCTCTAGATTAAGTTTATTCCTTTCTCCTTATTCTTTACTCAAACTTAATTTTATTAATTATACTCTCCTCCAGGCTAAAACATCATTGACTGTGGATGTACTTGGAACATAGTGTGTCGTATTGGTATTGTCATGGTTCTCATTACTACTTTCATTATTTACTCATTTTGTACAATGTGCATGGTTTCCTGAAGCAGATTCTCTTACTATAGTGGCAATAGTTGTTTTTTTTTGTGATCATCTTTAGATGGCATGTTCAAAATATTTTTGGAAATATTAATGTCATTGTGACATGGGGGGGGGGGGGTTGAGGGAGGAGAGAGTTAGGTTCATGACGTCAAGATTTTGTGGGCATTATTTTTACTAAATGCTGACATGGTTGCCAAGTAGTTTACTTCGATTAACATGTTTTAAAGAAAGAAGATGTAGTGTTGATTCTAATCCCAAGTTTAATGAACACTGCTGGTATCAATACCACAATCTGGTGGCAAGAACAAACAGTGAATTGAAGCTCTGTTTCTGCTATCATAAAATGACATTAAAGTGGGGGGAGAGGGGGTTAAACTGTTAGTGTAACCACGACGTTGTTCAGTTGTCAGTTTATCAGTCTGTCTGTCTGTCTGTCAGTCTATATGTTAGTGTCAGTTAGTGAGCATTCCTCAGATTGCTACTTTATTTTGATCTATCTTGCCTAGTCTTCTAAACATTGCAATATTTAGACAAATTCAAGTGGAATAGTCACAGGAAAATGCTTTAATGTTACTGTATTTGCCATTCTTTGTTGGCTATTCTTGGGAAAATAGTTTGGTCAAAACGTGCAAATATTGACTATGGCTAAATGACTTTGAGATTAATTTATGAAAAAAAGAGCATTAGTTAGCATGCAAGTTGTCCTGTACCTGTAGACTGAATTGCCGGTGTTGGTACATTGGTGTATCATAATTCTTCAAGTGGGAAAGGGGGGGCCCTGGCCACACTCCCTAAATCCTTCCCTGCTTATTACATGATATGGCCAGATATTTCACAATCAGGCTAATGCATTTTCACAGAGCCTGTATGTATGTATCTATGTATGTATGTATATATATATATTATTGTATGTACACGATACATACATACATGCATACATATGTATATAATATATGACCACTTCTAAAGTGAAGTGTGGGTAGGTAAAATGCTACTTACTGCGTAAGTAAAGTAATACAATATGGTTCACTCTAATGTCACCCATTGGTGTTGTTATATTATAAATATAATAGAATAATAGATAGTTTGTTGTTGTTGTTATTTTGTAAGCAAACACCAGCAACTGGGCAGCTATACACAGACTTTAACAAAGAGGTTATCAGGCCCGTACCCAGGGGGGGTTCAGGTCAGTTCAGCTGAACCCCCCCTTCAAATTAATGAGATTCATAGTCACACCTTTTGACTTCATCAACACGCCTTTGCTATGACTGGGCTGTTAAAATTTACAAGTCTTTGGTTTTCTCATGTACCCCCATTATGTGCAAGCACCAGCATCTAATCACACTAGCTATATACTACCAGCTGTAGTGACCTTTACCTTTAGCAATGAAGAGGCAGAAAAGTATCACGTCATATTTTAGTAAAAAAATTGCTGGCACCAATATTGAGAAAGAAGGTAGGCATTTAGTTTAAGCTCAGTGACGTCATAAACTTTTTTTGTATGTACTTTTTGTGATATGTACTTTTTGTGATATCAATTGATAAAATTAAAAGTCGTGTAGCTGATCAAATTTTCCTATGTAACTCGCTATAATTTTTGAACCCCCCTTTTAAAAATCCTGGGTACGGGCCTGGTTATACTTTGAGACAATACCCAAGCCAAGCATAAAAACCACCCCAAACATTTATAGCAATTAGTGCTATTGTCAATGTGCAAATATTCAAAATTGTGTTACAATACTGTACTTTGAAAAAGGTGTGCAATTACCTCTATTCTCTTACAATAAGGTTAGTTAATTAAAACACTAATACACATAATGAAGAATACTAATTTCACCTGTGTAAAAACAATAGATAAGATGTTCTAAATAATCGTAGGTTATCCCCTATCATACCAGTTTGGGAGGCTTATCGGTTATTATTAAAAATGCTTTAGCTATCAATAACAACACTAATTGACTTTGTAGCCACACCCAGTGGTTGTCACACTGAGATATTACATCCATTATCTTATTGAAACACCAATCTATTATTATTGAAACAGAAAGCTAGCACACTCAATTTCAGGTGGATATATACCTTTCTAAATAATGCCTGCAAACTCCTTAACATTAATTTTTGTTTCATAGCCTATGGAATTGAGAGCTAATGCACTTAAACTTTCTGTAAATCTTAGGTCAGTGAAGTGCAGATGCTGATATTTCACACAAACAATTCACTGAAAGGAGAAGCCAACTTGGAACCTTGTACTTCTCTGATTATGCCCTTCTCTCTATTTGACAATACTCATTCCAAATTGTGAATCCATTAATTTGGTCTTCAATACTACATGAATTCAAGAACATTGATCAAATTTAAACAGTGTTGTAAAGGAAGCAGGATGCAAATGGATAATAAAAGTTTCACATGCGGCAAGAGAGTTTTCAGCTCAATAGAAATATAAACAAAAAAAGTATATCTATCAGAAGATAAGGGAAAGCATCATATAAAAGCCTAATAGCTAAATCCATTCTGAGATTAAAGAGACACAAGTTGCATTATTACAATGGTCTTACAAAATTTCCTCACTTTCAGCAAAATTTTGAGTAGTCGCAATAAATTGCTTGGAATATTCTAAATCTTCTCCTAAAAACAATGATTTATTTTAGCTTTAAAAATAGCTTGTAAAATTTATTATTTGTGTATGTTGTAAGTTGAGGAGCATTTTTCATCACGACATTAAAATTAAGAATGCCACACCTCTCCAGACTAAAAGCAAGTTCACCTGGAAGCATTTGGGTTTGTGCACATTGATTAATATTACTACTAGGATACCAGGCCTACTTTTGAACTCAATTTGACATGCTTTCACCATCCTAATTTTCACCTAAATCCATTTTAAAAGAAGCACAAACGTACAATTAATGACTCTCTCCAACCTATTATTGTTGAGATTGTAGGTTCAGAGACTCAGAAACATATCTGTCCAAGGTTCTTCACATTATTTCCTGTCAATGAAAATTTCAATATTTTTGCTTACTTTATTATTATTTTTTTATTATTGTTACTACTATTTACTCAACTTCTTTGTATATATTTTCATTGTAATTAAAATCCATTTATTCACAGAACTATATGTGTGTTATATACTTTTTTTTCACTAGCCACTATACCACCACCACTATCAATTGAAACTGATAAATAAATAAACCTAAAAATTTCACCACTCCCCTTCAAACCTCATTGTAATTAGTACCATTATAATAGAAAAATATCTACTAGTATTTTTATTCATGTGTGAAATATTCCCTTTTATTCTTGAATAATATATAATTTTCATATTAGCTAATTGGCAAGTTGTGTTGATAATATGGCACAGTAAATAAACATTGATAAACAGACAATAATAATAGTAGTAGTAGTAATAACAAAAGTAACAACAAAGGCAATAATAATAATGATCTATATAATAATAAGCTTGTGTGTCAGTAACGACGACGGATGGAAAGCGGCGTAGGCAGTAGGTTTCATAAAGAAGGTGAAAGTACCGAAGAGAAGGTAAAAGGCGATTAATCGTAACTGAAAAGCGGATGGAAATGGCTAGGTAAGGCGGTATAGGTTTAAAATGGAAGGGAAGAGAAGGCAAAAAGGCTAGCGGTTAATTATAACTAAAAAGCGGGTGTTAATCGACCAGAAAAGGAGGGGGTTAATTTTCAAAAGAAAGGCTAAAGTAGAAATAGAAGACAAAAGTTTCTCAAAGTAGGACAAAAATTCAGAAGCAGGAGAGATAGACAAAGTAAAAGGGGGTTCCATGACTCAAGAAGAAGAGCTGAAGATAGGAGAGGTGAGAAGAAAAGCTCAGATGGTTCAGAAAAAAAGAAAGTAGGAGAGGGAAACTTATGTAACCTTAACCAATGGTAGAGAACGATAACTGAGCAAGATAAATTGTACTATTGCATTCTTACTTTGCAATACATCAAGCGCCACTTTGTGGCGGGGTACTTGCTAATAATAATAATAATAAATCATTATCAGTTTTTATTATATAACTAACATTTGCTTGGTCTCAAGTTCATTAAAAAGTAATGATTTACAGTAATAATCTGGGTCATTATTCACATGATTAGCTTGCAGCTAGTTATTAAATTTGTGATCCAGTTTAAACATAATTAAGTATGCAGATTGTTTTAAACAATTGCTCATGGAATAGTTAGCTTCGAGTTGGTCATACACAGTACACTTGTACATGTTAATGGGATGGTATAAATGTTGGGGCCACCCACAAGATGATGAAAGACTAGAGATGTTATGACAACCACACATATAAACTCTCATTGTTCTAGAACATTATTTTAGCTAGTGATGGTCTCACCTACTGAGCATGGTCAGTGCCATAGTTCTTTTTATGTTTCACTTGTGGGTGGATGGCTATATAATATTTAACCATCCCACCCCAGCTTCAGCCAGTCTGGTTGTATATTTAACTTCACACCCTTATTGCTGTAACTAAAATTAATTAGTTTCTCCTTTATACTTGGGCCTTGGAGGAGTATTGGATTGAGTTACTGGTTGGGGTGCAGCAACCATTGCATAAATCGACTCTGGTGGCAGTTCTACCTGCTGGGCATTTCTGAGGGCAGTCTGAGTGGCTACCATAAGGCTTACATCCTCAAAGATTCCCCACAATAACCGCTTAGAGATAAATCTCAAATAAATTCTCCTGTGATTGTAAACCCTATGCAGCTAGGCAATGCACTAATTTTTTTGGATAAAAATACATAGCCAATGGTTATTAGCTACAGTCATTTAAATTAAAAAAAAAATCTGAGCATACATTAAACACACTTATGACCTACATTCTATTTTAGCTACTTGATTTTAGAAAAGTGATAGTATTTGATATAAAAAAGGTGATTATGGCGTCAGCAAAACTAATTATATGTTTGTGAAATGACAGGTAAGGTGTAATATTGCAGCAGTGCACCAAAAAACTATACTATTACCAAAATGTTGAATAATTATTGAGGTCAAATGATACCAATGTAAATTAGTATGAAAATAATTGTTACTTGAGCCTGTTTCTCAAAGTAGACTCCAGCTTCATAAGCCTCTCAAGAGACTCCACTTGAGTAGCAGCAATTTCTTCCAAACTTTTTCCAAGTTTCAAAATCCTTGTTTCTTGCTTTTCTCCTTGCTTAGCCACAATCTTTGTCACTGCCCGGCTCATCACTTTTAGCTCTTCCGCATAGAGTTTATCACCTTGAAACTGAAACAAGTGATCACTTATCCAATGCCATAGATTCTTTATGCGATTAGGATATCTTCGGTAATGCAACGTGGTGAAATTCCTGATGCACCTCTGCAAACAAAACAAGTTGTCCGTGTGAGACAGTGCCCTCACCTCCACCTCTCTGCGAGATATAACAGCGTTCTTCTGTATCTTCTTTATATTCCCCACCGCAAGACCAATCAAGACATTAGCAGTAACTATTGGTAGCAAGATAAGCATAACTACAAGAAACAAAAACACCATTGTAGGAAACAACAGCACCCCGTTCTGCTCCAGCTTAACAAAAGTGTAATAATCGGTGACAGCAATTAAGTCATTAATGATTGAAAACAATGCCAACCCTACTGAGGTATATTGCAGATTTCTTTCATAACCCAAGAGGAGGTACATGGGTATGCCGAAGGCCAATACGAGGAAGAATACCAGTACCAAAACTGTCAGGATAAGTCTGGTAGTGTTAATAATAATAGTTATATACACTCCAATGTTACCTAAATTAATCAACTGCAAGTTGAATCCAACAGTTAGCCAAGTGAAACAAACAGCAGATGTGGCTACGCCCCACCATATTGCCACAGGCTGTTCAGCAAGCACAGAAGACATGTAAATTATGGTCAAAATGGAGGCTACAAAGTTCATACCAACAATACCCTCGAAAAAAGTTTGAACCAGCAAGTGACACCTATGAGTAATTTCCTCCACAAAAAAAAACAGGTTGAGAAAGCTTATCACAATAATGATGCAGGCAAAACTTGTCTGGCCTTTAGAGAGTTGGTAATGATAGTCAGTGTCATTACCTTTTAGAACAAGCGGCAGCTCACTTGTAGGGAGATGGGTCAAAAAGACAGTAAGTAGAAGAGCCAGCAAGAAATGCATCAGCAACTTGAACAGATAATAATTAGCACTAAAGCCATTCCATCTTGTTCTAATAAACGCTGCTATAACAGGGTGAAGTAAGTATGTCTGATGATTACTCTCTACCAATTTTCTGAGGATAGCCAGAGGCCGAGTGTCTCTATTTGGGAAGCAACTACACTGGGTAGATCTCAGTTGCATATCTATCACTGTATCATGCCGGGTTTCTCTCATCTTTCGCTCGGTGACACTGCCACCGTGCATCCGTTGTAGGCTGAACTCAGCACCACCATCTCCATCATTGTCTTTCCTTCTACTGGCTACAACATTTGTATTCATAGGAGATATTATTACGCTTTTGAAGTTAAATTCCTCCCAGTAGTCACGATGTTTAGGATTGTGGTTGCTCGTTGAATAACATTGGTCCAGCAGAATCCCATAGACTTCAGGAATATCGTCAAGTATCCTAACAATAGGGTGTGGCTTGTCCAGTGATGTAATATCGAGACATTCCTCCCATCTTGGATGCTGCAAAACGACTTCCGCAAGCGTCTGCCTCTGCATATCTAGAATCTTGTCAAAGAAACTCTGGCCATTATTATTCAAAACGATGAAAGTACCCTCATCCAAACAAAGCTTTAAAATATTAGCATTTCCACCATCCACAGCAAGATGGAGTGATGAGTTACCATCACGATCGACCCAGTTTTTCTGAAATTTGTCAACTAGCAGTAGCGTTCTTGCAGTTTCAAAGTTGCCATTACTGCAAGCACACATGAATGGTGTGAGTCCTGTTTTACTCCTCTGTAACACGGCTCCATGCTCGATTAGAACCTGAGCCACATTAGGATTAGTCTTTGAAGCTGCTAGGTGTAATGGAGTCAAACTTGAATGATTAGTTTCATTTATCATGCTGAGGCCAAATGGATAATGGAGAATTCGAAGGATAACTTTGTCATTTGTTGAAAGAGCTGCATAATGAATTAAGTTGTTTCCATCTTTGTCTTTTGTGTAGCTGTCACCTAGAGGCAGAAGGGAATCAATGACTTCGATCCATCCCACCTTCAAAGCTAACTGGAGAGGCTCAAAGCCTTTGCGATCAGGACGGGCAGCCATGAGCTTAGCCTTTTCAGAGGAAATGACTTTGTTGAAAATGTCCCTCCTTCTACCTTTCACACAGAGGTGCAGAGCATTACAGCCATTTTTGTCAGCAATTAGAGGGTCTGCACCTATTTCTAGGAGGTTCTCAACTGCATTAGCATTACCAAGAAGAATGGCATTGGCCAGTGGCGTGAACCCGACATTGTCAGTATCATTCACACCAATTCCATTCTGAACTAAGTACACCACCATTTCCTTGCTACAAGTGGAAGCTGCACAACTGTGCAAAAGAGTTCCCCCTTCTTTGTCGTGAGCATGCAGAATGTCTGGCCCAACAACCTCGACAATCATTTTCAGCATGTCCATATCACATTTAATGCACACCCGATGAATGGGTGGGGTGCGATTTCCAATGAGGACTGCACAATCAGCTCCATGACTCAGCAACATTTGAACACATTCAGTATGCCCTCCTTCCACAGCATAGTGAATTGGCATCTTGTCGTCTGCAGCAACAGCTTGCATCAGATCTTCACATGAGTGGCAAACACTGAAGAGAAAGCGTAAGATCTTACTTGCTCCAGCTCTTGCAGCCATGTGCATCAGATTGGCCCCATTATTGTCTCTCACTAAGAGGTGGCTCATGTTGTCAGATATTTTCATCAGCTTTTCATGAAGCATCACCAGTAGTTCATAGTTTCCTAAATCAGTCAGCACTTGCAAGCTATTCCATTTATGCCTGCCTTCCACAAGAATATCAACATTGGGATGTTCGATAAATGCTTTAATTAGAGGTAACATTTTCGGAGTGTACCTTCTGAACGCAACGTGAAGCGCTGGGTCTAATGTTTTATTCACTAATTCGTCGTTAATGCCACCGGTTAACAATAGTATGGAAGCCTCTCTGTGACAGTTGAAGACAGAAGTATGCAGAGCAGTATTGCCGTCTAGGTCTTGAGCATTTAAAGTAACAGAGTGCGAAGCTGAAAGCAGAACTTCCAAAGAATTAGCTTGACCAGATTGAGCCGCTACGTGTATTAGAGTTTGGCAAGTCACATTGTCTCTCCATTTTTTAATGCTAATTTTTCCAGCACCGATTAACCGCCTTAGCTCTTCCGGTGGACTTGAAGTGACTAGGTTTTCTGGACCGCGGGGTCCATCTTCAGCTATACTCTGTTGCATCTGCATATTCTTGTACATCACTGCGCGCTTGGAATCTGCAAGTTGCGCGCAGGATGAGTGACCGGCCGGGTTTTTATAATAAATATTCATGTATATGCGCGCGCATCAATACCTGCATCCTTACAAGTTTGAATAGTTTCACTATAAATTTCATTGAATCTGCAGGGGTTTTTTTTGGTGTCAAAAATGTATAATTTACTGAAGAATAACTTCCTAACTACACACAAAATAATTGACCCTGAGTTGCTGTTAAAAGCTGGTAAATTAGAAGAGTTGAAAAGACTAGATCTTGCTGGTGAAATTAACCTAAGAAGCTGGAAAGACCCCAAAACTTTAAGGACTTTTCTCCACATAGCCTCTGAGTGGAGCATAATTGAAGCTATCAAGTATTTGGCTCCTGCCAGTCAGATAAATGCCCAAGACTATCAAGGAAACACTGCATTACATGGAGCCGTTCAAAACCTCCACCAGGAAGCCATCAACGTCCTTTTTGAAAACAATGCAGACATAACAATTGCTAACAGCAGGAATCAGTTGCCACTGCACGCAGCTCTCAAGCAGACCAGTGGGAAAGCACTTGCTGTCTTGAAACTCTTCACTGACCATCCAGTATTCAAACAATTACTGGTCGATGAAGATTGCATGTACTTGTGTTTCTCAGTTGTCACCGAGCACGATAACGTCCAAGCACTGCAACTACTGTGTGACAAAATGAAAGAATTTAGAACCCCCTCTTGCACTTTCCAATCTTTCCTGTCCAAGAAAGACACTAATGGTGTCACTTTGGTGCATTCGGCTGCAAGAGTAGGGTCCCATAATGTTATGAAATATCTTTTCCATCTCGCCACTGACATCGGCCTATCACATGACGATTTGACCAAAGCCATCTCGTACGAAAAGCGAACGCCTCTGCATTATGCTGTGGAAAATGATCACTTGGAATCCGTGCGAGTGTTATTGGAGCACGGGGCAAACAGCACGTCTCTAAATGGCAGTCACAGCCCTCCGGTTCACAGAGCATGCAGGAAAGATACCCTGCACATGCTCAAACTGATGGTGTCAATAAGCGGTAATGAAATACTGCAAGCATGTGACAAAGAAGGCCGCAATGCATACCACAGCAGTGCACTTTCCACCTGTAGTGGAGATATGATCACATATTTAGTGGAGAACGGAGTACCCGTGGATGCTGAAGATTACCACAGTTTCTCTCCTCTGGCCCATGCTATCCTTCTAGGAGCCACAGCTGCCATAAGAAGTCTTTTACAAAATGGTGCCAATCCCATGGCAACTAGCCTGCATGGCTACAACGCCTTACACTTGGCTATCTCTACCAAACGATACAACATATTTGAAATAGTAATGGCTTCCAACAAAGCAATGAATATGCTTGAGGCCAGATCAATCAATGGCCTGCTACCAATACACTATGCACTAAAAATTGGTCACACAGAAATGCTCAATCGACTTCTCCCACTGATGAAAACGGATATGAGAGACGAAGAAGGAAACAACTATGTCCACAATGCCATTCTTTCCAATAATAGCAAAACATTGCCTTACATTCTAAGGTGTCTATTTGCATATAAAATGACCAATGAACCCAACCAAGACGGCTTCACCCCACTTCATTATGCTGCCTCACAAACTAACCCAACTGCTGCAAAATTGCTGATTGATAAAGGAGCAATCATCCACAAGTGCAATAAGGGCCTCACCCCATTCATGTTTGCCTGTTCACAGGGAAACTATGAAACAGCTAAGGTTCTATACGACCAAAACAAGCTACAAAGAAATTGGACGGATCACAGAGGAAACACTGCACTGCATTTTGCAGTGGATGGCAATAACCATAACATCATTACATTTTGTTTGAATAAAGGAACACAAGTTACCCTCAACGATGACGGCAATAGCTTTTTTGACAAAATAATAGGCAAAAAGGACCAACAGCTAGCAGAGGCAGTGTTTCACCACAAACGCTGGGAGGAATGCTTGGACATTGCTTCCCCCAAGAAACGTCATCCACTGATCAGAGTATTGGAAGAAATTCCAGAAGCTTACGGAGTTCTCCTTGACAGCTGCTTCTCGAAAAGCAATCATGACTCCACCCACTATGACTATTGGGAGGAATATAACTTCAAAAGTGTAACCCTTTCCTCTCATTGGAGGTACAAGCAGAAAAATGACCACAACGGAGGAATCAAAGATGATTTTGAAATGAGTACTTTACTAGGAGAACGAATTGTACAGGAAGATGTAATTCAGAGTGAGACCAGAGATGTGAAAGGGGAGCAAGGGGACAACTGCAAATGTTTTGTAGATAGAGACAAACGACCGTTAGCCGTTATTCGAAAGCTTGTTTACAGCAAACAACAGCTGTATTTGTTGCATCCGGTTGTGGAAGCTTTCATCACGACCAGATGGAATGGTGTTCATGGAGGCTTTTATCTTGTTAAAATAATACTCCACTTCCTATTGGCCTTATTGTTTACCATATCCCTGATTACCTCACCACTTCAATTCCAGCAATTGCCTATCAACAACACTTCCTTATCACAAAATTCCTCTACAGTTCCTTCTAATGAAAGACTCTTCCTTCTTGTTGTTATTTCAATGGTCGTAATTATGAGTACATTCATTTTCATCATTGAAATAATCCACAGATATAACAATATCACAGAAGTATTCAAGGAAGTGGTGGCTTGGATGAACTTCACAGCTTTGCTCCTTACGTCAGTTTATATCGGCACAATACTGACAAACACAATCAACTTGAAAGTGTGGAATACCACAGCTGTAGCAGTTGGCTTTACCTGGCTGTCAGTTGGCTTAGACCTGCAAATCATAAACACTTTTAACATTGGTGTGTATATCACAATTCTCATGAGCACTTCGAGAATCATCTCAAAAGCACTTTTGATAATATTCTTCCTGTTTCTTGCTTTTGCAGTTCCCGTATATGTCCTCGTGGGCAGCCACGATGAGTTAGATTTCACCTCCTTTGGCCTGAGCCTTTTTTCCGTCTTCACATCGCTGATTGCAATAATCGACGTATCCAAGGTAATCGAACTAGAACAAAGCGGAAACCTACAGTCTTCGACCTTAGTCTTCACGCTACTGATAGTCATTTTGGTCTTATTACCAATAATAACAATCAATGTACTAATAGGACTGGCTGTCGGCAACATCGAAGAGATACAGAAAAATGCAGTCTTGAAACGCAAATCGGTTGAGGTTTGCGCTTTAGCTCATCTGGATTTCATCGAACTTCCTTGCCTGTCCCGAGGAAGTTCGCAAGCCACACATCGCTATTACCCCAACCGCCGCAAGAGCATATGGCAGTGGATAACCTATCATCTCTACCACTACAAAGAGCACAAGCTGTACGCAGAAGAATCAGAGAAGCCATTAAACACAATGATGAGACAGATCATGGCTGAAGAGATGGAGGCTCAAAGCAAGAGAATGGACACGTTCATGAAAAATTTTGAAGACGTTCTAATTGAGCTAGTGCCAAAAACGGAATTAACACAAACAGATAGTGTCACAGCAAATTAGCGTTGACTCCACATTTAGTTATCAAGCCAACTGGCTTGCACACATTGAAACACAAAAACTCCATAATTGTATCATAAACTAGTCTGCTCAGATAAATTCTATATCAGTGAGAGTACATTTAATAGTTTTAATTGAATATATATTTAAGCCATACAATGCCTATATTGATCACATGCAAGTCGTATTTATATCATGAATACACAAATCCTGGACTTGTACATTGCTCATTGTAATACTCAGATCACATGACCACAAAAAGCATACCATTTTGTGAATAAAACCAATTAAAAATGCTCAATTTTATATCCTATTGACATATGATTGCTGTCGTGTTTTATTATACCTCAAAATAGTCATAAAACATTTGGTATTTCTATACATAAAAATTATTCCTACCAAGTTTTTTTAAAAACAGGTGACAAAAAAAATAAAAATAGATATATATATATATATGTGACCGTCTACAGGAAAACCGGGCACAACGCGGCACCCTTCGAAAAAATTTTTTTAGACCTAACCGTTCCCTTCCGTCGGCTTGAAACAATACATTTTTAAGAAATCGATCGATCTTTTCTCGATATACGCACGCCGTGTTGTGCCCGGTTTTCCTGTAGACGGTCACATATATATATTATATATATATATAGAGAGAGAGAGAGGAACACAAAATATTTGCCAGTATACTCAAGTACACATAGAATGGGTAGAGATGATAAATTAATTTATTAGGTTCTATAGGAAATCAACATTTCTGTCATATTTGCCTTCATTCTTGCCACACCTCCATCTTTAATCTTCACCAGATGACTAATCATCTCCACCAGTCACATGCTCCATGGGTACCACAGAATTATAATGTTCACCTAGTCCATACTCATGAAGATGATAGCTGAGGTAAACATTAACAACAGGAAAAAAACCCATTAAAAAGTAAACAATAACTAAAATGGGTTAATTGCAATAAAAATCACCTCAATAATGTTTCAATATCTTTGATAAAACTTGTGTCTGGACACTTTTTACTATCACATTTAAAAATAACCACATACTTACAAGTTAAAAAAAAAAAAGATTTATTTTTAATCTATTACAGTATTGATAACAAATGGAAGGAGAGGGGTTGCAAGCTATACACACCAGGAAAAAAAAAATAATAATAATAAACAAAAGTAGTGATATTACTAAAAATAATAATAATGACAATTATAATCATCATCATCTTAAATAATTATAAATAAAATAATAATAATAATAATATGATTCAGTCATTTTCGGCTGAAATAATAAACAAAACAACAATATTATTGGCTGTAAAAAACAAGTAAATTTGTAATAATAATAATTGTAATAATAATAATAATTTTTACAAATAATAATAACAACAAAAATTGATATAATAAAATGATAATGATTACAACAGTAATGAAGCACCAAAGGTGTGAACCCTCAGCACTATTAAACAGTACCTAGCTATTACAATATAATCTCCTTCCAAAAGAACAAGCAGTCTGTTAGATATTTTAATGAGGTATCAATATACGTCAGTAACCTCCAAAATCAGAGTATGACAGACAGACAGACAGACAGATAGACTGACAGACAGACAAACAGGTAGGATGACTACTATAACCCTCTCACGTATGCGAGCTGAGGGTTAACAACAACAAACAAGATGGATTGGGTTGATTCTATTCCTAAGCATTATACATTATCTTGTTTGCACTCAAAACTCACGAGAGATTCAAGGCTTCCTTGTCTTTATACTCTTCTCCTACACACACAACTGGAGCGTTGGCTTGGTAAATGTTGACAGGCACTTGATAGATATGGGAGAAAGCCCTGATCTTGAACAAAATTAAAAAAATAATAATAAAAGTTAATTAAATAAACCAACTAAAAACCCTCGGGACTATTTAGTTTGTCCAAAAAATGCAATAATTTGGAAATGAAGTCACTACTGTTAAAAAAAAAAAAAGGTTCATAAATCTTCAGCTTATAACAATAATGGATTTGTGCTATTCATGAATATAAACTTTAACACGTTAAGCTAGCTGTATAATTATGTTAGCTATGGCTTAGTGTGGACAACTTCAGTCTTATAGTGTAGGAAGATCAATCCCAGCAAGCTGGTGTGACTCTTCAGCGACTAATAAAGTTCACAAGTGGTAACCACAGGAACATTTGAACTTTCTGACATGCACATTATGCACTTTATAATTAAGCACAGGCATACTTACAGTTGATAGCACACCTAGAATTCTTAACGCAGAGTGCACCAGAGAAAAAGATCAGCACTGGAACTATGAACCGGGAAAGCACACATGAGTGTGCATGATTCTAAATGGCAGGTAAATGAATGAATGGGTGTGGCCATATAGCAGCACTCCGCGTACGTCTACCTTTTCTCAAAAACTAAGCCGAATTTAAAGAAGTGGCAAATTAAAGGGACTTAGACCATCATCTAGTCTGAGTTCCTCTTCTCTCAAGCCACAAAATCCGCTGTTTTCGAGATTCACTGTTGACAAACTGACATAATGAATGATGCCTACTGTAACCCTCACGCGCATGTGTGATGAGGAATAATTAACATTTATAATTGAATGTAAAAAGCAGTGATAAATAATGAGCATTACTAGTGGTGCGCTCTAATAGCGCAAATGCATGGCGAGCGAACAGGCTCTTTTTACAGAAAAATAGGACAGAAATTACATCTAACTGTAGTGCACAGTGTAACCTTTTCCATCATCAGAGAATCTAAAGTCTCTGATCCCAGACTAAACTAACAGAATTACCTGAATAAACTTCGAAAGCAGTGGCAAAGAAGCGCAGCTTGACGAAGACTTCACAATTGTTTCAAGAAGAGAGTAGCTATAAACTTTTTGGTTGAAACAAGGATTCTCCGCACCAGTTAAATGAAAAATACTGGAACTGTGAACGCTTTACCTAACTTACGTAATTAGAAGCGCGGGCGAAATATTTTGACGTACGTATACATACATATATATATATATCTGAAATCTCAATTGAACACGACTGAGAGTCAGCTTCGCTCGCTTCGCTCGCTCGCTGAATTACATGTACATAAAATGATTGATAATGGATCACATTCTTCAAAACAGCACTCCTAACCTGGTTGCCAGGTAACTACAACTTAATAAAACAAATAATGTCATCAAATGTATACTCCTCCTTCTGTTCTAGTTTAGTTTTTAAGCCAGCAACTAGTTGCATCATAATGTTCGCCATTAAAATAAAAATAATCCTATCTAATTAACCACTAACCTCAGGCTGGCCCCCCCATGTGGCAGTTTCAGCAATGTCATTACAATACTGGTCCAATTCTATAATTAAGAAAATCAATCAATCAATCAATCAATCAAAATCAATCAATTCACAATCAATTAATCAATCAATCAATTAATCCATTAAGAGAGCATTAGTTAATAGCCTCCACCTTGTGTTCCAGTTTCAGAAAATGTTAGGTATGGTAGAAACTCGTCACTATTGATTCGAATATGCTCTGCGCAACATTTCCTCAATTCTGACACAGAAACCTAACATACATAGATAAGAAAGAAATGATAATATAAAGAGTATTAGCAGACTGTTCAGTCTTGCCTTCATTTTCATCTTGATGGAGATCTGGTCTCTGATGGCAGCATACAGACAATGGCCGTCAGGAGTGATGTCTCTCACTGCCAGGCCAAGAGGAGTGAGAATGGCTGCAAGCTTCGTTTTCTCTTCTAGTCTCGCACTCGGAAGGCTGGCTTCTTCTGCCTCTGCATCAGCAATTCTTTGAGCTTTTTCCTTTTCTAATTGGGCCTTCTTTGCCTATCACATTAATTAAAATTTTCATAAATATAAAATCTACACATGTGTGTATGTGTTAGTACAGTAAGTGTGAAAGGATTTATATGAATATTTGTACCTGACACACAAGTGCAAAAAAAAAAAAAAAAAAAAAGCCAAAAGCCCATTACATATTAGCAAACATTTAAACATTCATTTGAGTGCAACTATGTATTTATCAAGCTTACTAAGGCAACTTTAGTACACTTAGAAACCTATAAATACCTACATACATACGTACCTACATGTAAATTCTCTTGCAACCACTAGCAGTTATGCGCACCTGGCAGAGCCAGGATGCCTGTGCACTAAGCAGACACTGTGAGCCGTGCAAGTAAAGCTCCTGGAGCAAGGCTAGGAACTCGCAGGAGAACAGGCCTTTCCTCACAGCAAGTGGTATGGGCACCCAAAGTCCCACCTGGACCATTGCTGTTTCATGAGAAAAAGCCTTGAATTTGCACCCCAGCAAAAGCCAGGTACCCAATCACAGCTGGGTGGACTGGCGGGGGCTGGTGGAAGGCAGATAGAAAACTAGATGGAAAATTGCCAGAGTGGGGCTTGAACTCTGGAACCTCAGGCCCTGAGCCAAGGACACAACCACTACACCACACTCACACCACATACATACGTACATACATACATACAGTACAGAAAAAGGCAATGCTCTTTGAATATTATACAAGCAACAAATGCTTATGAAAGAGTTGCCACGGATTCACTACTGCCACGCCCACCACACTGTAAGTCCGAGAAATGTGTGTTTCCTATCAATGCCACTACAGAAGCCTGTTTCACTGACGATAGCTTCCACGATATTCACTCATGTTCAATGCATGTTTCTTATCAGCACAAAAAAGCCAGCCATGCAATAAGAGAAGCTGTTAGGCTGGAATTGGCCCAACAGCTGGATTCAAGTGTTTGTTAAACACTTCCATGACAACGCAACTTACCAACACGATCAAAAGAGACACACTGGCACAATTAAGAGAAAAACCAATATCGCTTGAAAAGGTTTTGTTGCATACAAACACGGACACATACATGGATATACACACAATTCTAGTGAAACGCAAAGCTGCCGGCAAGATGGAATCTTTCAGTTGCAAGCTCAACCCAGCATCAAATAACATTCACTGAATTTTGCCAAGAAAACAAGTTTCTCTTTCAACAGAATATGAAGTTTGCATAGTTGCCTACTTGCTGAAACAGAAATCTGGACATTGGCATGCCAACAAGCCACACCCTCTACCACATCCGTAACGTGAACTAACCCCATTTTAATTTTCGATTATTATAATAATATTACAGCTAAAGATAAAAATATAGTTTAATATTCAGGCCAAATCACAGGGGCTAAGGGGCAGGGGTGGGATGGGGTTCAATCTAGCCCTCTGCTGTTGTATTAAACTAAAAGCATTTCCAATTTGACAGAGTGATACCTCCTATCAACTCATATGAGACTATCTCGGGGGATTTCAGTACCAAACAAAACTTTTTCTAAGAACTTTAGTCAGTGCTCAAAAAAGAAGAAGCTTAAGTTCAATTAGATGTGGGCGTGGCCAGAAGTATGTCAAACAATGCACAAGAATTAACACGCTTGTATCACCAAAATTGTATCCCCTCCATTGGGTATTTGGATATGCTTGCTACAGCTAAATGGTAAGGCTGTTTGTTTGTTCCTTTGTTGTTGTTTTTAGAGTAACTTTGCTAACTACATACCGCCTTATAATATTAGCTTGTAGGCATTTTCAGTCCTGCAGTATAGCACGTGTCATCTATCCAGCTAAAAATGGAACATAACCGCCTCCTTTAGTTGAACGCTGTCTCTAGTCCTGAGAGAGCTGACCTACACACGGTATGAGCTAATACCAGGATGATGCAGAACAAGACTGGACTATGTTCCTAGCAACCTTACTGGCTGTCTCAATGTGCTTCTCTAATATAAACATTCATGTGGACAAACTCACAGTCACCAAACTTTACCCAACTAGTCAAGACAAATGGATATGCCAGAACAAACTGGGGTATCTTGGACAGTTGGTTACTATGGAATTGAGCTCACAATAAATAAGGGGTAATTTCACATTAAGAAATAATGTAGGCGTGTGGTATTGCCAATGCTTTGAAGGATCACACACACACACACACACACACACGCACGCACACACGCACACATGCACACACACAATGAAAATTAACCTAGAATATACAGCTACCTTATATGTAGTATATATCAATAATGAAGTGAAACTAGTAAGATGACGCGTGCATGCACACTGAGGGTTAATACTAATACCAATACTTTACCATTTTAATCTACGTAACAATAGAAACACCCACAAACACTTGTTTGGCCTTTTTGCTGTTGTTGTCGCTGTTTGTTGTTGTTGTTGTTTTCCCCCCCATAAATTAACTAATTAGTTCGATGAACAAACAAACAAACCCTTGGCCAAATATATCGTCACAGATCCGAACTTGAATAATTACTTTTGCAAGCAACTAAACGAGCACAACTGCTGGATCCTGTTGTGTGATTGTGTGCATTACAACTGCTGGATCCTGTTGTGTGATTGTGTGCATTACAACTGCTGGATCCTGTTGTGTGATTGTGTGCATTACAACTGCTGGATCCTGTTGTGTGATTGTGTGCATTATAACTGCTGGATCCTGTTGTGTGATTGTGTGCATTACAACTGCTGGATCCTGTTGTGTGATTGCGTGCATTACAACTGCTGGATCCTGTTGTGTGATTGTGTGCATTACAACTGCTGGATCCTGTTGTGTGATTGTGTGCATTACAACTGCTGGATCCTGTTGTGTGATTGCGTGCATTACAACTGCTGGATCCTGTTGTGTGGTTGTGTGCATTACAACTGCTGGATCCTGTTGTGTGATTGTGTGCATTACAACTGCTTGATCCTGTTGTGTGATTGTGTACGTTACAACTGCTGGATCCTGTTGTGTGATTGCGTGCATTACAACTGCTGGATCCTGTTGTGTGATTGTGTGCATTACAACTGCTGGATCCTGTTGTGTGGTTGTGTGCATTACAACTGCTGGATCCTGTTGTGTGGTTGTGTACATTAGCAACAAACACAAATACGAGAGGTAGGTAAACTAAGAACTTGTGTAAATACTCCATGAGGTCTCATACAGTTAATATAGTATATAAGCTAAAGTTGAGTTCTATGAGTAGAAAAATGAACATTATAAAAACCTTTCATGTGACCAAACTCTGATCAGTGTGAAGTACATTCGCATAGAGGCATGCATATCAAAGGAATGCGGGGTTAAAAAAATGGCTGTGGCAAAGTAAACGAAACTCCTCCCATCCCTCCTCCTTCCCCCCCCCCCCCCCACCCCAAGTGAATAATCCACTATGAAACCTACAGAGTGGGTATTGGTCAGTCGTCGTTGTAGCACTAGTGAACCGCCACCACGCCCCCAGGCGATGGCCCTATTCAGAGTTAGGGGTGGGGGGACAGGACACATAATAGAGTGTGTACAGACCCACACATACCCACATCCTGGCTGAATGGGGTGTGGCCCTCCGTCACAATCACCAGTCATGATGTGCTTGAGCACAAATGGCGAGCGAGCCTAAAACTACACTATTGTTAAACAATTGATTTTTAACCTCTAACACTCAAGCTACTAAAAAAAGGTCAAGTTTTTAAATTATGTGTATATGGTAAAGGGGATTCAATGCCATAGTAACCACTCACCACAACTGTTAGAATTGAAAAGGAAAAAGAAAAACCAAGTCGCATCACTTAAATGTATTCTTGATGATACAAGTAATGATCGATAAACCAGAGGATTCTGTTTAGTGAAGTTTGGGACGAGGTCGACCACCAATAGGGTCAAAGTACAAAATGACATACGTACGTCCAAACATATAAACAAATATCCCCGATTTTCAATTATGTTACCCTTGATAGTGTCTCACTTGCTTGCTCGCCCGCCAATAATACAGAACACTTCTCATATTTTTTTTGTTCTGTACTCTATTCTTTTCCTCCTTCCACCCACACTCTTCCTTCTGACCTCCTTTTGAACACACCTCCACTGACTTTATTCCTAGCAACTATACCAGATATCTCGTTATGCTTTGCTAATATAAACACTCACAAACTACCTCCACAGTCTCAGAAGTTAATATATTCATAAGCTAACTGCTCCATAGAGTTTCATAAGGTAAGTAACTCAACACAGTCCCCATTATCCATTAGCATACACTCACATGTCTCTGTGCCAATGTTGATTTACTTTAAGGGAAGGGGGGAAAAACTGTTGCGCAGAGTGTACATCTTCTGGCTTCTTATTGAAGCTACAGTGTATATTGTGAAGTGAAGCTCACTAGCTCGAGTTTTTGTCATAAAATATGCCTGGATGAGTTAACCCTGAACTGAACATGGAGACATTCATAAAATTAATGAGTTGTCCG